>MDSZ01104722.1_pt1 | contig 91291 bp, 108 predicted proteins | sample 811201 | NCBI WGS metagenome assembly MDSZ01 (sample SAMN05326647, study PRJNA326480) | marine metagenome | isolation source: seawater | place: Indian Ocean: North | collected 2010
CTTCATCTTCATCTTCATCATACTGGGCGTCAAATGCTTGATCCATAAATTCTTTTTCTTGCTCCATAGCCCAGTGAAAAGCCTGGTAAGCATCGGCAACGGGCATCGCTCCAAAAGTATCTTCTTCAACACCTATAACAGTATCTCCATCTTTAAATCTCCAGTTGGGATCATGGTTCGGGTGTCCTTCCGGAAACATAAAATAAGGATTCGCTATAACCGCAAAGCCTGTATCAAGACCGCTCATGTTCTTATGAAGCTTTATATCTTCTCCATTTGAAGCAGTTACAGTTACATACTCTTCATCTTCAGACCCTTCGTCTTTCTTTGATAAGTCAACGGGCTCGCCAAAGTCGTGCCAAAGATCTTCAAACAAATCATCACTCGAAGATGCTTTCTTTAGTATATTATCAACGGCATCCGCCTCTTTTGCAAGACCTCTGCTGTCCAATTCATTTGCTATTGCTGCTAATTGTTTAATCATTACTTCTCCTTTAGAGGTCTTCTCCAGACATTCTGCGATCTTTCATTTCATCTTTCCAGCGATCCCAAAACTCCCCTTCTTCTTCGGAAGGATTCGAGCCGGCCATCATTCTGGCGGTATGAGCCAAGGTTCCAGGCTCGGGCCTGGTGGCGCTTACGGCTTGATGCTCCAGATTACTTTCACCCTCTCCGCTATCTACGGGACTTGCTGGCTCATCATATGCTTTCTGTGCAGCCAAGACCGCTTGGCTCAAATCTTTTAGCTCTTTATCATTTAGATGCCAGGATTTAGATTTAAAATTCATTAGGCCGCCGAGTCGAAGGTCAGACCTAAGCGCCTCCAGGACAACCTCGTTCGTGCTGGCCTCAATCGTTGTTGGCAAGCCATAATGCAACTCTCCGTCGTTAACATTAAAAAATTCTATCTTCATAAAGTCAACCACTTTTTGAGCTGCCTCTGTGTCAAAGTTGGGCAAAGACTTCCCAAGGTCAATGACCTCATGATATCCAATCTCTCTGTTTCCTACACGGACGCTCTTTAGATCCCCTATCTCATGACTATCAGGATTCGAGTGCACATTGAAGGTCAATTCAAATGGGCCATTAGAAAACTCAAAATCGGGCGAAGGTGTGAAGTCATAATATTCATCATAATAGTCTCCTAACCATTCAGATTCAGACATGTCACTGTATTCATCGGGAGCATACCTGATGACTGCGGCAGATTTTAATATATTATCAACTGCATCTGCCTCTTTGCACAAACCTCTGTTGTCTAATTCGTTTGCTATTGATGCTAATTGCTTAATCATTTTGGGCCTCCATGTTCTTAAAAAATTTCAATATAGCCTCTACTGTTCCGATATGCTTTTCCTCGGAAAGCATATCGGCCAAGCCAGCGATTGATGCGTCAGCATCATCTCCAACCAGGGGCGTTCCTCCGACTATAAGTTCCGCAAGCTCCAAAGAATGAGCTAGGTCTTTGGAGTGCTCTTCCATAGCCAATGCTCCCTCGGCTCCCTCTTGCTCTAAGGATAAAGCATGATCCTCATGCTCCATCGCCTCTAATGCGTCAACCTTCTTTCCGGAATACTTTTGTATTACGGCGTCCAAATGGTCGGCTTCTTTCAAGAGGCCTCTTTGGTCTAACTCTCCCGCTAATTTTATTAATTCTTTAATCATTATTATTCCTTTTACTTAAGCCTTAGGCTTTGGGCAGCCGATGCAAATCTCTTAACAAAAAATTTTTCGCGCGCGGCAAACTAAATTTATAAGATATAACTGCATTATATATATTACGTTTAATAGATGCCATAGGACCAACCTCAACCCCTGGGGTCGCCAATAATATATTGGTCAAAAAATCCATTTCTATCAAATTCTTTTTCATGGCAAGTTTCCTAAAACTATTCTTAATAATTAATATATTTTAATGCCCTATAGTCTGGTCTATAATACTTTACTAGCTGACTTAACTCTTCTATACTAGCCTTTCTTTTTGACCCAGAAGGAAGGTCTGGAACATCAAACTTTGGAGATAGCAAATCTATACTGCTACTAGACTGCCAGTCTGTATATTTTTTACTCCACGCAAAACTTCTGGGATCTCCATCTATTCTTTTCTTTTTAAATTTATCACCATCAATTTTAGAATATCCCTTGCCGCTCAGAAAGTATTCTACATTATGTGATTCGTTCATTCTTTTTGCAAGCATTGCATACAGCTCTTCTGTGCTATATCCGGTATGTTGGTATACTCTGCTGTCCCAAGTTCTGTTTCGCTCAACATTGTCAAGAATATATGAATTATCGCGAGGGACATAATGAAAATAGCTTTGAGTAGCCAGATGCCACTGTGGAGCTAAGTTGCTATCCACAGTTGCAAATATTTCTAGTATTAAAACTCCAGCCAAGGGGTTTATATATGAGTCAAGAGCGGCCGCCTCGCCATAGCCGCCTATACGCTGGCAGCATCCGGTTTCTACTCCGATCTTTAAAGCTCTTGGATCGAATGACTTTAAGACTCTAAATCTGAAGTTTTTAGACTTTACATTCCAATCTAGTTTGAATAGCTTTTTATCCTTTGGAACTGCCATTTCAGTATATTTTGCATATGCCGCAGAATCTTCTATTGATGTCAAGTCTGCATCAACTTCTTCCATAAGTCTTCTTATGTTTAATTGAGACTCAAGTGCATCTCCATCTAATCCTTCTAAGTTTGGTCTAATCCTTAGTGAGCCAGACCTGCAAATGCTATTAATTTCTCGAAGCCTTTTGAAAAACCCTCTTTTTACAAGCCCATTTGATACAAGTGCCTTTATTACATTGGAACTCTTTCTCTTTACCCCCGCCATTCCTCCCATTCGAGCAAGCTTTGTGCATAGCGTAAAGTACTTTCCAACTGTAGCATTGCTTCCAAGGTCCTTAAAATTTGGATCATTAATCATTTTTCTAAAGAAACTATCTGGCAGATTTGCTCCACGATTATGTGCAAATTCTGATACTTTATATAATGATACAATGTCTTTCTTTGTTACTGCACCATCGGATTTATCTTTAAATACCATTGGAATAAACCTTTTAAACTCAGAATATCCAAAGTTTCTTGCATATCCGCCCGTTGAGTAAAACTCTTCGTTGCATAGCTTTAATAACTTTTCAAAGGCCCACGTGTTATCCATGCCAACTTTTTTAGAAATCAAAATAGCAGCAGCATCTGGGGCTGGAGTGCCCTCTATTCCGTTGAAGTTAGCTCCTGAATAAAACTTAGTAATCTTGTCTTCGGCTTCCCAAGCATTCGAAACGCGATGAGAGTCGTCATGCTCTAATATTTTATAATGAACATTGTCTAAAATTTGATTATGAATATCTCTTTCCCAGCTTTTTACAAGAGCTTTGTACTGTATGTTCGGAGTTTTTAATCTTTTGGGCAAATCAGAATAAGATCTAGACATTGCCCTTGGGCCAACCGCTCCAAAGGTATCTATTCTTTTGGCAAATAAATTCATATAATATCTTGCATAACCTATTGATTTTAATTGCCTTAAAGCATTTTCAAAATTTTCTCTAGCATGAATTATTACATTATTTAGATTTGAAACCATACCTACATAAAGGTTATATTTTTCATCTATAGACTCTAGGCTGTACATAGGGCTGTCCTTCATCCACTCTTCTGCAACCTCTAACCTTCCATCTACAACCTTAAGCTTATCTGGATTTGCTGCTACATATAGCTCTATCCACTCTTCTTTAGAAATGTAATGTGTTAATTTTAAATTATTTATAAAGTTAATAAAATTATTTAACAAATTATCCAAAGCATCAGATGGGCTTAGGCCGGATTCGGACCAGCCAACAGGATATGTGTCAGGGTCGATTTCCTGCGGGACAATAAGTGTTTTGTACCAATCATTTGCACCCCTACGATTTGACGCAGGGCGATTTTCATCATATTCTTTAGAAAAGTTTATGCCAAATGTTTTTGACATAAAACCATCGGAGCTTATATCATACGCAGGATGATTTGATATCCTCATTCTATATAAAATATGATCTGCAAGCTCAGCCTCTTTCTTTCGCAGGCTAAGCAGAAATCTTTTTGAATACTGTCTTATAGAGGAAAATGCTAATTCTTCAGCTCTATAATCACTATCTCCATCTAATACTTTTAATAAAGTAAATTTTGCAGCTTCTACTCGATCTTCTTTCTTTGGACTGCTGCTAGGCGCACCGTACTTGCTGGTTGGATAAAAAGATATTAACTCTATTAACTCTTTGTAATCATTAATTGCCTCTGATTTCATAAGAGCATTTGACATAGGGGTGTCATTTATAATTCTAATACGCCTATTCAATGGCGATGTTGATGCGTGCGTATTGGTCGAAGATCTATTCCAGGTTCTTTCTATAATTATATCTTCATACTTCATTATGTCATTAATGACGCTTTGAGAATCACGACTTGTCAGCATGATCTCTCCAGACTTGAGCATTTCGGATATTACCGCTTCAATTGGATGTCTAAGCGATGCACCTCCAAAGGAAGGAGAGTGAAATCCTTCATATAAATTCCAGCATATTTTCTTTTTAAAATGACCAGATACAAGCTTTCTTATTTCTTCATCTTTTATAACAAAATTTAAATATTTAAACATACTATGATAATTCTTAGAAGGAGAGCTATATATCTCTAACCATCTTTGAGTAGCTTCATTTTCAAACTCACTATTGAAGCTAGTATTGTCAAATATCTTGTCGCCCATTTCTCTTATCGCTGCATTTGCCTGACCTTTATGAATTTGATCATTTTCGAGCTTTTGTTCAATATCTTTAACACCGGCCTCTACATGTGAGTTATCTATTGGGACTAATTTGTTTACCATCTTTTTGTTTATAAGCACAGCAGCGCCACTTACCGCAGGAGACATCACCTTTTCAAAAGCTTGTTTGCCCGTCTTGTTTATAATTGATAAAATTAAAGAAGCAAAGTTATTTATAACTTCATACATTTTTATCTTATTATGAAACAATAAGTTTATATCAAACATTGAGAACGCCTCATCATATCCACCATCGCTAGAGTATCCAGAAACCTTAAAGCCTCCTTTAAACTTGCTGTTATAATATCTATATGAAGAAGTTCTTTCGGTCTCTCCCTCAAGAGTGTTGATAATCTTTTGATAGACGGAGTCAAGATCATCTTTGTAATATTTTTCAATATACTCAATTTGAAATTTAGCTTTCTCTCCGAGCCTTAGGTCTATTTCTTTCCCCAAGTCTCTTTTTAGACGCCCCAAAAATCTGACGCCCCTCTTATAAGAGTCCATCGATCTGTTCAGAGAGTTTATATAGCTTTCCAGAGAATGCATCTTATACCTATAAGCTCCCTCTACATCAACGTTAGGAGAGGCAGATCTCCAGGTGTTATGATAACGCTCCGCAGTATGCATTGGTGCTTTTTCGAGCCAATCCTTCAGAGCTTCCGGATCTTCATGCCAGCCCTCTTCTTCTGAGTCAAAAAATGAATTTGCAACAGAACCATAGCCGTCTTGACCAGTGGGCGCTCCAAATATAGATAGTCCGGCAGAATCGGCAAGAACCTCATAAGAATAATAATAAACTCTATCTTTCAAATCTTCTATGTAATCTTCAAACTTTGAGAGCAATGCAAGATCAGCAATAGGTTCGGGTTTCGGTGGCATTTTTGAAGCCGTCTCTTCAACTAGACTGCTAAGCTCTAGGGCTTTTGCCTCAGCCTCTTTATATTTCGAAAAGAGATTCTGTTTAAGCTGCTGATATCGTGCGGGACTTATGTTCAAAACAGCTGCCAACTCATGTGGCGGCTCAGGCTTTGTGCCCATACCAAGATTGGTTGATACCTCCCAGTATCTTGGCTCTCTTCCATGCTCTTTTATAAACTCTTCTTTTTTCTTTTGAAGCTCTTCTTTCTTTCTAGATTCTTCTCTATCCCAAGAGTCCAGCTTGTCTTTTACTTTGTCAATTTTTTGCTTCGCAATCTGCGGATCTGGCATAATCCTGGGGTTTGGTTCAATTCCGGGAAGTCGAACTTGCCCATACATAGCTGGCAAAATCTCTGCGCTTAATTCTGGATATAAGTTTCTATATTTTATAGTCTCTTGCTCAAACCTGCCTGGATCCGTGTCTATCATTAAAACTTCTTCTATAACATCTGCTTTTTCTCTTTCTATGTTATTTTTTAAGATAGATAAAATTATTTTCTTTCTATACTCTATTTGATCATCTGGAATTAAATGAGATTTAAAATCAATATCGCTTAAATCAAGCCTGTCCGAGTATGCGTCATTGCTATTATCAGGCTCCTCTTTTTCCTCTGGTCCATCTTCTATTTTGGAGGCAGTATCTAAAAACATTTTTAGCTGTTCATCTTCGGCCATAGAAATAAGAGCAGACGACTCGTCAGCCAAGCCTAACTCCTTTAGGTATTCAGATAAGTTTGATAATTTGTTGATCATGATTACATTTTACATTATATATTAATAAATACAAAGAATAATCTATTTATAAATATTCTGTAAACTTCTCTCTTGAAGAATCTTCAAAAACAAACTCTCTTACGCCATGAAAGTCTCTGTCTGTAACAACTCTAAACTCGTAACCAAGATCAACAATGCAATATACTATTGTCTGGGGTGGTAATGATAAAGTTTCTTCAATTAATTTTAAAAACTTTCCTTGAAATGAAGAGGCTGACATCTTACACCATATTTGCTATTCTTTTTCTTTATTATACTTCACTTTAACCTTGTTTGTCAAAGGAATTGCTTCTCCATCTCCATCTATTCTAACGTATGTTATCTCTGTTGTACAAACTGTTCTTTGAGTTCCGTTATAAACACTATGCCTTCTGGCCTCAAGCTTCACTACACAAGATGTGTTTCCAACCTTTATTATGTCCCCATATATTTTTATAATGTGACCGGGTCTAACGGGTTTTTCAAAAACAGTCTCTGACATTTTTACAGTCACCATTCTTGGAGTGTCACAGGCTTGTGCCGCATATGCTCCGCCTGCTTCATCAAGCCATGAAAGCATAACTCCACCAAAAAGATTGCCATGAACTCCTATATTTTTCCCTTTGCAAATATGAGTAGAAATAAGATCCATAACTTTAATGCGCCCCAACGCCTATGGCTTAATCTTAAATATTAATATTTAAGTAAGGTTATTTAGCTTGTATTCCTAAATATATCTCTATAAATAAAAAATTAATTATTAACCCTGCAATCTTTCTTCCAAAGACATTCTTGCCGTGCTCTATAAATACTCCTAGTCCAAAATGCGTTGGTTTATAAATTCTAAATATTGGATCAATCATTTACGGCCCCTCATATCCAAACAACTCTATATCTTGCGTATAGAGCCTTCTTACTACGCGGTCCATTTCATTGCTATATAACTCTCCCGCAGGCCTTCTCTTTGGACCTAGATTGATATGAGGAAGGCTATGGCTCACTCCAATATGTTGACTAATCGCATCCCATCCAAGATGAAGGTCTTCAAATTTTATAACTTCATTTACAAACAAGAATCCGCCAAAATCTGTGATGTAATCAACTTGTGGTGCAGGAGGTAAGATTGGACAGTCAGCCTCCCTGCCACACTTATCGATACCGCGCCTTGCCACTATCTTATCATGGGCTTTCTCAAGCGACAGCACCCACTCCTCGAATGTAGAGTTTACAAACCCAATCCCGCATTTGTTTTCACAAGAAATTTCTTCTAAAATAGTGGTCTTCCACTCATCTATATAATAAAAGTACCAAGACGCAAGCCTATCCCAAGGGTTTCTTACTACAGAAAACTTAAACATTGAATTATAAAGAGAGTCATCACAATACTCTCTTATGTGTAATGCACTTTCGTGCTTGGTTAGGGCATAGGCAGGCGCAGCACCTTCTGCTGAAGACTCTTTATCTGCTTTCAACAGAACATCTACAATAGAAGTACCACCTGTTTTTGGAATATGAACAAACGCTGTATTTAGACTTGGAAAAATAGGCATAAATATATTTTACTAGTTATCTGCGCAAATTTGGAGATTTTGTTTTAATCATAATCTTATTAAACCTATCTGAAAACCACCTAAACCATGCTAGGTCGAAAAGATAATATAATATAGTTGCAACTATATTCACAACTATACTAAGTTCTATTGCTTCATATGCGCTATCTAAATAAAAATATGTTATTATAGTTGAAAAAGGTATTGCTACAAAAAAACGCCAAATTATGGACTTAAAAAAAGCTTCTTTTTTATTCATGATTTACTCTAGGCAGTTAGAGAGTTTTGTCTAGCTCTTCAAAAAGCTCTTTCTGTTTTTTGGTCAAATCTCTTGGAATGTCAATAAAAATCTCAACAAACATGCTGCCCTTGCTCCCCTTTGATATGTTGTTGGCCCCAAGCCCTTTGAGACGCAATTTTGTCCCATGGGTCACTCCTGCTGGAATTGTAACTATCTTACTTCCTTCTAATAATTTTATATCTTTTTTGCACCCTAAAACTGCTTCTGGAATGCTTATGGTTGCTGAAGTATATATATCATCTCCTTTTCTGCTGAAAGAATCAGATGATGATATTTTTATATTTATCAATATTATTGCAGACTTATCTTTGGTTATCCTAATTGAGTCACCATTTTTTACACCAGGAGGAATAGATACTGTTAGGTTCTCCACCACATCCTCACCTCCTGAGCCATTACAGGCTCTGCATTTTTGCACAGCAACTTTACCGACGCCTCTACACTCAAAGCACCTTGTTGTCATGTAAGTGTAACCGCCCTGATGAACGGTGCGCTTTCCACTTCCGTTGCAATGCACGCATTCTTTTGTTCCTGCTCTTTCGTTTTTTCCATTTCCATTACATGGATTACAAATTTTTTTATATTTAATTTCTATATTTTTATCTACTCCAAATATTGACTCATTAAATGTTAGGCCTATATTTTCTTCATAAACATTTGCAGATGATCCCTGGTATACATCCTGCCTAACTGACCCTCCGAATATATGTCCAAAGTCATTAAATATTTCTTGAAATCCATAGCTTTTAAAATTACTCTTTGACGAAGCAAATCCTTTAAAGCCACGCCCTGCGCCATCATATGCCGCTTTTTTTGCAGGATCAGAAAGAGTTGTATACGCCTCTGATATCTCTATAAATCTTTTTTGAGCATTTGAATCATCTGGATTTTTATCAGGATGGAATTTTTTAGCAAGTTTTCTATATGCTTTTTTTATATCAGAATCTGATGCATCCTTGGACAAACCTAGGGCTGTATAATAATCCTTTCTCATCTATAACCTCACCTAACTTACTATGAATATTGCAGTATTATATGTTATATATAAATAAAACCATGGTTAATTATGGAAATAGTAATAATCACCTTTTTTGTAACATTCGCTTTATTTGCAATATTTATAATTGCAATGAAATTAATAAATGATTACAGGCAAAAAAGACTTATAGAATCTTATTCAAATTTAATAGTTAAGCTAAGAAAAGATATAGAGTTAAAAAAGGAAAATAACCTATATTCACTTGAGGAATATAGAATAAAAAAGCTTAGAGAAAAAGCAGATAGCGCAGGAGGCCTTTCCTGTCAAATGATTTGGTGCGAAGAAATTGGCGAATATATAGAAGAAGATATTGAAGAATAACTCAATTAGAAAGCCTTAGTTATGCTTTAAACTCTCTTATTGCGCCATCTGCTGTGTCGCGATGCTGGGGTTCGACCCGTCACGAGCAGCCCAAGCTCTCAAGCTATCTTCTGCGGTGTGTGTTATGCCTGGTATAATACCAGTTGTGTCGCCTCCGCCGACCGCTGCCCCATTATCAGCAGCCCATCTATTAAATTTGGCGACCTCACCTATAGCACCCTGAAGGGCCGACCAAGACTCTGCTGTTGGATTGCTAATGATATTTTGTAAATAATTAGTAGGAAAAGTGTCATCAAAGCGAGCACTTGGTTGAAAAAATCCGACCTGCCTCTCTAAAGCTCCAAGCCAGTCCGCAACTTCCTTTAGCTCAGGGGTAAGAATCTTTCCCGGATCCTTAATATACCTAAAATACCCTTCTGTGTATATCTCTAAGCCTCTTACAACATTCCATGAAAGCCCGCCCTCTGCTGTACTGCTACCTCCTCCACTTCTCCTGTAGAATATCCTAGCTTGTCCAGTAGGCGGTTTTACTATCATAAAAACTCTGCCATCTGAATCTGCAATCACTTCAGAAACTATCTCAAAGGCATCTGCCGCAACCCTTGTCGCTGTTCTTGCTCCAGATATAGATTGTTTTCTCGACCCCCCGCCCACGCGCCTGCCCAGGCTATCATAGTATCCGGCATCCGGCAGTTCTCCCGCAGCACGCCGAGCGTCCTCCATTGAATACCAAGTTATATCTGTGCTTTCAATGATATCTCTCGCCTCTTGCGGGGTATATGGGGGCAGCGTATCTGACCTTGGAGTCTGAATATAATATGCAAAATCACTTTGAGCACTTGGACTTTCCCAGATCGGATTCTCATCCATCCAGCTAAACATATTTGGATTTCTTTCTGCAACAGCATCTACATGTCTCATTGCAGATTCGGGTGAATAATTATATTTTTGAACCAAATCTAAAAAATATTGGCGCTGAGTTCTGCTGGGTATATATAGACATGTATTACCTAATTTTATTATCTTATAAAAATCACTTACACTACTAGCGGTCCTGCCACATACAAGGTATGGAAATCTTTCTGCTACATCATCTAATCCTTCAAAAATTCCGCTTAGTCCATCTGCAATCTGCTGTTTTGCCACAGCAGGAGATACCCCTGCGGTTTCTGCTACTTTTCCAATAGCAATTCCAATCGAATCTGATTGAGTTGCTGCAGCCTTTATGGTTGCTTCAGATCCTTTTAAGTATATTCCAATTACAGGTATTGCAAACAAAAGAGATAAAAATGATAAAAAATACTTTTCTCTCTCCAAATACCACAAGCCGTTAATAATATCAGAAGGCGTTCCAATCAGCGGGATGGCCCCAAGTATCCCCAGTATCTCTTGAGTAAAATCTGCAGATATCTCGCCCAGCTGACCTCCTCCAAAAGACATTCCGGCCACTTCAACCGGAGAGTGTGCTGCAGCCTCTGTAACATTATCTGAGTGTGCAGCATCCTTATTTACAACATACAACTGGCCTCTTGTATAATATTGCTTTATGGTATCCCAGGTTGATCCATCATCTTTGCTTCCGCTACAATCGCTAAGCTGACCAGTTGAGCTATTACAAAAGCCAGCATAAAATTGACTTCTAGATATCGGAGATATACTTATATCTCCAGCAGTTATTTCGCCTCCAGGCTGATGATTAAGCGGAAACAAAACCCATCTACCCCTATGCAGGCCTGCGGTCTCTCCGACAACATGCCATTGCTTTCCGGCTGGAATCTCTATAGTTGCACCAACCTCAGGCCGTATAGCGCTCCAATAATCATTCCAGGCTCCGGCAAAATTAGATGCTGCAGCTATACCTGGGGCTATGGCATTCATTGCTGCGTCAGCCATATATGGCACAGCATCTTCAGCCAAGTCTTGAGCATAATCCAGCCCTTGACTTACAACATCTGTCGCATCATCTACAATTTCTTTCGCTCCAGAGTCCCTATATGCCTGGTCCACATAGCGAACTCCCTTCCGCGCAACTTGCTTTGCATCATCAACAAGATCTTCTGCCCCAGACTCTTCGTAGGCCCACTGCGCCCCACGAGAAACAGCGGCTGTCCCGTCGTCCCAGGCGTCCTCAGCTTCATCAGCCAGATCTGATGCCCATTGAGGCATTGAAAGTTCGAATGCTACCTTTAAAAGCTCAGCCGTATGATCAGCCTCCCTACAGAGGGAGCTTCCCCTTAGCCATTCTTCTAGTCTTTTCAATTTTATGCTGATATTCAAAGCCTACCTGCCTGCAAAGAGTGGTTAAAATATATATTATTAAACTAGTATAATATAATAGAGTATTACTAGGAGATTATTAGAATGAAATATTTATTTTTTATATTATTTACAACCGGATGCATGGCAAGCAAAGGTCAGCCCAACTTGCTTCACCCTATAACAAGAAGCCCGTGCGTAGATGGGATATATGCAAATATGCAAAACGCAGGTTGCATACAGACTTATCAGGCAGATCTTCCAAACTCCCCTATGACAAAGTTTAGATGTACAGAATCTGTTGTAGATGTTGACATAAACAACTACACATTTTATGCTGTGCCATCCCACCTTGAGCCTGCTGATCCAAATCTATATATAGTATGCTCGGATCCCGCTAGCAGTGTTTACATAGAGATAACTGAAGAAGCAAATTAATCAAAAAGATTTAACTGAAAGGGTTGAGGCCGTGGCCTTAGGTCCTCGGCTTCTTCTTCTCTTGGTCTAACGCTTCGTACAGTATTTTGCCTCGGATAGTGCTCTCCAAGATCAATAGTGATATTTTCACTATCAGTTTGAACATCTATTTTTGTCCCATCAAGCCTTTGAAACTCATTTAAATAAGCCCTTTGAGTCTCTTCTGGCAAATCACCAAGGAGCTTCATCAGTCTTGCCCATTTTATTTTATCCATCATCCTTGGGTCAATCAGCCCTCTGGCCTCAAACCTTCTAAGGAGCCATGTCTTAAAGCCCTCGGGCAGCTGTATTTTTATCCTCTTGGATCTAGAGGCTGCCTTTAATGCGCGATTTGTTCTCATTACAGAGGTTTTCCGGCTGGAAATATTTCTATCTATTTCGTTGCAAAGTTTTTCAATTTGCACCCTTCTTTTTAAATCAGCTTTTGCTTCAATTCTTACATCAAAATTTACTGGAAACTCTTCTTTTCTTAAATTGAACTTCTCGGTGATATCGTCTGCATTATTTTCCGAATAGTTATCATCGAGCGAATTAGAATGAGCATGAATAAGCTGTTCGGCTTTGCTAACAGTCTTCTTAGACGGCTTTTTCGCACCAAACCATCGCAACACTCTACGCTTTCCATCTTTATCCTTTCTGGTTTTGCTAACCAAAGCCCAAAGCTTCTTCTTTTTTCCGCCTTTTAGCTTTTTTGTTCTCTGGGTTAATATCGCAATCTTTCTCATTGGAATCCTCATGTTTTACTGAGAATATTAATAGCTATTTAGTTGATAGCTTTGTCTATCCCGCCGAGCTTTCTGCCTCTGTCCTCACGAAGCCTCAAGCCCGAGCTCATCGTAAGTAGCACTTTGTAAAGTCAATCATCACAACTACCACAGTTAGGGTCGATTTCGTTGTCAATTCCTTTGAACCTAACCCACCATCCCCACATCAACGGGACTGCCAACCAGTGAAAGCATAGCAGCAAGGAGGCTGGCGCACCGGCGTAAAAGGCGGGATGAACATGATTTCCAAGAAATACAAAAAGCACAGGGAATAAAACATCTTCAGCAATCTCCCATCCAACAATAATGACAACTAGAGCTAAGCCATGGTCTTTGAAGGTTTGCTTTATATTGCTCCATTTAAAGTGTTCCATCTTGTGAGCTAGGCGCTCTTTGGTCCATTTCAAAAATTTCATTTTTCCTTATGATGACTAAAATCTATGCATGCTCCGGCTATCATTAGAAATCCAGCCAAAGCGCTAAGTCCTGCGCTATACCAGGCCTGCTCATATATATTAACAAGGGTCTCGGCAACATGTATTACTCCATGCACACCGAGACCCCATCGTATGATTGAGTGAAAAAGATCTTTCATACAAAATCCAAGTATTAATCTATTTCTTTTCCAAGAGTAAGCTTTACCAGGTCAGCAATGTCCTTCTTCAGAGCCCTAAGACCTTTTCTGGCCCTAGTTCCTGCGGCGGCATTGCCTGTGGCGTTTTTCATAACATCTGTTTCAAGACTTGCAACTGTTGTCTTGATCTCTTCCCATTTTCCTTCAACTGTAGTCATACTACCTCCTGTTGCATACATCTTACCGAATGTAGTTTATTGTAGCAAATAATTAGAAAAATATATTTGCCTATGCCATCTTAAGATTTTAAAATAGGCTTTGCAAATTTAAATCTTTTTATATCATCTATATATAGTTTATGTATAATTTTTAATGTATCTTCATTATGATGTCTGTGAAAAGCCTTATGCTTGCTTGGGTTTAAAAGGGGTAATGGTTCATACGGAATCCCTATGTCTTCACATACCTTTTTATATCCAGCGGATAAATTTTCAAATCTAATTATATAGTCTAGCTCATCATTTAGCCAATAACTTTGAGACTTGCGAGTCTTTTTGTTCTTAATCTTTCCGTCTCTTAATGCATAAACAAATTTTTTAAATGATAAGTTTTTTACAAAATCATGATCTGGGTGCTTTCCATATGTTGTAGTTCCATCATTTGAGTGCCAATATGATTTTTCCATTTTTATATAAAAATAGTGAGAAACAACAATATCCCAAGGGTTTCTTACAACTCCAAACTTATAGTATTCATCTGGATTTTCACCAGACTCTATAACCGTTTGAATCTGACTTTTTAATGTACGGTGCCCGCTATATCCATCACTATATGCCCTTAGAGCATGTTCGATAGAGGTTCCTCCTGTCTTTGGAACGTGCACAAATATAAACTTTTTTTTAAAAGATATCACTTTATATGTCTTCTTGCTAATTCAGCAACTGCCGATTAGACTTCTCCATCGCTTCATGAGTTTGAAGAAGCGGATCCTGATATTATAGCCTTCTCTTCGTCAGTTAGGTCTGGAAACTGTAGGCCGTCTAATCTTCCTGGATATGGATCTAATTTAAAATCAGTTGAAGTATCAAGATGAGCCTCTATTAGAGCGACAATCTCATGAGTCTCCAAAACAGGGCTTCTCATCTCTGCCTCCATCTCTTTTGCCCAATTACCAGAAAAGAATGGAGGATCTTCCTGCTGTGCTGCAAGCATTGCATCACGATCTCTTGCCCATTGGCCCTTTTGCCATGGCGCCAAATCTTCATCATCAGGCTCATGATAAACTGCATCGCCAGCATCAGACTTGGTCAGTCTATTGTATTCTGGAGACCCCTTCTCTCCCAGCTCTTCTTCTACCCATTTTCTTACGGCTTCTGACGGGCCCTTCTCGGGGTCGTCTCCAAGCTCAGCCCCTCGCAATTCCATTAAGCTCATAAGCTCTTCCTGAGGAATAACACCGCTTCTATCTGGATATACAACCTTAACTGCCTTCTTTGAAATTTGATCTATAAAATCCGCCTCTTTTGTTAGGCCTCGGCTATCTAATTCATTTGCTAATTTTGTTAATTCTTTAATCATTTTCATTTCCCCATAATCTTTTCAATATGCATATCTAAAAATTCAAAATCTTCAGCTAGATCTTGATCTATCTCTTCAGATATTAGTCCAACATAATTGGATATTGTTCTTGAGAGCCCAATGGCCTCTCTTATTTGATCTTGCGCAGCCTCTCCTGCATCCAAGACCTCTCTTTCTATACCCAGCAGCCTATCTGTATCTTGTATTGCACTTAGGGCCCGCTCTCTTGAGTCTCCACTCATCTCCATTGCCTTTATTTTTTCAAAGGCCTCAACCGCACCAGGGCATAGGTCGAAGTTCTCAGTTGTATAATTAAATAGAGAGACCTGATCTCCAACGCTGCTTTGGTCGGCATCTTTATCGGAAGAGTCTTCTGAGCCTTCTTCTGAGTCTTTTTGCTCGCCCAAAATATCTTCTGAGCCTCCAAAAACCTCGGACATAATCGTAGCAACCTCGTCTAATAGGCCTGCCTCTTTCTTAAGATTTCTTCTTTTTAATTCTTTAGATAGTTCTATAAATTCTTTCATTTTATGCAATCCTCAGCATAATATGTTTAATTAGTATTTTCTATAGAACCATCAACAGAATTCCAGTCTATTGAGCTAAATGGTGAGACCCAAATCATATCCTCTGTAAGCTGAGGGACCGCAAATCTACCAACATCTAGCGCTCTTAATACGCCTATAAAATTTCCAGACCCATCAAACACGCAAGATCCAGATGACCCAAGCCACGCATAACCATGCACCATAATTGCACCTCTTTCAAATCCTGCCACAGACCCTTTTATTGTCATTAGGCTGTGAGGCCCTGGATGTCCAGAGAATATGACCTCTGTGCCAATCAAATTATTATTAAGATTTCTTCTCATTTTAAACCTAACCGGCCTAACCTGAAGGTCCTGGTCGGGTTTTAGTATTGCAAAATCAATATCGTTATCTGCATATATAACAGTTGCCTCAACTCTATTTCCGTTTACATCAACAATGTAAAACTTATCTGCAGAATCAACAACATGGGCCGCTGTAAAAACAAGGTTTTCACCCTTATATCTAATATAGGCACCTGATCCATGCCCCATCTCGCTCATATCTAAAACCTTTACTGATGCCTGCCTCGTCCTTCTTTCAAGGTGGCTCAAGGCTGTCATCTCAATCTTTAGACCTGAATTGTACTCTGGAGAGGCTATTGCCTCAGAAACGCCCTCTATGTTATCGCTTGACCCCGCATCTTGCGGAACAAAACAAGCCGCCATAAATATTAACAAAAATTTTTTAAGCATTAAAGCCTCCCTTATGCTTTAGAAAGACTTAATTGCCCACATAGCTATTCCCATAAAAAACTGTACAACAGCAAATATTGTTATTGCCTTGGTTTTAAACATTTTTAAATCTTGTACATCATCTGACAGCTCTTTTAACTGAGCTGGAGAAGCGACATCGTCAATTCTTTCTTTCCACTCTTTTATTTCTTTAACCCTATCTTCTCTAACTCGGATCTCTGTTAACTCTCCGCGAATATCTTGCATTTCTCTGTTTAAATTCTCTATGGCGGTAGACAATGACTCTAATTCTTTTAAAACTAGCCTTGAATATTCGTTCCATCCATTTTGATTTAAACCATCACTCATGTTCTTCTAGCCTCTTGCAGTTATTTTTTTCTAAAATAACAGACACATTGTTTAACATCTCAGAAAGGTCAGACAGTTTTCCGCCGCTTTCAAGAGCCTGCTTTACTTTGTCGACTTCTTCAACGACCATCCATAGAGCCTTTGCGTTTATCTTTAGCTGACTATCTCTATCTGTCAGTTGGTCACATAAAGATTTTAATTTATTTAAATTTTCTTTACATTGCTTCATAACTAATCCTAATATTTATTTAATTTAATATTTAACTAGACTTACTGCTAAGAAACAAACTGCGTAGAGCTATTGGTACATCATGATTTTATAAAATTATTAATAGGAAATTTCATAAAATAAAAATCTTCTTTTGAGTAGAATATTGCGTCCTGTATAATTTATAAAAAATTTATAGGCGTAAGGAGTAACTAAAAATGAATAATTTATGGCCATTAATAATGCTCGCACTTGTTGCATGTGGCGACAAGAGTGAAGATACGGCAGAAGATACTGCAGAAAGCACTGAAGCAGCAGATACTGCAGAAAACTAAAAAAATCCGCAGGAGGGCACGGGATTACAGGTGCCCTATTTTTAAGGAAAAAATGTTTAAAAATTTTGCTGCTTTATTTTTACTGGCAACACTTGCAGCTTGCCACAACACACAGAAGCTTGAGGATGACTCAGAAGATTACTTCGAAATAAGCCACAAAGACTTTACAGCACAAGAGGCATCGTTAGATGTTAACACGTCAGACTTATGCAATGGATCTCTTATCTCAACAGATGTTGCCAACAGAATAATTCTTCTAACTAAAACAGCTGATTCTGAAACTATTTATACAATATATAATCGAATTGATGAAATAGCCATGTTGTTTGAAAGTTGTGGCGATCCTTGGGGCATGTTTCCAACTGCCTATCGCCACATTACTAATCGTATCATAGAAGCGATTGAAAACGAAGAGATTGAAGATCAGGAGTGGGCTAGAAGTATTGTTCTAGATTTTGCTTCGAGATATTTTGCGAATTTAGAACTAGCTCTGCTGGGAGAACAGCCATCTTACGCATGGGCTCAGTATTATTATCTGGCAGATCACCAAGACGCCTCTCGTGTTAGGGCGGTTGTTGTGGCGATGGTTGCCCATCTCACTCTAGACCTTCCGCATTCTTTGGTTGCCATAGACACGACAGAAGGTCATAAGGACGATTATTTTGCTCTTGGTGAGCTGATGATTGAAATCACACCAGACTTTATCGAAGACCTTAGATACTATTATAATACAGATGCAGAAGATATTCTGAATGGATTTTTCTTTGGCGACTGGGTTGATGGAGCATTTGGCTCTAACACGACAATTACTCTGTCGTATCAGACTATTCGGACCAAGTCATGGAATAATAGAGGACTTATCGAAAGTGGATGGGCCTGGATTGCTGATGCCGAAATATACACTGCATTCTGGACGATTGATGGTGTTTTGGCTGCGCTTGACGCAGCTGGTACAATATAAAAGGAAAATAAAAATGAATAAATTTTTAGCAGGCTTTTGCCTTGTAATGATGCTGCCCGCTTGTCAGATAGGCATCACAAACTCTACTGAAAAGACGCTTGATGATACCTCAGAGGTAGAATATGATGCCACACCTGAGGCCGAAGAAAGGCCGTCTGAAGACGAAACAGAGGCAGAAGACACGTCTATAGATGATGCCGAAGAGGTCGAAGAAGATTCCGAAGAGCCTCTCATTGATTTTTCTCAGATCGGACCCTTTTCCGTAACTGTTGATGCTCGAACGGCAAGTGTAACAGATTGCTCAAACATAAGCTATCGTGTCTACAGCCCTAATATAGACGATCCGCCTGTTATTGTTTTGGGTCACGGATTCGCCCGTGGCTCTGACGTTATGGTTGGTTGGGCTGAACACCTTGCGTCATGGGGGATTGAAGTCTTGCTACCTACCCTTTGTCACTATAATGTATTTTTTGGCGTTGACCATGAGATGAACGGACAAAACATGAGAGAGCTTATTGCGTTGCATGGTGCTACCAACGCTATATATGCAGGTCATTCTGCTGGCGGATTGGCTGCCATTATAGCCGCTTCGCAAGATCCGCTTGCATTAGGAGTCTTGGGACTGGACGCTACCGACACTGATGGCGTACCAGGAGTGCCTGACCTCATCGGAACTAGATATGCAGGAGGTGTAACTGTGCCAGCTTTTTCAATCACGGGAGAGCCATCTTCTTGCAATGCGGAAAACAATGGACTAAGCCTATTTCGAATGATGAGTCACTATACTGCAGTTAAAGTTGTCAGCGCAGACCACTGCGATTTCGAGAATCCAACTGACGCAGTATGTGCAATGAGTTGTGAAAATCCTACGGTCACTTTTGAGGATTCTTATATTAGACCTGTCATCACTACATTGGGTACAGCCGCAGCCGTATCTCTTGCAGGGTTATCGCCCGATGGCTCACTATGGTGGACTGAAGAAGGATTGGGCGAGTGGGTTCAGTCCGGTATTATACAGAAACTAGAATAACAATAAGATTAGGAAATACTTAACCGATATGAAAAACAACTACATATTAATTTTACTAGGATCACTAGGGCTAGGATGTTCTGATTATGATCTAAAAAACCTGAAAGACCTCACACTTGCTGGGTCTGATACGTCTGAGCCTATGATCGTGAGTGATTTGCCAGACACGAACGCCCCAGAAGAAACGGCCGAACCTGATCTAGAGCCTGAAGCGCCAGTGGCCATCTGTAGTGTTAGCCCAAGCGCTGTATCGCCTCCGTTTGAATCAGCAACATGGATGGGAAATAGCTCATATGACCCCTCTGGCGGACTTATAGCCGATTACAGCTGGACTCTTGTAGAGGCTCCTACAGGTTCGACAGCAGCGATGCCTCCTGGTGCAGCTAACCGCTATCCATTTACTCCAGTTTTGGCCGGGACATATATCGGGCAACTCGTCGTAACCAATGAAGACGGCTTGCTATCTAATCCATGCGAAGCGGCACTTGAGGCTGTACCAACAGAAAGTCTTTGGATCGAAATGTTTTGGGAGCAACCACAGGACGACATGGACCTACACCTGTTGGTGAATGGAGGCTCACTTGAGACTAGAGATGACTGCTATTATTCAAATTGCACTCCAACAGCGCAATTTTTGTTTCCAATGGACTGGGGCTCAAGTAGCTACACAGGCGACAACCCCACTCTAGACTTAGATGATATACCGGGAACAGGCCCAGAGAACATAAACATTGATACCCCCCACCCAGGCGCAGTATATACTGTGGTAATACATGACTATACAGGGTCAACGCCAGACGTATATTCTTCGAACAGTGTAACTGTCAATATTTATCTAAATGGAAGTCTGACGTGGACGGATACTCGCTCAATAGAAGGGGACGGGTCATATACTTATTTTGCGCGTATCGATTGGACAGGCGGCACTATAACAAGTCTGTAGGTCAGAGCGTCCCATCCAAGCTCTTGAGCATACTATTTGCTCATAGTGTCTTCTATCAACATATCAATATAAGAGGAGCTGAACCCCTTAAGAGATGTGTTTAGAACCATTTCATCATCTATAAAGTAAAATGTGGGCCAACTCTCTAGGGGCCATCCGCTTTCACCTGATATATCAAGCAACTCTCTACTTCCCTGCAGAACAGGTTCATTTATCCCATAAACATCTGCCCATCCTTGGCAGTCCTCTTGGCTTGGAGGTTGTGCGGCCAGATTTTCTATCAGAATTGTTATATATGTAAAGTCTTCGTCCTTCAATCTGTCGGAAACATCTTGTACTTCTGCTGCCGCTATTTGACAAGGGCCGCACCACATAACACTAAAATCTATAATTACTGTATCTCCATAAAAATCATATAGAGATACGTCATTACCATGTTGATCTTTTAATGTAAAATTACAAGGATGATCACCGCTTTTTTGACTGCAAGTATCCCAGGATACAAAAGGGTATTCCACCTCTTCCGAGTCTTGACCTCCATCCGTCTCAACTTCTGCAGGGCCGCATGCCGAACATGCCATAGAAAAAATTAAACTAGCTACTAAAAAAATACTTTTAAAATTCATAATTACACTCAAATAAACTTAATTAACCTAGTTACACTCAGCCCATGCTGCGTATAACACCTCTATATCTGCTCCATCTGCTGGAGCGACAGAAAAAATAATTGCGTTTGTAGCACTCTCATAAGACCAGTCTGAAGATGCCGTACCATCTACATATACAGATATAGTGTCTTCTATCGGCTCTTCCGACAGTGGAAATTCTGACATTGCAATAGAATCTCTGGCAAGGGTGTCCATTGTTACACTCCAGTCCGAAGCGCATATTGACATAAAAGTTCCGGACAGGTCGTTAACAACTTCGTAATACCCCTCTCCAAACTGCGCTCCCCCATTAGTAGTGCAGCCGCTTGGATAATCTCCGGCTATCGCATGGGCCACAACAAGAGATGGTGATGACTTCAAAGACAACAAAGAGGCTGAGTAGTCAGAATAAGACATGGTTGTAGAGCCACCACTCCCGTATGTTTGGTGAGAAAAATCTGGCTCATCTGAAACATAGACAATAACAAGTCTTGCGTCAGATCTGAAGAACCCGGTAGAAGACCCCGGAGAGGCATCTCCTGTTGTGGTTGATTCATAAGCAAACCAGAGACCCTTTTCATAAGCACTTCCGCGAGTTCCTATAGAGTCAACTTGATCATTAAACTCAACTACTGGATCTGGCGTAGAAGAAGATATTATATCTCCTACAAAATCTGAGCTGTCTGTTGTTATCAAAGCAATCTGATAAGAGACTCCAGCGTACGCAAAGGCATTCATGAATGTATCAAAATTATTTTTAATATTTGTCTGATTTGAACCCATAGATCCTGAGTTGTCAATTACAAAAAGGATATCAACATCAACTGTCCCATCCTGAGTAAACGCATCTGAGACCCAAGACTCATAATCACCTAAGCCATCTTGATCTGCAGTGGCAATGGGGGTTGCTGGATCATTTGATGCCACCTCTATATAGGAAGAATCATCTAACACATCTAGTGGAATGTAGTCTACGCTTAACTCCATAGTGTCACCAGGAGCTATTGTAATTGGCAAAGAGCCCCAAATAGATTCATAATCTTGCATTGAAAAATCTACAGGCAGAGAGGCAAAAAATTCAATATCAGAAATTATAAGATTTGAATTTCCAATATTTCCAATTTCAATATTAGTTGTATCATCACAGCCTAAATATACATTTCCAAAGTCATAATAATCGGGAGTAAGAGTTATAATCGGAGCATCGCCTGAGCCATCAAGTGTTACGTTGACAATCGGTTCATCTTCATCATTAGATACAATGCTTATTGTTTCATAGTTAAACTCATATGTTCCAGGTGAATAAGAAACAATCAATTCAACAGAATCTAATGACTCCACTATACCAATTGGAGCAGATGTAATTGTAAAATTAGAGGTGCCATTATGAAGGTATATGCTGGATATATCCAACTCTCCATTTCCAATGTTTTCAATATTTATAACAACATCTTGAGTTTCGCTTCCTGCGCTTAAAGCACCGTAACTGTGATGCGTAGGATCTACTTCTATCTCTGGAGCTGTAACTCCGGGCTCTGGCTTTTCAATATGTCTGCTTATTTTATAGTCACTATTGCATCCGACTACAATCAAAGATACAAGTATGAAAAATATCTTGTTAAATATATACATTATATCCAACCTCCACTACTTCTCCATAGTTTGGAACAAAACCCAACTGAACTGTATTCGAATTCTCTATGTATGTCCAATTATATACTGCCTCTTGGTTTACATATACAATAATTGACTCAATAATTGGCTCTGACTCACTCAAGACTATGTAATCCTTGACCTGAGTTAAGTAGGAAGAGTCTGAAAGCCAGACTGACCAATCTTCTGCCTGCAGATCAACTGCGCTCTTGCCGTAAAGATCTGAAAGCTCGATGTACTTAAAGCCTATCTCATGCGACCAACTGTTTGCTGAACCGTCATCTGGATTTATAACGCAAACTACATCATGATTAACTTCTTTAAATTCATCATGCATCCAATCATAAAACAAATCAGCAGTAATTGCGCTCTGTTCATCCTCGTCAGAAATCAAAAACAATAGAAAGTCCGCCCCGGGTCGCCTGAAGTCGTATGGTTCCAGAGCTGAAAAAAAATTATAGGTTGCAGCAAACCCCTCCTCTGGCATCGTCATAGGAAGAAGCCCTGGGGCCATGAGCATATCAATTGTTGAAGAAGAAGAGTCGTATGGACCGAGATAGTTTAAATCATTTGGATCCATTGTGATATATCCAAATCTATAATCTAAAGTCAAAGACTCTATATCGCTTCTTAGCATATCCATGCCGTCAGCAACATCATTATAATTGTCTGACATAGACCCAGAGGTATCCAAAACAACTAGGACATCCAGCTCTTCTAATTGATTAGGCTGAACATAAGAGTCTACCACTACCCGAGTGTCTTTATTGGGGGTTAAGGCTATATCACTCTGGCAGCCAATAATTAAGAACAGTAGTGGCAAAAAGACTTTCACATACATATCCAAATAAATAAACGCACATATATACTTTTAATATTAATTGTTTTTATTTATTTATTTGAGTATAAATAATGTTTTTATTTAATTTTATAAAAACTCAAATAGCCCAACGTCTATTAGTACAAGCTCTTTTGTTCCTGGTCTTTGCATTATATTGTTGGCATGGACATCTACCCATTCAATTCCCATTTCTTTCATTTTCTTTATCAAAGAAAATAATGACTTAGTCTCTGGCATGTATGCCTCAGAATAATAAAACGACTCAGGGCTTACCTCATACGACCTAGTATCACGCTCTTCCTCAAGCTGTTCTCTTTTCCTGTCGCTAATGCCGCCATAAGCCGTCTCCCAAAGGCCTATTGTCTCATTTATAGGGTCTGTAGAAAAATATTTGGGTATAGGCCTAGAAGACACCTCTAAATATGAATTAATTTTTTCCGATATATATTGGGCTATAGAGTCTATTATATTATCTGCATTTAAATCTGCAGATATAAACGATGCTAAGCTTAGCAGGGCGTCCTTTAAGAAGCTAAAGACTTGATCTATAGGAAGTGATTCAACCAGAATCTGTCTTTCTAGCTGTAGCCTTATCGCATCTTTTTGTGACAAAAAGAAGGTCAAAAACATTTCTTCATCATTTGTCTCTGGAATTGCATCAATATTTGTTAAAGAATTAAATGTCTTTGATATAATATCATTCAAATATTCTTCATTCATAGTTAATCTTTCTGTCTCTCTATATTTTTGCCCTCTCAAAACAGAGCTAATGTGTCCGGAATATGGCTCAAGTTTTTCCATAACTATAACAGAGCTCCCATCTGTCGAGAGTCCTCTTGGCGTTTTGATTATATCAAAAATCTTCGGAAGGTGCTTGCGCTCCTCTTCTTCTAATGGCATCTCCATTATAGCCCTCCATACTTCTGGCTCTGAGCTATCTGAGGGAACAACTTTTGCAACAGCATTTATTCCATTATATTCTACCGCATATATATTGCCTTCTTTTGTTGCCTTGCCCTCTCCTCGTAAGGCTGATTCAGTTCCTGCAATATACTCCTTCGGCTCTATTCCTATGTAGTTTAATATTCTCTCAGAATTTGTTGCAAAGCTAAAAGGCTCCTGACTCTGTGGAATAACAGCTGTTGCATCTGAGGAGTTTTTTAAAATAATAGTTTTTATCATAGCACTTAATACAACGGATTCTTTGCTATAATTGTTTAGGGCTAAAAAGCTATTTAATTTTTTTAATTTTTTAATCATATTAAACTCAACACCTATGCAAGATTAAGCCCTCTTGCAATCTCTTGCCTCCTTATGGTTGCTCCCGCCATATCGGCAGGCCTTTCTACTCTATATACAAATAGCCTAACCCACTCATCAATGGTTTTGGGATCAGTTGTGTCAAACTCTCCTTTTACATGCTGAATCATAAACTCTACCTGCTTAGTGTAGCTAGTTATAATTGGAAATTTTTCTTCATCAGGAGAATCTTTGCTGGCTCCATAGTGCTCAAGAAGGCTTATTCCCAGCCCTCCGCATATATTATATTGCCAAAGTCCGAATGAACAACACCGACCACGATCCGGCTTTTTAAATACATTTGGATATAGAGAAGTATCTATGCCTCTATTTTCTGCATATTCACCGCAATCTCCATTTATATTCGGATACATTCCGGACTCTCCTATTGCATTGGCAACCATCGCTATGCAAAGATTGCTATTTCCTATACCTGCCATCAAATCTGAATATAATTTACCTTCAGAAACCCTGCCCGTAGAGGCTGGTGCAGATACCTGTACGGATCCGGAATTTGCCTCTTGAATTTGGCGAATATCATCAGAACTTTGACCAGAAGGTACATCGCTCTGGTCATCGCCCCCTCTGCTACTGCTAGGCGATTCTCCTCTTATAAATCTTTCTAGATCCTCTATACTTATGTCTCCAGAGTCTCTATCAGCAGCCCTGCTCAGATCCTCTAAACTCACCGTACCAAGGCCAACCCTTCCCACCATGTCCTCTAGGTCTTCTAATGAAACTTCCGAATCAACGACCTGCTCTAAGTCAGAAAGGCTCACTCTTGATGCAGTTTTTAAAAAGGTTAACAGCTCTGCTGCTTCATTATCTAAATTTGCATGCTTTAAAAAACTATGTAGTAATAAAAGTTTTTTTCTCATCTAAATACAGCCCTATTTGTTACGACTCTCTTTTTGAGAGATAAGTGCTCATGTTCTGCTTGTCGTCATAGGTAGATTTAACAATGATTGTTGCCAAAGGATTTGTTCCATTTTCTGCGTCAGAAGCAGATGGATATACTACCAGCCTACATGCGGTAAGCCTTCCGGTTTGATCATAAAGCGGATCTTTTATTCTATGGTTATACTGAGATAATCCGGCTATAATTCTATTGAACATTCCAAACGTATCTTCTGTTGCATGATCAAAAACGGACTCTTCCCAGACTTCGTGTGCTATTTCATGCATAGTGGAGTCTGTTTCTCCCTTCACAATAAGAACATCTGTTGTGTCTATTCCGCCAGGTATAGCGGACTGATCTTCATCCATCTGGTGTATTTCAAAATGTGAGTTTACAGTGCCACCCTTTATTCTTACTGGATACATTTCAATGCTAGATGTAGCTGCCCCGCCTGGAGTCCATGACTTTACAAGCACGGCTGACTTATCAATATAAGGAGTAAGCTTATCTGCGGTTGCAGGAACCGTTGTCGCGTAAAATTTTGTACCTGCAGAATCTATTGTGCTGCAAGTATGCACAGATGTCATTGCCGACCCATCCCAATGAAGCAAATTCTTTGTTATATACTGTAGCAGCATTGCATAACCCATAGAACTTACGTCAGCACCAGACGTATCGGCATTATTCAGGTTTTCTATCGGCTTCCATACACTTGCGTTCCAAACTGCATTTTGTATTTCTTCAGCGGCTGACTCTCCAAGTTCCAAGTGATTAATTGCTGCAGAAGCAAGCTCAAGACTCCCAATGGCATTTTTTGCCATCTGCACATTGGTAATGCAGTTCCCTGCTAATTCTGCTACTCCTATGGCATTTTTTGCTATCTGCAGATTGGTAATGCAGTTCTTTGCTAATTCTGCTACTCCTATGGCATTTTTTGCTATCTGCACATTGGTAATGCAGTTCTTTGCTAATTCTGATACTCCTATGGCATTTTGTGCTATCTGCACATGGGTAATGGCATTCTGTGCTAATTCTGATGCTCCTATGGCATTTGCTGCGATAGCATATCCATCAATCGCATCTGTTGCAAAAGAACCCGAACTAATTGCACCGTTACCAACCGATGACACCACCGATGCAACTGATGCAGTGCCTATTGTAGAGTTGCTTGCGTTAAAGCCCGTATCATCAAAGAATTTCTCCATATTTAGAGCCGCCGTAGTATCCTGGTTTACAACACGAATGTCTGCCCAAGTATTTACGGCCCCTCCTGCTGGTTGAATACCATAGCCATTGGTGTGGAAATAATCCATTGCATTCTGACCGGCTGAAGTATTTGAGTGAATTTTTATTAAATTCGACTTAATTTCCATAGAGTCTGTAATATTTATGAATTGATAACCAATTACTTGAGCCGGAGAAACACCCTCGTCTGACCACTTTACTATATAGCCTTTCCGGGACGAGATTCCTACTTCACTATTTGAGCAGCCCGCAAAGGTGTTATATGGCAGCAATCCTCCATATGTATAAATACCCGGCAAAACTGTGCTCGAAAGAGTGGAGTTTAATTCAGGAGCCGTATGATGAGCAAGCAGCCCAGGAGCCGCAGCCCATGTATTATTCGTTGCATCCCAAAACTTATTTTCTTCTATACTAAAAATATCACACCTAACTGTACCCCCAGTAATAGGCACCCCAGTTACCTGCACATCAAAAGCAGAGAGGACGAACACCAGTCCGTCACTAACACTTCTTGTATGATGATCTAATGATATAGTGTACTTGTCTAATGACGCCATCTCTATTTCTCCTAAGTTGCTTTACGTAAAGTATACTACTAATTAATATTAAATTAGTAAGTGAAACCAGGCACCATACTAATATGAATTAGTATGTTGTAACTCTATAGAATATTTTCGGAGAAATAAAAATGGCCCAAGTTATACACAAGCTTGTAGATAAAGGAAAAATAGCATCTTTTATGATAACAAACAGCGGAACAGCTGTCTCTGGAGTCACTATAATAGATGCATCATCATTAGAGGGGGCAATAACCGGCGAGGATCAAAGGGTTAGGATAACGCACATTTCTTGTTTAAATGCCGGCAAGAATGGCGATCCAAATAATTACTCTATTCAGCTACATTGGGATGCAACCCCAGATCAGCTTGCACTAACACTTCCTATGGGAAAAACAGATTCTTATCCGGGCCTTATTGTCGTTGATGACCCCTCTCTTACAGACTCAACTGGCGACCTTCTAATAACCACAACTGCTGAGGTACAATACACCTTGTTTATAACTGTTGAAAAGTATAAAGGATATTTCCCATCTAAGAAATATAACAGAGGATTTTAGTGAGTCCGATTATAGTTCGGAATAGCTCTATACCAAAATTTGCAAGTATATTTATAAGTGTTTATGCAATAACCTTATTTCCCTTTATCTTTATAAGAGACGAAGGAGATGAGAGGGTTATTCGCCATGAGATGATACACTTTTGGCAATATATAGAAACATTAATTATTGGATTTTTAATTATATATTCTTTTGATTTTATAAAAGGATTGATAAAATATAAAAACGTTCAAAAGGCCTATGAAAGAATCAGATTTGAGCAAGAAGCCTATGAGAACGACTACCACCGATATTATAAACTAAACAGAAAGCGTTGGGCTTGGCGAAAATATAAAGTTTAAACAGTCACTTTATATAGCCAATAATAAGCGGTTAGCTCGCTCCCTTTTGATACAGGTTTTACTGTACGCAATTTTATAAAATCTCCATCTGTATATGCTTCACAATTAGGATCATCCGAATGATTAAAGAAGCCTCCCAAAGGAGTCCTTATATAGCCATTTTCAAATCTATCATCGGCAACGTGTGTAATTCCTAATTCATAATCCTTGGGAATGTCTTCTGTTGCAAAAAGACCAGATCCATGAATCGAAGATGAATCAATTCCAACATTTTTTGGCAAAGGCTTGTACGTCATATTACGCCTCAAGCCATATAATATCATCAAACTGCCACATGTCAGAGAAAAAATCTTCTATTTCATTCAGATCATCTTCAAGAACCTCTTTATTTGGAGATAGTATAATCTTATCATTCCCTATTGGGGGAGGCTTGCCATTCGGTCTCTTTTTACTCTTTGTTTTGCTTCTCCATGTTTTTTCACTTGGATTAACAGGAACGTACCCAACTGGCTCAAGATTATGGCCTGACTCTATATGTCTAACCCCATCTTCTGATGCGCTTGGTACAACTATTATATCCCAGCCCATTTCATCCGCTGGGTTTAAAAGCTCTGTAAATTCACCATAATGAAAAGGCAGCTTAACCTTTTTGTATCCAAATTTTTTCTTTGAATTTTTTGGATTATCTAAATATATAAAAATACCTTTATTTTCTTCCAAATATTTCAATATATTATCTATACCTTCAACCTCAGTCTCATCTGCAGGAATATCTACCCCGGGAAGAGAACTCTTTTTAATTAGGCCGTCTACCCTTCTAGCTTGAACATAGTCTCCGCTTTCAGCAAGCTTCTTTTTGAGAGCAGTTAAGCTTTTTATCATCAAGAAAATCTCCTAACTGTACCCCTGGCTATTCCTCCCGGATTAAGTGAGCGAACGGTAACGTGATAATGATCACTTTCTCTTAAAATATCTACAGTTGCCATGTCTTGAGTCGCCTGAAGAGCCTGCATTGTTGCATCATCAAGTCTTATGTCTATAGATCTGCCATCCAAGTGGCCCCTCCTTGGCCAGCTTGAATCAATTATCTGCTCTGCTTCTGATATTTTTGTATCTCTATTTTTATCAGGATGAGCAAATACTGCTATAATGTCATCTATACGAGGAAACCTTCTATAGAGCCTAGAAAGATAGCTATTTGCACGAGCAGAACCAACGCCTCTAGACGAATAATTGTGAAGCATTATTCTGGCCTGATGATATGGAGATCTATAAGCGCTTGTAATAGTAACATTTGCACCAACTTGCTCTGCTGCATGATTTAAATATTGTAAATACTGCCTAAGCATCGGTGATGCACGATCAATATCTACTCGACTACTTGCCAGCGTAATATTGGATAAGTTTCCAGCTCCTCCGCCAGAAAACATTGTAGCTAATCCTGCGGCAAGACCAGACTGATCAGTTCTTTCGCGCCTCTCTCTTCTTCGCTGGGTTCTTGCATTTTCAGAGTACCTGTTTGCATTTCCCCTTAATTTATTTAATGTATCTGGCGACACATGCCCAGATACAGATAGGTTGTTTTGCTCCTGAAACAATATAACTGCTTGTTCTGTTTCTGGCCCAAACTTTCCATCCACACCGTATCTATCGAGAGGATACCCCAGGTCTTCTAATCGTTGCTGTATAGCCGCAACTTCTTCTGGGTTAGCATGTCCAACCGCTACAGTTCCGCTTATTGCCTGCAGAACATTAGTGGAACCGCCATCAGCCAGATGAGAGTATGTGTTTTCAGACCTTAAATATTCACTATTATAAAATGACGCCCTCTCTACTATGGCCTCTACATATGCGACAACACTATTGGGATCTTCACCTTGCATTCTCAAAATAGTATTTACAGCATTAACATGAGTCCAGTAAGAAAAATGCCTATCACTTATAAGCTCGTTTCTAAAAGCATTTTCTATAGCAGAGTATGCATTAGGGCCTATTCTTGGTCGCAACAACTCAATAGACCTATCTAGATCCGCCCTTGCATTTGAAAGGTTTGCGTATTTAAATATAGATTTTAATCTAAAACTACCCATATCACTTCTCTAAGCATACTTCACTATATTACCATTACTTACAATTAATTTTAATTAGTATTAAATATTCCAGATAAATTTATTGCTAGCAAATATTTATAGTATTTATTTACAACAGAGCTGTAAGATGCAACTTGATCGCCAGTTAGCGCATATAGTTTACCCCCTATCTCTAAATAGGCAAAGCCTTTGGCCCTTACTGGCGATCCCCTCCTCTTTTCGATATTTAATCTTGGAATCAACACCTCATCGACCGCTGTTGATAAGAATGAGGCAATTGCCCTCTTGATTTTAATATTATCTTCTCCTATGTGAAAAAGATCGTCTTCATCTAAGTCTTCGATATTTATTTCAGAATAATCTACGTTAATAGCCCTGTTTAAAATAACGGCCTCTTCAACAGATATTTCACCTATTGATTTTTTTATATCGCCTATCAGATCAGTTGTTATATTCTCTGGTATTTCTACTATAATATATCTGAAATCATCAGAAGGCATAAAGCAACTCCTAACTTATATAAATATATTAGTTTATAATTGACGCTCTCGTCTAACAGTCTCTTTTAGCCAATCATTTATTGCACAGAATACTTGTCTAAAAAAAGAGCAAGGAGTTTCTTTCTTTTTATTATTGCAGCGCTTATATTCTTGCAAAAGAATCTGCACATCTTTGCGCAACTTTATTATCTGCTTAGCTCTTTTTCTTCTATCTTTTATTTTAGACACGTCCATCCAGGCCGCCTCTAACTGTGCCATAGCGTTCTTAAAGTCTCTTTTTGTTTTTATTTTCGAAAGATCTAACCTTTTCATGGCGCACCGATATTAGATGAGTATAATTTGTTATACCTCAAAATATTAATAATAATCTATATTATAGATTGCATGTTTTTTAGCAAAGGAGATTTAATTTGTTTAAGGAAAATCAGATCCGAGGATTTTCTAACCAAGAAGTTTCCTATGAAGATTTTCTTGCAAAGCTGAAACAATATAGCCTGGAAGGGTTTGATGCATATATTGGAACTGATTCTCAAGTTATAAAAAACAAAGTGTCCGTTGTAACATGCGTATGCTTATACAAGCTTGGTGCTAAAAAGAATGAAATTTTTTATATAAAAAATAGAGTTCCGGCAGACAGGCTGCCGACCCTAAGGGCAAGAATGCTCCATGAGGCGTATAAGAGCCTTGAAGCTGCAATAGACATAGATCCGCTAATAGATGGAGAACTTATTGTTCATCTTGACATAGGGACGGACCCGAGGCGTTCTAAGTCGGCAAGATTTCAAAAAGAGCTACAAGTACTGGTACGATCTCAAGGCTTTGGGTGCGAAGTTAAGCCGAATAGTTGGGCGAGTAGTTCTGTTGCCGATATGTTTACAAAAACATAACTCTTATTTTACGCCAATGACAGCCCAAACAGTGCTTATTGGAGTTTCTTTTCCCGGCTCATATGGATGATTGTCATTTAATATATTTGTTTCATCGCAAGAGCTCATTGCTCTGCCTATGGCATTCTTATATTGCTCAAATGTTACATCTCTTTTATCCACAGCCCTGCAAAAACCCTCTAATTCGTCCGGAATTAAATAATCTCCTGATTTTGCAGCACCAAACACCATAATGGGCAACTTTCCACATATAGAAAGAATCTCTCCTATTGGAGAGGATCTATCCTTAGATTCTTCATCTTCTGAATCGCTACTTATAATTGGCATTCCAGATCCAATCACTAAAGCTCTTTTTGTTATAAGCAAAGGAATTGAGTTTTGGTTAGTTTTTTGTCTATAAAACTTCTGCTCATGTACCCAAACCACAAGTCCTTCTGGAAGCCCAATTATGGCAGGGCTTTCACAAGAATTTTCATCTACCCCATAAGCCCCCCATTCTGACAAGTCTCCTACCTCAAACCACTCTCCAAAATCTTCCGCTCCAGATACATATTGAGCTGACATGTATTGGGTTTCGACGCCGCCGGTGGTGTGAGAGGAGCCATCGGAAGTCCAGAATACCGACTCGCCCTCGTAGCCGCTACGATTATCTTTAGAAAATGAAATATATGCAAGACTATTCAAATATGCATCGGATGAGCCGGTGCTACCGTCGCCTATACTGGAGCCATCATAGGTCACATATTGGGTAGGGTAGGCACTGTTCACCATATCGAATGGGGCAGGTCGCACCATTCCTTTTAGTGTCGGTTCGGAAGACGCGTCCGTCCATGGATTTGTGGACATAAATCTTATCCACTTTGACTGTATACGAGAACCGCTCTGATTTAACCCAGCTTCACCTTGGAATTCATGAGCAGCTCCAGACCATGGGACTGGCTCGTAACGTTCGTCATCAAAAGAGCCTGGCCAATCTTCTTGATATCTATATGAAGCCCATGGATTCCCAAGAACTATATCCAGACCCCTTTGGTTTCTATTTCTTGAGTTAACATCAATTACACACAAGGCTTTCCAAGCCCCGTATTGACTACCAGATTCGCCCTCGCTTGGCTCACCTGCCGGTCCACTAATTTTAAACTGCCCTTCATCAGTCAGCTGGGCGTATGCAGGACCATAGGGGCCGGATGTCATCAAGGTTACATCACTAGTAAGAGCCGTAAAGCCAATACTATCTTCTGCAACTAAGTTTATGTGTTGCGCATCTGAGTAGATCATCACATTTCCCGTAGTCGCTCTTATTTCTATATCTTCATCTATTAGTTTTGTATATTCTAAATCTTGCCATTCTGTGTTACCTGCGGAATCAGTGCAAATCAAGGCCTTTCCAGCTGTAGCACCGCCAGCGATTGTGGCAAACTCAAGGCATGATACTTTTCCATTGTCTGCGTGAAAATCTTTAGAAACAGCAAGTGATCCTGCTGAACTAAGGGATAATCGCTTGCTGGCGGTGCCAGTGACAGAATTGGTTGACCAAGCTTGAATCAATTCTGCAACCTCCGAGGCATCGCCCGTATTTGATATTTGCAATGGTATGGTCCCATTCCCTGTGGATTCTACACTGAGGGTACCTGAGCCTTTTATTTTAATATCTGAGTCCGCATATAAATAGATATCATGATGAGAATTTATAAGTATATCTTTATCGCTAATAGCCTCAGTTATTGTGGGGGCAGTTCCGTCAACTTTAGTCTGCAGACTTATATATCCATCAGATGCTATTCTTATATCGTCATCAGCATATATATTTATATCGTCCAGTGCTAATATATTTATATCCGAGCTTCCAGATGATGCAGGCGAGGAAGCAACAGGCTCTCCAGCTTTAAGCACTATCGTGCTGTCTGATCCCGTTGTAGTAATGTCTATAGTTTTACTGTCGCCATATACACTTATGAGATGACTATCGCTATATTTATCCTTTGACATCGAACCCTCTTGTTTATTATCATTTAATAATAGACTTAAGACTGATTGTTAATCATATCTTTTATTTTTCTTTTTACCTTTTTAATTTTTCTAAGATATATATCTTTTTTTAATCTGCTTAAAAAGTTTACTAAGGTTTTTCCATTTGTGTGATCAATTTCATGCTGAATAATTGCAGAATTTATCCCTGAAAAAGCTTCAGTTTTTTTCTCTCCAAGAGGGGTAAAATACACAACCCTTATTCCTCTTGGTCTTTTCATATCAACCTCTAATCCGGGAAGAGAAAGGCAACCCTCTCTCATTTCAGACATTTCTTCTGTATAATGAGTTATTTCGGGATTGACCATATATGAAACAGGCTGGCTTCTGTCTGAATTAAAGACTATTATGTTTCTAAGATCTCCAACCTGTACCCCAGAGAGCCCAACTCCTCCAAGCTCGTACATCTTATCTGCCATTCTTTTCATATGTTCTTCCAGTTCTTCTCCGAATTCATCTTCAGTTACATCTCTACTATTCTTTCTAAGCCTGGAATCAGGAACAAATACAACTTGCATATCACTCACTATCTCTCTCCTTTCTGCAATTGAGAATTTTTTTCGCTATTGAGCTACCAGTATTTTCAAATAGAAAGGGCAGCCAAGCATGTATTATACATACTACTCCAGCTGCGATAAACAATAGAGAATACTTCATGGAACATAAATTATGCTGCCAATAAGTTTCGCCCAAACTATTTGGATGTTTCAAAAATAATTTTTTTAATCTTGACACTTTTTGTCTACCATCATTCCTAATTTAAATAATTTATTTTTTGCGAAAATACTACCTGTATCTTCCCAAAAGTCATATAAAGCAATTATATCATCTTTGCAACTAAGCATTTTTACTCCATGTAGCATATTTATACAATTATCATAAGATTCATATAAACCCATATATACTGGATCTTTTCTTGTCATATAAACCTGCTCATATGCCACCGTTCCCATCTCTTTGTAGTAACCTTTAGATACAACTTCTTTTTTTAAACTCTCTGGAAATAAACCAAGTCTAACAAGGGTTGTGTCCCCAATCTCCTTGTATCTAATCGCTCTAACCGATCTGGCTTTAGATTCGGCTGCCTTTATATAAATATCTGCCAATTTTTTAGATGGATCAAATGTTTCTATGTAATTTGGACCAGAAATACTATATAATAAATTAGACAAGTAAAGAACAACCATATCTGGCATCGGAAGCATTTGATATTGTGCCGATTCTCTTAGTAAATTTAAAAAAGTTTTTTTTAGCTGTTCTTTTGTCAAAACTAATTACTCATAGATAGATCCATCGAAATCGTATCTTATTTCTTTTCCATTGTGAAACCCAACTATTGCACCTAGCTCAGGACCATCTCTCACCTCTTCCACTCCTCTTGCAAGCAACTCGTTGGAATAAACAGGCCTAACCCCATCCGCAGTTGATACGGTAACATGAGGAATATCATTTGAGCTTATTACTCCGTTTGGAATGACCAAAACAGCTTGTCCACTTTCGTCTTCTGCATACCCAATCACTGTGAGCGTAACGGGCTCTCCTATAGGCATTGCAAGGACTTCATCTGGAGATGGCTTAAATTTTATTGTCATATGATGAGCAAACTCATTTTGAAGTAGCTCTCCCTTTGTTTTTAGTCTCCACCAATTTTTTAGCTCTATTTTTGCTGCATCGGTTAGAAAAGCAGCAGTATATAATGCTTTTTTCTTTTTTCCTGCATTTTTAATAATACTATCTATCTTCTGAGATTCATTTACATGACCTTCTGATATTAGAGAGTTTTTTAATCTATTTAAAGCTTTAATCACCTTACCTCCTAATTGGGTCTTTCTATATTGATATTTTTTGGCTTTCTATCAATAGAAACCAAGTTTATCTTAACCTTCTCTGCAACATTACTTCCATAATAATTTAAAAGTACATCTTTGGCCTGATCTATATACCTTAGGTTATCGTCATAAAAAACAACAGAAGATACAGCGCTTTGCTCTGCCAGCAGGCCTAAGACATGACCCTTATACTTCCCTCCGGAATGCCCTTCTGGTTTTGTAAATATTGCAATCGGCATTTGCGCCCCAACACTTTTTAGCCGATCTTTAATCCCATCTTCCATCATTGGAGCAGTCTCTCTTGCTGTTAAAATTATTGAATTTTGTGAGTTGCTTTTATATATATCAAGAATTTCATTATTAGGGTTCCAGCCCAAAGTCTTATGATCCTTGTAAAACTTTGCGTCTCCTGCGACAACTGCAATTCCATTTACATACTTGCCTCTTAAGTCAAACCTCTTTTGGTGCTTGGAGGGGAAAAACTTCTTAAAAGCATCTATTGATATAGGGTTGTCATTTTTATCTGAAACCACAAAGACGGTCTGATTTTCCTTTCCAAGCATTGGCATGTCAAAATTACGACTTATAAGTTTAATCTCTCCGATTTCATCCAAATATTGTCTTTGAAGTTCTATATTTGGCGAGCCGTCTTTGTTTTTTCTTATAAAATTATTTGGATCGACATTTATAGCATTAACAAGATTTATTGTACCCTCGAAGAGCATATCTACTCCCTCATGTGTACTTGTTGCCTCATTGTTTTCATTTGTGGAAATAGAGCTGTGCCATTCTGGAGACCAAAACAATGTATCGTCCATATCAAATACATATACATCTCCTGATACCTCCGGTATAGGCTGAGAGAGGCTTTCTTCTACGCTGCCTAATGCGCCCTTCTTAAGAAGCATTTGATCTATCATTCGGGCTTCCTTGTTAAAATTATTAATCTTTAAATATTTTATCAAAGTTTTTAAAGAAGATTCTGTCTTTAGACTTATGTCAATATCTTCTGCATCCTCCGCTGAATCTTCAAAGTATGCAGAGATTTCTGCATCTCTCAATGCAACGCCTAGATCTGGACCAGGTTTCATACCGCCGGCAATTAAATCGCGAGCAGAAACCACTGGTGGAGCAGAAGAGAAGTCTAAAAACTTAGAAAAGTCTTTTCCTATAATAACTCCAAAGTCCATTATATCATCATCACCAAGTGTTGTTCCTGCTGACTTCCTAATTCTAGATAACTCTTTCTTTAGCTCAACTAAGTTATCTCTACCTAAAGATGATAATTCTAACAGGAATTTTACGGCATCTTTTACTTTACTTCCAAATTTTCTATCCATAAGGACTCTGGCGGCTTCTCGTGGATTGTTCTCTTTCAATATTGTAGCGAGCTGAACCGCTATATTTCTACTAGACGAAATTGCTCTTGAAATATTTAAACCAGGCAAGACCTGTGAGAATAGACCAAAATCTTGAAGCATATTTATATAATGAGAAGGAGACTTTGAAGACCAAATACCCTTTTTCACTTCATCCTGTATTCTCTCAAGAGAAACAGCTGCATCACTCGGCTCCGTCAAAGAGTTGTTTGCCCTAATTGCATCAGCTGTTTCTGCGCTTATCTCTCCTCCGACCCTGCCGGCAAACCTAAAAGCTCTAAGTATTCTAAGTCTATCTTCAGCAAATCTTTCTTCTGGATCCCCAACTGTCCTTACGATTTCGTTTTTTATATCTTCTATCCCGCCAACAAAGTCTACCGCTTCTCCGGGAATGCCCTGCTCACGCTCTGCTCTGGTTGGGATTCTGTAAAATAAAGCATTTATAGTAAGGTCTCGACGCATTACATCATCACGAATAGATAAAGGACGTTCTTTTGTCGAAGTTATTGCGTCTCCACCGGACCTTGTTCCTCGATCTATCCTATAGGGTGCAAATTCATACTCATTGCCATCATATGCAATTAATCTTGCAACTGCAAACGAGGCCTCTCCTTGAACTTCCGCCCTCTCTACGTACGGCCCAAGTCTTTGTATCACCTGCTCTGGAGAAGCACTTGTTGCTATATCATAATCCTTAGGAGTCTTTCCAAGGATTGTATCCCTAACTGCTCCACCGGCTATATACATTTCGTGCCCAGAGGTAGTCAATATATCATTTAGTTGATACAGACTATCTGGAATTTCCATTGGAATCTTCAATGTAATGGGCTGCTCTAAGGTTTGTGTCATGATAATTATACCTATAGTAGTTATACCAAGATAATTAGTCTAAATTATCAGCATAATATTAAGTTGCCTTAATTTTAGTATTCATAATTACTTCTCTGTATTAGGCAGTTTCGTTAGCTTTATTACCAAATCTGAATTTCCACGTATAACTCTGTGCCAAGAATTCTTTCTTATAAAATATTCTTTACCACCCTCTAAAGCGTATGGCAATTCATTATCATATTGAATCATCCAGCCATCACCGGCAATAACCTCTATCTGTCTATCCTCAGCATCTCTATGCCATATTAACTCATCTGAATCAATTGTGCTAGAAAACCTTCTCACCCCATCTGCTTCGGAATATGGAACACTTGAAATCTTGTGTAGAGATCTAATCTGACTAATTCTATTTGATTTACTCTTTTTATATGGAAACTTTTCTAAAGCTAATTTCATAGTCCTACCACCAAGTGTATTTCTTTTTTGCACCAGTAAGATGTGGGTAACGACCTATTCTGCAAGACCAATACCCTGCTGTGCATCTATCTTTCTTCTGCTTGCATTTATGTCTTGCAACAAAAGACTTTCTTCTATCAGGTTCAGAAACTCTAAGAGGCATATCAGGGCTTCCGAATGATATCTTCTTAATTTTTCCATTGCATCTTACATAAACATAAAACTTTTTAGACCCACCCCGTTTAGGCTTTCCTAAGGGAGGATCTTTCTTTTTCTTTTTCTTTTTAGCGGACTCTTTTACTATATCATCTTTATAAGCAAATGGCATATCCAAAGGAACAAATCTTCCCTCATAAGCTGCAAACTTTCCTATGTCGGTGCCAAGATAAAACTCATCTTCTTTGCTAACAACTAAGCTGCCAGCCTTCCAAAGTTTTCTTGCCTCTATAAATATATCATAAAAAGCTTCTGACTCTAATCTAAATATATTTTGAGATATATCGATATTATTATCAATATGATATTTCATATTTTTAGATACCCAAGATTTCTTAATAATCTTGGGGCCCATTGAGGCTCTGTGAAAGGCGGCTATTTTGTCTATTCTTCTCATATTGCTCTCTTATATTATTAAGAAAATTAATAGCAATTTATGGAAGACTTTTCATGATATTTCTACACTTAGGAAACCCTGAGCACCCATAGAACTTTCCATAGCGACCCTGTCTTTCAACCATTTCATTCTTCTTGCACTTAGGACAAGTGACTCCAGTCTTTTTAACCTCTGGTTTTTTCACCTCAACAGGAACGTCTCCCTCTCCAACTCCAGCGGTATACTTACAAGTTGGATAAGATTTGCATCCAAAAAACTTTCCATTTCTACCCTCTCTAAGTATCAAGATATTGGAACACTTTGGACACTCATGCCCCGTCTCTACCGAATCCTTCTTGTTCCCACTGCCATCTATCGACAGCGTTCCATCACAATTTGGCCAGTCAGAGCAGCCCAAAAACGCTCCGTGTTTTGATATTTTCTTTACCATATTAGAAGAACACTTAGGACACTCAATCTCTACCGTAAAAGCATCTGGCAACCCAGAGGTAATCGCGGTTTCAACCTGTGAGTCTAATCCTTCATTAAACGTATTTAATATATCCTTATAATCAATATTTCCATCTGCAACTTTATCTAGATTTGATTCCATTCCAGATGTAAATTTTGTATCAACAATGTTTGGAAAATTATCAGTTAAATAATCCGACACCATTATTCCTATTTCTGTTGCTACGAGAGATTTCTTTTTTCGCTCTATATACTTTCTTGACAGCAGAGTATCCAATATAGAGGCATATGTGCTCGGTCGCCCAACCCCCTCTTTTTCAAGAAGCTTTATAATAGATGCATCCGAATACCTCGGAGGTGGCTTTGTAAAGTGCTGTGTTGGCAGGATCTTTTTCCACGAAACATTTGACCCCACGGAAAGCGGAGGAAGAATGACATCGTCTTTTATATCTCCATATACCTTTAGAAACCCATCAAACACTAAGGTGCTTCCGTTCTTTTTAAAGTTATACGAATCTTTCCCATTGTTATATTTTAACTTTACAGCAACCTGCTCAAACTCTGCGCTTGCCATTTGTGATGCCATAAACCTATTCTCGATAAGGCTTAGTAGCTTTTTGTCATCTGAGCTAAGCGCAGAAACCGGAGAATCATAAGTTGGCCTTATAGCTTCATGAGCGTCTTGAGAGGCTCCCTTGGGCCCATACTGAATAACCGATGGAGAAAGATATTTTTTACCATGAGTCTTTTCAATTGTATCTCGCAAATCTTTTATCTTCTGAGGGTCAGACCTTGTACTGTCAGTTCTATGGTAGGTAATAAGACCATTTCCAAAGAGATTTTGGGCAACGCTCATCGTCTTTTTTGCACCCCAGCCAAAGCTATTACTTGCTGCTTGCTGAAGCGTTGATGTTATAAACGGCGGTGGCGGCTTTCTTGTACGCTTTTTATTTGTATGATCAGTTACAATGAGGTCAACTGTCTTATCTGACATGCCCTTTACTACCTTGTCTGCATCGGCTTTGTTTTTTAAAGGAGCATCCTTTCCATTTATTCCCCAGAAATCAACATTAAACTTTAATCCGGTCTCAACTTCTATCTGCCAATATTCTTCTGGAGTAAAAGCCCTTATGTCTTTTTCTCTATCTGAGACTACCTTTAGCGCCACAGACTGAACTCGCCCAGCGCTAGTACCCCTTAGGCCTTTGTTCCACATTACAGGACTTACTTTAAACCCAACCAGTCTATCGGTTATTCTTCGAGCCTGCTGAGCGTTATATAAATCGTCATCTAACAATTCTGGATTTTTAATGGCCTTTTTTACTGCATCCTTTGTGATTGCATTAAATCTAACGCGATGCACAGTTACGCCACGCTTAGGAAGAAGCGTGGCAAGATGAAAGGCTATAGCCTCACCCTCTCTGTCTGGATCTGTCGCTATATATATAACGTCATGATTCTTGGCTTCCGCCTTTATTTCTTTTACAACGTCTCTCTTGTCTGGGTTTACTTTGTAAGTTGCCTCAAACGTATCTATATCTATCCCAAGGTTTTTCTTGGACAAATCCATAATATGACCAACTGAGGCCATAATCTTATAATTTTGGCCCAAAATTTTTCTTAATTTAGAAATTTTATTTGGAGATTCTATAAGAACCAACGGCATTTTTTGCTCCTAAAAAATATACCAACGGGTGGCATATGTACATTATAATACTCATGCTGCGCCTGTTGGCAAGTTTTTATAAAAAAAGAGGGTAATTAGCTACCCTCTTTTTAAAATTTATAGATCTTTATCTAAAGCCTCCTTGATCTTTTGGCAATTATTTCTAACTGCTCTCTATCGTTTCTTTCTAAGAATGGCAGTGCTTGATTTACCTTCATAAATATATCTTTATTGCTATTAAAATATTTTAACAAAATATATTCTAAAAATGAAAGTGATTTTACGTCATCATTTAAGCTGCACTGACTCATAACATCTAAAAATGTGTTATTCATGGCATCCTCCTGGATTTTTTAAAGAACGAGTGGAGACACGGTGTCTCTATAAATGCAGGATTATTAGCTTATTAAGAATCTGTGCTGCCAAAGCCTCCCGATCCTCTTTCTGTATTATCAAGCTCAGTTACGTCAAATGAGCAGTTTAACCTTTTTCTCAAAATGGCCTGAAACATCTTTGGTTTATTTTTTAAAATAAGATTAGCCAATGCAGACATTGTCTGTGGGCGAACACCAAACATCTTTGCTAAACCATTTGGATACACCTGTCGACTTGTTTCGCTACCCATGTCGGGGTGGTGAACCCTAACTGCAACAAGTATCTCTCCCGTATACCCCTGGTCTATTATTCCGACGTTATTAGCCATAGTCAATGGAAGCTTTGAGATGCTGCTTCTAGGAACAATATCAAAGTAGTAGCCCGTTGGCGGCTGCATAGACACCCCTGTTTTAAAAAATATTACATCACCAACTATCTTATCGACACCTGTAAATTCGAGATCATATCCCGTATCTGTCGTATGAGCCCTGCTTGGAACCTTTGCACTTTCATCTAATAACTCTACTTTAACTTTAACTGCTGCAGCCATTGCCACCTCCTGGCTAAATTCTACTGCATGCACATAAACTTTTTAAAAATATTCATTCTCTATGAATAGAAATATATTAAGCAGATGCTACACACAAACATAACACTGGTGAAAATATGAACGATGAAGACGAAAACTTTTATGTAGAATTTTTAATCGAAGGTGTTTTAAAGGTAAGGCGAGATCAAAAAGAGGCCACCCTTACTCGATTAAATAAGTTATTTTCTAAAATAATTCAAAACGAAGATGCAATTCAGATAACCTCTAGTGCAAATCTTATTTCGGAGAAAAATTTATTAATGGCACTAAATAGTGCGCACTTTGATTATGAAAATTAAAAAGGTGGAACAGATAGCGCCCACTTCATATATTTTGTTATAGCTCTTGAAACTTCTCTTTGCCACTTTTCTTCATTAATTTCAATATCAAGCTTATTAGCGAGAGTTCGGCCTCTCTTCCAGGCTTCTATCTCTTCTATTACATTGTAAGTCTTTACTATTTGAGATGACTCTCTGTATATATCCTTAACGAGGTCGAACTCATGTACGCTGCCATTCTTATGAACTAAAAGATGCCCACATTCATGCAGCAAAGTGTGCAGCTGAATCTCTTCTTTTCTTGTGCTTTTTATAGATATTATTCTCGACTCATAACATATAGAGTCATCCCCATATCTATCCAAGAGGACTACGTACCCCTTTTGGTCTGCCCAATCTATAAGTTTTGCTATATCACCCTGAATACACATAATGATTTCCGTGGGTTTATAATACTATAGAAAATTCAAAACATTAGAAGCAGTTTTGCCACGAAGAACCATTCCAACATTGTAGAGTGTTATCAGTTGTGTTGTATACCAAAAGACCTGTAGCAGGAGTGGATATCGCGTCTCTTTCAGCAGTTGTCATCCTTGGAGGCAAGAATCCTGCTGTAGTAGAGGTTACTTCTAACTTGGCTGATGCACTTGGCGTTACTCCAGCTGCATATGTGCCTATAATAACAGACCCTGTGTCTCTGTTTACATCAAGTATAGAGGATGCGTCACTCGTATTTGTTCCGCTGCATATTCTAAAGTTTGTTCCAACTTTAGCAACTCCAACCGTATAATTGTCAGCAGTTCCGCTCAAAAAGCCTATTGCGCATGCTCCTCCTGCATTATCATTTTCAATAAGCACGGATGGATCGCTGTTGGCGTTATTGCTATAAACATGGAGAGGCTGAAGAGGGGCGCCTATCCCAGCTCCAATATTGCCCTCTACAATCAGGCCGTTTGGTGTAGCAGTAGTTACTCCTGAATATGCAGCACCTATGGCAACACTTCCTCCTACGTCTAATTTGTTTTGAGGAGCGTCAGTTCCGATTCCTACGTTTCCAGTAGCCTTGTCTATGTCCAAAAGAGACGGCGAAGTTGAAAGGTTTGCTCCATTTGCAATTCTAAAGTTTGTTCCGACTTTAGCAACTCCAATTGTATAATTGTCAGCAGTTCCGCTCAAAAAGCCTATTCCGCATGTACCTCCTGCATCATCATTTTCAATAAGCACGGATGGATCACTGTTGTTATTGTTGCTGTAGATGTGAAGTGGTTGTAGTGGTGCATCAAGGCCTATGCCTACATTTCCGCCTGAAGAATCCACTTTTAATACGTTGGTGTTAACGTCTAAATTTCCTGATATAGACAAGGATGTAAGCGTGCCTACGGATGTTACATGCGTCTGTGCAACATCCGTAGCTATAGTTATGTTGTTAGTAGCGCCGGTCGTAGTGACCCCATCTCCACCGAGAACGGATAGGGTTTCGCTATCTAAATCAATACTTAGAGCTCCACCCGTATCTGCTTGAAAGTCGAGATCTTGAGCTGTAACAGAATCATCTATATATGCCTTGATACTTTCAGATGTAGCTAGAGATGTTGAGCTTGCTGAAGCCAAGGTGTCATCATCAATTATAGAGTCGACTACAACCGTAGAGCTATTAAAGTTAAGATTCCCAGTTAAATTTATATCTCCGTCGACGGAAAAATCATAAGAAGGGTTATCTGTTCCCACACCAACCTTTCCATCCGGCATGATTGTCATATGCTCCGTTACATTCATGGTTCCATGCGCTCTTGTTGCGAAAACAAGTCTGCATGGCATATTTCCCGTAGCGACCGCTCCAGATACTTTTGTGGATATTTGAGCGCCCAGTTCATATGCAGAGCCATCTGCCCCAAACCATTGTAACTTGCCGATTTCATCATCATCTTGGACATCTGTCATAGCGCCAGCTTGCCTGGACTTCTTAAACTTAAGAGACTTTCCAGATGACGAAGCCTCCTGATTTGTTATAGCAGCACTTCCAGATAACACCTCTAAAGCATGGTCGGGAGCTGTGCTTGAATAGTCGCCAACCCCAACTCTTCCGCTGGGCTCAATTACCATTCTAGTAGATACACTAGCGGCTCCATCTGCGGTTGTTGCAAATAGAATCTTTCCAGGCATATCGTTTGCCCCAGGCGCGCCGCCTATTTTGCAGCCAATTCTTGCAGCCGGCACCAATGCTGTACCATCTGCGCCTCTAAATGTTAAAGATCCGATATCATCGCCATCTGACACAATTCCAAAACTAGTGCTCCTAGCCTTGTCGAAATAGACGGATCTCCCAGACGAATTATTTTGCATTCGCGAAGTTGTTATAGGGCCGTCAACACTGAAGTCTGTATCAACAATAACTGTTCCTCCGTTTGAATTTAAATATAAATCTCCACTAGTCGTATTAAACCCATTTGCCTTGGTTGCCCCTATTGTTACAGTGCTGCTATTTGCAGTAAAGGTTGGAACGCCATTGACAGTAATAGTATCCGAAGATGCATCTCCAAGAACGGTATTTCCGTCAACAGATAGATTTCCTGTTATTGCAACCGAAGCCAAGGTAGCTGTTCCGGCTAAATATAGATCGCCCCACTGCTTTGCGCTAGAACCAAGATGATAAGTGTTTGTTGCGTCTGGGACTATGTTTGAAACAATATCTGCATTAAAATCAATAGAATCTGTATCTGCATCTCCAAATATCAAATTTCCACTAACAGTAACATTTTTGTTAAAAACGGTATTTGTATCGATAGTAATAGTTGATCCAGAATAAGCTTCGATATTATTTACTTTTAAATTGCTCATGTTATATATTCTCCTGATCTATCAGTCATTATAATATTAGTAAGGTTGAGTCAGAGCCAATCTCAAGCTCTATTCCGGTTGGTATAGACACTGGTCCGGCTAAAATTGCATTATTATCATCCGGAACCTTAGTATTTTTCTCTAAGGCATTAGGATGACAAAACATAGAAGCTATTGTTCTGCCTAAAATCTGGATGTCTCCATCTGCATATATGGCCCTTCCTCCGGGCGGATCATAGTGCTCATTCTCGCCAGTTCTAATTAACTCAATTGTGTTTGTAGAATCTGCTTCTGAATTAGTAATTCTAACTGCACCGCTATCTGCAGTTATTGTTCTTCCTACGCCTCTTGTTCTGGAGGGCCTGCTTCTAATTCCCCTTCCATCATATGACCTGTCTAAAGAATAGTCAAACTGAGCTTCAATATCATCTAAACGCTGATTAACATCTATAAATACTTCATCAAAATCAGATATATGTGGCGCAATACCAAGCGTTGTTTCAACATTAACAATTGAAGACCTAAGCCTGTTTACGCTCTCTGCCTTTATGGGCGTTAGCTTGTCTATGGCTAATGGCATTTGCGCATAGCCATCAATTGCCTTGGGATATATACTATAATCTGACATTTACTAATTCCTATTTAGTCCTTGGCTTTGAAGCCACCCTTCCTGGGTTTGATACTAATTTTGTTAATCTTTTTTTTCTAATTGCATTACCACTTTTCTTCGTGATCGTTTTTTTAGAATTACTTATCTTTTTAGAACTTCTTTTTTTTCCGCAACCACAACCAGCCATTATATCCTCCTGATATCAAATAAACAATTATTATTAGTATTAATCAAGTCCATTTTATTAATTTATCATTTATATAATAGAGTGGTTTTATATATGAGAATGTTTGATGGGTAAATTAATACAATATATCTTTGTACTGATAGTTATGCTATCATGCGTATATATTACCAAAGAGGTAATAGAATTTAAAAAAGATGTTATCTTAATAGAGGATTTTCGCTCCTCCTCAGCAGTTAAAAGAGATCGAATGCTGAGACCCTCCGTTAAGATTACGATGGTAACACTGGGTGGCCTTGAATACTATTACAACTCTAACGAAATAGAGGAGCCAGCTCAGGAGGATATGTTTCAGGATCTGAACTTCTCTGCAACATCGGCTTCTGGCTTTAGCATTAAATATGATCCATCGTCTGATAGGTCATATATTGTTACAAACGATCATTTTTGTTCATCCGGGGGACCGCTTTCAAGCATTATAATTGAAGTATCTAGCAGAGATAGCCTTGGAAGCAATAGCACAGATCTTGCCGGAGAAATTGTATATACAGATCCAAGTCTAGACCTATGCTTGATTGCCGCAGAGGGCTTTGTTAGCCCTGCTATCGTTGCTGACTATGGCTATAATCCAATGGAGTTTGAGAGAGTATATGTAGTTGGCGCTCCAAGTGGAAACTTTCCAATAATATTAGAAACATACATATCTGGTTTTTTGGACAAAAGCTATATTCCTCTTGGCGATATGGCTACAGAAGGCTTTGATCACATATTGATATCAGAAAGCACCATACCAGGACACAGCGGAAGCGCTGTATACAATGAAAAAGGAGAGGTTATTGGAGTTATCTTTGCATCAATGGGATCATATGGAGGAATTGCAATATCTCATAGAGATGTATTTGAAATGCTTAGAGATGCAAATATTAGTCTTTAGTTTCTTTTTTTAACTTCTTTATTCTTGCACTCGCCCTTCGTGCATACAGAGAATAAAAGGCTAAATCTATCCTCCTTCCATTCGAAGCTAGTTTTAAAGCCTCATTTGCAAAATTGGCAATCTTTATCGCCTCAGCTCCCATCTTATTGCGCTCTCCTTTGCTATTCTTCTTTGAATATGTAGAGCTTATTTTATTTACCTGTTGCGGAGTAACACTGTGTAAAACCATATGGGGAGATAAATCTTTTATTAAATTTTCTAAATCTTTCTGTTCTTTTAGAACTTTAGTTAGATTTTTATTTTTGTTATTTATACATATAAGCTCACAAGAGTTGCAACTATCTTCAAGACCCATGTTCCAAAGATCACACGAATAAAATTGTCTAACCTCTTTTGGCTCACTCTTTAAAGCCTCACTGCACCCATAAAATACTGATCCATCGACAACCTTTGCCTGTTTGTTGCAATAGTCACTCTCTCTAATTGTATTGGTCATCTTGCAAGACTTTGAGCAGTCAACGGTTTTTATATTAGTTTTTTTATCTGACATTTTTCATTATATATAGAGATTGGGAAATCAGTATTTTTAACCAAATCATATTGCATTGGCCTTCCATTCTCGCTATCATTATACTCCGCATAAGACACCAGCTCTACTTTATATGAAGATTTGCTGTCATTCTTGCCTGAGGCCTTATCTCCAGAGATACCAGCTATCAAGCCAAGGGCGAAAAATAACGGCCCCAAAAAGAGCACTACTATTAAAAATTCCATTTTTCTCCTTAAAGCTTAGCTCTCAACATTACAAGTTTGGTTAGCAAAGTATCAACAGAGTCTTCGTTTAATGACACCGTGTTTAAAAAAACCTTTCCATCGGAAGATTCGACCTGTGTGCTTAAGATTATAGAGTCTTTTTCGTCTGATAATCTCAAGGATATTATTGTTTTCTCATCAAGTTTTATTTTCATTTTTTAAATTATTATTAAAATGTATAGATAGCATTTCAATAAACTCTTTTGGCATAGGGATCATTTTTGTAGAAGAAAGCTCAGAGGCGAAAATCCACTTGTAATCTGAACTCTCCCAATCAATCACTACTGGCTGATTGCAGTTTTCATATGCAAAAAAATAAATATGCTTTTCATCGCTTCTTTTTATAGAATCTATAAAATAAAGATCATTTGGATCTATTTTTATTCCACTTTCTTCAAAGCATTCTCTTGCGGCACAATCTGCCGGATCCTCACCATCGTCAGGCCTTCCTCCGGGGAAGTTCCAGTATCCTGCGAAGTGGTCTACTGCATCACTTCTTTTTAGGATTAACAGCCTTCCATTCTCATCTGAAACTATAACTACACCTGCATGAAACATACTAACCTCTTAACATCGATTTATATAGTCCTATAACTATACAACTTATATATCTAAATTAATAGTAAAGTCTATCTCTGCATAGCCTCGTTTCTGATCTTCTTTTTCTTTTTTTTCTTCATCATTACCTTCCTTTCTATTGACAGGATCTGACGGCGGTGTAGGAATTCTTAATTGCTCTCTCTTTTCATCTTCTATAGCTTTTTTTGGAAGATACCACACCTTAAGTTCCTAAAGTATTTTTGCAGCATATGCCGCAAGAGGACTTCTTTCGCCCTTTAACAATCTTATATGAGAAGACAGGTTGAAATCTTTAAACTTTTCTACAACTGCTCCTAGACCCGATGTTGCAGAGTCTAAATGAGGGGCATCTATCTGGTCTAAATCTCCGAGCATTATAAGTTTTGAATTTTCACCCATCCTTGTAATAACAGCTTTTGCCTCTTTGTATGTTATATTTTGAGATTCGTCTAATATAAATATTGTATTAGGCAAACTTCTCCCCCTAATAAAGGCAAGCGACTCTACTTCTAAAATACCTTTGTTCATCATAATTTCAAAATAATGATTGCTTGATGACTCTCCATATACAATTTTCAGATTATCAACAATAGGCTGAATCCAAGGCTCCATTTTGTCAAACTTGCTTCCAGGAAGAAACCCTATTTCTCCACTTGTACTCTGAACAGGTCTTGATATAACAATTTTTTTATACTGTCCCTTGTCCAACATGTGCAATGCGCACGCTATAGATAGCAAGGTTTTTCCTGACCCTGCCCGACCTGTCATTGTCGCCATATGTATGTCGTCATCAAGAAGCATTTCCATTGCAAAGGTCTGCTCTTTATTTCTTGGAAATATTCCATGAACATTAAAGTTTTTTACAGAAGTTTTAACTAGCTTTCTTATAAAACCATCCTTATGAACGGCAAGGGCGCTCTGCTGACCGCCTTTTAAAACTAGATATTCATTGGGCATCAAATCATAATCATCTGATTCAATCTTCCCATTTTTATAAAATAAATCAATCTGCTCTGAAGATAGGTCTAATACGGTAACTCCAGTGTAAGCTTCTTTTCGATTTATTACTGCCTTTTCTTTTATATAGTTTTCAGATAATATGCCCAAAGAATCACACTTGACTCGTATATTTATATCTCTAGATATTAAATATACCTTTTTCCTTGTGGATTCCTTTATTTTTAAAGCAACGGAAATAATCCTATTATCATTACTGTCTTCCATCCCTCTTGGCAGCACAGACAAGTCTGATGCTAAAGAAACTTTTATTATTTGGCCATTATCTAACTTTACACCCTTGGAAAGACTACCTTTTTGCCTTAATTCGTCCAAAAATCTGTTAATATATCTTGCCGAATTCCCAACCGGATCATGTCTATTTTTTAGCTTGTCTATCTCCTCTAATACCTCAAGGGGCAAGACTACTTCGCTGCCTGGAAAGGCATGTATTGAGTCTTCATGATATATCAAAACTGATGTATCTAATATAAAAATTTTATTATTCTTCACAGACAATTTTTCTCCATTTAGTGTCTTTAAACATCTATCTCTTCTTCCATTATAGACCAATATTCTATATTGGCCTCAAAATATATAGTGCCATCTTCTTCTATTAGATTTAACTCTGGCCCTCCCCACTCTCCAATAAGCTCCCCCTCTAGTCTGACTTCTAGGGCTTTTAGTCCAAGATATTCAATTATCTCTATATCATTTTCTATCAAAAACTCTATAGCGGCGTCCTTTGGCAGGCTGCTCATCTCATGGATATCTATACCTACATACAGCAACAGATCGCCAAGCCATTCATTTCGAAGCTCTAATACGTCCGAATGATACTTATCGCGATCTGTTAAAATTTTTATAAACATTTATAAATATGAAACTGTGCATGTACCCCCAGCACATGCCACTTCTCCTGAAAGATTTGTGTTGTCTACATATTCAATTATATTATTAATATTTATTTCATTTAATGATTTTGCCATCTCATTGTATTTTTCTTCAGAGCAGTCTTCGAATGGAGCCTGAACATATGTATGATCTGAATATGGCAGCACAGAAAGACCATTATAAACGCTTCTATTCTCCCACATCCACTCTCCTACATCATCCCACTCTCCATCCTTAATAGTTATTGTCGCAGAAACATTATGAGTGTTCTGACCCCCAACATACCCCGGCCTTACCCATTTTTCGGTAACCTTCTTAACTCTTGACAAGAGGTCTATAGCGCTTTCACTGCGTGTAATTGCGCCAACTGGAGCTTTCTGAGGAACGCTAATAACAGCGGTATCATGCGGTCTAAAGTACTCATCCTCAATCAGTTCTGGGTGATTATCTGCTAAATACTTATATATTGACTCGTTCTTCCCAACCCTTAACCTTCTTATGTAATACTCTCCATGCCATGCGTGAATTCCGCTGGAAGTCCCTAATGTTAAAGACGTTGTTCCTGCCGGCTTTACGCAAGTTGTCCTTGCTGCTGGGTTTATTCCAATAATCTCTGCAACCCTCCTGTTTTCACTCCTAACAGCCTCTACTGCCTTTGTCATATCTAATCCAAGAACTTTTCCGCTGGCTATGCCGGTCATGCTTACCCCAATAAGAGACTCCTTTTCTGTATTTCTTTGCCAAACAGGCCTGAGGTAATGAAAGTCAGTATAGCTTGCCTGAAGAGTCCCTATGAAAGATGCAGCCCTTGCCCTTGCTTCGTAATCATCTTGGTCCTTAACATCGCTAACGTTTATTTCGGTTAAATTGCAAAATTGAAACGGCCTAAGCCCTATTTCGCAACAAGGATTGGTTCCCCAGTCTTTATCATTTGTAAAGTAAAACCCCGGCTCTCCTGAACCGGATGCCTTTATTCTTATCCATAAGTTTTTAAAAAACTCTTTAGTAATTCTGTGTCTCATTAATACAACGGAGTTATTTGCACGACCTCTCTGAGGATTTTTCTCCCACCAATCTCCAGATTTTGCAGAAATCATCTCGTCATCATCTGCAGAAAATAGCGCAATCAAAGCAGCCCTTCTTATTCCGCCTGCCAGCACTGCATCTGCTATATGACAAAGTATATCATGTACTTCTATTGGACGAAGCTTATCCCCAGTCTGCTTAGAGTCCAAAATCCCCTCTACCTTTACCAGACACTCTTTAAGAGGCTGTGGCCCTGGAGCTTTTCCTCCAGAAGTTAAAAGCCTTGCGCCCTTGGGGCGTATATCTGAATAATCAAATCTAAGTCTAGATGTTCCGTTGAAATATGATGATATAAGAGCTTTAACCGCATCAGCCCAACCTTCGATTGAATCTGCTACCAAATACCTTCTTGTTCGCTTATTATTAGGCTCTCTTATCTCTGGAAGCTCCTCAACATGATGAGTTTGGACGGAATATCCGACTCCCGTTCCTCCCAAAAGCAAAAACATAGCCTCTCCAAATGACCTAAGGTCATCTATTGGCATATATGCACAATTAAACACCCTATTCGGAGCAACCTCTATAGGCTTTCCTCCAAACTGCATAGACCGCATTGATGGAAGAACCTTCTTGTCATAGACGAACTTATATGCGTTTTCTATCTCGGCTTTTAAAGCGGGATACTTTTTAATGTGCATATTTTTATTTCTAGTAACGAGTTCGTCCCAGTTTTCTCTTCTGTGCTCATCGTCTAAATATCTTGCATACTTCATATGCACGGTAATGTCGGAAAGAATTTTATTTGATATATCCATGGCGTTCACTTCTCCTGGTAAAGACTAATTAAGGTTTTTAACTTACAAGTTTGTTTAATTTTAGTAAACTATGATTCTTTATTTGTCTTATACGTTCGATTGAAACGCCTAAATCCTTAGAAACTTCCTTTAGGGTCTTTTCTGCTACGAAAAGATCTTCTACAACAGATCTCTCTCTATAGCTTAGAACATTATTTTTATTTTCTATAACTTGACCCAATATCACTTTAGCCTCTAACTCCGACTGCATATCATAGCTGTATGATTCGTTTTTAGTATTAGATTTTGCCCTATAAAATCTTCTAGAATTTCTAAAATTAGAACGAATCATTTTAGAAATATTCCACTGAGCCCATCTGTAAAAATCAAAGTTTTTTTGATAATCATATGTTATGATAGCATTCCATAAGCCTAAATATGCATCCTGTAAAAGGTCTTCTGATTTGTTAAAAAAATTACTTTTTTTAACTCTATGTTCTGCAAAAAATTTTATTTGCACAAAAAAATCATTCATCCAATCTTTAGACGGATTAAACTCATTAGATATATACAACATTTTTATATCTAAATTAGAAAGGTTATAGAACATCAGGATTCATCTTCCCCTGGATTATATTGATCTACAAACTCTCCATTCTTCCACTTTCTAACAACAGAGGTTTCCTCTGATAGAGTAAACACAGCAATTACATCTTCCCTTGTAGAAAATGAAGCTCCACTTATATGGCGGGTTCCACAACCCTCTGGAACTTCCAAGCCTGGATTATCTACAATTAAATAAATCTTGCTTCCAAGAATCTGGCCATTTCTATTTACAATAATCGCACCATCTGAACCATCTTTGAATATGGCCATAATCTCTTTGTCAAAAGCGCTATTAGAAATATTTAAATATTTTTGAATTGGATTTACGCCAATCTGCCTCATCCCAGGGACTATATAATCTTTAGCGGCGTCAAAAACTCCGAAAACAACCAGTATTCCATTCTTTTTTTCTAAACTTACTTCTTCTTTTGAAATAGCGCATAAGATATTAAATACTTTCTTCTCTACCTTCTGAAATTCTCTAGCTGCAGAGAATTGAAAGGAAAAATCAGTACCTGTTATTTTTTTTGTAGCCTCTTGTGCACTATCGTCAATTTGAGACATCTGCTTCTCCGTTTTTTCCATACGCTACATCCTTATGAGAATTATACCCACCGCATGAAAAGACGAGATCAGTTTTTTTAAAAAAAATAATATATACTTTTATTCACTAAATCCAAGCTCATCATAAGTATAGTGTATTTCATTATACTTATCATCTAATGTGCTTATATTTACTGGATTGCCCCATATTTCATATATATACTCTATTGTTTTCTCTAAGTATTTTGGATCTAAAGTCCCTATGTTAGAGCTTGCATGTTTCACCTGCAAAAACCCATCTTCAACGCCCTCTATACACATCAATGGAGCCCTATAGTTATAAAGATCCGAGGTTAATGACTCTATTACATCATCTAAATTTTTGCTTACAATTTCTATCGCCTCATCTCCAGATGGAGTTTTGATCTTTCTATAGACAAATAATTTTAACTCATTAATAAGATCTTCTGTTAAATAATTCCTTAAAAAAGATATATCATCCTCTTCTTCTACAACTTTATATATCTTGGCCATTCCATCTAGGTCAGATTCTCCATTTTTATGCATTTCATCCCAACGCTCTCTAATATCGTTAAAGATTGTAAACCCTAAAAAATACGGATTCATATTTAACTTATTAGATCCGGGCTGAACTACTCTTTCGTGAATCTTGCAAAACTCTAGATGTTCGCCCTCCTCTATAAAGTCAGACTTCATCATAAGCTCTGCATGTATAAAGCTTGCAAACCCTTCGTTCATTATTTTTGTCATATATTGTGGATAAAAATAATATGATTCTTTTCTTATTATTTCCAAAATATCTTTCTGCCACGGCTCTAATACTCTAGAGTAATTTATAAAAAACCACAACATATCATACTCATCATATGGAGGAAATGATGAACGCCTTTCCTCTGTATTTTTGGCTATTTTTTTTCTTCCTCCAAGTACATCATCAAAGTCATCGAATCCCTTTTTTCCAGACCCTCCTTTTGCTGGCTTGTACTTATCTCTATAGATGCCCTTATGCCAGTCTATGTGCTTATCTAACGCAAACCCTATATCCATACATCTTTCCACCGCATCTAGCCCGTGAGCTTGTATATACTCCTCTATTCTTTGTGCTCTTTCTGCTGCGTGATAAACCATCTTGTTGTCTGTTTTCTTAAAAAGATAATTATTTTTGAAGAAGTGAACATGACCTATGACATGTGCTGCAACCATCGTGTTTGCTATATCAGAGTTTGTATCAAGCAAAAATGCGTACGATGGATCGTTGTTTAGCACTACCTCATATATCTTCGAGTACCCCATTTCACCTTGCATTTTTTGATAATCGTAAGACTGACCATAACTCCAGTGTCTTGCGCGAGTAGGAAGGCCATAGCTTATAACCTCAAGCATAACCTCTTGTGGTACAACTTCATAATTTATAGGATAAAAATCTAGATTGATTTCTTCTGCCATTTCAGTGAGAGTATTTATTCTTTTTTCTAATATTTTTTTCATTTTACAACGCCTTCTTTGCTATTCCATCTATGTTGAAAAACATCTTTAAAGAATCAAAAACATCATCTTTTGACGTTAATTTCATTGAAACAAACCTAGTTCTTTTAACTCTGTCGTTAAACATGTCAGACAGCCTCTCTCCGTCCCTGAACCAAGGACTGTTATCTCCTCGCGGAATAATCTCTCCATAGCCTATAGCTCTCACTAGCGGGATTAATTTGTTTACATAATCTATACACTTTAGATTATCATCTCCCCAGTTATCACCATCGCTAAATTCAAATACATAATTATTCCATGTCGAAGGCGGGTGATTTGCAGTTATGTGATCATACGCCAACTCAAAGGCCGTGCTGCAACATGTGCCTCCCGCACTAGATATTCCAAAAAACTGTTCTTCGTTTACAATAAACGCCTTGGCATCATGTGCAATGAATATAAGCTCTACCTTTTTATACTTCCTTTTGAGGAATTGTACCATCCAAAAATAAAAGCTTTTTGCAATATAAGTTTTTTCACTACTCATAGACCCGCTTCTATCCATCATCAGGTATACCGCAGCATTCGAATGATACTCTCTATTCGTCTCCCAGGTCTTATATCTCAAGTCTTCTTTGCATATGTTTTCAATCTTGGGATTTCCCTTTGCGGCATTTCTTTTTAAGTTTTCTAGAATAGTGCGTTTTAAATCTAAATTAGGATTTATGCCCACTTTCTCTACAGATGATAACTCCTCTGTATCAATTTCTATTGAAGATTGAGTGGTCGGATCTAGCCAAGGTAGGTTTAACTCTTCTAGCAAAATATCAACCATCTCATCGATGGTTACATCTGCCTCGAAATATCGTTCGCCCTCTTCATTGCCAGGCTTTCCAGGAATCTTAACCTTCTTCTTTTTTCCAGATCTAAGCTTATATTTGTCACCCGGCTTTGCATCAAGCCCCTGACCGGACTTCTTCTTATTCCTCATGTCTCCATATCTAAACTTATACTGGTCTAGAAAGCGAATAGGAATCTTTATCTTTTTATCTCCATCTGAAGTAATTATATTATATTCGGTAATTAATTTTTTACCATTTTTTTTTATAGCATCACGTACAAGCTCTTTATGTCGGGCAGAATCGCGCTTACCTCTTCTTTTGAGCTTCCAGATATCTGAAAGATTCTCTTTTGCCTTAACGCTATTAGACATAATTAGTTCCTGGCCATTAATGAGCTCACATATCTCAACAGTCTGTTTGCACTATCTGCGCTGTAACCATGCTTATCACATAGTGTTTCTATTACAACATTTATCCTCTTAAGTTCTTCTTCATCTGGATTTCTAGAACTAACGGTAAGCCTTATTATGTCTTGTCTCTCGTCGAAAAGCTGCTTTTCTAAAGCTTCCCTTAAATTTGGATGCTCTTTATAATTATAAAAACCATTGTTTTTGCTTATAGATCTAAGCATCTTTCTATATACTTCTTGTCTAAAAGATCTCTTTCCAGACTCTGTGACCTTTATCTTTTCTTCTATAGAGCGCATAAGGCTTTCGTCCGGATCCTGCATCTCTCCCCATTCATCTTCAATTTTCGACCCGTCAAGATATGCACCTACTTGGTCCATATAGTTAGACAGAAGGCCCTGAACCTCTTCTTCAAAGTTTACAAAGAATGCCTTTTGAACCTCGTTTTTAGCAATCTTACTATACTCTTCTATCACAGATGTTAGGATATTCTCTAATCTATCAATCTCTTTCCCATCTAGCTTTGGATTGCTTATAAACCCATCTCTTATAGACCTTATTGCGTCAATTGGAGTAATACAGGTTGCACCTTCTTCTGCCAGAGTTGATGAAACTCTATTTATAATATATCTAGGAGATACTCCATCCATACCTTCTGATTCAAACTCTTTCTTGAAAAATGGAATCTCTGACTGAGAAAAGCCTTCTACTTCTTCTTCATTATAGAGCCTGAGTTTGTTCATTAGAGAAAGACTTTCATTTTTTGACTGCTTAAGTCTAGACATAACCGCAAACATTGCAGCACAATACAATGTATATGGTGCTATATGAACATCTCCAAAGTTTGACTGGCCAATGAGCTTTTCATATATCTTAACTTCTTCGTTTACACTTAAATTATAAGGAACCTTTACTACAATAATTCTATCGTGTAGAGCCTCCATTTCTTCTTTTGCTAAAAACCTATTATATTCGGTTTCATTTGTATGCGCCATTAAAAATTCATCAGCGTATATAAACGGGAATCTTCCAGTCTTTATATTCTTTTCTTGCGCAAGTGTCAGAAGTACGTATAAAAACTTCTGATCAACCTTTAGCATCTCTACAAACTCCATCATACCTCTGTTTGCGATATTCAACTCACCATCAAACCTGTATGCCCTCGGATCTGATTCAGATCCAAATTGTCCAATTTTACTTAGATCCATAGACCCGACCAGTTCTGATATATCTTGACTCTTCTTGTCTGAAGGCACAAAGGTGCCAATTCCTGCTCTAGCTTGCTCTGAAAAAACGACCCTCTTAACTGGTAATTCTAAGAAGTTTGAGCCATACTTTTCTCTAAGTATAAAGTCCATATAAGGGCTTAGCTGACCATCGATCCTTAAACCATAATCCTTTTTAAGCGACTCTCTAAGCTCATGGGGTATAGCGCAAAGTGGGTCCTCAAACATTGGTGAATCTGCAAGGGCATATACCGCACCCGCATCTGTCTTGGTATACTCTTCTAGCCCTCTCTTTAAAAGAATTGCAAGCTGAGATTTTCCAGAAGAAGTAGGACCATACATAAGCAAAATTCTCTTAGAAACTTCGCTTCCTGCTGCAGCTGCCCTCAGGTAAGACATGATATGCTCTAATGAATCTCCTATTCCAAATAGATCATCTGAAAAGAAATTATATTTTGTAATATTTCCATCCTCATCCCTATCTACTCCGTGACTCTCGATCATATCTAGCATGCGCTTATGAGCAGAAATATTTAAGTTTTTATTAGCTACAACAAGCTCTATGTAATCTTTAAGAGTTCCATTCCACTCCAAGCCACTTTCTGCTTCGATATGCTCTGTTAAAGTTTTAAATAACTTGTCTGTATTCTTTTTTCTTGGCATTTTATATTCCTCTTAATTTTCTTCACCATAGATTTCTCTAATTGCAGACTGATCTCCTGACTTAACCTTTTTTATAATCTTTCTTGCATCTTCTTTTATATCCGCCATCAATTCATGCTTCCCTTTCCATATCTTACCGAAAGTTGGCGTAAATAATCTTGATATTTCATTTTTTTCTCCACAGTTTTTACAAAAAATATTATCGGAACTATCTTTGAGATCTTTAAACTCACTAATGCTCATTGAAAATGAGCTTACAAAGTCGCATACATGGCATGAATAATTGTACTTTGGCATTTATGATCTCCTATACCTTACTCTTCTTTATTAGCATTAAAGACAATATCATCACCACTAAATGTTATTTTGCCCATAAGAGACAAGTCTCTTAATAACTTTTTTTTAAATTTTGAATCTGTTATAGTGATTATAATTTCAAGACTTTCATCATCTGAATTATATTTGATATTTTTTATTTTTCCAACTTTTTCATCAAGCATCTTACAAGTCCTCAAGAGCCTTTATAATATGTGGATTTTGATTGTTAACTAAAAACAGCAAGTTTGTCTTATCTGTTTTGTTTATATCTTCTATCATTTCAAATGGAACAGATAAAGCCGGAACTTCCGTGTTCTGTTCATTTGCATAGAATCTCTCTAGTAGCAAGACTTCTATATATTTATTTGTCTTGCTGAGCGATAAAACCAAATATCTAAGGGGTGTATCATCATAAATTGTCTTCATATATATGATATCTTTTGGTCTTAACTTTGCAAACTTATTATTTGGACATTCTGATTTAAATCTCATTTTCTTCTCCAGGATCGGAAACCCAATCATCTGGAAAGGTTTCTATTCTAGACTTAGCAAAGGCCTTTTTGAGGGAAACCTTTCCTTTTGCACCATCTCTATTTTTTACAATATGTATCTCCATATCTTCTCTTAACTGCTCATCTTCTCTATTTGCAATTATTAAAACTATAGCAGAGTTGTCTCCTATCATCTTGCTGCGCCCTAAGTCCTCTAAGCTTGCATCATCTATCTTTTTTCCATTAGTCTTTTTTTGTGCCGCTTTTCTTTGAGCAGCCGTAACTACTGGTATGTTTTTCTTACGACAAAACTCGTGTAACTCTTCCGAAACTTTTCCAACGTCAAGCCAGTCTGTTCCTGTGGACTTAATAGTTGGCCTCATTAGTTGTAGATAATCAACAAATACTGCATCTGGCCTAAACTCTCCCAATATAGCCTCATATTTAGACTCTATTTCTCCCATGGTTGTTCCGCGAGGCATGTCTAAGATATAAAACTTTTTATCATAGTCTTCTTGAAACTTTAAAGAGTTCATCCATTTATCTTCCTCTTGAGGAGTAAGCTGACCTCTTGCTATGCCCCTATGTCTTATTTCTGCAATATTTGCATCAATCCTCTGCTCTAATTGATCCTTGCTCATCTCAAGAGATATGAATAAAATATTCTTGCCATCCTTATGACCAACCACTCCGTTGGAAGGGTTATTCGTACCTAGCCATGCGTTTACTGCAAAGTTCATCATTAAAAGCGACTTTCCAGACGAGCTTGCTCCTCCAATAACTAGCATTTCAGAGTTTTTAACGCCCCAAGTATAGTCGTCAAGTTCTTTGTATCCAGATAGAAAGCCCATTATTTGATCCGGATTTTCTGCTGTATACTTATATTTAGCAACTCGATCTTTTACAGACCTTGTTATATCACCCTCTGAAAATACATCGTTTCTATATAATCGTTCTGTTTTAGATATAACTCTTTTTAATTCATCATTAAAATCTTTAATCCCATCATCTTCCTCTTCTAAGTCAGAAGCCTTATCTACCAAGCTCTCTATAAGAAACTTATTATATCTTTCTTTTATTTCATCTATGCAAAACCCTATCTCATTTGCAGGACAGGCCTTTGCTTCGACAAAATCTACAACTGAAGAGTCATAGTCATCTTTTTCCAGCAGAGTCTTTAAAACCTTGTAAGAAGGAGGTATTTTGTGCCTTGAGTAATATTCATTTAAATTTTCTAAAACTGGTCTATATTTTTTAAACAAAATAGAAGCAAGCATTTCATACTCAAGCTCTCTATATGTTTCGTTTATATTTATTGAATCCTGCATCATCCAGTTTAAAATTTTAGCATCCAGCATCAGTCGACTCTCCTCTGGTCTTTTCCTGCAACGAAATATAAATCTATATGTTCAGATCTTAATGACTTAAAAGATCTTGCAAAGTATCCTCCGAATATGGTGTCTACATTGTCATTATTTGAACAAAGTATGGTTGGAAGATTATTTTGAAATCTAGTTCTCAATATATATTCAAGCGATGATCCAAAGATTTGCTCAGATTTTTCAGAAGGAAAAATCCACCTAGAATCAAATTCATCTATTACAAGAAAATCTTTGGACAGTAAATAATTATAATATTTTGACCCATCTACTTCTGAAGAAAGTATTTTAGCTACAATATCGGCCATTGTAGTATATGCTCCAGTATATCCAGATGTAATTCCAATCTTTAGAATGCAACATGCAGTATATGTCTTCCCCGTCCCAAGGCCTCCGGCAAACATTAATGACTTTCCGTTATCATAAAATGCGTCTATATCTTTCAATATGTTTTTTATCTTTTTCTTAAAATTTAAATCTCCAGAAAAATTTTTAAAAGATAAATTCCAATAATTCATAGGAATATTTGCAGAAGCATACTTGTCTATTCTTGCAATTTTTCCAAGACATGTTTCGCAACCCAGCTTGTCGCATAAGGCGCACTCTTTTCTTATTTTGTCCTTAGCTCTATCAATCTTTTTCTGTGGGATCATCGCCTTCAACTCCAAATGTTATGCCACTACTTTTAACCGCGTCATCACCTTTTGCCGAGAAAAATACAGAAAAATCTTCACCCTCCTCTGGAAGTCCTTCCAGCAGGTTTGCCGGAAGAATCATTCCTGACTCATTAAAGGACTCTCTGTTCATAGGGAACCCTTCAGATTTAGCTGCAGCTCCTCCCACACCTGCTGAAGATGGCAAGGGTTGGTCCTCTCTCTTTTTGGCTGATATGTTTGCTGCCTCGCTAACAAGAATTGCAGATACTTTGCTCTTAAATATCATATATGACTTATTATCTGACCTTATAATAAAAGTATCAGGGTTAGAAGAAGTAATTTCTCCAAAAATTTCCCATCCACCATCCATATAAAGTGTTATTTTCATGCCTATAAGGTTTTGAGATTCCACTTACAAAACTCCTTTTTCTATTGCCTTAGAAATCAAAATAGATTCAGAAGATGTTTCTTCTAAATTATAAAAATCTCTATATTTTTTTATCATTTTTAAATCATCAATGTCATCAAGCTGGTGATTATCGAAGATGGATGGGACATTCTCCTTTGCCCAGCCTATCAAGAGGCCTACTCCTTCGGATGTAGTCTTCTTTCTTAAGAAAGAAGCGTATAGCCTTTCAAACTCATTTATCATAGATGGAATTAAAAAAATTTGAGTGCCTGTAACAGACCTATCTCCTCTTCTAAACTTATAATCAAACATCCAGTTTATATAATTAAAAATTTTTACATTTAATTCTTTTTTTACTTCTTTCTTTTTATCCTTAGGCATATCTTGATATGCATCTGGTGCGAATGTCTTGAAGAGCTTAGAAAAATCTCTGCTTTCTTTCCCTTTTCCTGGGTCTCCTTTCCACCTCACTAATCTAAATCTAACTCCATGAGTCTTCTCATATTTATGACAAAAGTATGCCATAAGAGTTATATGGTTCCAGGTTTCTTTGGGTTTTGAGATCCATTCTGGAATTTTTTTATAAAACTCTTCTTGATTCACAGGACCCTCCTAGCGGCATGTATATATGATACCCACGACTTTAAATGACGACTATAAAATAGTAAAAAAACTTATCACGTCCACTTTAACGGCTTTCTTTTTGGATATGAGTGCAACACTTTGTTTTTTGGCATTTTTATATTAAAGCCCGGCTCACTTTTGTATATTTTAATCCTGGCCTCAGAGTGATCTCTTAAATATTTACAATTATCAAAAAACTCTACAACTATTGCCTTTTTCTTGCCATCACAAGGCCTTATAACCCTTCCGATCCTTTGCAGCGCTCTTCCGCTAGACTTTCCTGATCCGGCCAAGATAAGCGCATCAAGCTCGGGGATATCTACCCCTTGATCAAATATCTTTGATGCAATTAGAATGTCTATTTTGCCATCTTTTACATCTTCAATCGTACTCATTCTTTCCTTGGCACTTTTTGCGCCATCTAAGAATTTAACGTTAAAATCATCCTCTAGTTTTTTCATTAAAGTTCTGCCATGCTGCACCCTCACTACAAGTATCAAGACCTTTTTTCCTGCCTTTACAAGCTTTGATGCTGCCTTACAAATTAATTTATTTCTATCTTCATTTTCTACAATATAATTTTTATATACATCATGATATTTCTTGCCCACACCTCTCATTACAGGAACATTTATAAAATGTATATCAGGAGGAACTAAGTAGTTTAAGTTTATTAGTTTTGTAGCACTAATATCACAAAACTTTTCTCCAGCCACAGCATCAATTAAAATGTCATCTCCAGAATCTCTCCATGGCGTTCCTGATAACAAAAACCTGTGTCTTGCTGCAGTACTAGCTCTATGTAAAAACTGTAGAGTTTCAGATGCTGCATATTGACACTCATCAAATATAAACAATTGCGCATCTTCAACCTTTTTTCTAACTGCTGCTTTATTAAGCTTTTTTATTTGAGAAGAAGAGTCTTGCGTAACATCGTTATCAGATACTTTTGCCTTTTTATTAAATGCAGCTGCAGCAGACCATATGGTCATGATTGTAACATCTTTTGATACATCACACTCTCCGCCTCCAACGACTCCGCACTCTATTCCATAAGCATTTTCTATAGTTTTCTTCATTTGATATAATAGCTCTATACCAATAACGTAAACTACAGAAGGTATATTGTATGAGGCAACTAGAGACGCTATAATTAAGCTTTTTCCGCCTCCTGTGGCCACCCTTATTATTCCGCTTTCAGCCTTTTTTGAGGCCGAAAGAACATCTTCCTGATATTTTCTTAAACTATAATTGCTTGTGTTTATTGGAACAGGGCTTCCATACGCTATAGTAGGGCGCCTGTCTTCTATTTCATACTTTATATTATGTTCATCAAAAAAATCAGCGGCCTTATTTAACAAGCCTATTGGAAATCGCATAGACTTTGACAAAAGCCTAATCTTTCCATCCCAGCCACCATATTTTCCACTCAGCCCATAGCCACCTTGGCCGCCGTTCATATACCTATAACCAGGATGATCATAACTCATCAGGGAATCTAACTTCTTTAGGATATCTGGAGGTACTTCTCCAGATATTTTGCAATTTACATTATCTAATATAATCTTCATATTTATACGCTATTTGTCTAAGCAATATAAGGGGCTATCCTTTACCTCGCTTAACAAAGTTGGCAAATCAAGACCTGCGCAATCTATTTTTGTTCTTACAAAATTATAGTGATTGCAGACTCCCTCGAAAGTGCCTTTTACGCACTCTCTATTAACTCCTGTATCGATATACCCATCTGAATTCTTTGGATACTCTAAAGGAATTCCCATCCCAATGTGACAAGCTTTCCACAAGGCTTTTAATGCCTCTAATTGAACTGGGTAAAAATCTGTAAAAGGATCTAATGTTCTTCCGTGAACATATCCGTGTTCTTGAATCGGCCTTTCTCCAAACCCATTTTTAACGTACCAAGACTGGTACTTTGTGTAATAAGCATTTGATATCTCAACGCCTACGCCTTTGGGATTTCCTCCTACGCCGTTACTTATTCCAGCGTGCCAAGCCTTATGCTGCGTATCAAGCATTTGAAATATAGTTCCATCATTATCAATTAAAAAATGAACCGATATCCCTCTTCTGTTTAAAACCGTAGCACATGATTCTGAACTTAAGCATACATCCCAATGGTTAACAAACATTGTAGGGCGCCTATCGGGCTTCCCAGAATAATCTGTAAAGCACCCATCATTTGCGCGAAACCCATCCGCCTCATCCCACAAAATGACCTTATCCCACTCTATCGGTATAAAGTTTCCATTGTGAACAATATACTTATCTTTGTTTGAAACCACATTATATCTTGGAATGTGATTCGAAATATCGGCTTCTCTCTCTGTCCAAATTCTTCTATATGTCATTGGGCCGACTAGCCCATCTGCAGTAAGTCCATTTTGCTTTTGCCACTTCTTAACTGCCTTAACAAGATCTAAATCAAACTCGTCACACCCAAACCAGCTCGGCTTCCAGCCAAGGCTGTCTGAACTAGATTTGTTATAAAAGTCTTTGTCTGTAGCCATTACTTCTTTCTCCGCCTATCTATAATAGATGATCGCGCACCTCTTTGTAGCCTATTAAATCCAGACTTTTTCTTTTGAATTTTTCTATTGATTTCATTAGCTACGCTATTGACTTTGTCTTCTCCGAGATCAAGAGTCATTGCAGAGGCCCTGTCCTTTTCTTTCTGAGAGGCTATTGCAGCTTGATTCATACTTTCCTGCTTTAGATTGTCAATTCTATCTTTTGGAAGCCCAAGTCCTGCAAACCATGTATATATCTTGACTGAATCTGAATTAGAATCTACGTCATATACGCCCTGAAAAACAGATGCGCCATTAGTCTGTTCTGATATCATATGAAAGCAGTAATTAATGTTTATTGCTGGCAATTTATCCAAAACTTCTGCAGATCCAGTTATTATAACTCCACCAACCCTTGTCTGGGCCATATCAAAGCCTTCTGCAAGCATATTAGAGCTTAAGCTTTCTATAACAGCCTCTGCAAGAGAGGTTTCTTCCATATAATCATCTACTTCCATAACTCCATACACAGAGCAGTCTCCACACGAGATAATCTTTCCAAAATCACTAGGATCTAAAGATGTATATCTAGAAGGGGTTGCTGTTAGGCTGTTAAATACATGTAACGGCTCTACAATAGCGCCATTTGCAGTCTCCCAAAACTTAGACTGACTTAGGTTTGCATAAATCTGCTCAATACGTGCATTATCAACGACAACAAGGCTTGATACCATATTATCAGCAGTCATTTTTGCAAGCCTAGACAAAGTCTCTATTGAATTCCTTTTGGACTGAGCATCTTCCGTAGCCTTTGGAAGAACATAAATAACCCCAACTGGCATGCCTGTGCCAAACAGCATGTTCACCATAGTATCAACGGAGCTTGATCCAGTTCCACCGCCACCAGATACAGCAAGGTATACCATGTGATTTCCTTCAGATACCTGTCCTACGAACGAAGAGATATTATCTTCATTTTCCAAAAATATTTCTCTTCCAAGGTCTAAATCCTTTCCCGTTCCCCCTAAGCTACCTTCTAATAAGAGTTTTTGATTTGGCATAACATTAATAAACTCCAAATCTTGAGCAGAAGTATTTATAACTCCAACATCATATCCGCAGGTATGAAACACCTCCGCTATTCTTGAGCCGGCCTGTCCGACACCTATAACTGCCATCTCAATGCTGACAGATCTTGTATTTACTACCTCTGGCACAGTCTTTTCCTCCTTATTTTTCATTTTTTGTTTTAATTTGCTCAAAACATCTGAATCTAATTGATCTTCAGAAGCTTCATTGCTGGCAAAAGCTTCCATAAGAGAAGAATTTTCTTCTTCAATCTGATCAGCATTCTTATTGCTCTTTACTTTTACAGTAATTTCTCTTCCTTCGTTTTTGCTCATTTCATAATCCTCACTATATTTTAAAATCTGACCATATATATTATCAATGCTAGTTATTGCAAACGGCACAGATGTTTCGCTATTATTTAAAGATGTAACCTCACATAAATATTCGGTATGCACGTTCATTGGGTCAATATCGGTTGTTATTATACCACATCCCATCGCTTTAGCCTCGTAAAAACTGAGTCCAAGCCCCTCTCTTGTCGATGGGCATATGACGCAATGAGACCTATCATACAATGCTACAATATCTTTCTTGCTCAAAACTCCCTTTACATACTCTATATTATTACAAGAATTTGCAATCCTCTCCTCTTCTTCTGTAAGCCGACCTGTTACGATAAGCCTTGATCCCTCACGATTTAAGCTTGTCCATTTTATGTCCACATATCTTTTAAATGCCGCAAGTACTTTTGCGGTATTTTTAGAACTAGCCCCAGGGTTTACAGCGCCAGGATGATAAAATGTTAGAGGATGTATTTTGTCTTTATCAATTGTTTTCTTAAAGATCCCATCTACATAATTCCATTCAACCTTTTTTCTTTGAGGATATTTTTCAAAAAGCTTATATGATGTCTTAGAAAGACACCATATTTCATCAAACCTATTATAAGAATTGCTTTTAATTGCAGATGTCGCAACCCACTCTGCCATAGGAACATCGATTACTTTAGCGTTAGAGTTATTCTTTATTAAAGATATCCACTCAGATTTTCTCATTAAAGTTTCAAACGAGATAACTATATCTATATTGTTTGACAATACAGATTCTAGCATCTGACTATCAAAAGTTTTATCCTCACTAAAACTCAGGGATGCTATGCCATCTAAGAGATTTTGATCAGAGGGCTTAGGGTAAAATCTTTCGAACATGTTCTTATTAAAGTTAGATGGCCTATATTTTGTCTTTGGTGCATAAATAATGTTATTATTCTCAGACAACAAGTCTCCAAGGCTTTTTGCAAGATACCAAAGCCCTGATTCAGACAAGTAGGTTAATATAAGAATATTTTTTCCAGATATATTCATATTTTGCTCATCCTATCTTTTGATCTTTTTCTTATTTCCTCTATATTCTTTATATGATCTCTTTGTATATCATTCCTCTGAGTCAAAGAGCCTCCTTTTGGCACCACTGAGTAATAATAAAGGATATTATCTATATATTTTATTGGATACTTTTCTGATATTCTTAGCCACATATCATAATCTTCAGCTATCCAATACCTCTCGTCGAAAAACCCTACGTCTTCCACTGCGGACCTCTTCATTGTAACAGAGCCTGATGCAACATAGTTTTGCTTCATCAAAAGATTATAATCTATACGATGGAGCCTGCGTAGGTCTTTAGGGCTTGTGTAAAAAGGCCTCATCATTTTTGATCTATTTACAATAATTCTATAGTTTCCGCAAGTCATGCCTATTTCTTTTGACTTCTTAAATTCAGCTACTGAAAGCTCAAGCTTTCTTGGATGCATTATATCGTCAGCATCTAGCATACTTATTAAATGCCCGTTTGTATCTTTTATCCCAACGTTTCTAGCTCCAGCAGGTCCTAGGTTTTTATCGTTTCTAATATAGTTAATGCCAGGGAATTGATCCGTTATGGCCCTTATATCTTCCGCTGAGTTGTCATCAACAACAGTTATCTTAAAATCCTTATACTTTTGTGCAATACAGCTGTTTATAGCATCTTTTAAATAGTGCCCAGGATTATAGGCCGGAATTATAATATCAACTAACATCTAATCTTCCTCCAGGTAATATCTTACTGCTTGTTTTGCCAAATCTTCTGGATCAAAATTAGATTTTACATAATCAGATGAATATTTTGACATGCTTTCTCTTAGCTCTTTATCTTCAACAATTTCCTCTATTGCCTTACAATATGCATCAACCGTTCTTTCTGCAATTATTCCAGTTTTATAATTTACGCCATTTTGATATATCTTTGAATGGGTAACAGAGGGGACTCCTGCAGCCATCTGTTCGAGTAGAGCCATGCCCTTTGTTTCGCTTATTGATGTTGTAAAATACACGTAAGAACTCCTCGCAATACCTATGTGCGAATTATAATCATATGGCTTTGGATGTCCAAGGAATAAGAAATTATATTTACCTAATCGCTTTGATACCTCTAATCCAAACCCAATATCTTTAACCATATGTCTAGAGTTTCCCTTCCACAATACTACATCACTGTACACATCTGGAGGGCTCCATATTTCAAGATCCGGACCCACAACAACCTCTTTTATCATCTCTGCATTTAACTTATGTTTTTTTACAACCGACTTTTTAATCTTATTATTAACAACGAATAACTTTTTTGGCAAAATCTCGCTTATAAAATGAGCCTCTTTGCTAAGGTGAACCGTATCAATTAAATTGGGACCTAAAAATATCTTTTTATTGTTTTTTCTTGCAATTAACAATATATCAAAAACTTCTTTTGTCATACCGCTCCAACAATGTACTATGTCGGACTCTAAGATATCTTTTTTAATTGAATTAGTATCATATATTGTTCTTATGGGCACTCCAGATAATGCCTCTAAAGAGGGCAATTGAGTATATACAGATACATTACACTTTTGATATCTGTTTAAAAATTTAACAAAATTGAAAAGACTTGTTCCTGGGCCATTCACAAATCCTTTTGATCTGCCTATATTAAACCCTATAATGCACACTTTCATATTTGACAAACCTCTCAAGGTGGTATAATAACATTTGCAATAATTTTAATTTACTAATTATTATACTTTATTTGAATCAATAAGCACAGGAGACGTTGCAACCATGGCACTCATACTATTAAATCCAGGCCTAAGACCACTTGGGCACTTTGACTTTAAAGACTCTGACCGACAATATGTGAAGGGCGGAGAGATTGGAAAGGCGGCAACAATAGGCTCTCCGGCCTTAGAGGGATATGCATATGACGTTGGAAATCAAAGAGATATGGTATTTTTTCAACTTGATTCATTTTCAGATGGTAGATTATGTGGCCTCATAGACGAAGGAACCTCTAAGAAATATGGAACATTATTCGGCTCTGGAATCGGAGGAAACACTGGGCAGGGGACAGGTTTCGGATCCCAAAGCACACGAGGAGTAGTAGCTCTGGGGCCGAATTCAATATTGGGCTCAGGCAAGGCAACGATATGGCATCAAGCCGGATTATATGGAGTTACAGAAGAGGCCTTTATAAGTGGGCAGGGTGATGCCGCTGTATCTGGGGGTATAAACACAAGTCTGTTTGGAACAGCCTCTGGAAGTTCAAGTGCAGGAAAGTTGACAACAGTTACAACGGGAAATGAAGCAGCATGGTGGATAGGCAGAGAGGCTGATGCTACATTGGTATCAACAACCAATACTGCAGCTGGAAATGCAGCCACTACAGACTTTTACATAATGTATTTCCCAGGTCCACATAAATAAGGAAATAAAATGGCAAATAGTTCACAGCTAAACTACATGGCTAGAATGACAGATCCGCCGTCAGCAGATGGGGATACTTTGGGAACAAGCTCTCTTGAGTTTTCGGATATATACTTAGCAGATGGGGCTATAATATACCTTGGGTTAGATCAAGACACAACTCTAACCCACACTGCAGATACCGGCCTGTTTTTAAACGAAGACAGAAAGCTGGCATTTAGAGATCAGGGAGATGAATATATATATTCTGTTTCAGATGGAAACCTTGGAATATCCGCAGGAACCAGTCTAGATTTACTATCATCAATTGTTGATATAGGGATGTCAAGCACATCTGATGTTACAATAAACCTCCTTGGGTCAACAAACTCTATGGCCATAACATTTGACGAAAGTGAAAATAAACTTGCGTTTGACTCAACGGTATTGGTCGTAGATGGTGATGATAATAGCGTTGGAATAGGAACTGCAAGTCCGGCAACAACCCTTCATGTCGAAGGGAGCACTCCCACTTTTAGGGTGCAAGATTCTGATACGAATTATGCATTTACAGTAGATGGGTCTGTTGCAACCGGAATGCGATTTCACTTTGGGGACATGGATGCAACTGTAGACTCCTTCATGTCGATGGGCTCATGGGATGATATAAATCGAATTGATACAGCCATACGAGATTTCCACCTATACGGAACAAATACTACCACTGGTTTTTATTTTGATGAAAGCGAAGGAAGATTTGGAATCGGAAAAACAGATCCAACGTGCGAACTTGATGTTTCCGGAACCATAAATGCAACGTCCATCAGTCTAGGTGGTACAGCACTAACATTTAGCGCTGCAGAAATAAACGTTATAGATGGTGACACTGCCGCTACCGCAACAACTGTAGTGGACGCAGATAGAGTTGTATATAATGATGACGGAACAATGGTTCAAGTCGCAGTTACAGATCTGGATACATATTTTTCAGCAACGACCAAAACACTTACAAACAAGACCTTGACATCGCCTGTTCTTAATACCGGAGTCTCTGGAACTGCAATAAAAGATGAAGATACGATGACATCTGATTCAGATACGCATCTTGCCACACAACAATCTATCAAGGCATATGTTGACTCTTCTATAAAAACACAGGAAGAGATAGAAGATTTCGCGGGGGGAATGTTTAGCGGAAACACAGAAACATTAATTTCTGCAACATACGATGATGCATCCGGAAAGATTAATCTGGTGGTTGATAATGATTTGGCTAATTATGACAATAGTACATCAGGGTTTATTACCGCTACATTAACACAAGAGCAAGTTGAAGATTATGCAGGAGGAATGCTGAGTGGAAACACAGAAACATTAATTTCTGCAACATACGATGATGCGTCCGGAAAGATTAACCTAGAGGTAGACAACGATTTATCCAACTATGACAATAGTTCATCAGGCTTCATTACAGCCACTCTTACCCAAGAGCAGGTCGAAGATTATGCAGGGGGGATGTTCAGTGGAAATACAGAAACATTAATTACAGCTGCATATGACGACGCTTCTGGAAAAATAAACCTTACTGTAGACAATGACCTTGCCAACTATGATAACTCATCGTCAGGCTTTATAACTGCAACCCTTACTCAGGAACAAGTTGAAGATTTCGCAGGGGGAATGTTTAGCGGAAACACAGAAACCCTGATCTCTGCAGCATACGATGATGCATCAGGCAAAATAAACCTTACTGTGGATAATGATTTATCTAACTATGACAATTCATCCTCAGGATTCATAACTGCAACACTCACTCAGGAGCAAGTTGAAGATTATGCAGGGGGAATGTTTAGCGGAAATACGGAAACTCTTATATCTGTAGCATACGATGATGCATCAGGCAAAATAAACCTTACTGTGGACAATGATTTGAGCAATTATGACAATAGTACATCAGGATTTATTACCGCCACATTAACACAAGAGCAAGTTGAAGATTATGCAGGAGGAATGTTTAGCGGGAACACAGAAACATTAATTTCTGTAGCATATGATGATGCATCGGGCAAAATAAACCTTACTGTGGATAATGATCTAGCCAACTATGATAATAGCTCTTCTGGATTCATTACTGCTACATTAACTCAAGAGCAAGTTGAAGATTTTGCAGGCGGAATGTTTAGCGGAAATACAGAAACCCTGATTTCTGCAGCATATGATGATGCCTCCGGAAAGATCAACTTAGAGGTAGACAATGATTTATCTAACTATGATAATAGCACTTCAGGATTTATCACGGCAACTCTTACTCAGGAGCAGGTCGAAGATTTCGCAGGTGGAATGTTCAGTGGAAACACAGAAACCCTGATCTCTGCAGCATACGATGATGCATCCGGAAAGATTAACCTTACTGTAGATAATGATTTATCTAACTATGACAATAGTTCTTCGGGATTTATTACAGCAACTCTTACTCAGGAGCAGGTCGAAGATTTCGCAGGCGGAATGTTCAGTGGAAACACAGAAACATTAATTTCTGCAACATACGATGATGCATCCGGGAAAATGAATTTAGAAGTTGATAATAATCTAGCAAATTATGACAATAGCACTTCTGGCTTTATCACGGCAACTCTTACTCAAGAACAAGTTGAAGATTTCGCAGGTGGAATGTTCAGTGGAAACACAGAAACATTAATTTCTGCAGCATACGATGATGCATCCGGAAAGATTAACCTTACTGTAGATAATGATTTATCTAACTATGATAATAGCACGTCAGGCTTTATCACATCTAGTTGCACAACACTATCTGTATCTGGAGACCTAACTGTCGATACAGAAACTCTAAAAGTAGACTCTACAAATGGCAGAGTCGGCATAGGTCTCGATGCTCCACTACAACCTCTGCATGTTTATAGCAACAACAACAACAGCGATCCATCCGTGCTTATTGAAAATGATGATGCAGGAGGAGCATGCGCAATAGGCTTTTTGAGCGGAACTTCTGACAATTATACGGTTGGAGTTGCTAAAGTTGGAACAAACTTTAGAATATGCAAAAACACAAACACAAACAACTCAAACTCAATAGTAGATATAGATAGAGACTATGACAACATGGGTATAGGTACAAATGGAAGCGCTGATGCAAGCGCCGTCTTAGAGCTATCGTCTACATCGCAAGGGTTTTTGCTACCGAGAATGACCGATATTGAACGCGATGCAATAGCCTCTCCAGCAATCGGTCTTATAATATACAACACAACATCTAGTAAGCTTAATTTCTATACTGGAGCAAACTGGCGAGCAATAGATGATCAGCCGGCATAGTTACTCTTCGAAATGTTTCAAACACATCGGCTGATACATCTCTGCTCCACCAACCTCTATTTCATGATCAAGTCTTCCGGCTATCTTCTTTGTATAAAAAGCGTCCGCACCACAAACAGAGCATACAGCTGGACACACCTCTATTTTTGTAGAAAAAGGCATAAAAGAAGCAACCTCTTGATAGGGCGACCCATCTGAAGACAGCTGCAAAGTAGACACAACGATAGTCGCGCCAGCCTTATATAGTTTTGGTAAAATCAAACTAACACCAGGAAGCATAAAGGCCTCGTCAATAGCTATCACGGGATTGTTAGCTAGCTCTATATCGTTATCTATAAAAAAATTCCATATATCACCAGATGTCTTTACGAGTCTTGCATCAATAGAGCCTCCCCAATGAGTATTTATAGAATTTTCTTTATATCTTTTGTCAACGTCTGGTTTAAATGCAAAGATATCTCTATTTTGATACTTGTATCGATCTATAACACTTAATAACTTGGTAGTCTTCCCTCCAAACATCGGGCCTACAAAGGTGATAAACTCATTTTTCATTGATACTACCTATAGGTGGTGGAGGCAACAGGAATCGAACCTGCGACCTCCTGCGTGCAAAGCAGGCGCTCTCCCAACTGAGCTATGCCCCCTCTTTATGGAGCGGGAGAAGGGACTCGAACCCTCAACAATCAGCTTGGAAGGCTGAAGCTCTACCAATTGAGCTACTCCCGCATGAACTCACTATTCTGCAGATTCAGCAGTTTCAGCCGCCTGAGCAGAAGAAGTCTCTGCCATAGCTGCAGCTGCTGCATCTCTGGCGTATTTCTGAGCCCTATCCTCAGGTGGTGTAGTCAGGGTTTTTACAGCCCTATAAACCATAAAGGCTTCTTCGAGTGAATATGCGCCTCTTTGCTGAGCAATGTTGGCAGCGTTAACAAGAACCTTAACGGCTCCAATTTGATCAGATTCTTCCATTTTCTTTCTCCTTGTAAATACTATAAGCGCACAATGTGCACTTCGCAATTATACCTTCTTTAAATTTATTCTCTACCAAAATCGTCTTCTATTCTTACAACATCGTCTAGATGCTTTGTGCTAACCTCTAAAAGCTCAACAGAGGTTTCTCTTGCAACAAACCTATGTATCACTCCGGGCTTTATATTATAATGAAGACCGGGCGGTAATCTAAGGATCTTGGTTTCTTCTGGATTTTTATAAGACCCAGAAATCTCAAGTTGTAGTATCCCATTTTTAACAAAAATAGTCTCTTCTTTCTTGACATGGTACTGCTTAGATAGTCTGTGACCACCCTTTATATATAACATTTTATATGCATAACCACCACGGCCACCAGATAAGGATAGTATCTTCTCATATCCCCATGGCTTATCTATTTTTTGACCAACCTCTGCTTTGCTAGACATTATTTAACTCCTTCAGTTCATTAAGGTCATTTTCATACATTTCTTTCAGTAACTTTTTCCAGTCATATTCAGGTTCCCAACCCAAAGCAATCCTTGCCTTTTCAGGGTTGCCAAGAAGATAAGGAACATCAGATGGGCGCATATATCTCTCGTCCATTTGATACACATCATCAAACTCAAGTCCTGCAAGGCTGCAAACATACCTAAACATCTCCTCTATTGTAGCGCCAGAACCAGTAGATATCAGATAGTCATCCGGACTCTCCTGCTGCAACATGAGATACATAGCATTACAATAATCTTTTGCATGACCCTCATCTCTAAAGGATGATAAATTCCCCATCCGCAAAACATCTTCAATTCCCAGAGACACCTTTGCTATACCCCTGGTAATCTTTCTTGTTGCAAACCCATATCCGCGCCTTGGACTGCTATGATTATGTAGGATTCCATTGCATGCAAATAAGCCATAAGCTTCTCTATAGTTGGCAACAGCCCAATAAGAAGCCAGTTTAGAAACTCCATAAGGAGACCTGGGATGAAAAACAGACTCCTCTGTAAAACCACTCTCTGGACACTTTGTAGTTCCAAATAATTCAGAAGTAGAGGCTTGATAAAACCTCGTATAAGGCGACAGCTGCCTTATGCACTCAAGTTGCGATACCACAGATAACGAATTATTAGAAAATGTAGCAACAGGCTCCCTAAAGGACTGTCCTACATGTGACATTGCGGCAAGATTATACCACTCATGAGGAGAGTAAGAGTGTATTAACCTAGATACAAGAGTTGGGTCGGAAACATCCCCTTCTACAAAGCAAAATAAATCATTAGAAAATAAATGATTTATATTCAAATACTCCTGATTAGCGCTCCTTCTCCTCGCAACGCCAACTACCCTATATCCTTTGCTTAAAAGTAATTCCGATAGATATGAGCCATCCTGTCCTGCCACACCAGTAACTACAGCTGTTAACATTATCCAATCCTATTCTGTAGTGGATTATTAAGGTACCACCTCATAGTTATATTTATACCTTTTTCAAAAGAAATTTTAGGATTATAACCTAACTCTTTTTTTGCCTTTTCAATATTAGCCTTAGACCCATAAATATCTCCAGTCCTAGGACTGGTATATCTTACGGACTTGAGTCCAACTATCTTAGCTACATCATTAACTGTAAAAGTTTCTCCACATGCAATATTATAAGACTCGCCCAAGAAATCTTCCTCTCTCCTTGCTGCCAAAATATTTGCGTCTACAACATTGTCAATAAAACAAAAGTCTCTGTATTGAGAACCGTCGCCATAGATGGTTGCCTTTTTCCCAAGAGAATCACCAAGTGCAATGTTACAGAAAGAAGGAATTAAAGCAGAATATTTGCTGCGCAAATCTTGTCTAGGCCCAAAAACATTAAAATACCTAAGACAGACTGTGTCCAGATTATATACATCAGAGTAAAACTTGCAATAATCTTCACTTATCTTCTTTTGCAAAGCATAAGGAGATTTGGGGCTTAATTGGTCGCTCTCTAAAACCGCAGAACCATCGGTGCCTCCATATACAGATGATGATGAGGCAAAAACAACCCTCTTAACTCCTGCCAAATGAGCTGCATTGAGCACGTTTAGAGTGGCCACAGCATTAGATTGATTTGTAGCGATAGGGTCTTCAAAAGAAGAGGGAACACCAGCATTTGCTGCCAGATGGAAAACACAATCAACTTTAAATTTTTTAAAATCAGCAGCTATAGATTCGTCTGATGCATCTTTAAAGATCATAACATAAGGGATCTTCTTTCCCATTCTAGGAGGAACAAGTGCTACGCCCCCGGTCATAACAGCGTTATATTTCTTTGTAATCTTAACATTATGTATAAAATTTGACTCTCTTCCCGTAGACATATTATCTACCCCTACAACTCGCGCTCCTAGTCTCAAGAGCCTATCTGCCAAAGTACTGCCTATAAATCCAGCTGCCCCGGTAACAGCATAAGTCTTGCCGTCTAATAATTTTTTTACCGCCATCTAATCCTTCCTCATTAAATTTCTTTCTGCTACACAAGCTTCTAATATTTTATGCGGCGAGTTCATAGTTCTCATAAAATGAAGCAAAGCATTTGTGTCCTTCGGAAAACAAGCACCACCATAACTTACGGAACCATCTGGACCAGGAACAATAGTGTGCATTTGATTAATCCAATTGTTAGATATCATCAACTGTTTTATAATATCATAGTCTATATTTAACTTCTGGCACAAGAAGTAAAACTCATTAAATATCTGAACTTTGATTGCATAAAAATTATTACAAAATAACTTCATAGCCTCAGATTCGCTAGAAGAACACACAGTAACTTTCGCCTCAGGAAACATATCCATATATAGACCAGATACAAGATCTACATCACAATCTTTGCAGCTATTTGTTGATCCAATTATAATATTTTTCTGGTTATCAAAATCAATGAATGAAGACCTTTCCGATAAGAATTCTGGATTATGCAGAATACACAGCCCAAACTGCCCTGACAGCCTCTCTGTAACACCGGGTTCTACAGTGCTCTTTATAACACAGATGCCAGCATACTGTAATTCTTTAAGTAGTTTTAGGTTTTCTATTAAGGCGCCCAATTCAAACCCGTGACCTTCGACATATGGCGTCGGCAAGCATAAAAATACCACAGAACACTCGGCTAAATCTTGAATAGAGCCTAAATTCAAGTATTTGTCATAAACAATAGGAGGATAGCCCCGCTTTGTAAAACTTTCTTCCAAAGCAGAGCCTACGAACCCCCTCCCTATTAAACCAACCTTGCACTTAGGCACCTATTGCGCCCTCCTTTCGGCTAGAGTTGCCAGGTCAGCCTCTCTATTCAGCCTTCTGGTCTCATCTAGAACATGTGAAAATGAATAAATTGCATCAGATACACCAACGGGGTTGCAGTTTAGATATTTACCAAGATTTCTAAAGACTCTATTATGATAAACATATACATAAGCTGCATCAACCCGCTCTCCATTGAGGATAATTCTTCTATAATTATCTGGTGCAACCTCAAACGTAACAGACTCTACATGTTGCACCTCACCAGGCGCTAACTCCTCACATAATTGGCACCAGCTCACAAAACTAGCTCCATTTTTTAACCATTCTAAAGCTGAATCTTCATATTCCATAGGCATAAGGTTACACTGACTAAGATCAGTAGTACTATCTGCATAACCAATAGATGGTACGAATAAAATTCCTAACAAGGGTGTAATTTTCTTAAGCATGTTGTTGCTCTCTCCTTTATAGCTTTATACTACACTTATATATTACTCCTGCATAAGGTGCTTGGCAACAGTTTTTGCTATAAAATTATTTCCTTGTTGAAGAACTCTTCTTCTAGTGCCCAATTGTGTCTTGAGCTTAGGAATGTTTTCTTTATCTTTTCTACTTTTCCACTTCTAGGATTTACTAAGTCTCCCCGATTGTAGTAGTGGACTTGTTGGCCCGCTTTATCTTTTTCTCTATTTTCTTTACAGAAGGAGAATCCATACACTCTGTTCTTATCAATTTTCCCAAAGTTTTTAACTATGTAGAAAAGAGTCAGCATACCAGTGCTTGGGCTGAATCCTAGTTTTTTAGAAAGTTCTATCTCATACTCGATTGGAAATATGCAGTATTCCAGATCGTTAGAGTCCATGTAGCTTCTAAATTTTTTGCTCCATCTTCTCTTTGCTCTTATAACTATTAAGTCGAATTGATCTAAGATTTTCTTTTTTTCTTCAAGTGTGTACATATTATTATCGCTAGACCCTCGGATCCATACACTTGTCTTTGAGCCATAGTCTGTCACAAACCGCCGATCTGTAGAAAAATCATTAAATCTGATGACTACTTTGTGGCCATCAATTCTTCTGCCATTTCTTCTTCCTAATTCTTTTGGAGAGTTTCCTACAATGCAGAAGTCTAGCCCGTTCTGTTTAAGTATTTGTTTTAATTCCATATCAGTCGTTGTAGTACTCACACAGCATTCTTCTTAGCTCGGGCCAAGTTCCTAGGTCTGTATACTCCTCTACCTCTATCGCCTTTGAGTTGTATAGCGGAGTTTCTTTGATTCCATTTATATCTGGATCTTTTTTTAAAGTACTTTTTTCCATGAAACTTATTGCTATATCAAACTTATCCTTACTAAATGCAAATCCTGTCCAGTATCCATTAAATCTTTCAAAATTTTCTTGAGGTTTATCCTCATATAATTTTACCAAATCATTCTCTATATACACAGCGCCTTTTGTAGATAACATACCTGGATCTAATTCTGGTTTATAAAAAAATGAGAATCCAGAATTCTCCAAGGCCTCTATTGTAGACGAGTATATATCAAGCCCTCCCTTTAATTTCAATATTGTATCTGGAAGCAGAACTATATTAAATTTTCCAAATAAGTGTTTAGCGCTTTTTATAGCGCCTGTGTATTCTAAGTTCTTTGGATTCTGAAAAGTAAAGCTTATATTGTATCTGTCTTTATATTTAGAAAGATACTGAAATAACTCGGATTTGTGTTCGTTTACAACTACAACAAATTCTATCTGATCTCTATTATATTTTTTGAACAAATCAAACGTAAAATCAACTAGAGCTTGGGATTTATCTACTCTTAAAATCTCTTTTGGATATGGGAGATTTAGCCTAGTGCCCTTTCCTGCTGCAGGAAGAATTACTGTTAATTTTTTATCATCCATTAGCTTCTCCTATTGTAAAGCTCTACAATTGAATTTAAAATAGCCAACTTACTTTCGTTCGTAATTTTACCGCCGGCTGCAGAAGGAGCTTTTGCAAAGAATGCATAATCTTTTATAGATTTTGTAAAAGCCTTATAAGGAGGGCCATTTGCCTTTTGTATAGCAAGAATTATTTCACATGGAAAATTTTCCTCCTTCCATTGAGATATTGTATGATCGCTAGAAGGAGGCTTGTCAGATAGCTCTCTTGCTTTGGCAACAATTCTTTCGGCTATTGAGCAATTAAATATGCTTGCCGTTATTCCTGCAAGTCTTCTTATTGAGCCTTTTTTCGTCTGAACTAATCGCACCTTATCGATTCCATCATGATTGCCTGTCTTAGAAAAAGGTTTTAAATACCCAAGTCTTAAATGATCTACTTCTGTATTTAAAACGCTGTCATCAAGACGTTTTAGCGGGATACAGTTTATTTGGGTAGATAAAATATTTTTCTTATATTTATACGGAAGATTTAACCACCTTAAAAGATAAAAAGCTCCAGGGGCATCTGTATTATATAGCTCTGCAGACTTTGCTTTTATTCCTAGGTTTTTGCACAGTCTTAAAGCTTTTTTGGTAGGTTTATAAATGTATATAATTTTTTCTATATCTGGATAAACTTTATTAAATTGTTTTGCCCATAATTCAAAATAAATATTGAAATAATTCATATCACAGGCGGCTGTTATAATTACATTATTCATATTAACTCACAAAGCTTACTTGTTATTATATATTTCTAAAAATACGAGGATATCTTTGCTTTAATATCATAAAAGCATATCCATTTGCCATTTCTGTCACATTAAACTGAGAATATGCAAGGCTGGCCATAACAGGCTCTCTATCTTTGAATATCGGGCTTTCTATCTTTGAATAATCAGTTACAGATATTGAAGACACTGGAGATATTGGTTCACAAAAAGTTGGAATTCCAAGCAAAGCGGACTCTATTGACACACCGCTTGCAGGGGCCACTGTGGCCCAGCAGTTTTTTAAGTCAAATCTTAAGGGCCTCTTTTTTGTGCCGGTTATCACACTTACTCCGTCAAAATTTTTTGCCGCCTTCATTAGGTGATCTACCTTTGTTAGACCTGGCTTTTGCCTTATAACTATTGGCCTATCTGAATTTTGTCTTATAGTATGAAGAGTTTCGTTTAGCCAATTTTTAGACAAACCAACCATATCTTCCAAATAACCTGTTGGAGGACATATTAAAATATGGTCCCCATTACTTCTCCAGGGCTTCATTTTGAGCCTAAAACCCTTAAATCTATCTAAAGGAAGGTTTTCATCAACCTTGGCATGAACGTCATTAATTATAACCCTAAAGTATATATCAGATCTGCCGGGATGCACAGAATATCCTCTAAAGAAATATGCATGATCTATATATATAAAGTCTCTTTTCAATTCCCTTGATCTATTTAAAACCATATCTATACATCGCTTGCCCATAGCAACAGGAATTCCTGGATGAAGACCTTCAACATGTTGAAGATATAATGAATTTAGAAGTCTAGCCTTTCCCGTGGGAATTCCTGTCGCGAAACTTGTATGCACATATTCAGACATAACTTTTAATGGATCAAAGTAAAAGTTTATCATTCCTGCTTCACTGCTTGATGCCGTATTCGTAAGAATTGTAGCAGGATCTTCGATAAGTGATTCATATTTTTTAACCCAGCCCTTTTGACTATAAAATTTCTTTCTCTTTTTTTCATTCAAATGGGCCGGACTAGACTCTCTGGACTTTCGCAATTCTGCTCGTTCTTTCTTTTTTTGTTTCTCTAACAGTCTATTGATTTTAAGATCCGAAACACCCTTCTTTACATGCTCTGTAATAGTCGTTTTTTCTTTTGCTTCTATTTTATTATTTTTTTCTTTCATTTTTTATAAGCCATCTAGAGTATATATAATACTGAATTATATAATTATATTATTATAAAATATACCTCTAAAACGGAAAATATATGGACAAAAACCACCTCAAAGAAGATGCGAATGTAACTATAGTAACAACCTTTAATGATGATGGGTATTCTTTGTATGGCAAAAATATGCTCAAGTCTTTCGATAAAAAGATGCCAAAAATAAACTTTTTAGCTTACTATGAAGGCTCAAATCCTGACTTATTAAAAGAGACTTCGAGAATTAAGTACATAGATCTAGAAAAAATGTGCCCAGACCTAGTTGCTTTTAAAAAAAGATGGAAAGATGTTCCTGCTGCAAATGGCGAATTTCGTGGAGTCAAATCATTTAAATATCATGCAGTTAGATTTTCTCATAAAATGTTTTGTATTTATCATGCGGCAACAACTGTAAATAGCAAATATCTAATATGGTGCGATGCAGATACTGAGGCTAAAAAGAAGTTTGATAAAAAAACACTCACGGATATGCTGCCAGTTGGAAAATATTGTGCATATTTAGGTCGTCCAAAGGTGTACTCTGAGTGCGGCTTTATGATCTTTGATACCACTCACCCTCAACATATGAGCTTTATGAATCAATATATAGAAATCCTTAATTCTGGTAAGTTTTTAGAAGAAAAAGAATGGCATGATAGCTACCTATTTGATGTGATAAGGAAAAGAATGGAGAAGGAATATAAGATCTTTCACAACCTTACGCCAAACACTCCAAAGAGCAATTTTAACATAGCCCTAAAGCCCTATATCACACATTATAAAGGAAGCAGAAAGCTCACCAGGGGCAGAAAAAGCAATGAGAATTATAATCTGGTTAGTGGTAATAAAAAATAGATTTATTTAGGGCCCATTATAAAATCTTTTCCATACCTAGACAAAATTTTATATCCCAACTTATTTGATAGATAATCAAGAGCTTTTTTATTTGGCTTATCGGCTGTACCATCCACAATAAGCTCAACTATTAAAATAGGCTGATTATATCTTATTGTCTTATAAGCTCCTCTTAAAACCTTTTCTTCAAACCCTTGAACGTCTATCTTTATCAAGCTTACTTTTTTAAAGCTAAACTCATCTAATGTTTTCGCCTGTATCCTCTTTCCTTTCTTAAGCACTGTATTTCCACTATTTTTAGGGTCTAAAATTGGATCTAATAATTCGTTTTTATCTGAAAGAGCAATATTCAAAGGACTGATATTAGGAATACTTGAGGTATTTGCATGCAAGCAATTATAATTCTCTTTATATGGCTCGAAAGATATAACATAATCAAAAATTTCAGACATTGCTATGGCATATAGGCCGATATGGCCCCCTATATCTATGGCGAGCCCACGGTCCTTTAGCGAGCTTAATGCCATACACAAGACGTGATATTGATACCTATCTTTTGATCTATCAAAATGTCGGTCTCGCGAAGGGAATGTTAGTTTTTTTCGTTTTCGCTTTTTTGCATATACATATGCAGATTTTTTTACAAAACTTGCATCTATAGCAGCCCAACAATCCTCTATTATAGAGGTTAGCTGTAATAGCTGCCTGGGCCTATCTGGCTTAGACCTATTTGGGCTAACCCTCATTGTAAAAATACACTTTTTAGACCTAGTTGTTAAAAATTTTGAAAACTTTGCGCAAGTCTTGTTATCAAATGCCGATAAAAAATCTGATACTATAATTAAGTCAACAGACTCTTCGGAGCTTAAAAACTGTTTTGTATCAACAAAAGAAATATCTGGAAACGTTTTTCTAAATTTTTCAATTAAATTTTTATCTAAAGACACAATAGCAATTTTTTTAAATTTAAAACAAGGTTTTTCATTTGGATTTCTTATTTTTTCATAAAAAGCATCTAAATAAGATTTAGAAATAGGAATCTTTACGGTCTTTCTATCTAAGTCATCTATAATAGAGTCTAAAAAAGCTTTAGAGGCCATGATCTATAATCCTTTAACAACAGTTTTTTTATGAGTTCCCTTATTATGTACAACGTAATCGGCAAAAACACCTCTGTTAATTACGTGAGATGCAGACTTGCTCTTGTCTTTATAATTTACAACTAAATCATTTCCCTTTATATCCGGGTTCTCCAAAACTACATTTCCAAACATCCCTCCATCATCCCATCTGAGATATCTTCTAAATATTTTGTTTTTAAACTTTCCTATCCAAATTCTTAAAACATTATATCCGATATTGTCATTTTTAAATCCAATAAGTCCAGACTCAACTCCTAGATTTTTCTTAGGCCTATCTCGACCCCAATGATAAAAATACGAATACTTCCCAAAGGCACTATTGACGACCTTTTCTGGCAAACTCTTTGTAAAGATGCAGTCGGCATCAACAAATATAATGCAGTCATATTTTTTGCCATATTCTTTTAGTGCATAATTTAACGAAGCAATTTTACGGAACCATCCTGCCGCTCTAAAATTCCATGGCAAATATACATCCGGCCTCTTCTTTCGATTGGCCTGTCCTCCCATTTCAACTGGAATTACATCTTTATTTTCGTCTAACCAATTATTTAAAAAATGATCTTTTTCAATATCATAAGTTAAAAGCTTAGAGTTATCTACAATAGACTGATCTATTAACTTTTTGCTACCTATATCAAACTTAAAACCTTCATAGCATAAAAGCATATCTCCATAACACTTTTTTCTTAAAAAAGAGTCTACCATTTTTGAAGCAGACACTCTCCATATATCTTTATTAAAGGTTGTTACATACAAAACTTTCATAATACTAATCCTTTTTTATATATTACCTGAAAGATTTGGCAACTTAGTGTTGAATATAATTTTATTATATAAAATATAGTAAAATAATCAAAAAGAGGAAAATATGAAAGTTGGGATATTCCTAAACACAACAAGCGGCCCAGATAAGCAAGAGTATCTGTATAAATTTGCAAGAGGTGTTGCAAGACTTGGAGATGAGGTAGTTCTTGCAAAGAAAAGCAAGTATGTAGATTGTGATTTGGCATTAATATTTGGCTTTTACAACAAAAATATAAGTGGCCAATCAACACATTTGTATAGAAAGAAAATATTTGAGGAGCATACAAAGCGTGGGAAAAAATGCCTATTTATCGACGCAGATCTATTTAGATTTGCAGGAAAAATTGTTGCCAAAAAAGCATCAGACCCGACGCACCACGTTAGAATAGCTTATGGCTCTATATATCCCGATGAGGCAAATTACTTCAATAAAAACTCTCCTCCCGACAGGTGGAATATTATAAGAAGGAGGAAGAAGATAGAGTTATTAAACTGGAGAAGCAGTGGGAAACATATTTTAATCTGTGCAAATAGCGATCCTGACTATGGACGAGGATGGGCGACGAAAGGCGTAGGGATGTCTAAATGGCTAAGAAAAACTGTTAAAGAGATAAGAAAGATTTCAGATCGACCAATAATAGTTAGATATCACCCTAATGGCAAGCCGCATGTCAAGAAAACACGGGACTGGAAGGCTTTGGCTGAGTTTGAAAACATTAAGTTCTCTGGGGGAATAACTTTAGACAATAAGTATTCTAAATTTGTAATAAAAAATACATCTATGATAGATGACTGCAAAAATGCTCATGCATGCGTTGTATATAACTCATCAGCAAGTGTTATATGTATACTAAATGGGATTCCTGTCTTTACAAGCAGAAAGGACTGCCCTGCATACCCCGTTGCAAACAAGGATATTAGAAATCTAGAAAATCCAATTTTGTACGATAGAAGTCAATGGCTGCACGATCTATCATACAGTGTGTGGACTAAAAAAGAAATGGAACAAGGAATTCCGTGGAGAAGAATAAAAAATGGAATAGTTTCAAGTAATAAACTTAGATAAGATCTTATAATGCTTCTTTATCTCTTTTAATCCTTTTCTTTTTTGCCTAAAATCATACCCATCTGGAAAGGCATATCCATTTGGAATAAATATATAATCTTTTGAAGATACGTCTAGCAATTTATACCCTAAATCTTTAACTATAAAAGTCAATAAAGGAATGTCTATGTTCTTATTATATATTGCTTCTACTGAAAGTACTGGTCTAAATTTTTCTATAGTTTTTGCAGCGCCTTTTATAACTTTTAATTCATCTCCTTGCACGTCAACCTTGATGTAGCTTACATCATTTATTTTAAATGAATCAATTGTCCTCATTTCTATAGAGCATCCAGAAATAGTTCTGTAAGATCCAGAGTTATTACCGGCCTCTAGTACCAGATCGCATAGCCCTTCAGACTCACCTATGGCAACATTATAAGTATTAGCGTTCTTACAATTTTCTAAAAGACAATTATAATTCTCTTCAGATGCTTCAAATGAATATACTTTCTTGAAATCTTCAAGCATAGCAATTGTCCAATACCCAACATGTGCTCCTATGTCTAATGCTGTATTTCTTTTATCTTTTGGAATCAGCTCTAATGCTCGCAAGTAAGACTTGTACTGATATCTATTTGAATCTCTAGGAAAATGCGAATCTTTTTCTGGCAGCTTAATCATCTTTTTTGCCATTATGCTCCACAAAAACCTTCCAATCTTCAGCATACTTTTTATCTACAAGCCTCTTAGGCTTCCAGCCTTCGAACCATGGACCTCCAGTTGTGAAGTGAACATTTTTAGGCTCAATATCTTCAGAAGAATGTCCGTCTAGCCAATTCCACTCTTCCGATATTGAGCCTATATCTTCATCATTTATCCATAAAAAATTATGAAGCCATCTTCCAGGCTTAGTGTTTACATCATCTACAGTGAGGTTTTCATGAGCAATATGAGAGCAATTCCACATTACAAAACTTGACCAGTTTTTTCTAGAATAGGTAGTTTGAGGGCATCCATACATCTTAAGTTCTCTACCCCCTCCGTCATACTCATGCTTTACGCACCATATAGCCTTTGACATATCTTTGTAGCATAAGTCAAATAATTCAATCGGATCAGATCTAAAGTACATATCGCAATCCATATAAAGAGCCAGCCCTTCATTTTGATTTAGAAATGGAGTCAAAAATCTAGAAAAACTAAACTCTGTTGAAAATGGTCTTTTGTCTATTTGATCAATCATGCATCCAGATTTTTCATCTCCCCATACTGTTGAACTGAGATCTGGTTGACGCCTATAAAGTCCGGATCTATTTAATGCATTTTTATTTAAGGTTACAATATTTATTGGCTCGGATGAATTTTTATTTATAGACTCAATCAGAGCGCTTACTGCCTTATGCTCTCTGAAGTCATAACCTATATAAATTGTATCTAGCTTTCTTATTTTGTTGCCATAATTATTTAAGTATTCTCTCACTACTTCTCCAATACTTTTTTGGCTTTAGCCCCAAGGTATCCGCCATGATGCCTCATAGAATATTCTTTTAAGGTGACGTTTTTTTCCTGCATTAAAAGCATCGCCAAGACATCTCCAATGACAAGCATCGCAGTTGTTGAGCATGTTGGAGCCATTCCCAGGGGGCAAACCTCTGGGTGCGCCCCTGTCTCTATCGCTATATCTGACTGCTTAGCTAGATCAGATTTGCTATCTGATGTTATTGTTATAATCTTTATGTTTGAAAACAATTGCTTGGCTAAAAAGCAGGTCTCTATTATCTCTCTGGTTTTTCCAGAGTTAGAAAGAGCAAGAAGCATGTCGGATGAGTCTAAAAGGCCTAGATCTCCATGCTGCGCCTCGGATGGATGCATGAAAACAGATGGTGTTCCCGTAGAAGATAAAGTTGCAGATATCTTTTTAGCTATCAGTCCGGCCTTGCCCATGCCAGTAAGAACGATCTTTCCTTCGCACTCTAGCATGCTAGAAACCGCCTCTTCTATTCCGCACTTAGGAATTGCAAGAATAGAATTTATCTGTTCTTCTATTATGCTATTTACAGTTAATTTTTTCTTTTGCAATTTCTCTAGCCTCCATTAAATCGTCTATTGTATCTACAGATATTTTTGCCACATCTGAACCCTCAGATACATAGACGGGAATGCCCTCATAGATCCAAGTTAGCTGCTCTAATTTTTCAGCTTTCTCTAAATATGATACTTCTAAATCTTTTATAATTTTGATTGCATTTTTGTTAAAACCATAAATGCCTAAATGTTTCGAGAAAATAGAAATATCATAATGGCCAGAGGCTCTAATAAATGGAATTGGAAACCTGCTGAAGTAAATAGCTCTATTGTTCTTGTCAAAAACAACTTTTGGTATACTGATGTCATCTTCTTCATCCTCTGTTATGTCGCATACAAGAGTCATGACTGATGCTGAATCAGTCATTTTTAATGTTGCAGAACATATTTCGCTTATTGTGTTATGTGATATAAAAGGCTGATCGCCCTGTATATTTATGTAATACTCAAACTCAGGAAACTTTTCTGCAACCTCACACAGCCTGGCTGTACCTGACTTATGAGAGTCGGCAGTCATTATACACTTCCCTCCAAAGCTTATAACACAATTATATATCTCAAGACTATCTGTTGCTACCACAAGATCGTCTAACTCCTTGCAGCCTATGCACGATTCATAAACCCATTGAATCATAGGTTTGCCACAAATGTCTGCCATGGGCTTTCCCGGAAGCCTACTAGACTCATACCTTGCCGGTATTACTCCTAATATTTTACTTTTTGATGACATTTCTTATAGAGATGCAGTTATCTAAGATGGCCTCTAACTTATCTAATTGAAGCATACTAGCAGAATCGCTCTTTGCTAAGGCAGGGTTTGGATGAGTCTCTATAAACAAGCCGTCTGCACCAGCTGCCACACCTGCATAACACATTGTTGCAATCATATTTGGATCACCGCCTGTAACGCCAGAGGTTTGATTCGGCCTTTGAAGACAATGTGTTGCGTCCAGAATTGCTGGAACAGAAAATGATTGCATTGTCGGTATAGAAGTAAAATCAACGACTAAATTATTATAACCAAAAGTTGTACCACGCTCTGTAAGCATTATGTTTTCATTTCCAGTTGATCTAACCTTTTCAACTGCAAATCTCATTGTCTCCGGAGACACAAACTGCCCCTTTTTAATATTGATCAAACTTCCAGTCTTTCCGGCCTCAATCAATAGATCGGTCTGCCTGCATAAAAACGCAGGTATCTGCAAGCAGTCAACATACTCAGACACCTCGGAAGCCTCGTAGCTTTCGTGTATATCTGTAATAGTTGGAATCGAAAATTCTTTTCCAATATTTTTCAAAACAGATAAAGCTTGGCTCTTGTCTATTCCGGTAAAGGAATTGAGCCTAGTTCGGTTGGCCTTTTTATATGATCCTTTAAAAATATATCGTATATTTAAATTATTGCAAATATTTTTAATTTTTTCTGCAATTAAAAACGGTGTAACATCATCTTCTATTGCGCACGGCCCTGCTATAAGAGTAAACTTGCTCATACTATCTCCACAAGAACTTAACATTCAATAACTTATTAAATATTATTAGAATATTATATGCCTTGCAAAAAAGGTGTGTCTTCAAGATTTTTATTTTTTAATATAGATTCAATAATGAAAAAGTCATCGTAATCATCTACCTGAAAGCTTTCAGATCTTTTCATCTCATATATTCCAATGGATCCAGAATATCTTAAACTTGACTTTATTAGCGCATCTTTTTTAGTTATATATATTGCACCATTTTCTACAATTTTACTTGAAGCCGCCTGTCTCATAGGTCTAATATGAATATTCCAATCAACCTCTCTTAAAAACTCTGTATTATTACACCATCTTGGGGTCCAGTGCTCTACATATCCTGAAAACAAAGAGTCATAGGACATAGCTTTTTTTATCGATTCATTTATATGCTTAGATGTAGTCATGGGAGATGTTGGTTGTAAAAAAACCAAGAAATCAAATGAATTATTTTGTGCAAAATGCATTAAAGCTTCTTCGCTTTTTGAGTCATCCTGAGAAATGCCCGCAGGCCTATCAATAACTTTTGCCCCAAGCTCTTCAGCTACCCTTGCAATCTTACTGCAGTCTGTGCTTACCCAGGTCTCAGAAACACAAGACCCTAATGATGCATCTATTGAATATTGAATAAGGGGTTTTCCGCATAGATCCATCAGGTTCTTCCCCGGTATGCCCTTACTGCCTCCTCTGGCAAGAATAAGAGAAACTATTTTCATTTGTATTGTCCTTCTTTTCCAAATTTTACTCTTTGAATAAGCTCAACGTCTAAAATATCTTTATGTTTATATTCCAAGGCAAGCTTAACTGCGGCAATATCTCTGACCAGTTTTCTTAGCCCATCTGGTTCCAAAGATGCCGCATGATCTGTACCCTTCCATGTTCTATTTAGGGTAAAGTGTCTTTCTATAAAATTAGCACCAAGAGTAACGGCTGCAATATCAACAGCTATACCTAAATGATGCCCTGAAAATCCAATATCTTTAACCTTGCTCTTATAAGCTTTGGACAGCCATTCAATCTCCATGAGACAAACATCATTAAAATCCACAGGATATCCTGAAGTGCAACTATACAAAACAAGGTCGTTATTTCTATTGTTCTTTATGAAAAAATCTACAATTTTAGCAATCTCGTCCTTTGTCGTCATTCCTAACGATATATGAATTTCGCCAAAATAATTAGAGCATAACCATGATAAAATATCAAAATTTAAATTACATGCAGACGGTACTTTTATTTTTTTTGGTTCTAAACTAGCAATTTCAGAAGCAGAAGTTACATCCCAAACTGAGCAATAGTACTCTATTCCATTCTCCTGACAAGCCTTCTTAAGCTCTCTGTGCTGTTCTAAGTCAAACTCCAAATACTCCCTATGCTCTCCATAAGTTTGTCCATAAGAATTTTCAGGAACAGGATGAGGAGCGTTATACTGCTCTTCCGACAAAGATTCTTTTACATTTCTCTTTTGAAACTTGATTGTATGCGCCCGACAATACTTTGACGCCGTTATTATGCTGTCTATGGCATTCTCAAGACTCCCCTTGTGATTACACCCCAGCTCGGCAATAACCTCAGCCATTCTTGCCTTCCAAGCTATCTATTAAGTATAGAAACTCTTGTCTTCTATCAGAATCCCATCTAAAGCCCCTGTCATCCACGAAAATATCTACCGAAGGTTTGTTTAATATGAGGCCATGATATTTAAAGCCAGCATCTTTTAGAAAATTATCTGTATAAACATAGTGTTTGAAATGCCTCGCTGAAAAAAAGTATATCTCATGACCATCGTCATATAGTGTATTTACAAAGGCTAGCATGCCTAATTTTACCTCTGAATCTCTATAGTCTTTTTCTGGAGATCCCTGCGTAAGCACAGTATCATCTAAATCAAAAGCGATTTTCATTTTTTTCTATCCATTTTATTATATATTCTGCTGAACCACCAGTTGGAAGCTCAAGGTTGTCTTTTATAAAGTTATTATACTTTATTTTTTCATTGAGTCTATTTCCATAAGTATTTTTATTTGGAATCTCATCTTTATATCTTTTGTAGTATCTTTTTATATCATCACTAAAGTGATCGCTGTATCCTGCGATTATTTTTTTTCCTAATAACGCAGGAAGAAGCATTGATGATGATGGCATTGTAAAAATGCAGAACATAGATTCAGATGCTGATCTTATTTCGTTTTTATCTACCACAGCTTTTCTCAATAAGCTTCTGACTAACTTGGAAGATCTTGGATGTTCTTTTATCAATATGTCTAAATTATAATGCTTGGATAGCTTTAAAGCAGATTTAATGGATTTATTTACAGCCAACCTTGATTCCATTCTATGGCTTGTATCATATATTGTTATTCTGTTATTTTTTATATTTTTTAAAGCGATATTATACTGCTCTTCTACCCTTGGAGATCCAGATAGTACTAATTTAGATTTGCACCCAACTTTTTTCATTATATTTGCAGTTTCACGTCCATAGCAAAAAAAAGCCTTTGAAGATCCTAGATTTGACCTATAAAGATGGCTCTTCTTGCCATTTTTTTCAACAAACCTAGACATTGGGGCCGCATGATCGATAACATAAAGACTTATATTATTTTTTTTACAAAAATTAGCTATCTTTTTATCAACATACCACCACGGCTGGACCAGAATTACTACGTCTGGCCTGTATTTTCCGTTAAAAAATTTTTTTACAAAGCTACCAGATTTTGTCACTGATATTTCTGAAATATTCTCAATATCAGAGCTGTGTTGGTCTGAAAATGATATATTTATATTGTGCCCCCTTTTTACAGAAGCCTCTAAAAGAGGGGTTAGATTCTCAAGATAATACTTATATGGAGAGCAATAACAAAATATATTCATACATATTCCTTAAAGAGTTTTAATAAACCATTTGCCCTTTTTTTATGTGAATGCTCTTTTAAAACATAATTATTTAAAATTTTAATTTTAAATTCTGCTTCTTTTTTATTTTTTAAATAATACTTTACCTTTGACAACATATTCGCTAAAGAATCTTTATCCGAACTATAGCTTATATACGTTTCTTTTGGAAATATTTCCAGGCCAACCGTATCTGTGCAAACAAGCATACTATTTGCTGCAGGTATCTGAAAATATTTAGCAGTCATATAATTGCACGTACCACCACAAGTTAGGCCAAATAAGTTTTTTGTTAAAAACTTAACATACTCTTCGCGCAACAGTATTTGCCTAAGAAACTTATGTCTATTCACCATTTTTGGCTGTTCTATAA
>MDSZ01220904.1_pt1 | contig 90991 bp, 132 predicted proteins | sample 811201 | NCBI WGS metagenome assembly MDSZ01 (sample SAMN05326647, study PRJNA326480) | marine metagenome | isolation source: seawater | place: Indian Ocean: North | collected 2010
GTGTAGCGAGGCAAGCCAGTCTTTCTCGTTCATCGTTGCGGTTCTAAGTCGTACTAGCTCAGGCTGAAAATCAACCCCTGTGTCAGCAACCATCAATTTATCAAAACCCATATCAGATAAGTTCTCTGCCATCTTAGGAGTTATCTTTGTACCTAGTGTATAGTGTAGTGCTGGACTGTGTAAGTATTTACCAACTGAAGACTTAGGGTCTTTTACAACTGCATCCTTTGGTGGTGCATACCCAGAAGCTATTGCATTATAAGAAGCGAGATCATCAGGTAGATAACCACCAAGTTCATCTGCACCAGTTACTCGTACATGGTCTAGTGCACCCCTAGCCAGATACTCAAAGTTTTTCTTACTAGCATATAGCCCGCTGTTACCAAATACTTCTTTTAGGTAATTAACATAGTGCTGTCTGCCAGAACCTAAACCCCTAGAATTTATAACATCCTTAACGTCAAGAATACCATCACTTAGTCTGTCACCCAACTCAACTTGATCACCTGCTTTTACTGACACGGGAAATCCGGGTAAGGCATAGTGTACCTTCCCGTCAATTGTTATGTTGGTACCACCTTGTGGAGCTTCTTCAACTTTTTCAACACGTCCACTTATCTCAGCAAGGGTCGCCTTATTTGGGTATGTGGAAGGACTCTGCATGATTTGGTTAACAACTTTGAATCCACTGTTCGGTATCTTGGTACCACCAAACTGACCACCACTGTGCTTAACATTTAGTGCACCCTGTGTAAGTGGTTCTCCCAAAGCATGTGCTGCAGTTATACCTACACTTTCTCCGATCTTTGGGAACTTACCATCATTATTTAGTCCTGAACATTTAGAACACACACCATGACGTGATTCACAAGTCATTGGACTTCTGGCTAATACACGCTTTCTACCAGAAGCTTTTACAGCTTTGTATACACCTTTATCGACAGGATCACCAGCTGCTGCATTACCATAAGCTCGTTGCAGTACACGCCCCGAAAGTTCTTCTGAGTCAGATACATCCAGTGCTACACCGTTTGTAGTACCACAGTCGTCTTCGGTAACTACAATTTTAGCAACTGACTGAACCATCTGTTTCGCTAAGTCTCCAGCATCAGCAGTTGCTTCTTTAGTAGATATAACTGCTTTTCTTGTTCCAAATGTGCTTGATAAATATTCTGCCGGTCTTAACCCTTCACCATAACTGTTCTCGATAAACATATCGATCATGTTATCTTTATAGTCAGTGTATACAGCAGGTGTTGTAATCATGGACTTCAGCTGACCTTTGTTTCCTCGTGCACCAGATATAACCGAGTTGCCGAGGTTGTGGGTTGTACCCTTAATTGATTCTACTGTAAGTTTTTCTAACAGATCTGAATACTTAGCAAACACAGCAGCTCTTGCATTTTTCTTATCTTCTGGTTTCTTATATTTTGATTCTTCCTTTTTTAACTCAACCTTCATCTGATTTAAAACCTTTGTCTTATCAAATGTTGGATACATATCAGCTAATGTTATAGTCTCAGCTCTACTAAAAGATTCGTTCCTACCAATGTCAGCAAGTTGTTTTGAGATCGTTCTATATTTATCTGGGTGCTTAGTAGCAAGTTCTGACATCAAATTACCTATACCCTTTTTGTCAAAAGATACTCCCTCTAGATCTATGTCATCGGGAACAATACTTCTTACCAAGAGTTCTACTGCTTTCATTATTATTAAATTATCTATTCTAATTATGTTTTGGTCAATATTTAACAATCATTAACGATGTTACATATAGTATCGTAATTAGGTTTATCTCCAAAGATTTGTTTTAAACTAACGTCAAGTTGTTCGACTGTATTCTTTAATTCATTAAATTTTGTAAGTGTAGTAAACCCTCCCACGATGGCCATTATCTGTTCCTGACTAAATACAATACCTAAATCTTCCGGCGAAGCATTAGCATCTGCTAAGCATGTGACCAACACGTTCGGATCACACTCCTGTGTAATAGGCTCTGGTAATTCTATGTAACCTGATAATGTAGCCGAACAATTCCCGTGGTCAAAAGATAGGGCTACATCGTATATAGGATCAGTCTTATAACCTACAGGTGCAGCTACGGTGATATCATTAACAACATTACTGGGACAGTTACCACCATAGTTCTCGTAAAAATTTATAGGGTCATTTTTATCAGGTACACGTACAATTCTGTGTATACTTGCCTGAGTAGAAAATGCACCATGTATAAGTCCACCAATACCATTCTGCTCTAGTACAAAAAATACACAGTCACCCTGCTCAAGTGTGGCTTCGACTACACCAGTAAAATAAAGTTCAGTTGACCCTGGTTTTATATCGTTACGATCTATTAATCGTAAGCTATACACATCACCATCAACACGTTGTACTTTAGCAGATACCTTTAAATTAGTGGTTGGTGTTTCATTATGTGTCTCTGGACTATTTGTGAATTTAAGCTCTAAACCTAAACCATATAATCCATCTGCACCTACACAGAATTTATAACCGCCGGGTGGGTTTGATTGATCGTGTAAATAAAATCCGTTATAGTCATATATTTTTTCTTCAAAAGGAATGTATTGCTCTTCATTCCGTCTGGCTATAACGGTGTTAGATAATGCAGCTATTTTAGCTCCACTAAAACCCCTGTCATACAATAGTATGTCAGGGATATGCTCGATTGCTACCTTTTGATCTACATCAAAAGGTACACGTTGATCTAGAAGCTCTTTAAGTGTCGCGTCTTCACCAGTGAACCGGAGCTTTGTAGTATCCGGAAAAACCGAATTACCCAGCACTCGTATATTGGCAATTTTTGTCTCACTGTCCACGACATGTCATTAAAAATCTTATCACTACGTTAAGCAATTCATAAGTTAGAATAACTTAATCACCCTTAGTAGCCCAAGTTCGGATGCGCCTGCAAGGTAAAGAGGATAAGCGATAAATATAATTACTGCAGCAACATACAGTTTCCATTTTCTTGATCCCCTTTGCTCGGCTTCTTTTATTTGTTGCTCTATTTTATGTTCATATAGATCTGCAAATTTTCTTTTATGCTCATTACGTTGTTCGTGGAACCGTTTGAGCATTTCCATTTGCCATTTATTTTGCTGTATCAATACCGATATACGTTCTAGAATAAATTTCTCCCTATCGGAACAGTCATTTAATAAATGACTAGGTATCGATGGTAGAAATTCAGGAATAGATAACGTATTATCTACATCACGAATTATAGTATCTGTCTCATTGTCTTCGGACATCTACTTATCTTTATTTGGCATGCCCCCGGCATACCAACCTTCTGGTAACTTTACTTTATTTTTACTTTTGACCCAGTCACCTTCATCATAGTAATAAATATGACCTTCGACGTCAGGGCCTAGTCTGACTAATTCGCTATCACTGTCCACGAAAACGACTCGGCTTCCCCCCAGATTTAGGCTGCTTAGGCAACCCGTCATCATCAAACTTATCATCCCAACGCTCACGAATGTGGTGAGGGATTGGAGTAGAGTCTTTCGCTTTTGTTGGTTTTTTTGCTTCATTTATAAAAAGTTCTCCTATCCATTTAAGTAAAGATGTGAGTACTCCTACTAGAAAAGTCATTTATCTTTTGCTTTACCGATATTCAAAGCAAGCAAATCAACTAACCAATAAAGTTTTTTGACAAAGTTGTCGTCTTTAGGAGTTGGTGTAATAGCAGCAATTGCTGAAGCAGCAGCAATGACACTAGTGATAACGGCTAGGATTGATTCCCAATTTTCTTGTACATATGCGATCATAATTATTCCTTTGTTTAGAATATTGTTAGGTTAAATGTTTCATCAATTGTAAATGGTGCAAGTGCTTCTGCTGTAACACCCTCATACAATTGTTTATTTGCAGTGACACCAGAAAGTATACTTACTACCGCTGTAGAACCTGTAGTGGTTACTATAGAATAATTACTTGCTGTCCTAAGTATACAATTCTTAACTCTACAACCAGAACTGTTTGGCTCTACAAAAATAGCACCACTTTCATTATCTGCATGCTCTGATTCTAATTGGCAATTATCTATAAGACATGTTACGGTAACACCCTTTGTTTCAATAGCAGAACCTAGTAGGGCTTTTACATAACTGTTTTTAACAATTAACGTGTCAGAATTTGTTCTTATACCTAGGCCACTCGATAAGATTTGCCTACAAGCAACTTCTAGTGCCCCTGCTGTATGAGTAATAACATTGTTACCACCATCTGCGGAAGTACTTTGTATTAAGTCAGCTTCGATTCTAACTTTTGAAGCTGAGTTGGTTATACTAACAACTGTTTTGATAGTTGTACTACTCGTTATAAATTTACCGTAACCTAGCACGTTCGCTGTTGTTGCAGATGTATCTCGAAAGATTTCAACTCCAGCGTGACTGGCTGTCTGTATGACCGTAGTTCCCGGAAGGAAGAAATAATCAACCCCCGGCTTTAACAAGTCTGCTTCATCTTCATAAGTTCCAGGCCACACTATAATAGTATCTCCTGCCTGTGCAGCTGTTTTTGCTGCACCTATTGTAGCAAATGATTCAGCAAAATCGTAAGCACTTAGTCCAGTACGATCATCTGTGCCTGAATTATTGTTTACATGTAAAGCATTACCCGTTGTTACAAGTCCTGCTATAGTGTCTAATTCAATCTTGTATTCTCCACCCTCATAGCTCCCAGTTAGCGGGCTTTGTATGTTTAGTACAGAATTAATTGAATCTTTAAATTTATCGTCTGTATAATAATGATTTACAGAACCCTCTGGTATATCATCAGTATTTAAATTAGCTGCGTTAAACAAATCATTGGCACTTGACTCTCCAACACTTGATAAATCAAAGTCACCAGAAAAATTTCCATGGAAGTTCCCACTAAAATCCGAAGCTGTTACATTTCCAATTACGTCAATGCTTCCGCCAACGTCTAGATCACCAGAGACTTCAAAATTACTTGTGGCATTCCAGTCTCCTCCTTGTAGTTTTAAAGTTTGCCAGTCGAGAGATACAGTACCACTCTCTTTGATAAGATCTCTAGCCTCTATATTTGCTGAATCTCTGTTTGATGAATCTTCCAAAGTTAGACCATCAAATAAACCACCAGAGATTAAATTATTCTTATTATCACTAGTTACAATTGATGGTTTAATCTCATCATTGCTATCTAGAATATATTTTTGAGAAGTAGCCATATCTATATTCGGTGTAATATATAAGTTAATTCAACACCTTGTGCCTTCACAGTAGGTGTAGCCCCTTGGCTACATTTTATATAATATGTAGCATCAGGATCCAGACCTGATAAAATTGGTGCAGTAACATTATGGTTATATTTAACATTAGATTCTCCAGCAAGTAGCGTAAACTGCTTACCGTTCACTTGTGAAGAATTATTATACAATTTAAATGTAATATCTTCGTCAGATGTATTTTGAACGTTTACAACGATACCAAATATAGAATACGTAGCAAACCCACCGTTGGAAGTAGGACTTAAATATGCAAAATCAAAATCATCGTAAACAGTAGCAGCACTAAACGTAGCAGTAGACCTAATCGCACTAAGATCTCCCGAACTTAAGTTTGGTATATCGTAGTTTAAAGCTACGGCTAAACTTTTAGAAAACTGTCTGGAGCTACTCATTTATTTACTGTCATTTTCTGAGACTTACGCCATCTGCCACGTAACTCACTACTCCACTTTACTTTGTATAGTTTAGAATAAGATTCGCATTCTTCTTCGAAGTCAGGAGTTATTATAGCAACTGCCTTGGTGTCCTCCATATCGTCTCTGTAAAAAACCATAGACACATCACCATTACCGTCTAAGATCTCTACGTAATGAAGAGGTTCTTCAACAACAATTGTTTTGCCTGACTGTGAACGAACACGTAACATTACTTTGTGTTTAGTAAGTTTACGAAGCTGTCTGTGGGAAGATACTCAAAGCTTGCCTGCTTTGGTTGTATGTATGTGAACTGTATACGATCTAACTTGTTTTGTAAATTAGAAGATTTCACTTGTTTCTTCTTATCCTTCTTCTTTTTCTTACTACCTACAGGTCTGCAACTTCCATCACTGTATGGCTCTTTTCCAGGCACTGGTTCGTAACCAGTCCAGCATCTTCCCTTCGCACTTTTAAAAGTAGCTTCTTTTTCTTCCTCCTCTTCTTCTTGCTTTTTCTTATAACGATTGTACAAATAGCCACCCAGACCAAGACCAGCTACACCAGCCGCTCCACCGGCCCATAGACCTGGATTACTTTTTATAGAACCAAGAAGTTTTTTTAGAATTCCGCTTGTTGGGCCAGCCGTACTAACTTCACCACCAGTATCACCCTTAGTAGTAGGTGCAGTGTGTTCTTGTTTACTCAAAGCTTCATCAGAATAGGTTTCCGGGTTATCCTTGTAAATGTTAGGTCGCGCTGGCTTTTTGTCTACTAGATCTTTTACGGCTGGCTTTGGCTTATTTGAAACAGCTGGCGTTTTTTCTACTAGATCTGAGTCTTGTGCAACTGAAGATCCACCTAGTTCTTTCTGTAAATCAGCTAATAACTCTTCATCAGATTTTGTTGAAGGTGGTGGTGCTACTGACTCAAGAGCAGCTTGGAACTTAGCATCATTGGTTCCGTCAAGGTCTGCCATAGTGGGTAGACTTTCGATAAATTTATTCATATCCCTATTAGGATCTATTTTTCCTTCAATAGAATCTAACTCTACAGCCTTTGCTCTAACTGCATCAAGTATGGGAGTCTTTGAAGGCGCAACAATTTCAGATGGTGACTGGTTTCCACCAATTACGCGCTGGTTTATCTGATCCCATTTAAGACCGCCACCTATATCAATTAACTCACGTTCTCTAGTGGGTCCGGGTCTTCCAACGGAGCTGAAGTCGAATGGTTTTATTTCTTGTGTTGAAGATCCAGCGGGAGGTGCTGCCTCAAAAGGTTTACCCGTAGTTGGGTCTGTAAAAGTAAAAGGCGTTATCTCTTCAGCTTTTTTTATAAGATTTAGTTTTTGTAAGTTATTCATAATTAATACCCTGATGTTTCATCAATTAAAGACATTACTTTATCTACTTGTCCTGCAACAGCTTGCATTTGTCCTTCTACATTCACAAGTTGTTGTCTAAGTTGTTGGTTTTCAGCTTGCATCTGCTGTACTACTTGCATCATCTGTTCCATACCCATATATAATTCTTGTACTTCTGGGGCTGGACCTGCTGCTTGTTCTTGTGGTGCAGCTTGTTGTGGTGGTGCTGCCTGTTGTGGTTGTCCACCTCCCATAGCTTGCATCTCTTGTTGCAACATTTGCATTAACTGATTGGGGTCCATCTGCAACTGTTGTGCAACTTGTTGAGCCATATTGGGATCCTGCATAAGCATGTTAGGATCTACACCCATTTGTCCTAGCGCATCTAGTAAACCTCCGCCGCCACCTTGAGGCTGACCTCCTTGTGGTTGTTGTGGTTCTGGCATAGGTTGAAAAGCCTTCTTTTCCAGTTCAGATTTTATATTACTTATTGCGTTTAAGGTTTCTTGTAGGCTCATATTTTTTAAGTTTATAGAATTCTTTAAAATAAACCAAGCTTTTTATCCGACGATGATATCGTCACTTAGCTGTACCTGTCCAGCTTTAATAGCTCGCAGTGCATCCTCTTGTGTTGCAAACTTATAACTATTTTGTGCCGGAGCTTTCTGGGATGTGTATAATCCTAAAATAAACTCTTGAGTAGGTTTAGGTACTACATCCCCTCGCTGCTTGATTGAGAATAACATCTTAGATGGCAACAACTTATTCTTAGCGTCGTCTACAGCTTCGGATAAAGAAGGTACTTGTACATTCATAGCATCCCCATCAAAGTCAGCATTGTGCCCATTAGTTACTAACGGAGATATCATAACGGTGTTACCCTCAATAAGTTTCGGGTAACCAGCAACGACGTTATATTTATGCCAAGCTGGAGATCTAGAATAAACTACAGGCCTATCTTTAATTTCCAACTCTAGTGCTTGTTTAGCAAAAGGTGCCTTGTCACGTATAGCCACTACAGCATCAGCAGGAGATCTACCTGCTCTAACTAACCTACGTTGAATATACGGTGCATACAATTTCCACGCCATGTCTTCAGGAATACCTACCTGGTCTAGGTCTAGTTCTGGATCAACACCTATAACACCACGACCGGAAGAGTCTACTGTTTTTGATATTAGCTTACGTTGAAAGTATCCAAACTTTGCTGTACTACCGATAAGTTTATTTAAAAATCCAGATACGCCACGAGACTTGGTTTTTGGTTGAACAGGCTCTCCATAACCATACACAGCTTTTACCGCATCGTAAACATTCAGTCTAGAGTCTGCTACAGCATCTTCTCCTAATTCTTTTTGTAAATCATTGTATGAATCTCGTACTTCAAACAAATCTTTATAAAGTTCATTAGCATCACCGGGTACAAATGAATCACCTATTACGTTAAACGGTCTAAACTTTGGCGGTATGACTGGTACTCTATTTACCAAGTAGTCTGCGGGTTGTAACTCATTCTCCTTTAAGCCATGTGCATAACGCATAAGCTTTACAGAAGTTCCTCTGGTTGATTTCTTGTTCTGCTTAAGCCCGTCTTCGGCCATCTTCTGTACATCGTCTGCAGTAAATGTTCTGAGAGCTGCACCAAGAGCTTGTGGCCCAGTATGTCTCACGGTTGGTACGTCAGTAGCACTTGCCTGCTTTTCTTCCTCAGGTTGTATACCAGCCATGTTATCTAAAAGCGCATCCCTGTGAGAACGAAGTTGCTCTATTAACTTTACTCTCTCGTACAGCGCTTGTCTAAGTTCATCTTCGCTGTAATCATCTGCAAAAGACGTGGCCAAGGACGGGCTAAAATTTACAACAGCAGCTTGCTTGCTAAGCTTATCTACATCTATACCCCAATTTCTAAGTGCAGCTTTCCTTCTGTCTGTAGGGTTCTTAAGGTATTGAGAACCATGTCTGGCTTTAAAACTTCTCCAGCGTTTTATCTGACGCTCATCATCATCAGTACGCCTACCACCTGAATAGCGTTGGTACCATTGCAACCAACCCAATGGATCTTGTGGGTTTACCCAATGCTCAGGCCACTTCTCCATGGACGCTTCACTCTCTGCATCTCCATAGACTTGATCGTAAACACCCATCTCTTCCAACTGCTCTGGAGTGTAGTCTGGAGCAAACGGAAGTACGGAAGCTTTCTTCACATACTTCTCCATACGCTCAACCAATTCAGGTGGAAGATCTTCTTCACCTGCCATAATAGCACGAAACTGTTTCTCTGTAAGACCTAGAATTTTTCTTACAGGTTCTTCAAATGCAGGATTGGGTACTTCGAATGGAAGTTTAATAAATCCATACTTGTTAGTCATGGTTAGAGAATCATCAAACAAACCACCCGGTACAGATACTACAGAACCTTTACCCATCTGTCGCATATCAAGTATGCCCGGGTTCTTGACCTCTACAGGTTTTAGTTCATCCAATACTTTCTCAGTCATTGGTCCCAGTTTCATCCCACCACGTTTGTTTATTTGTCTAGCATGATACCCTGAACCTTGTAGCAATGTTTTAAATTTATTAAATACCATAGGTGTGTCTGGCATCTTAGGATCATAACCGCTACGTAACTGCTGCCAGTAGTCATCATTCTTTGCTCCACGAACTAAAGACATATCCTTAAGTACACCGTACGCACCGGAAGATAAAAGACCATGCGTCTCTAAACCACTGAGACGTTTACTGTGAGCTTCTTCACTCCCACCCTGAAGTGGTTGCTCATCAATATCATATGCTCCTTGGTTCCTGACTGAAAAACCTTTGGTTGCAGTATGATGCAGTTTTAATACATGTGCATCACCCACAGTTGCTGGCTTTTGGAGTTTCTTATTTGTCTGTGGATCAAATATCTCATCTACGTCAGAAAGCCCATGCTTATCAAGTTCACCTTTTACAAAGTCAAACCACTTAGCTCCGGGTTTAGTGAACGAATTAAGTCTGTATGGTTTACCTGCTGCTCGTGCTGCTTTACCCAAGAGTAATTCGTACACCATAGAGTTATTTACACGCGAAGGTATACCTAGTGGGTTCAATAGAAGTTCTAAAGGTTTACCGTCTACAGTTCTTGGCATATGGTCATCAGGAATGATTTTACTGATTGTACCCTTCTGACCCGACCTAAACACAATCTTATCGCCAGGCATTGCAGGCTCATTAGATTTTACAGTTACCTTAACTCCGCTTCTCGTACGCACCACATCTGTTATAACTCCTGGATTTTCATGCTCCCATACAAGTGTGGCATCATTACGAGCGTTCTTCATGTGTGATGATAGTTTACCCAACTTTTGAGATGCTGAAGAAACTATTCTTGGTTTTGTACCTAGTGCTATAGGATCCCCCGGCTCAACAGTCTGTCCTGGCAATGCTACACCCTCGTCATCCAACTTCTTTAACTGATCAACTGTATACTTCTTTGGAAACAAACTTACATAGTGGTTTTTACCACCCTTAACACCCTTCTTGTATTCCATGTCGTCTGAATACATGTGCTCGCTTGTTAATCGTTTAGCAAATGCTTCAGATACAACCATGGCATCTTCAAACGAGTGACCCTTATATGGTAGTAAACCAACCCGGGCATTTAATCCTAGCGCAAGAGTTCCTTTGTCATCAGTATAGTTAGACTTAGCTAGAATATCACCAGCTTTTACAGCCATACCCTTACTTACAAGTGGCGTATTATGTATACTAGTTTTTCTATTAAATGGAAAATTATTATACAGGGGTTTCTTGATCAATTCACCGTCTTCGGTCTTTATGGTAATCTGGTTTTTGTTAACTGAATGTACTACTCCATTCTTTTCACTAAATACAGCACCTGCATTTTTACCTAGTATATCATCAAAGCTTTTCTGTGAATCATTTAACTCATCTATGTTCTGAACCAATGGTGATTCAGGAGCAGTGACAGGCAAAGCTTGATTTACAAACTTAGATCCATAAAACAATCTGGAACCGTGGACGGAAGACTGTAAAGGTATCAGATTTAAATGACTACCGAACAGTTGGTTTGAAGATGGTAGCTCATAATCAATTTCTTTATCATCTACCTGTGAGATAGAATCATTCTTTAATGCATTCCTCTTCACGATGATTAACTGTTAGTTAATGCTAAAGTTTTTTTATCTTTATCTTTTTTCTTTTGGTCTTTGAAAAGCATATTCCTGCTAAGGTTTGTGTAGAATCTATCACGCACTTCACCTTGCGGAATTTCTACAGTCATGACACCAGGTTTAGGTTTGTTAGGTTTCTTAAGTGCATTGTATAAGTAAGCACCCAATACACTTGCACCAATACCTCCACCCACAAGACTGGACTTAACTGGATTCTCTGTAACGTAATCCTTTACGTCTTTCCACATGTTGCCCTTTAGCCTGACATTCTCAGCTTCCAGTTTAGATTTAGCTGCTTCAAGTTCTGTATCTATTCGCTCCTGTGCACTAGAGGTATAATCGCCAACTTGACCTGTCAATCGAGCTAGTTGATCACCACCAAAAAGTGCCAACTGTTTTGGAACTATTCCCGTATCATTAAGTATACCAGCTAAACTTTCCTTCTTTGAAGCGGGTAGGCCAGACTGAGCCCTCAACTTTCCACCAACTTTTCCCCCAGTCAAAGCTCCTAATACATAGTTAATTTTCTTAGCAACAGGACTAGCATTTTCTCCGAATACATATTCGTTCTCTAAGTGTGCTGCTCCAGCACCAGCACTACCGCCTGCTACTTGACTGGTTGTTGGACTTTTTAAAAGGTTAGAAAGTAGCTGTCCCAACTTACCTCTAGCTGATTTTTTAATAGATGCTTCTTTAGTGTCATTCACTAACGCCTCATCAATAGATTTTTTTCTATCACGATTCTCTAAATACTGTAGTAAAGTTGAGAGTAAACCCATACCCCCACCTACAGCACCACCAAAAGCTAACGCATGTTTTCCTGCACCCCTAACATCCTTGTTTAGCAAATAAGTTAATCCACCAGACCCCACCCCACTTATCATACCAGAAGTTAGACCCTGTGTAACAGGATGTGGTAATTTTTCTTTTAGTGCCGCAGCTTCTTCGGGAGTAATCTCTCCACCGCTTATTGCAATATACTGCTCCGGAGTTAGATCTGCAACCTCATCAATTTCTGCAGTACTTGCAGACTTAGTAATTTCGGTATGAACATTATCCAGCTTAGAAGCCAAAGCAATAGAAGGTTTGTTTGTACTTTCAACCAAAGCTTTTACTACATCAACACTGGCAGATTTCTCAGATAGTAATTTAGTAACTGCTTCTTTAGCAAAACCAAGACGTCTATGTTCAGGTTTGATACCAATACTATAGTAACCAACCTTATCCATACCTTCTAGTCTCTCCTGCCACCCTACAAAACCAACGGGCTCATGACTAGCACTCTTTCTAATTAGGTATAGTCCTCCATCAAAGTGTTGAGAGGTTAAACCATTAGGCCAGTGACTTGGGTTTTCATTATATATGTCACTTAAAATATTCTGTGCTTCCGAAAGGGATGATGCACTTTTAACAAAATCTGTGTAATGAGCCATAACAAAAAGAATATATTTTTATCCCTGTATTATCAACAACATTAATCGTTGTGTCAATTTGATATCTGATAGCTAAAAAAAAGGATACATAAAAAGAAAGCCGAAGCTTTCTTTTTTGGTCCCCTTTTAAGACCTAGAGACTTTTGACCAACTCTTCCAGTACCGGGATATCATCGGTCGTGACGAGTTCTTTCCAGTTTTTTTCGGATTCTATATTCAGTAACCAATCCTTTTGAAATTGATCTCGATCTACTACTTGAGTAAGAGAAACCTTCAGGATGTCCCTTTTGTCTCCTAAACATGTGACGTACTTGTAGTCAACCAACACCAAAACGGCCAAGGTGATAAGCCCGGTCGCTGTGAGGGTAACTTCAAATTTGACATCGATCTCTTCGGGTTTGTAGCCCTTTTGTACGAGCACCCGGTTTCGAAACCCGTCTGCTATGGAGCGCATGTCTACGCTGTCATCCCAGTTTGCTAAACTGGTATTATTTTCAGGCTTTCTTTGGTCAAGAATTTTATCTGTTATAGCGGTAACATTCATGGCGAAACGTTTCCTTCATTATGAAGACGAAGCCCTTTCAAACTCCGTAGTACCACAAATGTTATATGGTACCAAATATGTATAACACGTAATCTATAAATATTGCATAGGTAAAAAGAAAGCCGAAGCTTTCTTTTTGTTTTGGATTTACCCTAAGCCTTTTACAGCATAAGGTAAATCCTTATTGAGTGAGTCGATGTTACCATCCCAATCTTCTGGAAGAGCAGCGGTGAATTGCCCCGGGTAGACCGTGTAGATCATTAGGCCATCTACTGATCGGTTACCCTCATCCATACCCGGTCCGAGAATCATGGAGACCTCGTTGACGGGTTCTCCTGTCAGCTCATCGCACACCAACTCCAACCCGTGGCGCCCTTCTTGTGTTCTGATGGGAAGGTTGCCTAGGATGTCCGGAAGTAGGGACATATATTGGAATGGGAGAGCAGGCAATGGATTATGTTCCGTAAGGTCAGCCTGCAGATAGAAGCACCCGGGCTTGGTTACCTCTTCTGGAAGATCCTCCGTGACATCACGAAATATGAAAGCCTTAAGAATCTCTTCAGTCATCTCCAAACCCCACTGAGATCCGGTGGGTCTTTCACCCAGCAAGGTCTGGAAGTGGGTTGGGTTCTCAGACTTTGTGTTATCCAACGCTGGCACTATCGAAACAGTTTCGGTAGCTTCGGCAGCTTCTTTGAAAATCTTTTCAGAAACCTTCATGTCTCCTTCATAGATTTTGTCCGCCAGCTTGCTCAGTTCTTCAACTAGTTTATTCATGGTTTTGTTATTTGGTGTTTGGTCGTACGGATGAGGGACAATCCAATGTACGACCGACTATAGTTATATGTGTCCCTCAAATATGTATAACACGCAACGTATACGTATTGCATACGGATAGGTAAAAAAGGGGGCCCACTTGGGGCCCCACAGAGAATAACTATTGGACAGACGTTTCGGGTTCTTTCTTACCCTCGTCTGGCCATACTATTATTTTATGTTCAATCCTCTTCAACAGTTCACCTTGGTAGCTCGTACCTCCATGAACTCCGTCTAACATTAATCTCTCGCCAAGGAACGCTTGTAACATTTCTTTATGTCCTTTACGAATGATTGTGAAACGGGGCAGTATTATATTATCCCAGTCAGCCATTTCTAGCTTTGTAGGAACATGCCTTACCCGACAGTTGAATAGGTTACGATTTACACTCTGACGTATTTCGAACATCAACAGCATACTCGTATCTGATTTTACTTCATGTCCTAGATCTTTACATTGAACACGTAAAGATGAATACCTGCGCTCAGGGACATTTACAGCTTGAACAACGTAGCGGTCACTTTTGTGAAACCATTCTACTAATAGTGTGCCAGAAGAGTAAGTTCCGGATTGACTAGCCATAAGGTTATAACCCTTATGATAAACGAACGCACCTCGGTTTTCCGAGCATAATCCTTTTATAATCTTTTTGTTTGGATCTATCAGTTGATACTTTGTTTCAACCGTACGTATCGTGTTTCCCATACTTCCACTTCTACTCATTATTATTCCCTTCTTTTACAATTTAGTTATTAGTTCTTTCCCAAGGATGCTAACCTCATCCTTAAGAACTTGGGCTCTGTCTTTACCCTCACAGAGCCACTCTCCTGTATCAGCACGAGTGGCTACCCAGATCTCTCTTTCTGCATCCCACTTTACATGAGAGGCCCGCTCGATATTTGGTTTGCCAAGTAAGTCTCGTATCTGATTCAGACTATCATTGTACATGGCGACGACCTTTCGGCCGTCACCACTAATTGCTATTGCATTACTCATCGTCGAGCTCAACAATAGTTTCTTGTATCGGGGGTAGTTCCTCAGTCTCATGAAATCGGGCAGTGTAAGCAAAACTACCTTCTTCCTGTTTGGCCATGGAACCGAAAAGACCATCCCAAGTAGATGCACAAGCTGTACTGTCAGAAGTACAAGCATCATCTACTTTAAATGTTCCACCTTTCCCGTCTATCTGCATTTTAATACCAGCCATAGTAGTATCCTCCTAGACAAGTGCACTGAGTGGATCCTCAAGAGTATTGAGAATGAGATCCTCCTGTGACTTCAAGTCTTCGAGGGACATTGGTTCACCATTGGTATTGGTGACATATTTTTCCATGAACTCACTCATGGGCATATTAGCTATCGCACTGGTGTGCTCATTCTTTGCCGCCTGGATAATGACCTCCTTTGACAATGCCCGTGCATCATCACCGAAGATCTCGTTGACTGAGCCTAGGTATCTGTCGAAGATTAGCTCAGTGTTACCTTCCTCATTCTTACGGCAACCAATGTCGTATGAGGAATATTCTTTTCCAGGATTTTGGAATACGAGTGGGTAGATCCTACCAGCTTCTGCACCGTGAGCGCGAACACCCACTTGAGCTTTACCCTGCTGTTTCAGTAACTCATTATCAATGAGCTTCCAGCCCTTGGACTCAAGGACTTGCGTTAGTGCAGCACGGATTTTTGGACTGTCGGCTGCAATGTCGACAGTGTTGTAACTAGATGTGAATGACATATTATTTATATTTAGTTTTATTGATTACATGATTCCAACGAAGAACTCGCCGGAGTTGGGGTCTACATCGTCTTCCAGACTCAACTTAACGATACGATCAATATCGCCTGACAAACGCTGACGATCATCGTTATCATTGAAGTCAACTTCTTCCATATTAAGCTCTCTCCGAAATTCGGTGATTGCTTGATAGAATTCATCTGTTGAGTCAAACTCACCCAACTCGCCAGTCAAATCATCAATGACTCGTGTTAGTTGAGTTACAGAGTTCTTGGTAATCCTTGCTGGATCAACAACTCGTTTGGCACCGCTTTCTCTTCTCTCTGATATTTCTTCATCAGTTAGTAGAGTTTTATCCAGACTGGATTTAAGTCTAGATACTTTCTCGGCGATAGTTTTACGAAGACCTTTCTGGATATCAGCAACTGCTTCCACAGTCTGTTGCTTCCATGATTGTATCTCGCGGTCACGTATTTGCGACAGCTCGGATGTTAGCTCACGTCCGGCTTTGACACGATCTGCAATCTGTCTGTAGGTAGTGTTACCCTGCATAATACAAGAAGGAACCTCCTGTGTACGCATCCACTCACATTTTATCCTTGAGCGGTTACGTAGAGATTCTCTACTAGGTATATACTTTTCGATAACATTGACCAAATCCTCAGAGAACATACGCCTGTACTCGGCTAGGATCTCGATACGAAGGATATCATAACGATCATACATGTAATTGATATAATCATTGTAAGTGACTGGAGCATCATTCTGAATATCCCAGTCATTACGTTTATCCTTCTTTTGTTGTATCAGGTCCAAAGCACTCTGTACAATACCTGTTCCGTCGTAGGTTTCATAGTCCTCGTCTACAACGCCTCTGGCAGCAAGTAGTGCAGCCTCGACATCTTCGAACTTGTCCAGTTTTACCATGTATCCGAATCTGATGTCACCATTACTTGAGTACTTACTCAACGTGCTGGCAATCTGACCTCGGATAGATGCACCGATCTTTTTAAACCAGGTGGGAAACGTATCCATTTTCCCGAGCCTAAGTTTTTCATCCTGATATCTCATCCGCATTTCTTCGGGTAGTAGTTCAGGTGTGATCGTAGCCTCGAATGAGGCAGGCATCCTTACGCTATACTTGTAACCCAGATACGACTCATTAAGCTTTGCATGCATACGCAAAGCCTGTTCGTAGTTAGAATTTACATCCTGGGTTAGCTCACCGGTTATCCTATCGAAGTTGCCTGTACCCACAGCAACTGCAGATTCGGTACCCGGTTCAGTAACATTATCATTCATCATTCTTTACCTTCTTTTTTTTTAGTTTTTTATCTTCTACTTTAACCATGGTTGGCATGTCCATGATTGCACGTGAATCATCTGTATCTATTGTGGCTGCTTCAACTGCAGCAAGAAACCCAGATTCCTGAGCCCACTTGGTTTGCTTATCGAAGTCACCATCTTTAATACTAGCCTGAGGCGTAACAGCCTTTGCGCAATCGATAATCAGTTTAGACTCATCATTTACTTTATCACACCAAGCACGTTTGAGCATATCCCGCACGATACTTTCAATCTCAGAACCTGTAAAATCTTTTGTAATTTCAACCAGTTCGTCGATAGGAAAATCTTTAGGATTACGTTTACGTTTTTCAAGATGTATAGCAAATATATCTGCACGACCTTTTTCGTTAGGAGTACCAATCCAAGCTTTTGAATCAAAACGTCCGGGACGTAGGATTGCTGGATCCAGATTTCTACCGTCATTAAACGTACCCATAATGTACGCACAGTCGTTTGGATTGTATTGTCTGTCCTGAAAGTAGGAAAGTAACGCACCAAACAAATTTAGATTCGTACCACCAGTACTATCGTCATTCTTTGATGACATACTACCAAAGAACTTGTCGCACTCCTCGAAGTATAGGATACAACCAGCACCCTGATACAGTTCAGGTAATGACAAAACTTTAGCTAAGTTTTTCTCGGATTCACCACGGTACTTTGAGTTTAGTTTGTCTGACTGAACACAGATTAGATCCAAACCAAACTCACCAGCAACTGCATTTGCAAAAGCTGATTTACCAGTACCGGGAGGACCTCCCAATAGAATACCGTTTGGCTTATCTAGACCAAACTCTCTAGCTTCTGGCCTAAGACCCATCAAGTCACGACGAACCATTTCTTTAGCATCTTCAAGACCACCGATCATCTCATAACCACCACGAGGTGTTTGGAGTTGAACAAGTCCAGACTCCTTAATGTATTTACGCCTCTCGGCAGCAACATCTGCAATGTACTGCTCTGAGTTGTAATCAAACTCGTTTTTGACGATCGCAAGAGTGTATGCTTGCTTTGCTTTGTTAGTATACAAACCTTGTGTTGCTTCAATAGCTTTATCAATTACATCTGCTGAAGGTGCTGTAACAGTCGGTCTATTCTTCCGGATAGATTCATAGATAAGATCAAACGAACTACGTAATGCAGATTTGCCCGGGAATGTGTATTCAAGTCTCTGTACCTCGTCAGCAAGTGCATCAGGTACTTTGATTGAAGGACCGTAGAATATAAAGCTGCAACCACGATTCTCGAAGAACGGAATTAAATTGTTAATTTGCTCCTGCACTTTGTAAGGTCTACCTGGACCCCAGGCCATACCTGACCAGCAATCCTGAAAATTCCTCATGAGAAACATAACTTTTCTACCAAGGTTCTGTCCGTCACTTGGAAGCTTTTGTTCCATAATCATTTCCTGTATGGTCTTCATAGCTTCCACAGGATGTTGGGTAGCTTCACCATTACCTAGTGCCCTAGCGTTTACTGCGTTGTTACCGTTAGGGAAGTAGTGTAATCCCTCGTCGGCATCCCAGTAAACAATGCTCGCATCTATTCTAGCTGCTGCATTTTTAACGTCCCTTACAAATTGTCGTCTGTCGTGAACATCACAGACCATACAAGGAACAGCCGAACGAAAGTGTACCAACAAATCGTCAATAAACTTCTCATTCAATACTACGTTAACTTCGGAGGAAGTTACTTCTTCCTCGGTGCTTACTTCATTATTATCTTCTTCTGACATATTCTATATTTGGTTAGTTGATAGGTAAAGATAAGCGACAACTGTCGCTTATCTATATAGACTAGTTATAACGTCTAGTCTGACGTTGTTTTGTTGTAACAAGTTGTATCTTCTTCTTCTTTCACGACTTTCTCCTCTGCATTATGCAGCGCCATTTTTAGTCGACGATCATACTCATCAACGTAATGTACTAATGCACAACGTATGAGAAATGTAGATACTAGGAGCATAATGAAGAACGACAGTGATCCAACTATGTAACTAATCAATGCCGCAAACACTATGGTTCCTCCTATTATCTCATCACAAAAGAAGAAATCAATCCAGCTACCCAGTGCTCGGAGAGGGTTTTGTTTCTTCATCTAGTTTTTCTCCGAGAACTTTTGTTCTCTGCTTAAGCCGTTTGGCTGCTGCTTTGCTTTCACCTACTTGCTCTTCCAGCTTTTCAGCTTCCGGAAAACAAGATTTACGTTCAGCTTCCGGTTCTTCGACAGGTGCTTCTTCTTCCACCGGTTCTTCGACAGGTAGCTCTTCTTCCACAGGTGGGTCTTCAGTAGGCGCTTGCATTATACGGAAAAACACAAAAGCCGAGACTGCGCATGATACGACGAACCATATTGGGAAGTAGGCTAGACCCATAGGCGGGGGTAGTGATTTCAATGCCATGAAACCTGAAGGTCCGCTGGCAAAGTATCGAAAACTAACCGGATTGGAATGTACTACCTGTCCAGTGTCCCCGGTCAGTAGCCCGTATGTGAATGGTTGTCCCTTTAGGTAATCAATCAAACCCGTTTCCAGATTTGCTCGATACGCAAAAGGAACCTCCCCTATGATATCAACACTCCAGGGTACATCCGTGTGGGTATTACCTTCAGGTAGTGTTGATGTCACTATGGACATGTTGGGAAGTCCACATTGATTAATTAACTTTTCCTTTTGGGTTTTGATATACCACTCGTTACCGAAGTATACCCCCAAAGGGAGTGATAGGCACAAAAGAAAGGCGACCGCTACTCGAACGGTCGCCTTTTCTTTTTGCAACAACTGGGAAAAATTAATTAGTCCCATTGTCCTCAGCCTTCTCTGCAGGTGCTGGTTTGGTAGCGGCTGGTTTGGTAGGAGCTTTCGCATCTTTCGATACATCGACTCCCTTGTGTTGATTTCCGTCGCCCTTTGAGTCGTCCCAGGCACAACTGCTTAAGGAGAGTAGACCTGCAATCATTATTAAGGCTATATATTTCATATTGGATTTTTCCTTTCTTTATTTAAGTACCGTCTACATTAATGTTGATTTTTTTGACTAACAGACGGTTAGGTTAGTCAAACATATATAACGCAATTTAGTTAGTTATTGCTTTCTCAATAAGTTGCTTCCTGAGTTCCTTATCTATTTTATTACTAGTCTTCACCAACTTACCCTCAGCTGATGCATATATAACTCCGGGATGTTTTTGTAACTTACTGAAATCTATACTTGGGTTATCGTTTCGTCTGAAGAAACTAAGACCTTCACCACGAGTGTCATTAGATACAACAACACTCACATCGTAATCGTCCGAGTTGTTAAGCCAGTCGTTAACGTAACTTGTAGAGTTTTGCTCTGCAGTTATTACATCACTGGAATCAAATACTTTGATACGATTCTCATCTTCACCTATGTAATAAATGTCACAGCGTTCAAGTATGTTACCTACTTGCTCCACACTTGCGAGTTCTTCAATCATAGACCTACCTATACCAGTGAGCACTTTTATTTCTAGCTCAGTAAAGGTAGCATCCTGGAAGAAAGAACTTAGTAAAAAGTTTTCTATAGGAGCTGTTAAATTTGGACTTAACCTTTTACTCAAGTTTACGCCGAAGTCTATATACTGTGACTTAGAACTCGGCCGCACAAGTAAACACTGACGAACAGCGTAATCTTTCTGACCACTCGTATAATTCATCTGGTAATACTCCACCCAAGGGTAATGAGCTATCGCTACATCATACAGGTCAAAGTATTTGAGCATCTGTACTACTATCGAACTAGCATTCGCTGAATCCACGTTCGATATATCAAAGCAACGTAACGCTGCGTTGTCCTTACATCCTACACCTATTTTTATTAGTTTTGGATTATTTAATTCTGTAGCATCTACAGAATCCTTGCGTTCTATTATTATTCCGTCAGTTCCATTGTCATCAACTATATCTATGGCACCAAGCAACAAACTAATCGCAAGTAAGCAATCTTTGTTTGTATCTTCGTTAACCATGATTTTTTCGATGGCCGGTCCTGCGGAGAGGATTGTGGCTATCTTATCTTTCATATTAGTATTATTGTTGGATGATATAAAAAAAAAGACACTAGCGAACTAGTGTCTCCATTAATATATAACCCAAATATAACTTAAATTTACTTAGCTCTGGTAACCTCGTATTGAACTCCACGTTTAAGGGGATTGTCAGTTTTTCTAAACCAAAACCGTATCCACATAGCACCGTTAGGTTTGGGTGGACCACCACGTTCAATATGCCAACCTGCATACCCATCTTCGTACTCCTCCTTATATCCAGGAGTCTTGATGTGAAGTTGTTCATCATGGTAAATCAAACCACTGTCCTTTAACCGAACTCGTTGGATAGGAAAGATCCACTCGTTGTGCGTATGTCCTGTACAAACAAAATGTGCATCAGGAACATATACTGCCTGCCTACCTGTTTGAATAGTACCTTTTGTTACAGGAGCGTCTCCCCCATAACCGTGGTGATACCACAGGTTCTTGGAGTCCATACATTTCTGACCCCCACCAACTTTAGCGTTAACACCGGTCTGCTCTTTACCGTAGTAAAACTTAAACTTTACCCAACCGCTATAACCGCCCATTTTAATCTCCGATCCTGTGGACATGTTAAGGCGCTCAATGAGTCGCTCAGTCAGATTAGTCTCATGATGCTTTAACATAGCAGTCTCATGATTACCCGGACCCATTACAGCAAAGTTATTTGCATACGGTGCATAAAAATCAGTTGCAGTGGAAACCAACTTATCCAGATAGTTTCCTTTTTGATGTTCAGGCCTAATGTCTTCCTTACTAGCTCTGCGGTCAAACTTACCCTGCATGGCACAGAACAAATCACCGTAATCTATAATTACAGCATTTCTTTCTTTAGCTTCTTCAAGATGTCTTTTTTCCATCTCGATGTTACAATGCGGATTATCATGGTGCCTATCACTTGTAAGTAGTACCCAAAAATTATCTGCGACCGTATTAAATCTATGATGTATAAAATGTACGTTCCGAGAGATTTCCTCCATAGTGGTCTCTCCGGGTAGATGTTTGTTGGGGACTTCTTTTACTGATTTTTGTTTTTTTGTAACTGCCATAGCGCTTTTGTATTTTATGTTAGTAATATAGATTATACCACAGTCTTATTCTTAAAACCTGGTATACTTCCCCCACCACCTATGTAGCCAGCGAGTCCACCAAGTGCACCTCCCCCGAGTGCAAACATGGCTTTTCTGCGATTAGCTTCTCGTCTAGCTTTTTCTTTTTCTTCATCAGAAAGATTACTATCAACACTCGTAGAATTTGTAGCATCTGCTAATACCGATCCGAGGACTCCTCCGGTCAGGCCACCAAGGCCACCAAACGTATACGGTTGCATACCCTTAAGAGTACCTGTGAGATTTTGTATTGAACCAGTCGCTTGATTCATACCCTGTGTTACTTTTTGGGCAGTCTCGGGATCTAAAGCTTCTACAGCCTTCTGTACCTGCTGACCACCTTTAGTATCTGATATAAAGTCAACCGCCCTTGGTGCGACTGAAGTTACTAATTTAGTACCCGTAGCTGTAGCCAATTGCCCCGGCTTGTCAAACACACGTTTATTAAGAGCTCTACCCATCTGCGCTCCACCTACAAAATCCAATACAGGTTGTACATAACCTAAGTTACTTTGACCAACTCCAAAAAACCTATCTTGGTTAGCTAATTCAGTTTTTGCAGACTGTAACTTTTGTTTAATTTGATTGATAGCTAACTGTCTACTATCCGCATCAGAGATACTGTACTCAATTTTATCCGCTAACGATTTTTTAAGTTGTTCGTTAACAGGTCCAAAGCCACCAAGCGATTTAAAATTGTTATCATCCTTTAAGTATTCTTGGTTTCTAGCTATAGCTGCTCTAATTTGATCTACAGCTGGTTGTTGAGCATTTATATGGTCTGTATAATTTTGTACAGCTCTTTCTAAACGTCTCTTTCTATAAGTGTTATCTACAGCTGCACCGGTAACTACTCCTGCTGTTCCACCACCACCTATTTGATAGGTCTTTGGATTTAATAATAATTTAAGTAAAGAACCCTTTAAGTCTGCGGATTTTACCAATCTGTCTCCACGAACATAATCTATATTAGATAATTTATTCTGTAAACTATTCACAATATTATTTCTAACTACGTTAACAATTTAATCAGGGAGTGCAACTATTTTATTTTCAAGGTCTTTTGCAGACAACCATTCGTATTTTCCAGTACGTTTATTTTTAAACCGTTGGTAGATGTTTCCGTCACTACCCATCTTAGCTCCCCAGGCAATTCTTGTATCTACACCAATACGTTCAGACTCCGGACCTTCTATAGCAGATAAAAACATAAATTCAGAAGGATGTAAGTTCTGAGCGTCTTCAGTTATAGATGTAGAACTAGGTAATCCTCCAGGACCCATTTGCGATACTCTTCTTGATTGCTCGGTCAAATGCATTGGGTTAATTTCCTCAAGAGCTAAAGACAAAGGATTTCCTGTTATTAACTTTTCTGAATAACTATTAAAATGTCCGGGGTTGATGCCAGAAAGATTTCCTGTTCTTGATATACGTCGCACAGTATTACGCATGACTTTATCGGCGTCCATATCTATGCGTTCTTTCAAAAGTTTGTCTGGACCATACACTTTCCTAAAGCGTAATGAATCACGTTCATCAGGATCTACAAGACCACGGTTTACAGCTAATACTTTTTCACTTGCCGCAAGTAGTGTGTCAATACCACCATCAACTTCATCATCCTGATCCTCGTCGTCATATTTAAACGACTGAGCAGCTGCTTCCTTCTCATACCCCGACTCTATTGCCATAAGCAAAAAGTCGTCTATATTATCCTCATCCGGATTGGCCATAATTATAACCTGCGTAACCACCTAGTGCAGCAGGAACTCCAGCAAGCATGTAAGAAGATAGTTGTCCGGAACGTTCAAGTTCTCTTTCAGCTTCCTCTTCACTAATACCATATTGTTCGGCATGCCTTTTTATAGCCATCTGTCTAGCAAAATATATACCTGCTAGACCAAGTCCTCCTCCGGCAGCTGCACCTAGTGCAGAGTTTGCAAACGCCTGCTCGGTATTAGGTTGAGTATGAACTAAAGATTCACCCTTGTCTTGTAGAAGGTTTTGTAATTGTAGATTTTTCTGCTCTAAGTCTGTCGACCTATTAATCTCATTAGCTATCATCTTATTAGCACCATCAAGCTGAGTATTATATTCCTGTTGATTTTCGTCCAACATAGATTTATATAATTGCGCAAGTCCTGCCTGCGTTGTCACACTATTAACAATTGAATTCATTCCACTTGGACCACCGTTGATACTCATCCAACCCAAAGGACCCAGTGCAGTTTTTAAACTGTCTTCTATATTATTCGCACCCGCAGATCCAATAAGGAAGGCACCAGGCCAGTTGAGGTTTGTTGCTCTTACCCCTCCAGCCATACTATGTAGAGGCGCTCTAACCAAATGTGAGGCACGATCTATTGTAGTACCCAATCGCCCACCACCAAATATACTTTTTATAAGCGAAGCATCACCACTATTAGGCACATAACCCTTACCAAACATTCTGGCTAACCCACCTTTGAAACCCTTTGGTACATTAGTCCTCGAACCCAAAACTTGGAATTGTTCTGGCAGACTTCTAAGAATGCCAGCTCTATCCCAAGCACCTGTTAATGCATTATGCGCTTTACCATATAAATTTTTTAAAGTACTACCAGTATCAGTATTTTTTAAATTACGAAGTACAACATCACCACCTTTACGCACAGTTGGAGTAACAGCTAAATCTTTACCTGCCTGATTAAGAATTTTTCTTTGATGGGCACCTTGTCCAACTCCAGGTATATTGAGTACTCTTTGTCCTTTATCATTAACTTTAACCTTAGCTCCCCGACCAACTCGGGTATTTAATATCGTATCTCCAGCTCTTTGGTTAATAGCTACATTCTTAGCTATATCTTTTTTAATACTAGGTACAGAAACATTCTTACTTTTGCCAGTAGCTTTTGTTACATCGTCAGAAGCACTAAAGAATCTTTTAAATAATTCTTTGCCTTTACTGAATGCAGGACCAATTCCGAATCGGGCTTGTTTTAAATAATAATCCCCAAACTCGGTCTGCCTAGGATCAGACAATAAACCTAATTTATGTTTTAAGTCTGAACTCATTAAAATTAATTTATTTTGAGGCAACAGTATTCTGAGGAGGTGGGGCAGGAGGGAGTGTACTGTACTGTACTTGACCTGGACCACCATATCCCTCGGTTACAAGTTGTGAACCTGAGGGTGCCTGACTAAACTCGGTACCAGGGTTTTCTTTTCTTGTTACAAAATTAGGGATAAAGTTTTTAAACGTGCTCATTTGAGGTAACTCTTTATTAACCGCACTCGTGAAAACATTTGGATGCTTCTGTGCAAAATCCATAGTTATGCGCGGATTACGTATAGCAAAGTTAGTAGGGTTATCAATAAGAGACTGCTGTTGTTTAGGTTCTAAACCGTAAAAGAATTTTCCTAATTCAAATTTCTTACTAAGTGGAGTTCCTTTAGCAGAATCCCCAAACTTGTTATAGGCTTGAAACCCTCGTTGAATACCACCAATACCACCCAGTCGGTCAAGCAGATAGCCTCCACCACCTAACAAACCAAGAGTGCCAAGAGTGCCCATAAGACCAGGTCCATCATCGTCCTTACCACGAGTTAAACTACGCAAACCTAGTAAACCTGCCCCCAAACCCAGACCCCCAACCAAATAAGGATTCTGCGATGCAAAGTTACCCATCATCTTAAGTAGGCCGGGTCTCGTACCTTCTAGCCCTGCTGATTTAATTTGGTAAAGTTTATATAGATTACTCATTCGGATAGGTTAGCAAATCTTATTAACTATGTAAAGTACTTACTGCTTAGTCTTAATATCGTAGTCTGGATAACTATTGTCTGTGTAACAAGATGATATCTCTTTGGTAGATAATCTTTTAACAGGAACAGAATCAGATCCCTCATCCACAAGGCGGTAATACCTATGACGACCATCAATAATATTATTATCATTGTCAATAAGTATGGGGGAATTTGTATCAGCATTCTCATATCGTTTAGTACCAAAGCCAGTCTTCCTACTCCTGTTTGCCCCACCTAACTTTAAATCTTGTATGTCTACAGTCTCTGTAGATTTTTCATTAGCTATATCCTGTAGTTTTATAACATCTACCTGGTGGCCATTTGCTAAAGTATTTGTATGGATAGATTTTTTATTGCCGGGTGCTTGCTCATACTTGCCCTTTGCTGCGTACTTAACTGTGTCTTCTTTCCATGCGTCACAGGTGTAATCCATAGCGCAATTAAAATTAAATGCTCTACACCTACCTGAATTATCTCTGTGGCCACAAGTCTTACATGTTTTTACTTCATCTTCTGAAACCCTATAATTAGGTGCTTGTAAATTAAGCTCAGCACTCTCAATGGATGCTGATTGTTTATCTAAACCCAACAATTCTACTGCACGATTCCTGACTGTATCTTCTGACTCATCAGGCACAGACAAATCTGCCAGTACATGCTTTGGTAGATGCATCTTAAACCCGGTAGGATTATGAGTTATACCATAGATGCCATCTTTGTCCTTTGTTGTAATAACAAAATCCTCAGGATGTTGTACCATCAACTTACGCAGCCGCATTTGTTTGTAGTGATACTTTTCTTCATCCGATTCTTTTTTAGCTTTTATGAGTTCGTCTAAAGGGGATCCAGGATTTACTGCTGCAAGTTTAGGCATGATATCCTGTACAGGAGGTTGTACAGGAATTTGTTGCTGAGGAAGACTTTGTCTAACTTGAGCCAATACCTGCTCTCGCTCCATCTCAATACGTTCCTGATCTGCCTTATCCTTAATATCATGAAACCTATCCTGTAATTTATCTTCAGCTTTTAACTTATCAATGTACTGTTTATTCTGATGTTTAAGTTCTTTTGTAACCTTCTTTGTCTTAATGGTCTTTTCAGTCTTCTGTTTGTTAGACATGTTTTGCATAACCTGCTTAACAACTGAGTGTGGATCGACTTCACCACTATCATTTAGTATGTCTGCATTTAAACCCTGAATCTCAAGTTGCTTTCGCCTAACATCCAGCTCCCTCTTCATTTGGGCCTGATCCTGCTTCTCCTGAGCTTTTGCTTCAAGCTCTTGTCTTTTCTGATCCCACTTCACCCACTCGTCACCAGTCTGTGCCATAGCAAACCCTTGACCCTGCTGACCTTGCTGAAAACCAAACTTACGCCAAACTGAAGCAGCCTTTTGATTAAATAAATTAGGTAGTGTACGTTCGACTGAAGACCTGGAAAGTTTAGTTACCTTTAAAGCATCCCTTACCGCACTTGCTTTTTCCTCCTTAGAAGCATTAGGAATTTTATCCCGCACCAGCTTATTATATGCTTTATCCAAAACACGAGGGTCATACTTAGCTTTATTAATTGCAAGAATATCAGGACCCCACCGAAGCTCAAGGTCGTCATCAGATACCCCAATATCGTGCAAAAGTGAATAAAGCCGTAACGAAGCCTGATCAATATCAAGTTTGTAGAGTGATGTCTTAGGCTCCATTCGTAACTTATACGATCTTCCAGTTCCCCGCTTTGCGTTAATGTGTGCTTCAATCTCTCCAGACTCCTTTTTACGAGTATATACTCCCGAGGATAGTCTGGCTTGGTTAAGCGTAACATATTCATTACCGTTATGTATTACTGTGCCCCTATCCGTAACATAAGGTACACGCATTAGAGTTACTTCTTTTTCCTCAAGTAAATCTCCACTATCTCTATTATATAATTTAAAGTTACCTCTTAATCTTTTACCTAAAAATTGATTTTTCATCAACGCATTTTTCTGCTGGTCTAAATCAAAGTCTTTTGTTTCAGGGTAGTGTATATTATCTAACTCCAACCGATACTTACCATACTCCTGCGGAAACCTTCCCTGAAATGCTTTAGCAACAGAATCAAAGGTGTCATTGCGCAAAGCAGTGAAATCATCAAAATCCCGAAGAGTTACTCCGGGAGGAGTGATGTCATCTTTACCTATCATTCCAAAAACGATTACTTTGCTGCTTGTCTGCTCCGCCCCTAGGTATATCAGGCTGATGTATATATGGTAGAGCAACGTTATTCTCGTTAACCAATTGTACAGGAGGATTTTGTAGAAATCTGTAGTCCCCTATTCTATTCGGATAGAACGTAGGTCTACCAGACGGTTCGGTATTACCTGCAATAGTATTAAAGTTAAGGTCGTCAGATTGCGTTTCACTGACCTGAGGTTTAAAACTTTCAGAACCTTGCATAGCTTGTGTAACCCCATCCGGTGGTCTAGGTGTAGAAGTAGCACGCCAGCCACCACGTTGAGAACTAGGATCTATAACAACCGTACCATCAGCACCAGCAGTTAATGTACCGTGTTGTGTACCAGCCTCTGAGAAAGAGCGGTCACGAAATGCAGGTGTAAACCAATTGTCTGCTTTAAAAGCTCCAGCAGTTGTGCTTACCGGGTGCTTCATAGCTCCTTGTATTAAGTTTCGTGGTATTTTTGCATACCCACCCGCAAGTAGTTTTTTAAGACTACCCCTTGCCATAGGTCTACCAAGCTTTAACGACTTTCCAATTGCGGAAGTTAGAGGAATCGCTTCTGCTCCACCCATAACCGTATTAATCGCACCACTCTGAAATTGATCACCCGGAGTAATGAATTGATAATCTCCGCGAGGAGTAATATACAAGGTTGGGTTCTCTAAATTACCCACTGAGTCTGCCATTTGACTTACACCACCAAGCATAGATGCTCCTGGTGAGCCAACTAAACTAGCTAAAAAATTTACAGTACGTCCACCTACTCCTGGGTTGGAATACCAAGGCTGGCCCGGAGTAAAATTTGGAAAAAATCCACGACCATCACCTATGGCAAGTTCTTTATTGGCATATTGAGAGTACGCTAAAGACGAAGGTAATCTTTTGATATCCAAATTATCACCTTTACCCAGGACTCCGAGATTTGTTAAGTTTCTACGTAGGTTATTATATGGACTTACAATTTGTGAAGGATCTTTAAAGTCACCATACCTGCCTAAGTTACCTGCATAATCCTGATATAATGGTTCACTACTAATAGGCGCGTTACTATCTGCAGACCAATTTCTAACCCATGCATTCCTGTTTTGACTAGAATCATTTATAACATTACCTTTGGGCGTAGAAATTCTAGGATCTGTATTAAGTTCTCTCAAACCACGTGTTTGTTCCCATGTATCTCCTACTGTTTGCCAAGGATGGTCTGGGACGCCATACATATCCGGGTGTCCATGTGGGTAATCGTTGGCAAATTTTATAAAATTGTAACGCTCCAAATTATTCATGTTTCAAATATTTAACACTATTGTATGTGCTTAGGCAATACATAAAAAAAAGTGTGGGTATATTTCAACCCACACTTTTAAACTACTGACACTACTGACTAATGTCATTCCTTGGAATCTCACCATCCCGATAAGCTTTAATAATATCTGCATCTAAAAGAGCATTGTTCATTAACCCAGGATCAGACTCAATATTAAACGCAGGGAACATATGATCATTAAGCGGCTCACTAGAGTAATAGTACCCATAGTTATAATCACTCCCATTACGGTTCCTGTTAGCTTCATACTTTAACATGTTGATACCACCGTAAATTCTACGTACAGGTAAATCAGCCTGCCTAGCATACAACCTATCGGCGTCCAAAAGATACATGAACATACCGAAGCGTTTGTTGAGAAACGAATACATAATATCATAAGATATAGGCATGTCTCCCTGTGAAACCTGCCTGTGTATTTTATCTGCACTAGTTGTATCTATAGATTTCCATTCTTCAATTAGCATATCGACCAGTGTGTTCTTATCATACAACACGCTGTTCAAATATTCGTCAAACATTACAAAGAATATCAAACGAGGATAAGGATTAGTAGAGTTAAGGAAAGGCACCCAGGGTGTTTCTAGGTAGCCGCCAGGTACATTTCTTAATTTCTTTCCGTTATCAATTCTGCGTTGAAAATCTTCTAACTGATCATTTACTAATTTCGCAAAAGGACTTTGGCCGGAAAACCTACCATGTCCTTTTCGCAGTTGGTCAATCTGGTCTGTACTAAACTCAAAGTACGAACCATTAACACTACCGTTCTCATGAGCATAGCTACTGTTGAGAAACTCTCGTGTAGAGTGATACATTGACGACATCTGTTGTACACTATACGGAGTTTTTTCAGGACCTAGCGAAGACAGACAACACATATGCTGAAAGAACTTTAGTACAAGTGACTCTCGTAAAGCAAGGTTACTGAGTAACTCTGGACTCAAAAACTGCTGATACTTTACTAACATATCTTTATTGTACCAATTGTAGTCAGATCTACGTCGATCATGAGACGTAAGTGTAAGTTTATCTATAGCCTTAGGCATAAGTTGTTCAAGAGCCATGTATTCACTATCTTCAACCAGATCTCTGTGCCACTGGAATATAGGATCTGAATCCTCAAGCTGAGCATTAAGTTTATCAAGCTTATCACTTGTAAAAAACTTAAGCGTATTTATATCAGGAATAAATTTAAATCCCCGCATAGCAAATATAGCCTGTGTTAATGTAGTGTAACCTGGTAGGCCTCCCAGAACTTTGTAATTACGAGATTTTGAGTTAGTTAGAATACTATTAAGTACATCAATCTTGTAAAGCGAAGGACTACTCATATACCCATTACGATCAGACTGATCAGAGTGAAACCTTGGAAGTTCATCTCTAACGGTATACCTGTAACTACCAAGACTATGGTTTATAGAATTAACATTTGATGAGACAAAGTTATACCTGTATTCCTCCGAGGTAATGAAATCTGTAAACGGACAAGTTTCAGACTTGTAACATGTGTTTCTGTTAATGACTGCGGATAAGTAACCAGTAACGTAACCCTTTATTGTGTCTTGCACAAAATGACTAATTTTACTTGGAGATCCAAAGTTCGCTCTAATGCGTCCGTTGTGATCAGCTCCACGCCACCAGCCAAGTCTAGATTCTCTACGACCGTTAACATTAGTATGTGGTTGCAGGTTGGTTAAACCCATGTAGTACGTGAAAGGATTTTTGTCTTTAAAACTAAAGTCTACAAAAACACTGTTCCTATCCCTACCAAGGTTGTCCTCTGGTGTATACTTACGATTATGGGATGCATGTGTGTATGCAAACCCGTGAGGACTAACAAACGACTTATACCTAGGTGATCCGTACTCAATAACTTTTACACCCCCACGCAGGGTACGCTTATAGATACAAATGCCAGTGTAGGCTTCTACGCGAGTTGTATAACCTGGATACAATATATCTCTGTATTGTGGCGCGTGTATTAACCACCCGTGTCTATGTATCTCAATAATACGGTCCTCGTTATAAACGATTCTAAAGTAATCGCCATCCTCAGTATACCGCAAGTGAGTTTTATTCGCCAAAGTTTTGTAATCATTACCCGGAGCTTTTGAACGGAATAACTCACAGGCACGCTGATAAGTTATGACCCCGTGGTCAAAAAGCTTATAACTAGGTAGTGTCATCTTATGAGTTAACAAAACACTACCACCCACATGCTCTTCTCCAGCTGCGGTACTTACATTTACTATATCTTTTACTTCTTTCGTATAATCTGTATTAATCATGATTTTTTAATAAATAAACTATAAACAACCCAAACATTAGTATACCCCCTGTAAATAAAATGCCGCCGGATTGGGATACTATACCTAGCACCAACACAGCGGCAAAAAACATATATATAATATTCATTTCATATTTTTTAAATAAGAATTAATAATTCTAAACCTTTCAGCATCAGGTACTTGTATTAAGTGACGTACGAACAAACCATCTAAACCGTTTAGTTCCCTATAACTTTTAACGAATCTAAAGCTAAGAGACCTGCGTTCCCACAGAAACCAAAGAGCAAGTTGCTCATATGGGTGATGGTTTAACGAGTTGGGGGCTGAGAGGTACCGAAGTGAGTCATACATTGTTTCCGTATAAGACTCATCATTCGGTACATCCCACCATTCATCTGCTATTTCCTTGCCGTTATTCTTTCTACTAAATAAGAAAACACCAGCGTTTGGTTTGTCATGGTGCCATACCTTATTTTTTAGAAGTTGATCACGTGCAAACAAACCACAGACATCCGGACTATCCATATACTCTATATAGCTTAAAAGACTCATCGCGTGATTAACGACAAATGCGTCTCCGTCTATGTACATCATATAGTCATAGTCCTGAATATTCTCCTTCAAAAACCAGACACGGCCCCAAGCAGGATTACGTTCAAAATCTGATGGAAGAATAAACTCCTTAAACTCGTACCCGTGAGATTCACAATACTTAGTATTAACCTCTACAGATGCTTTAACATAATTTGGTACATTTCCGAAGGATACTGTGTAGACTAGAACCTTCATCAATATACACTCCGGTGTACACCATTATAACTCTTTACCATAGGTCGAAAGTCTACAACACACTGCATTGCAGCCCCAGTATGTGGACAATAACATATATCGTCATTGTCCACATAGATAACTCCTTTACCACAAAGACTCTCATCAAAGCTTAATTTGTAATCAGTTAGATCTGTTAGAGGTCTCTCATATTCACCTTCAGTATAGTAGTCACCTATAAACCTTACAGGTACCTCTGTTGAACCGCTTTGCTCAGTGGCAATGTCTCCAACAGACCAAAGACATTTAGTATCTCTGTACATTGGTGCTGGGTTTACATCGTAAAAACTTTCGTTAGTACTGTGACCGTCTATTAAAGGTAACCACATTTGAGCGTTGAAACTTTCATCAAAGTCAGCAGGTAAATCTCCGGTAATGTAGTGCATGTCTTGGAAAGCAATACGATCATTGTTTGTTCGAGAGTAGTCGCCATATAAACTTTGCAACTCATCCTTTAACTTAAACACTAGTATAGTATTTTCACCGGAAGACATACTGGCGTGAGATCCCACAAGCTTGTGATCCCAAGCCTCGTAAGATTGACCACTATAAGCATAAGTGTGTCCGCCCGCGTTGTCCCTTTTAAGCATACAAAGCATATACAACCCAGAAGTGACGTTACAACGATCGGATAAATACACTGAAGTTTCACTATCAATCCTGACAAAGGACGACAGTAGTGTACCCTGGTGGTAACTATGATTGTACCTAGAATCTAAATGCAGCCTAGTCATACGTAACTGTCCAAATGATGAATCATTAACATACCGTATAAAATTATCAACACTATCGTAGAAAGTTCTCTTAAGATCACTGGAAGCATTCGGATTGTACCCGCCTGACATACAGAAACTGTCAAACCAACTTGCAAGAAACGGGTTATATTCTCTGATCAATAAGTCTAAGAACTGAACAACACTAAATCGCAAACGCAAAACCCTACGACGCTTGTTACCACGTTCGTTATAGCTAGCCTTACCGAAATAGTGATACTCGGCTTTCACATAATAGGGTTGTGTATTATTTTTTAATTTTTTCCAAGCAGCAGCACCACAGTTCATGGCGTGCTTCAATATACCCGCTGTATTTTTATATAGTAAATTTTCCATTATTTATTAGGTTTTATTTTATTTTTAAAGTAATCAATCGCGCTACCACGGAACACAAAGTTACCACGATGATGTAGAGGACACATCAAGTCCGCCCACACCTCTCCACCAGCCTCTATCCATTTTTGACAAAATGCGTAATCCTCAGACAAGTATCTTTTTGTTTCTGGGTGTAACCAGGTGTCAAAGAAAGTCCACATGTTATCAGCTTCGGGTCTGTTGTTGAAAGATGAAATATCATTTACATATTTCTCATCAGGATAAACCTCCATAAGCTTTAGAAATACCTCACGCTTAATTAGGAGAAACCCGGTACCTACGTTAGCAACTTTAGCAAAACCATCTTCAACCTTACCTACTTGAGATTTATCAACCTCTGAAGAGTAAATGTTAATTACATATTTAGAAGCTTTATGTACTAACTCATCGTCTGTTACATCTGGATTTTCCGCAAGTGCCTTACGTACATTATCCCAATCAACTGTTTTCATGGGGTATATACCACCAACCACATCCTTGTCAGCTGCAAGTAAACGATATATAGACTTATGGTTAAACGTAATATCAGCGTCAATAAACATAAGGTGGGTAGCAGACTCATCAGCAAGAAAAGCTGCCAATAAACAATTCCGCGCCCTAGTAACCAGAGAGTCATTAGATATAGTCTGTATAACGTACTGCATACCGGCTCTGTTGAATTCATCTATCAAGCCGCACATCGAGCGCATATACTCTACGCTAACCATACCCCCATAACAAGGTGTGGATAAGTGAATCTTTACTTTACTGAAGTCATAAGTGTCTGTCATAATTAGGTAATAGTTCTAGTTAAGCTACCCTCGGATATTGCGCGTGATTGCCCAGAGGATCCTGTTGGGGTGATAACTGCTCCCGCTGAACTTGTCAAGTCCTCGATAAAAACTTCATACCGTCTTTTGTTATAGAAATGTTCAAAAGAACCTACGGGACGCATTCTACTCTGTTGCATTTCCTCAGGTTGATTACAGTTTTGTAGAATACTGTTAATCCGATTTGTAGTCCCTCCGCCGAAGTACGATTCGTGATGTCTGTTAACAGTATATTCGTTGTCTATCGGTATACACGTAATTGTTATATTAACGAAATCGTTAACATCATAACCATCACTACTACCTATAGTGTTGGCGTTTACACAGGCGTAATTAGTATATGAGCAACTAACAACCAGCTCGGGTATGTACAAATCACCCAGCTTTGTTGGACCTACAACTTCTAGAACACTAGCACCTGCAGGTAATATTGATACTTGTGGTGTACATTTTATTGGTAATCTATATATTTTCATAAAATAAAAAACCCTGCACTAGGCAGGGTTTATAAAGGTTAAGTTTTAATTTAGTTATTCTGATCCGGAGGATCGTCGAAAGTTATATCAAATCGATTTTTATACTTATTTTGTTTTGGTTTAGGAAGTCCTGATTTTGGTTTAAACCCTAACATATGTTGCGGGTCTAAATCATTAGGTATATCCGAGGATTTGTTTACGTGTTGTAAGGAATTTAGATTTACGCATATGAATTCATTATTCAATACTATTACTGTACAGTTTTTAGAATCTACCGCAGGGACTAACACTCTTACGATACTGTCATTGTACAAAGCTAAGCCGCCTTGCAGCATACAAAGGAAAAAATCAAATTCAGCAGGCTTTTCAAAATCTTGCTTACTTTCATGCGGCGCAAGGATGATGTTCATATTCTTTACAACATCTATAGCCTTATAAACAACAACCCGCTCATCAGAAACCAGCGACCTGACATCTAGAAAAAACTCTCCAGCATTAGGTACGCGAATCATATCTGTGAGGTCAAAACCATCTGGAAGTTCTACCAATCCAGATAATTCTTTAAAGGCTATATCACTGAGACCAAATGACGTTTCTCCCGTATAGTCAAATACATAGGGCTCAGGTATACCCAGTAAGTTAGAAAGTGCTGCTTGAATTTCGTTGGAATCCATATGTTTTCCCATCGGCAATAATTATACTATAATCAGCACCGTATTGGAAAGCAAAAACGTCTACAAAGGCCTATTCTTTACCTTTAAAATCTTACATTTGTTATAAGGTCTTATCTCTAAATCTACGATACAACCTTTTTGGACATCGTACTTCCAGGCATCGTCTGTAGTAACTATCCTAATATGTTGAGAATTTTTAGAATCTTTAAACACCGCAACCCAGTGCTCATGCGCTACAAGATCAATTTCCGCTTCGTAAGATTTACTGTATTTACTACTCTTGGTCATATAATTCCTTAAGAAGTTTAACCATAGATGGAATTCGTTTTAGTGACAAGTCTATAGCTGCACTTAATTTTTCCTTATCACTCAGCAAAACATCCTTAAACCCCTCAGTCAGTAAAGCTGTAAGACACAAATATATTCCATTAAATAAACCTTTACTCATAGTGTCCTCATACTCAGGTGTGCCGTAAAAGATATCAGCAACAATACTACCATCAGAATCTTTACTAATATCAATTGTAATATTCAAGTCTTCTAACTCGTAAGACTCAAGTATATGACTATGTCTACGTTTACGATCTTTAAAATAAAAACCCATCAAACTTCTCTAAATCTAGAAAGTAATAACCTGCCATATTCATCCGCATTTTTCTCGTTATCTTCTGCAGTAACTTTATCTTCCGAGGCTAAGTAGTGGTGGAACTCATGACCAAATAAAAAAACCAAACCTTCAGAAGGGTTTTCCAAAGTTGTTCGGGTTTCTAACTTTACGGTCACAGTCTCATCATACTGCGATATATTTCTAGATGCAACTGTTTGTGTATCAGGTATAGTCTTATTTAAATCGTAAAGTTTTAATTTAACTGAGGGCTCCTTTGTGGTCACTGTGTATGGGAACGGTCCGGGTATGAAGAGGGATAGACTATATGGCCTACTACTTTCAGCTGTATATTCGCACCACCCATAAACTCCATACCCGGACTTACCCCTTTTTACGTTCACAGTCTGAAGTGAATCATAATCAAATTTTGACAACCATACTTTACAAAAGTCTAACGCTTCTGAAGGTATTGTAGATGTTGTCACGTTCCAGCGCATGGGACTAGTCGTCTAGATCTATCTCCTCCTGAACTTGTCTAAATCCTCCCGGCTGCAACTTTATAAACAGATCTGCAAGATTTGCCTGCTCTCTAGGGTGCAAACATGTCTCAGGGTGACGCACGTCAATTTTAAGTAAACCGCGAGACCAAGCCTCACCGTGCTCAACTATTACGTTGATCATACGCATTATTAAAACGAATACAGCCTTAACACCCGAGCCTTCTCCCTGAAACTCTGCCAATGTTTTCGGTTGGGTTATGTTTGGATCGCGAAACACAATATCAAAACATACCCTGAAAACCTGACTCTTGCTAGCCCAGATAATGTCTTCTTCAGTAAACTGTTGGGCTAATTCCAAACTCCTAGAACAATCTATCTTAATGGAGTTTGGCACATCCAGTTTATAACTATAACCATAGAACAAGGTTATAGGTTTAATTTCTACTTCTTCTTCCTTACCATCTATATATACTATATCTTTCATATGTTATCTAGTTGCCAGATAGGCCGCCACTTAGTGATACCACACTCCTTGCGCAAAGGCTCAGAGAATAGTAGTAATTGGCGTAACCACTCTGTAATATATTTTACTTCTTCACTATCTTCATTCATACCACCAATGAGGCAAGTAAACCTCAAGGCAATAAGAAGTCTAAATTTTCTTTTGTCTGGTGTGCCGGGATCAAATGGATACATCTCCTGACAACCAGCGTCGGTTATCACAACCTCAGAACCTCCTTCTAAAAAAGCTTCATCTACAACAGGAGGCTTTAACCACTTAGGTAAATACTTTCCCTTACCATCTATGTAAGCTTGAACTCGTTTTTGATACTTTTCTTTGTCTGATTTTTTAATACTCATTAAAATATACTTGTAAGAATAAATTAAATTAAGTAAACAAAAATAATGGACAAAGAAGACTTGATCAAAATGTACAACGAGTGCAGAGAGTTAGCAAAGCAACACGAAGCAATGTTGCAAGACTTTTCTAATAGAGTACCTCGGGTTAGAGGTAGTAAATCAGAAGACGAAACTGCTATGGAGGTAAAAACAGCAGAGATGCTTTCTAAACAGCTTGAAGCATCCGAAAAAACGCTGGATCTTAAAATAAGACAACTAGAAGATCTTGTAAAATTACTTTAGTACAAATCTTCGTCTAAGTATTTAGAGATACGCAGCTTTAAATTACTTAAGTCGCTAATTGAAATATCAAACTCTTCCTCTAATTCAAGAGGAAGTTTGACAATAGCACGTTCAGCAATTTGGAATATTAAAGATAACTCTTCAGAATCAAAGTCATCTATTCCATAGTTTTTACGAGTTGTCTTCTGTTTTGGGTTTTCCCTCATCTGGATTACTACTATCACCGAAGTGTTTTCTGACTACTCCGATCCGAGATTCAATACATGCCAGCTCATTGAGCAGTTCTGAAATCTCTTCACTTGTACCTGTATTGTTTTCAGCCATACGCTGAATGTCAGCCATGAGTAAATCTTTTTCAGCAATTAGCTTATTATGATACCCACCGACTGTTCTTAAAAATGTTGCTTTTAATTGTTCGCTCATTTGAAATTAATTTAATGAATTAAATATGTTTGTTTGTCAACAAGTTACATGTCTAAATCTGACAAAAATTGAGCTTGTTGCGAAGATACATTGTGCGTCTCGCCTGGACCCACCGCGTGATCAACACTTAATGTGCGAGTATCTCCGTTAAATATAATCCGTAGTGGGTGAAAAGAATTTGCATGAGAAGAATCTTCTCCATCTCCCAGACAAACATCATCAACATCTATACTAAGATGTATATCAAACACATCTTCATTTGATTCATGCCTGTGTGTACCTGTTACATTTAAAGTTACTTCATGGCAACGTGCCATTGCTTTAATACCTGTAGTTTTATGTCCACACCTGGTAGCTTTACCTTTACCACCTTGTATAGACGAATAAAAATGACTCATTTATTTTTTTTATATTTTGTATATTGTGCTTCAGTCATATCTACTACACCGTCGGCAGTAGAGACAACATATACTTTAGAACCAGCTCTATACTTAGTTCTAATTAAATCTACGTCACCTTCGTGCTTGCCGAAGATTTCGTCATACCTATCCAGAAATTTTTGAGAGACTGGTTTATCTACATCACCCTTACCCTGCCCACTCCACCTAGAAGGTGAGTCCACACTATGACCCGGGTGGGTCGGTGTTATACCTGCTTGTCTATCTAACCGCTCATCCTTTAACCAATTCTCGAAACTTACTGCTTTCTTTTCCGTACCGTTGTAATATCCTTCACTCATTCTCCATCATCTCCATCTAGTATGTAGTCGTTAGCTGCATCAATTGCAGATTGTTTCTCCTTAGCCTCCATGTGTTTAATAGATTCTTCAATTGCATTCCTAAAAGCTATGTTGAAGTAATCCTGATCCGTAGCATCCTGTTTTCCAAACTCGACGAACTTATTATACACTTCATCTGGAACGTCCATCTGTATATCGCTATGCATCACATCAGTTACTTTAGTAATTTTTATTTCAGGTAGCTTCATGCTAAATTTATTAAATATAAATTAGTAATAGGTAAAGAAAAAAACCGACCCACTCTCAACGATTGTTGAGAGCTGTAAATATAATACGAAGACATAAAGTTTAACTTTTAATTGTTAACTGTTAATAATTAAAGTGTAAGTCATAAATTTTAAAACTTTATCTTAACAGTATCTTTATGTGGGGATGTATGTATATTTACCGGGTCGGCTAGCAACCTATATTACTAGGTCACTAAATTTTCTTTAGGCACGTAAACCAGAACCTCAAGCTCGGCGTTGTTTGCAGCCAAGTCTTGCTGTAGTCTAGCATACCTCATCTTCTGCCTTACGATTTCCTCAGCTACCCAGCTCTTACTAAGTTCAGAACTATAAACTAGTTCTACCGAGCTATCACTGTAGTCCCCCACGTTGGTGTAATGACTACCCTGTTTTGTGGGGATCCTCTCCAACTTTGCAATGTGGTCTTGAAGCTCCTCCATCGCAAAGATTATTGAAATATTAGATACGCCTTTACTACCTACTGTAGAGTTAGCTTTAGCGATGCCTTCTTTTAGAGACACAAGAAAGTCCTTAGTTTCTGTGTATCTATTGTATTCAGAAAGCATATCAGAACTTCTTTGGTTATCTCCTACTTGCTGATTCTCTTCTTCTATCAATTTCATAATAGAGTTAAGTCGATCAACAACGGCATTTTTTAGGCTTAGTGCTGAAGCCACCGAGATGAATGAATTTGGTTCGATACCATAGAGTTTCAAAAACTCTGTAATGTTATTTGTGCGCATATTATATATATATTAAAACTCTCTAAACTAATTATTAAGTTTAACCACATAGAGAGGTAATGTGATTACATATATATATAACGCAGTTACAAGCTAGGTTGCATTTGCGAATACGCCGCTAATACCGAATATATTTACACCTGAATCAGCCATTTCAGTTATCCACTTAGACAGCGAAGAATTTCCAGAAGAGATAAAAATCTTAGACGTTAGGAGCATATACATATCCAGCAAGCAGTGAATAATTAACCTGTCCTTATCGGCGGTTAGGTAGTGTATGTTTCTTCCGCCAAAGTCTTCCGGTGTTGAGAACTGCACTAAATCTATTCCCGCAAGAGCCTTCTTAAATTTACTATAAGCATGAGCATCATCGGTAGCCAGGTAAACCGTGGATATGTTATGCTCTGCAGAAGCATCCAAAATTAGTTTAGTAAATAAGGCAAAATCATTTTGTAGATCTGTATTACGAAAATGAACAGCTATATACTCTTTATCTTCCAACAAACTGTTTCTTTTGTAATCAGCAAGACGCTCAACTACTGAGTCACGTACTCTAATATTTTCATCCCACCTTACTCCACACCCAGCATAAATAACAACAGGCTGCTCAGAGCAAGCTTGTTCTAAAACAGTTTCATAATTATCAATCACCCAGGAATCATCCCAATCTCCGTGACCTACTGTGTAGATAAGATTACCATCGGAGTCTATCTTACCACCCGCATTGATACACGCTAAATCTTTAACAGGTATGCCATTATACTCAGTACTCGGCGGTATCACTTCGAAATCACTACCGTGTGACAGAGTGTCATCCTCTATTTTAAAATAGTCATAGAAGTCCCTCTTAAAAGCCTCATGAGTCTTACAATCAATGATCAAGTGTCGATTACTACTAGCGGCAATACTAATTGCACTGGATATGCCACGACACATGTGAGCCAGACCCCCCGTCCCCTTATAGATGATAAACTTCACCTACTTGTTCCCAAGAAAATCGTCCCTATAAAACCAAACGTCAAAGTCGACAACAGAAGCGTGATAACCCTGTGATCCCATTAAATGAATTAAAGAACCCAAATATTCGTCACCATCAGGCCTATGCATAGCATTATGCTCAACAGTCCACAACCTAACATCTCTTACACTAAAATCAAAAGCTGTAAGTATTCTAAGCTCACTTCCCTCCGTATCCAAACTGATATAATCTATAACCTCAGGCGCATCATACTTATCCAGAAGGTCATTTAATGTAATTGTAGTAACCTCCTCTGTACCGTTAGCCATAATACCAAACCGCTCATCCATACGCTCTGTTTCAGCCTTAAAATCTTCTAGCGTGCCGCCCAATACATCGGCTTTATAAAGGGTCTCAGTTTCTCCAGAGGAGTCATACAACAACCCAGAGTCTATATGACAACTCCTATTAGCTGTTAACGAAGGATGGAAATCACTATTAGGCTCACAACAAATTCCATTCCACCCATATTTACTTTCCATTAAATAAGTATTGGATAAATGTACTCCATCCGTAGCGCCAGCCTCTACAAAATAGCCATTAGTCTTATGATCAGTAACCGATAAAACCCATTCATCTTGACCCAGTTGGCTGTATAAGCCTTCCCGGGAGCCATAGTAACTATAACGTTCGTCTTCCATATTTTACATCTCCATGCCAAGGTACTTGTTCACTTAATAACACAAAATCACGTTCAACCAAAAACCGATTCAAATCCTCAAACGTAACACCGCCTTGGTATATTTCTTGTTGACTTACCTCGATTATCAATTCATTAACATGCTTTAAAAAATCTCCGAATCCTTTTAAAACTTCTAGCTCAGCTCCTTGTGCATCTATTGTAAGATCAAACTCAAGTAACCCCGACGCATCATGAAAAAATGGGTAATTATCCTGAAGTAGCGCGGATGCTGTAGTAGATACTAATTCTATTTCGCTCTCCTTATGAATACCCTCAAAACGCCATATCTCGGGATTGGCAGTATATATAGAAGAAGACGCACCCGAATTATTGAAAACATTAAATGTATGTTTAGTACCCACTTCGCTAGTCAGTAACGCATTTACTGCCCTAAAGTCCGTACCGTGCTTTTCGTTATGCACAGAAATATTTTTAGCTAACTTCTCATACACATCGGGAATAGCTTCGACAAAAATAGCCTTGTCATAATTGTCAGCATAAAAATCTGAAAGGGCGATCTCCCCCATATCATTAGCGCCTACAAATAGTAATTGTCTCTTTTTCATACAGCCTTAAACTTATTTAAACACACTATTGGTGTCAATTCATTGAAGTCCCTATCTATGTCATCAAACATTATAAAATCCTTATGGTCTTCCAAGTATACTTTATTATTACGCCTAAGAACGATTTGCGATATTAATAAAGAATAACCACCACCGCTAGGAACAAAATACCGGGAGCTGGTCATAGCCAAAAAATCTTCATCAGGATCCCCATTTAAAATAGCTCGCACGTCAAAGCCCTTTGACAATAACAGCTGCATCACAGCTTTGACGTAGGCTACACTTTTACTGTCATCAAGCATATCTTTGTGATCATGACTTAAAGCACCACCACAACGGGTCGCTCCATATAGAAGTATTCGTTTAACCTCTTTGGGAAAGGGGATCGTATCATAATAAGAGAGTGGTCTAACAAAAGATTGCTGATATTCCTCAGCCCAACTCTCATGATGGCGCCGTCGTTCATCTAAAAATTCTTGAACCGTAAACGGAGCCCAATTAATAACGTCCCCAATTCTTAAGTGTATTACAACATCCGCTAATCCATGCGTATGATTGAAAGATGTATCGTCCTCAATATTGCTAAGCCTGCGATCTATGATAGTATTGAGGACATCAAAATCACTAGAAGCCTCAGTGGCCTGCATATACTCAGTAGCTATAGATTCTGGAAAACGATTACAATGATACTCCTTACCGTCAGACGCAGCCCTTCCCGTCTCGTACATAAACATATCTCCTAGCCTATAACCTCCTTTAGTCCACCAATCTTTTTCAGAGAAGTTGTGGAAAACAATATTATCTTCTACTAAATCACTCACAATTATTAAAGTTCATATGAATGCAAAACATCATAATTATTTAAAAACTGATCTTCTTCCCTGGCGTTAAAATACGTAGTTAAATGTTTTTTCAACAACGGAGATGCTGAGGCAGATATTTTCCACAAACCATTCTTGTCTAGCTCAATATGCTTAAGAGCATCATACTTAGCTTCTCTTATCATATCCAGCCTACTACAATACTGCTTACCTTTTAGTGAACCATGTTGTAAATGATAAAGAGACCCCTCAGCGCAAGAAAGTACCTTTTTATTAAGCGAACTAGCGAGATCTCGAATCTTTTTCTTATACGCAGTAAACTCAGACACAGTACTGGGGCCCATGCAGTGCATTTGGTGTACATTAAAAAAAGGCTCTCCGCCGGTAAATGCAGCGATCATAAAAGAATCACTATCGCCGAATGCGTTGCGGTCTTCTAGGCCTGTAGTCTCAAAAAATTCACGACAAGCAGCCCAGGCAAATCCACACTGTGTGGCTGGAGGTCCCGCCAAATTTAGTGGTTTGCTGGTACTAGCGCCCTCTGCCTCCCAAGCCTTTATGGTGGATAGGTATCTTTGAGGGAGTCCAAAATATTCTTCTGGAAGTTCCTTAATAGTCAAGTCTGGAGATAAGAGAGCAGCACTGTCAAACATCTGGGCCACCAAATGATCTTCCAGCACGTCACACACAGACTTATCCCAGTTCTCATTCTGAAACAAAACATCAGCGTCAGCCCAGCCTAGATATTTGTAGTCAGTTTTACTAAGAATATCCTCAGCTAAAATATTAAGTAGTCTCTCTTTCTGCCAAAGTAAATTATCTGCTCTTGAACCCCTGAGAGTTTTTTTATAAAAACTGTCTGCACCTAGTTGTGGTTCTTCGCCATCAAAAACTAGTTCAATTGTATATAAATCAACGTGTTGTTCTATAAATTTTTTAAAAATATAATAATTATTAACAGGATTTTTAAATCTAACCGAACTAAAGTAGCAACACATTACAGCAAGGTCTTTAGATTTAGTAGCACTAGGGTGAACTATAGAGGATAAGTCAAAATCCTTTGGTGCCAATTTGTTTTGAAGTTCTACCAGCGGACCTTGAGAGTACCTCTGGGCTGTGACACGATCAGCAGGATTAGTATTAGGATAAAGTTCCGCCAAAGATTTTACTGGAGCCTTCTTTTTGAAAAGAGGAGTAACTCGACCCTTCCAATTTTTCCCATCGTCACCCAGGTGTATAACAGCAACATGCTTTAAAGTAGTTTTTGTATCAAAACGTTTTGTAAAAATTAAATCCGAAGATGATGCATCATCATGACCCTCCGGATATCTCATCTTCGGTAAAAGTAAATTTTGAGAATTAAAAAGTTGAAAATACCCTATAGGGGTGGGTCCTGGATTATAAACCTCACTAATACTAGACACGCTGCTATTACCTGACACAAAATTTTTCCAGGAGTTTATATCTCTTAAAAAATGCCTAGGCGCTCCAAAAAGAACTGTCGTGTCTAAAGCTTTACTACAAAGATATTTAGACATAAATTTTGGAAATACAATATCTGCGTCAAATACCAAACACCAATTAGCCTGATCAACTGGAACTTTATTTAAACCTAAATTTATACCTGCACCTTTATCAAACTTCCTACCACCCTCGTAAAACTTATCTGTCTTAATAAGTTCTACAAAATCATACTTACTACAAAGGTCCGCAGTCGCAGTATCAGAATTGTCTGTAATAACAAACACTTTTTTAAAATGGCCTACCGCTGACTCTAAACTGTATTTAAAAAAGTCAGAATAATTAACGCAAACAACCACACCATAAAGGTTACCGACCTGTCTCAGTCCAGAAAAATTATAAACAGGTGCAGCTACAGATGTCTTAGCCGGCTTGGTAATTTGTTTTTTGTAAGAAGCTCCTTGTAATCCACCTGCACCATTTCTGTTTGGGTCTTTATTTGTATAGCTAGAACTCTTAATTATTTTTTTAACATCTTTCTGCTGGAAATTAAAATTAAACATCTTTAGTAATATCTATTAAATTTGAGTCTTCTAAAAAATTCTTTGCATAAATATAAGCTGCTGAATTACTACTGCCAACCAAAAAATCGCATAAACTCATTTGTATAACAGATAACAATTTATCTTGATTAGAATCTTCAAATCTAGGTTTTCTAAAACTAGCCCTACCTATGTACCTGTCATATAGTTCATCAAAATATTTAGAACCAAAACCATGTATGTATAACCGTGACCTAAGATTTTTAATAAGTAAATCGTCTATATATTTAAAAGCCTTGTCTTTATTAGATTCTACAATGGATTCAGAATCACAAGCTATAACAAATTTACCCTTATATTTATCGGCGTGATAACCTCTGGCCATCTTGCCGAATCGCCATTGTGGTTTTAAAGAATTCTTAAGTACACTTTGGAACATAAGCTTGTATGCATTTGAGTCCATAGACTCAGGAACGTATTCGTAAAATGAATCATAAATCACACAAGAGTAATTTGATATATCCCCTAAATCAACGGGATTTGAAAATAACTGATCTCGGTTTATAGGATTTTCAAACACAGAGTTTCGCGTAGCATCAGGCATGTCTGAATAGTTTGTAGCAAACTCATTAGTTATGTTTAGTTTAAAATATGTATAAAAGGGATTAACAATTCCATCGTACCAGTCTACGAAAACATTATACCCTGTCCAACGTTTCCTACTAGCAATAATCGCATCTGCCACACTAAATAACCGCCTAAATATACAATCAGTATCAGAACCCTTAACAATAATATATTTACCAAAAACCGTAGGCATTAAATCTTTTAGATCGTAGAATACAGGTTCTTTACTCATCAACACCATCCTCCTGCCTATCTGCAAAATAACTACGCAATTTAGCATGCATCTCTGTTTTATCGTTTGCCCACTTTAAAACTAAGTCTTCTCTAAAAGCTATATCAAATTTAGGATCAAACTCATTATGCAACAAAAGCTCGTGACGATTTAAATAGTTTCTATTTGTCAAATCACCATGGTAAAATGTATCAATTCTGTTTTTAGCAAAACCTACATCACCCTGTATGTGACCGTACCAAAGGTTAGACCAACTTACTATATCCTCTATATGTGCTAACGAGTATCTGCGCTTATGTAGCCACTCTTTCAAATAACCAGCACCCGCTGCATATATTAAAGTATCACCACCACCAATTATTAAGTTAGAATATAATTTACAGTCTCTAAGTATAGAAGCTTTACTACCCCAACCGAAGCCTGTTGCTGGAGACGAATTTCCTATAGATGCAGCTGTGCCCTTCATCACGGTAAAGGCGTCTGAATCATCATGACGCTTAATAGTTTCAAAAACCTGTATTAAATTATGCTGAGCACAAGCCAATTCAAGCTGCTCATACCAGTCTTCGTTATGAAACATAATATCCGCATCTAACCAGACTATATACTCATAACCAGACTCTATTAGTTTTTGTACACCGAGATTTAGGAGTGCTTCCTTATGCCACAGGATGTGGTCTGACCTATAAGACAACCTGTTAGGTAAATGCTCAAGGTGAAAAGGTGCGTCGTCAAAAGCAAGTTCTACCGTAACTAGATGTTCAGATTTATCTCCTAGCTCTTCATAAAATTTCAAATAATTATCCTTACGCAGTTTAAAACCACAAGGATTAAAATAAGAAGCTGTTAAACCAACCTTACCCATCAGGAAATAATTTTAAAATTGTGTAAACTTTTTTCACAATGTATTAATTCTGCAGCTTCAAATTCCACGGCGTGTGACTGGTGTATAGTGTCGATACCATGATAATGCTTTCTAGATGAACCTAAGTCAAACCCATATAATGTGGTTGAGCCATACACCCGCAAAGCAAAAGCTGTTGCAACAAATCCAAGTGTGGGTTTTTTGTTTGGATGTAACACACCAATGCTAGCGAGAAAAGAAGGTTTAAAAACTAACAACTTTGTTTTATCACAACCAGAGTCTAGATAACGTGCGTATTCTAAATAACAAGCTGTTTTACTTACTGTACCTACACCTATATTTAATGTTCCCAACAAAGAAAAATCGTCTCTAGTAATCTGCCTTGTGTAATCATACAACCGCCGCTCGTTAAACATATGTATAGTAGTCTTAGTCCCAACATCAACAGCATGCTCAAAAATATAAGGATGATTTAACCTACAAACAATACGATGAGAATCAATTTCAGAAGCATACTGACTACCTAACAAACAAGTACCGCCACCCACAACTGCTATGCTATCACCAAATACAAAAGAATTTTCATATAGCTCTTCTACAGATGGTAGATGTTTTTTAAAAACAGAGCAGATATATTTAGCAGAGTTTTTATCAGGATAATCTTTTTGCAGCCAATGATTAGGTAACCTGTCAGGCAAAAGATCAGATTCGTTTGAATGTATTACCGACTCCTCAAATTCAGTAAACGCATTATCATACAGAATAACCGAACTTAGATCGTAAGTTGTCGGTATATGACTTAACCTATCTAACTTACTTCTTGCAGGTATCTCAATTAACAGATCCCTTTTCATTCATGCTATCTATGAAACCAGATTTAAGTAACAGATCTAACTCTTCAAACTCATCTAAGTAATCAATTTCAAAACTCCGGTGTCTAGGCATAATGTACGCACCTACTTGTCCACCAATCTTCTTTTTACATTCAGATAACACAGTAGCTGTTATAACATACAATGCGCCGTTCTCTTTATAACGTTTCGGCGAATCCTGACGACAAGGGTAGTAAGTAGAAGTCCTAAAGAAATGATCGTTACCTGTATCCTCCCAGCAGTACCCACCACACTGAAATCCACCTGTACTGTCACAGACAGACAGTACAGTATCGTAATTAGGATTATCATTAAAATAAGTCAACGCGTTATCAATATCCGAACTGAGTGTTAGGGGAGATGTGCACTGTAACATAACTATTGTATCAAAATTAGGAACACAATTTTGAAAATGTACTATAGCCTCATCAACCGGGGAGCTGTCCATGGCTATCGAGTCAGGTCTTTTTAAAACACGCGCACCTGACTCAATAGCTACATCACCTATCGCATCACAATCTGTACTAACCCATACTTCGTCAACATTAGATTCTAATGCAGCCTTTATACTATAATCTATTAAAGGACGTCCATTTAGAAGCTTTATATTTTTACCTACCAAACCTTTACTACCAGAACGGGCTGGTATCAATGCTGCTACTCTGGCTGACATAACTCTACCACCACTTCTTTAGTTGGCTGGTTGTACAACACTTCACAAATAACTAAGAGCTGCTCATCATCAAAAGATTCAGCATCCCAAGACACGAGGTCATAGCTAGGTACAAAAGTTTCAGAACATGTAGTCGTCGTCATAATCATCATCTGTTTCAGGTAATCTAAGTAAAACAATATCTTCGTGTACATCACACCCAAGCTTATGTAGTAGTCGGACATGATCCATGTGTTTAAACTTTTTAACAAACGCATCTAACTCTAGTGCGTCATAACCACTGTTAATCATAGCTCTTACGTAATCACGCAAAGCACACAAATGTTCTTCATCACTGGCCATAGAATGTATAATATAAAGATTCAGTCCAATTTCTAGACATAGCTTCTCTAGAAAAATGTTTTTTTGCATAGAGCCAACGGTCTACACGATTTTCTTCGGTATCTTTCTCAATCAACTGCATGATCTGATGTACTATTTCTTCCACGTTAGCTTTAGGGTCTACACTTTCTAACCAAGGTTCGTCAACATTATAATTTAAACTCCAGCGACCCTGAGATACAACATCGTAGTTTGTTCTACCAAAATCTCCTAGTTCGCCAAACCGAACCATGCCGTGAACCATAGGTAGTATCTGATGTATATCAACTTTACCCAATGCACAAACATGGGGTTCAAAAACCCAACCTTTATCGTGAGGCAGCATAAAAACTTTTACACCGTATTTACCTAAAGCAGATATAACTTTTACAGCAAGATCTTTAAGAGGCTGCAAACAACCGTTCCAAGGACTGGCATACCAAATAATAAACTTATTAGTAGCAGCTATAGGACATTTTTTTGGAATTAAAACATCATTAGCCCTATACATAACCTTTGTCTTTATTCCAGCAGAAGCTAGCGCATTAGCTATAGTATTATTATTAACCCAGTAACCCCGAAGTGGGTGGTCTAGCATATGCTGCTTTATATTTTCTTTATTTAAAATTTTTCTGTTGGCACTACCTAGTCCAAATAAAACTGTTCGTTGTCTATACTCATGAGGCACATGTGTAATACACTGAGATAAAACTCCATCAAAAGGTTCTTGCTCCAACATCCTAGAATCCCATTCGTGCTTTTTAAAATTTTTTAAATACACAAATTCTAATTCATCCGATTCAACAAGATCTCGTATACGAGTCAAACCGGATTCGGTACCTTTCTGAGCTATACCAATTATTTTCACAGACGATGCTGCTCCTCACACATTAAATCCACATCAAGAATAGTGTGGGTGTCATGTTCAATAAAATCTGTCTTTTTATAAAAACAATTCCTAAGTCCATCAAGTTTGTATAATTCCGGGTTAGCCTTGTAATGTTTAGTCTTTACACGTTGCGCATCTCGAAATTTTTTTCGACTCTTTTCATGATAACCTTTTAATTCTCTAAAATGTTCTTTAGCCCAGTCCCACGACCTGAAACCCTGAGACTTGTCAAACTTAACATCGGCATGTCTAAGTCTATGAAAATAATTACGATCTTCACCACCCCAACCCCAGTAATTATTTGACCACCCATTGATAGACATATTTACGTCATTACTAGTTATTGATATACCCCCCATACTACTCGTAGTTGGTGAATGCACTTGTCTAGCACCGCTACAGTAATGATAACCTGCTCCAGGTTTTTTCGGCAACATATCAACATCATGATAAGCACTGTAAGTATAATCAGTATGTGTTTCTAGAAAACCTACATTTAATAATTTAGCTCGATTAAACAAACAAGTGTCAACCTGGTTAATAATAAATATACCAAAGTCTATTTTTTCTTCAGTTAAATACTTATGTAAGACAGGAACAAACTCAGCTAGATGATCCGGTCTGTCTCTGTAAGGAACCAATATGGCTAATCTTTCACTCATAGATAAACATTTATAAATCTACAATTATATTCAGAACTAAACTCATCAGAGTCAATTTTATAACAACACGAGTTTAGACCGTCAACTTTCATATGTGGTAAAAGATTATCACCCCACATCTTTTTAATAATAGATTTATTAATCTGGTGCCCATTAACCCATCCGGAGTTTGGACGCGTAAATCCAAAATTATGACGACCATAACGAGATGCCCGCTTACCTTGTTCTGAAACTTCAACTTTAGCCCCATGAACTAATCGATAATACAAATCATTATCCTCATAACCCCAACCCCACAAGCTATTAGTATGTCCATTAACAGCACGATACAAATCCTTAGAAATTTTAAAAATCGTACCAGCGCTTCTTTTACCGGGCTTGGCTATAGACCACGCGCCTTCTCCATATCTGTAGTTAGGAACTTTCCACCAACCAAAGTCCTCTTCACAAGTTGCATTCTTTAATGCATCAGTAACATGTGGGTAAATATCTACATCATGAAATATAAAATAATCAAACTGAGATTCATTCTCTAAAAAACCAACATTTAAAAGCTTACCCCTGTTAAATTGTGCGTGTAGCAACTGATTAACAACTACGATTTGGTAATCAATTTTTTGATAAGTTAAAAAATCGTCTAACTTTGGAACAAAAACAGAAAGATCTTCATAACGATCTCGGAAAGGTACAATAACACATAATCTTTTTGGTTTAGTAGTCATAATCTGCTGTAGTTGCTTTAACAGGATGATATAAAAAGTCAGACATATAATCCTCCTGACCAAAATAGTTGCCGTGTGAATTAAACGTTCCTGCCGAGTTGTCGGAGTTGGGTAGATCCTGATCTGTAATGTAATACTTACCTTTATCACAAGCTAAAGTATAACTCCCTAGCCCGCCAATGTCTCGTATAGATAAATCAAATAGGTTAGCTATAGTTCCCAAAGTAACTTCGTAATGAGCGCGAAAGTTTAAAACATTAGCACGCAATATCTTTGAAAAAGGTTTACTTATACTGCACACACCATTGTGAGACCTAACCATATCTTTTACCTGTATAGGATTATCCTTAAAATCTTCAAATGAACGAGATCGCCACCAATGGTTCCAGTGTGGCTTACTTCCATAATAATTAAATATATTCGTACTAATAAAATCAGAATTTGTATCTGAAAAATGTTGAACTAAATTACCCCAATCTCCTGTATACAAAACATCATACTCGCAACGCCACAAAAAATCATAACAAGGAAATAACTCTAAAAAGCAAACAAGAGGTATATGCTCTATTATGTAAAAAGCCTTACGTCTGTTATCTTGTCGGAACCCATATGTGGCTTCAAACAAGTCGAACATATTGTACGTTGCGATACCCACATCCAAACCCTCTAAAAAAAGTTTTAAAGAATTTTTTGAAATTTTATTTGGATAAGCTAACAAAACATACACATCACAAACACCCGATACCTGATCTACTAACTGCTCCAGTCTCTCCCTAATGTATTTATTTACCACATGTGTTTGAAATACAAAGACACGATTTGTTTTAGGATGTAACTTTTGTTTTTCGATAACAAGCATTACATAAATGTATAGTTAAACAAATTTATATCATGAACATAACGACGGGCAACCACATCAACCATGGTTGAATTTTCATAATAATCTTGGTACGGTTTGCCAGATGAACTATTCTCATGTGGTAGTTCAATATCTAAGTTAAGTTTATTCATTAAATCTGACCAATCATCTTTAAGATTCTCCATACGGAGTATAGAATCAACAAGAAGTTTATTATTAGGCCCGTAAACAAAGGTACATTGAGAGTGTCTATGCCATCTAATCCAACGATAAGGTACAAAATCTACAAACGGAAACTTAGCTTCATCAATATTAATATAAGGGCGCTTTCCCTTGGCTCCGAACCACGTTAAACTTAAATTCTTAACAAAGTCTTTAAACTCAGAACCATTCTTATCTCGAAAGTTGCGTATAAACTTTCGACGCCTGTCAACCCACGCTCGTGAAGACTTGGAGTAAGGATTAGGAACTAAAGTTGTATAGTCTGACTCTAGAAACTTAGTATCATACTTCCAAGTAGAGACAAGACGATCCCAGGGGTTTCGTACAATAGCAAATTTATGAAAATCTTTAAAAGCAGAAACAAGCTTAGGATCCGGGGGATTGTTTATGCGTAAAGCACGATGCCCCTCTGTTTGAAACGGGTATTCTCTATGATTAACTTTAGGGTGCCAGTAGCCGAGGTGCGCGTATGCAGGATTATGTTTTGAAAAACCCTTTAGCTTTTTAAAGCCCAAAGCTACTTCTACCGAAGTGCCTGCATTCTTCGGTATGTGTATAAAACTTAATTTATTTTTAAAATCAATCATTTTGTAGATCTGTAGTTTTTTATAACTTCAGAAAAACCGCCTTGATCTAAAATAACATGCGGAGCTGTACAGAGTACATAAAAATTATAATCAATAAATTCTACATCTGAAAATTCACGAACATCCTCTAAAATACCAAAAGGTAACTTGCTACAGTTTTTTACACTTGTTAGAAAATTATTAAGAACAAGTGTTGCATTTTTTTCAGCCGCATCACTATGAGACCAAACATCGTAACTAAAATGGGACGCAGTTACAAAAACAGCCTTACTACAACAACCTAGGTGATCCTCAAAAAACTTACAAATCCGCATGGGGTTTATACAATTCAGATTGTTAAACCTAGTATTTAATACTTTAGACTCCTGTCTAGTTAAATTAGTATGGTTTTGCAATACATGTAATACGTCACCTGCCCGCAAATGTATATACAAACAGTCAGGATCATATTTATATTTTTTAGAAAAAGAAAGTTTATCAAAAACACTACGAACTAAGTCCGGATCAAATGCATTCTTTTTTTTGAAAGAAGTACCCCTCGCAAGAAAGTATTCATTTAAGAAACTACCAGTAAACTCATCTTCGTTTCTAAGAGATTTTCTTAACGTACGCCAAGGCCCCCTACCGTACATAGCGTCACCATAGTTGTATGTATTGTTACCTACAAGAGTTCGTATATTTTTTGTGTAATCCATAATTATATATATTTTTCCATTGTTTTATCTATATTTGAAAACGCGCAATTAGCATACTCAGAAACAGCTGCTCCTATATAATGATACTTTTTAGCTACGTCTGGTTCAACCCTATACATCATCCATTTTTTAGGGTATACTCGGTGTACACTAATGATAGTCTGACCTGGCCAATAAAATGCAGGGGATAGAAATTTTGTACGAGTCCAAGCATCATGTTCATAATTAAAAATACTACGAACAGGTTTACCTGACTCTCTTGCCGCAAATATTCTTTCTTGAAAACATAAATGATTCTTCCACTCAGGACCATATTTAAATAAATCTTTTAAATTTTTATCTTTGTATAACACAATAAACTCATCAGGATCAATACACAGGTGCGCCCACTGAGATCCATCAGGATATCTACGCATGCAATCGCTAAACATGGTACCTTGTGAGAAAGGATAATTAGTATTGTGGTTTACACCATACACCCAAGGTACTATTTCCACAATAGAGTTAAAATCTTTTTCAATATCGCGCAAAGCATCATCAATTTGAGAATCAGATAAATCAAAATGATAATTTACATCAGGCTTCTTTGTCCACACACCACTAGACTTTTCATCACTGGTAATTTGTCGTAATGATCCTTTGAAATCAGACTTATGTGCACAAGTAGGTTGAAACCCATTATCATAAATCATAAATTTATCTACACCGAGTTTAATGTGGTGCTCTATCCATTCACGTAAGAAGAAAACCTCAATGCGTTTTAATATAATAGTCGGGCAAACAATATTCTTCATAACGTTATAATATTATCATTTATAAAGCTACCTTTGTAAGCCGCATCGGGTAAACATTTAACAACAGTAGAATCAGGATCTAGCAAGTATGAAGCAAATAAACTAAACTGACTAGATGGAGAAACCACTAAGATGTTTGCAGACACCATCATAAAAAAATGAAAACAAGTATCCTGACGCTCACCGTATATAAATCTAATACTTTTCAAACCCGCAGCCTTACAGTTAGATTCGAGAAGCCTAACATCCTCAGAATTTTGAATTTCAGTCAAAACAAAGATTGGCTTTGAATGCATACTTTGTAATTTTTTAATAACAGGCAAGTACACAGAAGTAGCACAATGCTTATTCTTACGTGTAAGCTGATGCGCAATATCTCCACGACGAATGTGTATGACTATAGGGTAAGCAGTAAGACCTTCTGGCTTAAAGCTATATATAAACTTTTTAATATCTAATATATAACTTTGTAAAACTTTAGACTTTAAGTGACCAGCTTGTACCCACTCATATAAACGCGAAGGATCAACCGATCCCCGGCTTGAAAATGTTACACTACAAGACTTAAAGCCAGATCGACTACATTGGTATATAAATTTATTTATCTTATCTAAATTAGCTATAAACTCTTGATACGATAAACCGTCCCAATGTGTAGGTTCTGTAAAACCATTTATACTAAGTGTCTTTGAACACTTTGGTAAGTAAGTAAAAGTCTTATCTAATATAGTATGGTTTAAAATTCTCTGATTTTTAGCATACCAGCTATCGTGTTTACAGATTACGACACGCTTACTCGAAATTAACTGCTTATATAAAAATAAAGTTAAAATCTCACGAAGCTTATGACAAGATCGACCACCCGTATCCTGATGCCACGTAATAAAAACTTTCACCGATACTACTTTCTAACTTCATCAAAATTATCAACAAAATAAGAAATTGTATTAGACAGACCATTTGGTAAAGGAGTAAATTTAAAGTCAGGTAACAATTCTAAAAGTTTTGAGTTATCTGCAGTTTTTTTAAATTGGCCATCACTCTTAGTTGTATCAAATTCCAAATCATGAATTTTATTAAAATGGTCAGCAATTAAAGTAGCCACACCACCGATAGAACTTTCTTCCGTTGGTGATACAATAACATTTCCATCGGAATAATCCATTAACTCAATAATAGCTTTTGCTAAATCATTTGCATAAACAAATTGACGTAACGGCTTACCTGATCCGAATACTTGGAATTTACTACCTACCAACTTTGCTATGTGGCATTTGTGTATTAAAGCAGGCAATACATGAGCATCATCTAAATTATAATTATCGTTCTTACCGTAAATGTTCGTTGGTATGATACAGTTATACGCTAAACCATACTGTTCCCTATATGCTTTACAATGAACATCGAGCATACGTTTAGCATACGCATAAGCATCATTAGATGTATGCGGCGCACCGTCATGTACCATCGCTTCTGTAATAGGATAAACGGTAGCATCCGGAAAAATGCAAGTAGACAACATACCAACAAACCGCTGAACACCATTAGTAAAACAAGCACGTAAGATGTTAGTATTCATAAGTATGTTATCTTCATACATACTCACCTTCTTATTCATGTTCTTGTAAAGACCACCAACATTTGCCGCCAAGTGAATAACCGCTTGAGGTTCTACTGACTCAACCCAAGTGTGAGTATCACTATAGTTTAGCAAATTACAATCTTTAGAAGATAAGAATGTAAAATCATGTTTATAACCAGCAGCAACCTCCTGCAAAGCTGCGCCTACTAAACCTGTACCTCCGGTAACAAGAATCTTCATCGGTAAACCTTCTTGTTGCTCTTGTAATCAACTGGAGGACAGTCACTATCTACCATCTCACGCACAAGCTGTAAAAAAGTACACTTAGGCTCCCAGCCTAAATCTGCTTTTGCCTTACTAGGATCACCCAATAGTTCTTCAACTTCAGCAGGCCTAAAATATTTATCAGAAACAGTTATTAACTCTCGACCAGTCTTGTCGTCATAACCTATTTCATCTAACCCAGAGCCTTTCCACTTTATACTAAAGCCACGCATCTTAAATGCTACCTCTATAAATTCTCTTACAGAATGCATGTCATTTGTAGCTAATACATAATCTTCAGGCTTATCTTGCTGCAACATAAGCCACATACCTTCAACGTAATCCTTGGCGTGTCCCCAATCTCGCTGGGCATCAAGATTCCCCATAACCAATTTGTCACGCTCGCCTGTGAGTATCATATTAAGACCCCTAGTTATCTTTCGGGTAACAAATGTCGGTCCACGTCTAGGACTTTCGTGATTAAACAAAATACCATTACAGGCGTACAGGTTGTAAGCTTCTCTGTAGTTTTTAACTATCCAGTAACCGTAAAGCTTTGCAACACCATAAGGAGATCTCGGATAAAAAGGAGTAGTCTCACGTTGAGGCACCTCTTGTACTAAACCATACAGCTCACTTGTAGCTGCTTGGTAAAACCTAGCCTTTGGCTCAAGTCCTGTTGATCGCAAAGCTTCAAGTAAACGTAACACCCCAACACCGTCACAATTAGCAACGTATTCAGGCATTGAAAAAGAAACTTTAACATGACTCATTGCTGCCAAGTTATAAATCTCTAAACGCTCTAAGTCCGGATATGAATCCCTAATCTCAGAAAGCACATAAACTAAATTAGGACTGTCAGTCATGTCACCGTGTCGTAATATTAAGTTTTTATTATCGTATAAATGATCTATACGATTTGTATTAATATCAGAACTGCGTCTAATTAAACCCCAAACATGATAACCTTTATCCAACAATAACTCGGCCAGATATGAACCATCTTGACCAGTTATACCTGTAACTAAAGCAACATTTTTTGACATAGGATTTAGCCTATACAATCTAAACTAACCTGTCAATTTAGTAAAAACCTGTTTTATAGCCATCCACATATCTAAATACTTATACGAAGCAAGTCTTCCTAAAAATACAACATTATGTTGTGTCTTTGCTAATTTGCTATATCGCATATACAACTTTCTAGCCTCACCAAAGTTCTTAGGGTATATAGGCGTATTTTTACCCGGGACATGTTCTTCTGGGTAGTCTCTAGTGTAAACCGTATCTTGACCTCCCTCATTTAAGAATACACTATTATCAATCGTACGATTGTAAGGTTTATGATTACATTGGTTTATAACCGCGCATTTGTCCCAGCCGAATCTGTCTGACTTTGCACCTGTAGTGTGCATAAATTTTAAGGACCTGTAAGGCAAAGGTCCGTAACAGGAATCAAAATAATCTTCAAGCTTCCCTGTAAATATTAATTTATCACACGACCACAAACCGTCCATCCAACGACGCCATTCATTGTGAGGTACTCCTAAATTTACCGTTATACCAGCTAGCATGTTCTGCATCATAGCCGTATAACCATTAACAGGAATACCCTGAAACTTATCAGTAAAATACCTATCATCATAATCATCCCTACGCTTAGGAACTCTAGAAGTTATACTCTTTGGTATATCAGACCATTTCATACCCCAGTGACGCTCAGAATACTCTTTGAAAATTGTATCTGTAATTTCAACATCACTCAGACTATAACCTAAATCTTCTTCAGTTTTTTTACTGTATGGTATACTAATAGTACCTAAGTGGGTATTAGCGCGAACCCTATGTGCATAATTGTTAAACTTACTGTAACGATTTACAAACTCCCAGACAGAATCGTCATTAGTATGGAAAATATGAGCACCATACTGGTGCACCATTGTATCATTAACTAACGAATCAAAACAATTTCCACCAATGTGTTTACGAGTTTCAAATATCTCAACACTATGTCCCTGCTCTTTTAAAATTATTGCCGCAACTATACCGGATAAGCCGCACCCAACAATGTTTACCTTCATTTAACAGAATTAAGCTTTTTTATTATGTATCTAATTAATGGTCTACGTTTTACGTCATCTTCACAAAACTCAAAAAAATCAATGCCCTTAGTGCGACTCGCTGAATCGTTAAAGATATTACACATATCGACAAACCCACTCTTATTAATATCACTCTGCATCGGATCTCCACAAATAAATAACTTACTACCCTTGCCGAGTCGTGTTATGAGTGTGGTTAGTTCTTTAAACGTAAAATTTTGAGCTTCATCAGCAACAACTATCTTATCTTCCCAGTTCGCACCCCTTATAAAATTTATAGGCATAGCTTTTATCCTACCTTTATCAATTAAGTCTGATTGTAAGGTACTAGTATCAGGTAACATTTCATCAAGCTTATCTAGCAACGGAGCCATGTAAGGATTAAACTTTTCATCAAGATCTCCAGGCAATGCACCCAAACCTTTGTCAGCAGACTCAATAACCGTACGAACATACAACATATCTTTTGAGTCATCATCACTCAATATGCGTAGTGCAGAGTATACGGACATATATGTTTTTGAAGTTCCGGCTGGTCCAGATACAAACATGATATTAGTACGCGAAGCTAAAGATTTAGACAAGAAATCTAGCTGCTTATCATCTAAACGTTTACAGTTTACAGTTATGTTTTGTTTTAACTGCGGTATATTAAATTCTTTTTTATCTTTTGATTTACTCATTTAAAAGCTGTATTAAATATATTCTCATTGGCACAAGTGAGTACCGGATTTTGTTTAAAGTTAGTCAACGCGCGAACGCGCTTATTAACATACTTACCTAATTCATACCAATTCTTCCTATTTTTCAACTTAGTTCTCAAACCCTTAACTAACATCATTGTAAATACTCCATGATAACGCCTAAACCTACCCATCCTACGCTCGATAGAATAACCGTCAGATACAGAAGCCGAATATAGTATGTGACGCTGCTTCCATGTGTCAATATCCCTCCTACCAAACACTCGTGTTTTTGAAGTAGCAGATTTTTCTCCCAGCATCTCGGCAATCTCAGGTGGGTGCCAATCAACTCTTTTCTCATCCGAATCATCGATGTCACCACTATGGCAGGAATCAACAACTAGTATCAGTGTTGCTCCCGGCTTATGGTTCTGCAAACAGTCTCGTATGTCATCATCACGTAATGGGTTATTCCAAGAGTGATCATAAGAAACTAAACACTCGTCAAAACAGTCAGATTCAGAAACGCTAGGTACTTGACAACCGTGACCACTAAAATAAAAAACAGAAGTATCTCCTGGTTTAGTAGTATCTACCAATAACTTAAGTTCCTGGAGTATGCGATCTTTCGTAGCAGCACTATTCAACAAAAGATTAGTTTCTCTAAAATTATAGCGCCTTATAAGCATATCGTTCAAAACACTAACATCGTTCACACAACCTCTCAACCGCCTACGAGGTTCTGCGTAACGATTTAAACCTACTAGCAACGAACGTTTCATCAGCCAACAAGTTCGGGGGAACCAACCCTATGCATGTGAAATATTTTGCATTTGTTCTTAGTATTATAACTACTTAGGTTACCGCATGACAAGCCCTTATAATTTAAAAAAGTTGGTACTAAAGCTTCACAGTAACCAACCGCCCGCTCTTGTAAATAGCCATCTATTAACGTTTGTACAGCTTTATTACTTAAACGAAAAAGAGGAAAATAAGAACCATACAAACAGTCATAGTCAAAACCTGCTACGATTTCCCACCAAGGCCACCAATGCTCACCTTGTATTTTTTCTCTGTACCTACTCGTAAGGTAATCAACATGAAGTATATTATCAAAATGTTGTAGATAAGAATACAAGCTACCGTTAAAGTAACAATCTGCTTCGAAATTCCAGTAATAAGTACATGTAGAATCTACACGTAGGTAATAATCTAATATACCATACTCACCGTTAAACCAAAATGGTTGACCATTAAAAAAACGATTAACTCTTTCTGGAAAATTAAGTTTAGCAAATGTATCTTTAAATTCCTGACACCTATTTGTTAAAAAGCCGTGACTAGTTATGTCCGACAAATTAAATATGTGATAATCACAACCAAAGCTATCTCTATCAGAAAAGTAATCTTCTTCATGAGTATTGTAAAGTATACAAAGTTTATAATAAAATTTACTAGCTGAATGATTGTTGTAATTATTTACAGCACGTTGCAATGTAGACAAATTATCCCAAGTATTGATACCTTTAACAACGTTATCATTTTTATCAAATGGCCATTTATGTACTCTGTAAAAAAGAACACAGGTGGGTTTAGCGTTTGTAATTGGCTTTGTCATAAAATATATAAGGCCATGCACGCTCTAAGTAGTGACCCTCAAAAGGATCAAAGGTTGAGACAGACTTCTGCAGATCTACATAAAATTCTATAGGGTATTTTAGTATATATTCTTTTCTCACCGAGAAGCATGCCCCACAAGAAAACTGAAAAGTTTTAGAGTCAGGAAAATCTATACCGTAGGGTGTGAGGTATTTTTCCCACCAATCTTGAAAAGAATAAACAGGTACTTCTACAGTCTTATAAGATCCGGAAACCTCTTTATAAAAATCTTCCGGAGTCTCGAACAAAAAAGTTAAATTATAAGAACGTCTTTTAGAAGATAAAGAAAAAGAACTTTTCTCACCAGGCGTGTCTAATTTAAAGTAAGCAGGTAGTGCTAACCTATGACCATGGTATGTAGGGTCTCCTTGGACGAAAGCAGTTATGTCAGCGAAATTAGGATAATTCGAGATTATGTGGTGTAAATATGTGTGACCTTCTCTACCCACATTTTTTAAAACCTCCGTCTCGTCTACATAATCTAATACATTCGGAATTAAATCAGAACCATCCCCGTGTTTTAGATAAAGTTTTTTATTAACATCAGATGGTACAAGCAACAACCACTTGTATACAGGCTCTCGATGCCTAGCTATAACAATCTGTTTACTTACCTGTGGAACTTGTTTTGCAGCAAGCTTTCTGAAGATGTTAAAACTCATACTCGAAAGTATGAATATCTTTAGAAAAAATACAACCAATTAAATCCCGGGTGTATGGTGTGTAATGTGTTTGATACAAACCACGGTTTAACGACACACCCAATCTAGGCAGGTTATTTTGTTTGGCGTGGAGGTTTAGGTTAATACATAACTTATTATATTCACCCAACAAGTTTTCATAACGTCCGACAAAATCACAAATCAAAGTAGAACCCTCATAGAGCCACACATACTGCGGATGTAATTCATAGTTAGATTCAAAACCTAATTCCTTAAGTGAAAAATCTTTATGATTTATAAATTCAACAAGTCGTATAAAACTTTCAAAATCATTCGAACCAAACCGCTCAATGCACATACGCATCAAAGCCTTGTGAGATCCTGCTTGAGAAGTCTTTAACATCGAATGAAAAGAAACCATTCGATCCCAAGGATTTCTCACAAAAGCAAACGTGTAGTAATTTTCAAATTTTATAGGAGCTAAACGTTTTAACTCACTAGCTGTAATATGTTTAGGTCTATCCCTGTTAAATAATCCCTTTGCGATTGATCTACCTGCAGTTTTAGGTATGTGCACAAACATGCACTTATATCTGTCATAAATCACAAACCAATTTCTTTTTTCCAGAGAGGAACCCAATCTTCTAATTCAACAGTAGGACGCCAATCCAAAACCCCTTTTATTTTAGTGTTGTCTGCAAGTGTTTCACGAGGCTCTATAACAGGATCTCCATAAACTTTTTTACCACCTAAAAGATTTGCTAAATCATTAACAGATTTATTACCGCCATTACCAACATTATAAACTTCGCCGAAGCCTGCATCGTCAGACTGTGCTGCAAGCATGTTAGCATTAACTACATCTTTTACATAAGTAAAATCTCTACGCTGCTCACCATCGCCGTTAATGGTCATAGATTTTCCTTTAAGTAACTGATCCGCAAATATCCCCATGACTAAAGCATAGGCACCTTCTAATGGTTGACGTTCCCCGTAAACGTTAAAGTACCGCAGGCTGACTGTAGCCAAACCATAAACTTCAGCAAACATTTTACAATAGATCTCACCTATCAATTTGTTTGCAGCATAAGGACTAATAGGATTAGTCGGGTGAAGCTCATCGGTGGGTGTGTACTCTGGGTCTCCATATACTGAAGAGGAAGAACTAAATATAAATTTTTCAACTCCTGCATCTGCTGCGAGTTTAAGCATACGCACTGTACCGCCCACATTAACCAAGTCAAATTTTACAGGGTCTTCTATAGACGGTTGTACACGAGCCATAGCAGCCAAGTGAAATACGTAATCTACACCATCAAAGTATGGTTTAAGCGTATCCGCTACAACGTCTGCGTCAACGTAAGAAGATAAACTATCCTCTACATAGTCTTTACTAATATCTGCCTCAACAAATTCAGCAGCATGGTTTACGTTATCTAACTTTCCGGTAGACAAATCGTCAACAATTGTAACACTGTGTCCGGCATCAATAAGAGCATCAACAATATGACTACCTATAAAACCAGCACCGCCTGTAACTAAACACTTTTTACTCATTGGTATATACCTTTTTTTTGTTCTTCACGCCAACAACTTATATTGTTATATAACTGTTCGCAACCTTTATATTTATGTTTAAAAACACCCATATACTTCCGCCCAAAGAACCGGGTACATATATCATCTTTGCATAATCTAAAATCTGCTGACTTGCCAACGTCATCCCAAGAAACTTTTTCATCTGAAAACATTTTACAATAGTTAGTGACCCCTGCCGAGTAAGCGCGGGGGCCTGTGGTAGCATGTACCGTTGGGTATCTACGTGTATGTATATTCCTTGTTACAATCTCTATAACTCTCTCGAGAATCGGGTGTTGCGCTACAAATGACAACGCCCACTGTGCATATAAATTCTTGAAAGGCTCACTCGTAATAAGCGCAGAATCTGTTTCTTCAAAAAAATTAGACAACGAACACACGATAACCGCGTCCATATCTAAATACACACCACCTTCGCGATACAGTATCAAGTACCGCCAAAAATCAGTCTTTGCGACTACAGACTTTAAATCGTCATAGGCCATTACTATATCTCCGTCAAAGCAATCATGAACGTAAGCATCAATTTCAAAATCAGAAAATATGGTATGTCGATAGTCTTTGTTTATACTCAGGAAACGCTCTGATTCTACTAACACAAGTTTAGGTATGTTACTAACGTCCGGGTAGGTTTGGAATATTTGTTTCGGTATCATTTGTATCCAAGTATATCAAAATCTTTTTTAAAATACTCCCGAGCCATGGCCTCTGACTCGCTGTCGTAATACTCAGTGTAGTGCTTGCTAACCTCTTTACTGGTACTCTTTCTCGTGTGCAACAACTTAAGCCTAGGAATACCCAGATGTGTGCAAACATGGTCGAAATCAGACTGAAGGGATTCCAAACGCATGAGTTTGTCTAAAAGAAGTTTATCATCATACATAGGGAGTATATCAGTCTGAGGACGTGTATGGTGGTAATCATGGACACTCCAATCAGTTTTGGCGCTACCGTCCAGAAGCATACTCAACGCTTTCTTAAATTCAAAATCATGTTTCAACGTGTAGTTGTAGCTAGATACAAAACGACTTAGCGGATGCCTACATTGGGAAAATTTATATGCGTCATCGAAAAATTCTCTATAACGATCTCTGTAAGAACACCATTGCTCGGAATTCACCTGGCATATATGAGTGTCTCTAGGAAAGTCTCCAGCTAAATATTTGCCTGGGAAATCACTGAGAGGGAAGTTGTCACTCATGATACGCAACAAATCCGTTGCGGTAAATTTCTTTTCCCCCTCTCTGTGCAATCTGTTATGATTAGTGACGTCAAACTCCTCAACAAAGTTTCTCGTGTTAAACCCCAACAGGGCTACACGGATAGAAGTGCTAGCAGTCTTTGGAGTTCTAAACCAAATTGCCTTCATGTGTCCATTTAGTGTTCATACATCTTTTACTGTAGGAGGCTTATAGTCAAACTTGTTAATTTCCCATTTACAACTTTCAGCAACCGCTTTAATTGATTTTTTTGTAAATTTATTTGAGTAATCCGGGACATGGTTGTTCATCCAGTGACCAAGTCCTTCTTTAGATAAACCCACTATGTCGCAAACTTCAAAGAAATCTTGATTTAGGTTTTCGTATTTACCTATATAATCTACCATGACGTCACCTTTATTATTACAACACCAATGGGACTGACTTCTTGCAGCAGGTGATTTTACAAAATGCTCAAAGTCTCTGATATCATTTTTTCGGTTTAACATCTCATGATAAGAAGCAGCACGATTCCACGGGTTTCTAACAAAACAAAAAGAAAAGTAGTCTTTAGGAAAATGACACAGCGCCTCAAGAGCTGTACTATGTTTTTGTAAACGTTCTTCTCCGGTAGGTCCGTTTTCATAAATGTACCTACAGTTAGGGTCATGTTTTAGTAAATAATTATGTATACTCGTACTAGCTGTTTTAGGTACGGCTACAAATATAAATTTATACCTATGTGATATTACCATAATCCACCTCTAAATCAAATTGCCTTCATGTGTCCATTTAGTGTTAAAATATTTTTGTTTTTCTGAAAAAGAATCAGGAAACAATATATTACCAGTACCACCCCATTCGTGTTCAAACCCACCTTCAGAATTAATTCGCAGTATCTTATAACCATTATGCTTAAGCTGAAGACATAAATCTGTATCTTCTAACCAGAAAGGCTTGAAATTTAAATCCATCTCAAATACAGAACCATAGAGAGATCTTCTAAATATCTGACAACAACCAGCTAGAGTATCCACAAATCCCTCACCGTCACCATCAAATATGTCAGTATGCTCAAACGTAGAATAGTTTTGAAAGAAAGCACCCACAACTCCACACATACCAATATTAGTGTCAGATAGCACAAATTTTGCTTTATCAAGAAAAGAACTTCTACGGATGTAAGAGTCGCTGTCTACACTAACAACTATATCACCACGCGCTTCTTCAAACAAAACAGCCCTACCCCCGGCAACTCCGTCGTTGCTGTCAGAATAAATTACTCTAACTTTTGAAAAACGCTCCTCAACGAAACAAAGCCACTCTCTAAACTTAGAGTTACTAGCATTATCATATATTAAAACTTCCTGTATATCACCGCGATGCTCAGATAACTCTAACCACGTAACCATACAATCTTTTGTTTTAGCCAACCTATTATGTGTTAAAAATACCAAAGATATAGAACACATAGTATCAGTCAAAGCTTTAAACACATGAGTTCTAATTGAATTAGCATAAACAGAATCACTAGTGCGAATATAGTGAGGTGTTATAACTGAAGTATCTACAGTGGGGTCGTTATCCCACAAATGCGTACAATAACTATCTTTAAATTTTTCTACATGTTTTTCAAAACTACCATCGCTCAATGTTAACTCTTGAAGTTTATCCCATATTGGAAAGAAGAAAGAATTTCCTGACAAAACCGTAACATCTTTTCTAGATTCACGTTTATATAAAAGATAAGGATATATTACCGAATGATAGTCCCAGTCAGAATCTCTACCAGAGGAGGAAAAGTTTGAATAACAATAATACCAGTCTCGTATAAAAGTTGAGCCTGGCTTGCAGAGCATTACCGCATTGCACAAACCATAAGCGTCTAGAATATTACTTAACGTGGGATCTTGAAAAATTCGAGCCGAATCCTGGATGCCCAAAACACACTCGTTAGATAACAGCTCGGTAAAAGGTTTCCATGTTATGGTATCGATGTCTAAATATATCCCACCTGTTCTGTACAGTTCACGCAGCCTTATAATATCAGATGCGTGTGCGTAATGTTCAACACGGTTACCAAATATTTCATTAACCAACTCTACCTTGTGTAATGTTAAATAAGGTTTTATGGCATCCCACCACACACCATGTGGCTCAACACAGTAGTGGAAGTAAACAGCTTCTGGTTTATTATGAGTTACAGCACTAAGAATAGCTAAATAGTTAACAAACGAAAACTTCTGCGATGTTAATTTCATACCATAACAGAAATGTAGTACGTTAGGTATAGTGTCTGTAGCAATATCCGGTGTAGGAAGAACAGATTCTTCAGAGCTTGCTCGCTCAAAGGAGTAACCTCCTAAATCTAAATCTTTTTGAAAATTTTGATAAACAAAATCTACATCTGCATCAGAATAGTAATCGGAGTAATGACCATAATAAACTTTTTGAGGCTGAGTGATTTGAGGGTCATTAAAAATATCAGATAAACAAGAAGGGTCCGAGTAAGCGTCTTCAATCCTAATAATGTTCTTAATCCAGGGAGGGATATGCGGGCTTTGTCTCTTGATATTATCTCTACGAATATAGTCAGAAAAACTTTCACCAGAAATTAAAGATTTATTGTAGTCTTTATAGTAATCATAGACCAAACGCTCAAACGGATTTACTACAAAAGCTATAGAGTTATACTCAGAACAAGTATCTCGTCCATATATACTAAAAATTTCCTTAGCACTTAGCTCAGCCAGATGATATATACCTAAGTCAGAAAAAATATTTGAACATCTATCATCTTTTACATGCACAGGTATAACCCTGTGTTTATGATTAATACAAGGAAACTTCATCCTGTATACAGACCTATCTAACTTACGTGTAGCTTTTCGACGCATATCTATCCAGCCGGGGCCGCATTTGCTAAGTTTACCGGAATGGTTTTCTCCTGTACCCATATTATAAACAGCTGTATCATTTAATGGATACTTCTCAATAGGTTGATGGCAGTTGAAGAAAAACACACCATAGTTCATGTGACAACCCAAAACACCCTTAACAAAAAACGGATGTACAAATTTTAATATATCAGCTGGGGTGGCGTCTACATCCAAGTCTTTAAAGGGAATATCCTTACATAGAACAGAGTAATTAAGTATATGAGAAGTACCACAAGTTTCATTAAAATTATTACGATAAGTAATAAACCCATTTTGCGTATACATACCATAATCAAAATACCAACCCATGCGACCGGGGTTCTTGGAGCAGAAATCTGAAATACTATCAGCTATAAAGTCATCAGCATCAAAGAACATGACGTATTCAGGATCATACTTCTTTGCTGCAATCAAACCTACAACAAACTTTAAACCTCTATCTAGATTACAGGCGGGCACACCAGTAATAGCACCCTGCGCTAAAGAAGGAGGTGGAAAATCTACAGTTACAAAATCCACTTTACCGTGTATACGGTGATTATCCTCAAATTTGTCTAAAATTTTATTACAGACAACAATAACTTTAAAATCAGGACAAGTCTGTGAACAAACCGAGAATAATGTATCTCTTAACAGATCCCACACTCTCTCGTAAAAGATACTGTTATTTGGATGCCTTACTGAAGTAATAAAAGTTATCATGCAAAGGAGTAATTAAAACAGGAAATGTCTTATTTGTAAATTTCAGATACAATGTCTATAGATTCTTGGTTATAGGCTTCAGTATAGTATGTATCGTCTGAGTTATTCTTATGGGGTATAATATCATTAGCGTGTCCAAACAATCTAATACCAATGTCGTGAACTGCAGAATCATATTCCTCAAATCTATAAACATGTTTAGGTATTTGCCTACCTGCGTTAATTAGAAACTTGCATTGAGGTAGCAAATGAGGGGAAAGTTTATGACTGTATGGTATGAAGTGACAAGGCTTCTCAAACCAAGAATCATAATTTTTAACAAAACCATTAAAATCACCGTCATAAACTTGGACATACATGTTTGCTACACGCGTATCATAAAAATTCATACCACCAGAGCTTAAGTACTTAAAGGCTGAATGTAGTCGTGCCCAAGGATTTCTTACAAAAGCAAAAGTGTAGTAATCACGCAGAATGTCACTACCCCGTAAGTACGTACTGTATAGGTGCTCCATAGTTTCATGCTCGCCACCCTGTAACAACACAATACAACGACCCCTAAGAAACCTAAGCAAACTAGTACCACCTGTTCTAGGATTGTGGAAAAAGCAAAATTTATCGTCTAAAGATATATACACTTTTATCGAGATTAAAAAATTCAATTCCAAGTGTCAACTAATAGCTAAAAAAAATGCAGACCTCGAAAGATCTGCATTTTTAAAAGAGTAACTTAGAACTCAGAGTTCTAAAGTTCTAAGTCATCCACCAATGCATGTTCTCTTTGATAGTAATCTTTGATCATAGAATTACTATCTTCTGAACTAAGTTTTATTAACGTCTTTGCCCGCAGTCTCTCTGGTAATTCTCTACCCGTATCAAGATGTTGGTAAACATCAAAAGCATCATCAACTGCATCCTGTGAAAGTTCGCCAACTTTCCAACAACGTTTTAAGAGACTTTCCGGGAGGCACCTGGTGTTCCATAGCTGGAGGACCATCTTTTCTGTCTGCTCGTCAACTTCAAATTCCCAACTGAAAGCCGGAGTAGAAAGCGGAGAAATTGGTGTAATGACTACACAATCTTCCTTATGATTATTTTCCCAAGCCGTCGCTGTAACTGAAAAGACCATAGCTTTCACCGGTCTTGACCCAGAACTTAACAGACTAGGGTGTAGCAATACAATGTCTCCGTCAGTAACCTCTGTCATAGGTTCCGCATTTGGAGCTTCAAAATTCTCTACAGCCCTACCGTAGTAAACCGAATACTCTTCGGAGAACTGTTGTAATTGACGTTGCCGCTCTTGCGTCGCTCTTAATATTTCCTTTAATTCATTTATTAGTTCCATAATTTATCCTTTCCTATATTGATAGTTGAAGTACCGTACTTCATAAATATATAACGCATTTTAGATAAGTATTTTAGAATTGAAATAAATATGATATACAATATGATATATAAATGATAAAATGGCAAGCACTAAATCGCAGGGGCAAACTATGTTACATACTCAGCGTCATAAACTTAGGTATTTCTTTAGTGCTAGCTTTTATGGGTTGCTGGATAGCCGTGTTTCATGTATTGTATGCTTTTATACTAAGCGTAGCCACATACGATAAAAAAAATCAGATATGAGCATTAAGACAAAAGAAGATTATATTAAACTCTGCAAAATGCTTGGAGAAGAACTTAGTGAAGAAAGATTACTATTCTTAGACCAAGGAGAACCTTTAAACAAACCGGTTAAACGTGGAGAAAATCTAACGAGTAATTTGGAAATACTTATACGGTATGCACTTACAAAAATACAAAGAGACGATCTAAACCTGGGTAGCGATGCTGCTAAACAATACTTGTCTAAATTTTTATCTGAAACAATATTACAAACAGCTGAAGACAAAAACTGGTGGGACAAGTACCACTACGACCTTTGATCTTTATCTTTTTCAACTAAGTCATAACGCTTAGTTATAGCTGAAACAATTCTGTTTACAGCAGACTCCCTAACATGTTCATTATTAAACGGAGTTTTACCATACCAGTGTAAATTAGCTGATATAATTTTACGTAAGTATATTATCGCTTTGTCAGTTATATTTTTCATCTATATTAGTTCCCACCTATTATCGTAGTTTAATCTGAACGTACCCCTATGAGATTCACCCCAAGAACATTCGTTCGGAGCAAATAAACTCATAAAATATTTACCCGTAGGTTTTTGGTATAAGTGGTAGGTATTACCTATTACAGGTTTCATCCGCATCTCAGCGTTAAATATTATCTCATTCCATTTTACATCTTCTGCCAGCTGCTCAAATTCTGCTTTTAACTTATCAAAGCGTTCTTGATAATGCTTATTTGCTGAGTGGACTGCACCAACTTTCCACCCACCTAAGCTATGATCTGGACGTATAGCAGGAGCTCCCACATTACTAGCATATGGTAGTGAATGTGGATTTGGTGCAACATTATCCGGTAGATCTTTTTCTAGCATCACAGTTTATTTATTTTACAATACTCCCTGTACCGTGCTTGTTGGTATCTGTACCCTTCGATAAGATTCAAAATATACTTCCGTTTACGACCTCTACGACTTTCCCAATAGAAAAAAGGTGGCTGTTGTATATCCCAAAAAACTTTATGTTTATTCATACAAGCAGTTAACCAACCAAAGCCTCTGTACCCAGCAATGTAACATTTAGCCCGGCTTAGTAATGCACAATCAACATCTGCTTCGTTTGATACAAATTCTATAATTAGACCAAAGTTCTCTAACATCTCGATCAAATTGTCTAAGTATTCTTTACTCTTCCCGGGTCTATGCTTTTTATGGCTACCAGTTACTATTACACACTTTTTATATATTTTGTTTAAGTTGTTATCTTGTATGATGGAAAATACTGTATCAACCCAGGGAAAATGATGGTTGTTAATATTATTACCCATGTAATTAAATATATCACCAATCCTACAATGCATGTAGAAAGCATCATTACAAGGCTCCGGAGCTTCTACAGAGTCTACTATTTGCTGTAGTAGTTCATAATCAACTGTGTACTGAGGTAAATCGCTACGAACATTTTTTACATATTCGTGACCTATTGTATTAGGATATAACTCAGCAATGTCTTTTCTGTTAAACCGTACAATATCACATAGATTGTAACCCCCTAATTTATTCTTTATATCGTCTGGATTCATATATCACAGTTTATTTATAGTAGATACAACGGTATGGATATTGGATTCGTTCAATCTTTCTAAGTTTAAATCACCACCAAAGTCCTTTCGTACAGTGTATCCGGACTCTTCACCAAAGCGTACTAACTGAGACACAAAATCCATTGCACCACCTTGCTTTAACCATAGCCAATAAAAATCTAACTGGTCAGGATTACATTCTACTAAAACATCGAACTTACCAAACACCGAAGCGTATAGTGTAACATCCCTAAAACAGGTTCTTGAGCTTGGTGGATCTGACAGCTCTGCATCTAATATAAACAACATATCCTATAAACTATATAGGATAATATAGTAACAGATCCTAAGATCTTATCAATAATATTTATCTAGTGTGGCTAAGAAGTATATCTCTTAACCTCTTTACTGCAGCAGCTCTAGTTAGGTAATCTTGTGAGAACTGACTCATATTATTACGTATGTATTTATACAACTTAGCATCTTCATCTAACCTATTTATATTTTCCGACAAGTCGGATAGATCACTCTTAACTGGTACATAATGTACCCAAGGTACTAAATGTTCAAAGAAAAATTCTTTCCAAGGCCTATCTACGATAAATATAGGTCTAAAACTAAAAAACTGAAGTTTAAGCCTTGGAGTATACCCAACCCCTTCCATATCAATGAGATACTTAAACAAAGAACTTTGCTCCAGCATACTCATGTATTTATGTGGAGGTACTGCATTAAATTCTGAATTCCACTCAACACTTCGGTAGAATATATTATCTTTTCCCACAGTTTTAGCATGTTCTACAAATTTACGCCTAACGTCAGAAGTCAAAGCGCCTAACCAACCTAGAGCTTGTGTTGTAGGGTTTTTAAAACCAGCAGCCATAAGTTTTATACGATAATGCTCATAATCATCTATACCGTAATTCTCACAAGACTGGAAAAAATAATCAGGATAGGTTTTGCTGTAGTCAGTCAAGTCCGAGGTGCAGGGCTGATAATAAGGAATTGATTCCTGTATTTCCAGGCTACGATCTAAGGATAGAGGTTTGTCAGCAAGAGAAAACAAAATCCAATCAAAATCACCAACACCTTCAGAAGCAGCAGTGTGCAACAAGGATTCTAGGGCCCGACCCCGGGATTCGTAGTGGGATACCTCAAAGTGCAAGTGTCCGTTTTCACGTTTGACCGCAATGCTTTTTTCAGGTAGGGTAAAACTTTCTAAACTAGGTTCCATAACAAATTAATTAATATGATTGAATTCTATAACGTTCGCAAAAAAGAAAAAGTATCTGTGTCAAAAACAGAAGTAGAGAAAGTCGAGTACAAGTCAACATCCAAAAAAGGAAAAGAGATTATTAGGTACGGACTAAAAGCTGTAGATGACGACGGAACGAAGTTAACCAAATTTGTAAGTAAAGACACATACAACAGTATATAATAAATAATTTATACAATAAGTAAAAAAAGGCTTTCCCATACGGGAGAGCCTTTTTTTATTTCACTCACTGGGAGTTCAATTATATATAACACTATTGCTCGCTTAATTTCGCTGCCTTTAACATCCAAGATTTTACAGGCATTTCGTTAAGCCAGTCATTTACTGTGGGGATTCTACCGAAGTCTTCTAATAGGTGCTGCTCGCCAATTAGCCGTACAGGTACCTCTTTGCCATCTGCATTAGTTATCACATGTCCAAACTCGTGTTGACACATGAAAACGCCATATGAGTGGTGTCTGAGGGCTCTATGGCGTGCATCAGGAAAAAACGCTTTAGTAGCATCGAACCAATCGTGTATTGGTAAGTAGTCTTCTATAACGCCTCCCCACTTCTTTACGGAAGACTTTGCATGATGATATGGGTGTGCCATCAATCGTAGTAGTTCCAGGACACCTCAGCACCACTATCGTCGCGTAACTCTGGCTCAGTTATGTATAGCCCAGAGCCTTGAATTATACGCTTTGGTCCAGGGTGTATCGTCAACAGACACTCAAGGTCGTAGTTATCCAAATACTCCCAAGGATCATATTCTCGGCTGAAATCTAGCTCATCAGGCCATGCATTACATTGATGATCCAAATGCTCATTCAACTGACCATCTATTACAATGTCTGCCTCGACATGTCTAAGTCTGGATTCATCAGATTCTGTAGCAAATCCTATCGTTAATCTCTTTACACCTAGCTTCTCCAACTTATTCATGAACTCTATGTTCTTCTCAGTAAATTCATCTTCAGCTGGATTAGTATCATCTACAGGTAAATATGTTTGATATGATTCTGTCATAATATTTAAATGCGCGGAGCGTTGTCGCGCGATTTTTTTTGATATATATTTGATATATACTACGCTAGAAGTCTAGGTAGTGTTAACTGGATACGGCTCAGTCCAAACTAATTTAGATTCTGTTCTTCCTTTACCATACCATCTGATTCCCATGTATCCAGATCTCCAATGAGGCTTTAGTTTACCTCTCTTCTTATCTGAATCATATTTTATCGATGTGCGGCCCGCATATTTCTTTCCTAAGAAGTTTGGTGCATACAGTACTGTCTTTTTTCTTCTCTGTGCTTTTGTAAGCTTCTTTGACTTTGTTTGTACTGGTGACCATTCTTCTCTTCTACAGGACATGTACATAATCAATCCTAGTATCAGTTTAGTTATCTTTTGTATACCTGCTACTTCAGATTCTTTATTTCTTCCTTCTAGCATTTTAGCTGCGGGCATACCTTCGACTGTATAACTATCCTCATAGGTCTTTAGTATGTCTTTGAATGAGGTTGAACTTATAGGATAACTACATACGGACATTTCTGATCCTTGATATAAGATTACTATACTGAATGTAGGTATTATTCTACATGGCTCTCCTTTTATATCTTCTACTTCCTTAATCAGTTCTGCTTGTTGTTTATCTCTTTCCTTTTCTTCTAGTGCTAGAGTTTTACTCCATTTCCGGGAAAAGGGTGCATCGTATATCCTACCCTCAGTATCATTGCCTGGATTTAACTCTTTTGCACGGAGTTGATAAGACAGGGGCTGAATATCAAAGCTTCTATGGTATGCAAAGTTTGTTACTTCATCTCCTGTTCCTTCATCAGTAATTCCTTTCTTTGGTAGGGAGAACAGACATGCATTGAATGGCCACTTCATCTTTGTTAGATCTAAGTTGTCTGCCATGCTTGTCATATTCAGCATGTTTAACAGGTCTTTTCCTACAAAGTAGTGTGGATACATGTAGTGCCGAAGTCCAATGTGTACTTTTGAACAGATATCATTGTGGAAGTTATATCCTTCCTCATGAACACCATACCCATTGAATATATAGTCATGTAACTCAGGGTTATATGTACCATGCATGTTTACTCTCGCACATTCTACTGCTTGGTAATACTCAGGGTCATGGTATCCTCCTGGTACTATATGTTTCCTTGGTGTATGTATTTTGTACTGTTGTGGGTGGTGTTGTCTAACCAAACTAGGAATCTCTTTACACATTGATGCATACACCTCTGTTTTATCTTCTTCTCCAACTTCCTCCGTACAAGACGGAGTAACAGCATGCCCAAAGCCCAGTGTACCATGATCTGCATCTCCTACTATTCCATCATATTTTACATTCGTCATAATTTATATTAATTTTTATTTGAACAAAAAAAGAATGCACAAGTCTAAACCTGTGCATTCTAGTTTGTTTGCGTTTGTTTAACCCTGAGGCGTCTCCTAAAAAGGTGGCGCCTCTTCATCATCAGGATCCCACTGACTTCCTAAGTCCCAGTCCTGATCATCGTCCTCATAACCTTCTTGATAGTCAGGCTCAAAAACCAAACTTAGTCTACCATCAGAAAGTTTATAGTTGGTCTTCTTTACATAACCTAACTTCGAGATACGCAGACTTAAATCATCAACATTCTGAGGATCAACTATAACACGCAGAGACCCAAGGTCAGCATCATAGTCTACCTTATTACTGTAAGATTTAGCAATTGCTACTGCATTCTCAAAGTCTTCTGACATTAACGTAACTCTTTCCGGAGTAAGCGCCAACGATAGGAATCAATCTCTTTGTGCCCATCGTCTATTTCATAAAGCATTTCCACCACATCCTCGATTGTATCATATATATACTGGTGAGGAATCATGCCCATTAACCACAGGGGAGTATTTTTCTTTCCTCCCTGCATAGCAATGAACATAGGCTTCTTCATCCTACTTGCAGTTACAATCTCTTCTGCTGAACCCCAGCTAGCAACCTCAGGTACTAGATGTGCTATAATGAAGTCAGATCGGTCAACTAAGTTAAGATCATAATTCCTAACCTGTCGAAAACGATCAGCAACATCATTATAGTAACCCTTCTCCATTTGTTCTAATGTACGCTTTCGAGTTTCCTCGTCTTCTGCTACATCTTTAACAAAAGGTTTACGGTATGGATTAAAACAAAGAATATGTCGATCTTTTAGCTTTTCTTCGACATATTCTCTCCAGTCCCTGCCGTCAGAGTATTGCATATGCCCCACTAGATATGTGCGGGTCTTATACAAAATGTTAGGTTTCTCTGCGAATTGATCAGCCACCTGGATAACCTCCATGTACTGGCTTTCTAATTCTAGCAAAACCAGCGATACGTCTACCAATGTATTCTTTATCTGACTGGTGAGGACTAACTAGGGCGATGTCCTTATCAATATAAGTCATTACGCCCTTATTCATATTAAGAGCATACTTTTTTCTCTTTGCCAATTCCGGACTCGTGTTGTTATCTATTATCGTTTCCAAATCCCACATATTTAAGCTCCTCTCTTGCGTTCCATCGTTTATTGTTAACCCAGTGTAAATAATCCACTGGTCTCATATCAACTGCTGATGCTCTAAGTTTTATTTTGTGCGGATCATAACCGTCACGCGTATACACACCTGGACAGTCTTGCCCGTCTATAACTGGATAATTGTGTAAGTGAGATACAGATTGCTTAGAAGTACAGCCAATGAAAAACATACAAAAAACAAGTAATGTAACATATTTCATTTTGAATCACACTCCGAATCCGCGCAGCATGTTGACGGTGGCAGCTCTGAATCACAATCATTATTACATTCGTCCTCGCAACTACCACATGCCTGCTGCCATTTGTTTACGAATTTCATAAACCTATCAGAAAACTCAATAGCTGTTGCCGGGTTATTGAGATTGCGTACAGCCTGTGCTAGCATCTCGCGTTCTTCGTATAGATCTTTTGGTAAATCGGTATTAGTCATAATTTAGTCTTTGTATAGAAACCAGATAAAAGTGAATACTACAAGCATAAAAAGCAACAACATCAATGAACTCATTCATCATCAGGCTGTACGTTAACATGATCGTTCTTAATCTCATCTAAATGAAACTGAGAAATTGCAGCATGGTAACCATCTGCATAACTTACCATCCCCTTACCCTGTAACTGAGCCATACCCATATAGACTTTACCAGCCTCATAACCCTGGTTGTATGCTTCAGCCCTAATAGTAGTTTGTTGATGCATAGCCTCAAGTACTTGATCAGACTTTATAGCGAGTTGTGCTTTGTACCAGTCTAACAAAATTTGCTTATCTGTTTTTTCTGCATGATCTACAAAAGTCCAGGTTAAGAACCCTGCTAGCCATACAATTACTGCGATACCTGTTATCAATAGTGTGTTTTCTAATTTTTTATTCATAGTGTTAGTTTATTGAATAGCTTCCTAACCGTAAGAAAGCTATAAATTTTCTTATATAATCTTTATTTTCTTTTCCAGAGAAATTTACTAGCAGTGACGATAAATTACCTTGAGCCATAGAGTTTCTATGTCTCACATTATTCTCATCAACAAGACTAACTGTACCGTCCTCATTTTCTCCAGGTACAGGAATAGGTTGATCTGGTAAATCATCTAGTGCTGATTCTAATGCTTTTGCCATATTAAAAGCATCTGTCTCTGTAACTAGCTGACCATCATTACCGAAGTAATCTCCTTCCCAGCTATCAGCAAACTCATTATGACGTACGCGCTCAGCATCAGAAACATTATGCTTCCTAGCTTCTGCCTCACTAAGCTTCGGTATCATTGTACCCTCAGGCTCCCAGCCACACGAACTGGCTAACGTTAATATCGGAGACCAGCCCCAGATATTCCAACGGAAATATCTATCTTCTTCTGGTATGTCCTCCTTTGTACTTTCAGTATATAAATCGTATCCCATTACAAACCCCATTAATTTTTATTTATTTTTTTGTTAAGCTGTCCTATAGCCTCAATAGTAGAAGCTACATCCGATAATTCTTCTATACGCTTATCGTGATGCTTATTTAGTTTTTCCTGTTCAGTAACAAAATTACTAAGAGCTAGGTTTCGTATAGCATCTGCCGAGCGCATCTCAGCAATATTCTTACTTATGATTGAAACCTCTTTAGATAAATCAGTAAGAATAGTAATTAACTGTTTTATATCATTCATTTTTCATAGCATTTTTAAGTTTTTTCTTAGCGCCCAGTAGCTCACGTTGAACTTTAAGTAAACGCTCCATACGATTCTTTAGGACAACTAAGTCCATATCTAGATTTTGCATACGCACTTGCAATATTTCTTTTTGTTTAGTCATAATATTTAGTTATATAGTTACATAGATAAAAATGGTGGAGGTGGGGGGAGTCGAACCCCCGTCCACCAACATTTCGAGCAAGACCTCATTCACAAGCTTATCCTAACCTTCGTATAACTCATTGGTAGATTGGTTAGACAAAAAACCTACCGAGCTTTGCGACAACTTCTGTTTCCATTCCCAGATATTACCCGTGGTGTCGCCATCATCGATAATACCTAGGTTGTTTTGGAGCCTAAGGAAATCGCCCCAGCTTTATAGGCTCCTCTGGTGCGCGATTTGTTGCCAACTCAGGCAGCCTTGGCCAAAGCCAAGGGACCTTCGAAAACAACAACCTTTTCGGAATAATCCTCGCCAGGTAAACAGCGTAAGCACATTTTTAAGGAGGCCAAGTGCTCATCCCCCGCTTGCAGTCTATTTCTCCATGATGGTGTCGAATCCAAAAGTACACCCCCATTTAAATACTTAATGTCCTGTGTTTTTGATTAGGTCGCAACCTTGAATCAATATACACAGATTCTTGATAGTCCTTATAAGCTTTAGCGTAAGTTAATCGCTTAGCTCCCAGTGTCCACCGCCAACCGAGTGGATGTAGTAATTTACTGTCGTTTGTCTGTCCGGGTACGAAGGGTACACGAAAGCAAGAAGACAGTGAACGTAGATCATCCTCATCATCATAGGATTTTCTATACTCTATATGTACAGCTCTACATCTGCCATCTGACATAAACTGTATTACGCTGACTCCCAAGTCATATTTTTCATTACAGGATAGTACGCCAGCGTATCGTACACCTGTAAATAAATTGTATATTTGTTCTAACATATCCACACCTTTCTATATATATGTACAGTAGTCTGTACAATTATATATAACACAAGATAGCTAGAACTTGCTAGTCTTTGTCAGAATAACCTGCCGCCCACTGTGCGTACAAAGCTTGCCTATCAGCATCAGCTTTTCTTAATTTGCGTACGCGCTCTTGGATTTCAGGTGTTTGATCTTCTAAACGTAAAGATTCAAAATAGTATGGGTATAATAACGCAAGCTTCTCGTAAACCTGCACCATCTCCTTGCGTATAGCTTCAGAGTAATCTTTATCTTTTTTATTTACCTGCTGCAATAATCGAACAGATAATTCAGTTAACTCTTCAGCTAACTTTAAATGTATTTTCTGTTCTTTAGTTTTAATAACTAACTATATTACAAACCAGTATGGTCTACAATTGGCTCTATAGTAAACTCTGTCTCCTTGGTGCCGCTCAAGTTTTTAATACTTGTTGTAATAGATTCAATAGTTGTAGCATAAAACTCTCGACCCCAGGAGTCAGACATACCCAGACCTGTCTGAATACCATTTTCTCGCAAACGATCTAAAGACTTATACAAAAGTAGATAGTGCTCAAGAGAATTTCTATACCCGTCTAATTCTGATGTTGGTGTTGCGTGATCTGAATAATTTGTAAGTGCCATCGTAAATATCTCCTATGATATGTTTTTAAATTTGAGAAAAATCATCAACAGGATTTATCCCACTAGTTGTGTCTAAATTACTCTCAATTGTACGCATAGAAGAAAGAATTGAATTCTGTAATTGATTTAGTGCTTTTCCATAAAACGTAACATTTGCAGTGTCTACTTCATAACCTTTGAGTCTTAAATCGTTTAAATCAGTAAGAAGTGTTTGATAGGTTGTCAGTTGAGTAATCAACGTATTTACATTTGTCTTAATGGAATTATAATTATCGGTATAAGTAATTGGCATAGCTGATGATTGGTTGTTGGAACTACCGGTTAGAAATATAGCCATAATTATTCAGGACGTTTACCTAATGGTTTACCATCAGGTCCTATTTCGCCAGAACGAATCTTAGTAGCAGATATATCCTGTAATTCCTTACTTAAGTTTATTTGTTCAATGTTATATCCCACACCACGACCATAAAATACATCTGTAATATTTGGCAACTCAATAACTTTTACCTTATTACCATATTCAATACATGCAGCATGTATTTCAGCTTTTACAGCTTGAAAGTCATAAGGATTACTGTCATCAGTACCGCCGGTATCCCTAATAGCGATGCAGCACTGTCCTGTACGTTTAATTGCTTCAGCAACTAATGTTTTATGTCCGGCGTGAAAAGGTTGATACCTACCTATAAGTAAAGCTGTTGGAGCTTGATTATTCCAGGATTCATATCTAAAAATATGATCGAGTACTTGCTGACACCACTCCTGTGGAGTACCCTCACGAAGAATAATGTCATGACTATCCCAACGATCATCCTGATCTGGATTTTCAAACATCTTATTTGTATCTTCGTATCTACCTTCCTTAATTCTATCTACCCATATCACATAGTCTGGATCAAATGCATTTCGTGTTTCCTGTGTAGGACAACAAAAATCAGATATAACATATGATCCAGATTTAGCAGCCCACTTAGCAAGCTTACCCATCCTGAATGCATGTTCAATTCTATCCTCTGGACTAAAACCTAAATCTTTATGAATATCCTGTCTAATCGCATCTGCATTATACCAAACAGCAGAAAGCTTTGGAACAAGCAGTTCCGCTAAAGTAGTCTTTCCACAACCGGGTAGTCCCATGATGAGGATCTTTCGTTTGATACGCAATTTATCATCTGTGTCTTTTGGAGTCATAGTTATTTATTTATGCAAGAATTAATAATATCATAGGAGTCAGCTCTGTCAATCCATCCTTTATCACAAGAAACTTTACCTTCGCCGGGTTGCAGGTCTTTATAGTGTAAAAAGAAGTTTTTTGATATTTCTAAAAACATTGGTTCAACATCCTGTAAATTCCTATAACGCTTACCGTATTTAAGCGGTACAGCTAAAACCTTGTAATCCTTTTTACCATCATCAGTCATGTCTAATACGCCTAAAACCTTTGCTTGAACAAATGTACCAGTTATAAGTGGACGCTGACTAATAACAAGAATGTCTAATGGGTCGCCATCTTCACAAAAAGTGTTTGGTATAAAACCATAGCTAGCCGGATATACCATGGCAGAGTCTAAACTCCTGTCATACTCAAAAACATTATAGTCAGCATGGTATTCATATTTTACACTACACCCCTTAGGTATCTCTATAATAGCGTTAACAATCTTAGGGGACTTATCGTGTGTTGGTATATCGTATAGGTTCATGTTAGGATTCTCTTATAATCCGCTTTATATCTTTTTTCCATTCGGTTAGTTCTATAAGTTGGTCATGTATTTCTAAGCAAGTATCTTTCCAGTATTCCACGCAGTCACGTAAAGCTGCATTCTCTTTTCTAAGATCCTCCAACTTCTCAATAGCTGCGTCAATATTCGGACATGTAAAATCCGGAAATTCGGGAGCTTCTTTTTCTAACTGACTAAAACTTTTAGGTTTCATGCATTTAAAGAAATCAATATTAATTTATTATTTACAAACAACAACTAAAAAAAAATAAATATATTCGTGCATCTGCCTATTTTACAGACAGATGCACGAAATATTATGTTCGAAATTTAGCTACGCTATCACAAATGGAGTTTCCTCCTTAATTGTAAGAATTAGCAAGTCAAAGTTTTCATCCCTATCCTCAGCATATTTCTCTATGGCTGAAACAGTTTCTTTCCAACTCTTCCTCACGGCTTTTTGGATATGTTCCATAGATAATACCTGGCACAACGTGGTGTCATTAATCCACCGAATCTCGGGAAAATACTTTTCCATAGGTTCGATGATTAATCCATCCAGAGTCCCGTCTGTTACGACAAGACCGTAATCGTTTTCACATGCCAGCCTCGCTATTGAAGCATGGACATGCAACTTATCTAAGAAGTCAACAGCAGCTGCCTGGTAACTTCTCCTCATTAATATTGTTAAGCTCATTTTCTATATTTTTTATTTTTGCTATTACGATATCCTTTTCTTCTAGTGTAAGACTAGAGGACTCAATTATTAATCGCAGATCCAATAGCTCCGCTGCTAGATCTGTTGTGAATATTATGTCTGGCGTCATAATTAGGTCTCCTGTTAAAATGCTCTATGAACACCGGTTCTAGAGCGGTTCTTAATTTCCTTAACGCACGCCATTCAGCTTGTTGAATAGCTTGCTTGCTAGTACCACAATATGAGGCTATATCGTGACAAGATAGCATAGACATATCCTGATCAACAAGTTCCGCTAACTTCTCATTGATCTGAATGGTTTTTTCTTTAGCTTTCATCCGCATCCCTTCTATTACAGCTTTGCTGCATTGTTGTTAATAAGCTATAGTATATATATGAAATATAGCTTATATGTAATAATATTAATATTAGTAGTTAGTTGTACTACTCCGAATATACCCCAAAGTAAACAACTCCCTAAAAAAGACTGGGTTAAAATATACAAACACGAAATACGTGTTGCATTACAAAACGAAGATATGTGGGCATACTACTTCTTCGCTGAAGAATTACGTAATGAAATAAAACGTGTAAATCAATTAAATGACACAAGCTACGAGTACAGCAGTACGCCTAGTAGCAATAGGACATATTAAATATCTATAACGTTCCCTTTCATAATACGTGGTGGGTCGCAGGGGTATATGAATGTATTCCATGTATTTATATTAATTAAATATAAATACATTTAAGATTTACTTCAAATTATATTTCTATCTCAGGATAATCAGTATCTGATTTCTCCCAATCTTTTCTCTTCCTAGAAATATACAAACGGTTATCAGAATAATGGAAGTACATCACGGTGGTTCCGTTATCTACCTTAAACCCTATATGGTTATCAGGCTGTACTTTACAAAAACTACACAAAAGAGTTTTTGTAAAATCCATGAGATCAAGAAAATGATCTCCACTGATTATACTCTGAGAGCCTGCAGGTCTAGACGTTCTGTAAGGGTAATATTTTATTTTCATAGTTATTTGTTGTTATCATATACATATAACACAGCAACAACTAAAATACCTCTAAAATAAAACTACTAAAAATACAGCTAAACCTACGAGTGCAGCAATCTGCCAATATTTTACCGAATGTATCATTCTAATCTAAATCCGTATTAACGTTTGCATAATCACCGAGTTCCATTGTACCCTCAGTGTTATACTTTAATTGAGTGGTAACCGACTTATATGGATTTACTAAAAACTTATCATAAGTATTAATACGGTCTCGCAAATGCATAGCCATTTGCTCGTAAGTACCACGCATAGAATCTTTCTCAGGTAAGAAATCAAGGATTTTACGATTTAGTTTATATACGCGCTCTAGTTGTTTTTTACTAGGCTTATTCTGCCATGATTTTCTAGCCATATTTATAGTTGCTCGAATTCGTAATTAAAAAACTGAATATCCGCTTTGTACTTCTTACCTACAGCCATCTTAGTTTCAAAATCGTAATATGTACTGTAATGTGTATGTACAGTTTGATTAGTACGTTTAAGATCCATAAACCCAAGGTTTAATTTACGACATACATAATCAAAGTCATCCTGTAATGTTTCACACTTTCCTACAAAATCTACTAGCTTGTGCTCGTTTGCATTTAGTATAAATTCAATTTGTTGAAAGTCGTGTGCATAATTACACCATTTAGACAAAGCATCCTCCATTACAAAATCTCGAAAAGTCGGAAATAATTTATTAAATTCTTCTGCGTCTTTATGATTTTTTTTAATGTAAAAGTATTCACTAACAATCCTATCCCAGGGATTTCTTACAAACGAGAATGTAAAGTACTCTTTCTCACGCCACTTCTTATACTCCCCAAGTTTCCTATGTTGCACATCAATTTCACCATAGGTATACCATAAACGATACTCTTGTCTTTCCGCCTTTGTTAAACCTGCTTCATCCTTACAACGCTCAGGATCAATACCTTCATTCTCCAATAAAGCAACCTCAATACTGTTACCCCCGGTCTTAGGTATATGAATATATATATATTTGTGTTTATGTGATATCATACGTATATTAAATATATATTATCTCATAGTTGGTGTTAGACGACAACTAAAAAAAAGAATAGCTAAAAGAAACCCCAACTTGGGGGTTTCTTTTTTTTAGACTTAAACCATCATATGCAACCAATAAGAAGAGCTATAGTTCTCCTTATTGCTTCCTCAGACATAAGCTCCTGATGCCTAGTCCTTTGTTGGTAGCCTGTACCGCCCAGCGGTATATGGTTGATGGTGTTCATAAGTCTTCCTCCGATATAGTGAACATTACTGTCCAAGGTTTATCCGAAGATGCTTCTGAGGACTGGTAAGTATATTTGTACTTCCAGCCGTTGCTCATTTGCTCTTCAGCCTCTGGAACTTCTCCGAGGGTTGAGATAATAACGTTCTTGAGAACATGTTTGAAGTTCTCCACCCCGATATTATCTCGTACGGGGTAATCTATTGTGTATACATATTTGTACACACGATTTTGGAAGTCGGTAGAAGACTTGATCATCTTGCAACCATTCCCGAAATCAATGACTTCAGAATTGCCATAAGTCTGGCTACCTACCGCAGCGGTAAGTGCTATAATTACTATTAGTGTGAACTCTATTAGTTTTTGCATGACTATATTGCCGAATTTTACGAGCTGGCACCGCTCGTTTAGTTGTGGTTGTAAATTCTACTCGTTCGCCCTTGGTCTTCCTGCTGTGTTTCAAGCAAGCCGAGTCGGTACTTGTAAGACAATGATCCACGAGCCTAACGGTACAGTCCTATCGTACCCCGATCATTGAATGCATGTTGTATGCCTACATAGAAAACATTACGCCAACGGGGGTAATGACCCAGTTGACTCAAACTTGAGGAAACGTATAGCACACATTTCCACAGTTTTTCTTGGATCTTCCTGATCCAAGAATGCCTGAAGTACCAACATAGTGTCGGTAGCTTCTTTGAGAAGAAGTTCAGAATCCTCCCCCTCAAGTGCTTCCATCATATCCTTCAAATGCTCTTTGAGAGCAACTTTAATATGAGGAAGTTGACGCCATTTCGGAGATAGTTCCGAAAGGCGAGTTCTTTGTATACCCATAAAGACTTACCCCCTTTACGCCGGGGGTAGGGCGACCTCCTATTGGATCCAATGACCTTTAGCAGGCCATTGGGTCGCGAAGTGCAAGTTCGCAAAAGCCGGGGACGGATTTGATCTGTCCTGAATCGTCCCGTTTCACATCAGGGTGGCCGGTGGCGGGGGTAACCAAATCTTCCCGTGGCTTCCACTGTTTTTCATTTGCCGCTTGGACCATCGCGGAGACGATCACTTTGACGCCCTCTTCCGGCTCGGGGAGCCCAGTGATAGGGCCGTGAGCCGCTTGGAAAAAGCCGTTCTCATTCATGGTCCAAGTTTGGGAAACCCGTGCGAGTTTTCCTGAGGGCGGGTATGTAACATCCTCCATTATGCCCGCTACCGTAATTGCGTGGGGTGTGCAATTGACGTAATCATATTCTGCCATGTTCATTATTTATTCCTTTCGTTTATGTTTTGTGTGTGTGAAAGTCCACCCCCTTTTATCACCGGGGGTGAGGTGGGTTAGCTGGTGAACATATCGATCACCACTGCTAACCAGCCTATGGCAAAACAACCATAGACTATTAACGCATGTAGATTAATCTTCATTGTTAATCCTTTCTTGTTTGTTGGGGTTTCATTGGACTGAAACAAACAAGCGCATGCCTGAGAAAGGGTTCGGGACATTATACTGTGTCACCGAATCTTTAAGTGCAGTATCACCTAGTTCTATATTTCGGCATAGAACACCTAGACTATAATATGGCATAGTCTCCAGAGCCTCTTATTTGCACGTACAGAGGGTTACGCCTTTTGCCGTGTATACCCAACAAAAGTTATGATTCATCGTATACAATTATTAATAACACAATTTACTCAGAAATTGCATTACAGGATCTCACACAGTTGTATGGCGAATCCTTCGTCCGCATACGAACTATCAGATATCTCGCACTCATCTAGCTTTGGGCGCTTAGACTTGTCCTCCCTGGATTTGAAGAACGCTTCGATATCCTGCGTAGGCAAGTAGGAGTGTAGGCGGCTAAGTCCTACCCACTTATACTCAGTGGTGTTTTCGTCTTTGCTGATGTCAATCCTTTGGGGGAGTTTAATATGCGCTGGTGGTACAGGTACACAGTCACTGTCGTAACCGTCTAGCAAGCCAAGCACACGTCCGTAGTTGTCCAGACTACACTCCTGATGGAACATCACGAGGGTCTTGTATTCCCTAGGACCTCCAGTAGCCCATCGACTCCAGGCAGCACCCTGTTTAGGGTCGCTGTTCCAGGCTACCAGACCGGTCTCCTCAAACACCTCTCTAAACGCGGTTTGGATTGGAGATTCACCGTCTTCCATATGCCCCTTAGGAGGAGACCAGGTGGTACCATATTGCTTACATAGTAACATCTTTTCTTCACCGGTATTAGGATCCTTAGCCACTAACCACATACCACAAGAAACCGGGTATAGGAATCTATACTGGTAGCCTGCATAACTTTTGGATGGAGCATAGGAATGGGCATATACAGCTTGCTTCATTACATTAGCATAGTGGTCCGAGTTGTCTACCTCCATGGAGACAAGGCAATAATGAGACTTGGAATAGTCGTTTTGAAGGATGAGACCATTTTCCTTCTTGAACTTCCTTTTACGCTGATACCCATGTGTAGGGTAGTTAATCTCCTCGACCATATCCCTGACTTCTTCAAGGCTCTCGTGGTCGTAACGCCATAGTATCCTACCCTTGTAGGCCTGCCATGGGTCTCGAACTCCATCCTCCTCTTTGTGTGGCCAAATGATGGCTATACAATCTATAGGAGCGTAAAACCCTTTTGGAACATCGGGATTTAAAGAACAAAGCAAATCATCGAAGTTCATAGCCCGGCCTGTTTGAGAACAAGCTTCTTCATGACCTACCCATTCCTGTTCAAGGTTTTCCCGCATATCACACGGGAGGAACAGTTCACACTCCTGCTCGATAACCCCATCGGGATCAAGCTTCATATGGCCGTCCAACCAAATCGGAACATCAAACCCGCAGAACCCTTGGGCATACCCATGGATATATATTTCAACATCCTTGTTCTCAGGAAGCTCGTCTATTGTGAACTTCCAATCGGATTGAGGCTCCACAAGCCCAGGTACGTTTCCCGCAGTGAAAAAGCAGTAGGGAGCACTCGAAGTGAATTTAAGCGTACTCATTTCGACAACCTCCCCTTTATACTAGTAATATGTCCGGGGTCGTCTGGGATATCGGGATGAAATTTTATCAGCATAACCATACCCGGAGGGTTTGATTTTAATTCTACAACATACGGATGTTTTTCTAGGTGTTCGGATCGATCTTCGTCACCCATCTCAACCCATTCGATAGACAACACTTCTTTCTTTTTCAACTCATGCCGTTTCTGTGGAGTCACTTTTTTCAAAGTATTACTCAACGCTTCCGACAGTAAGTCACGTAGAGGCTGCCATGTTATTTTATTATCACTCATATCAATTTTCCTCACATGATTTTACCCACCTATAATTTATAGGGCCTTTCTTTAACCAATGGTAATGAGTACGGTCTCAAATACTGATAACACGAAATACGTAAAAATTGCATATGTAAAAAAAAACCCTCTCCGAAGTGAGAGGGTTTTTTATCAGTTAACCTAAACAACTGGGCGTATTGGCCCGATTAGTAAAGGTAACAAAACTACGTAGACACTATGAGAAGTCAACGTGATTATGCACGTAACCTGACATTTCCCGTAGTGCCATCTTTGCACGTTTGTTCCTGTAGTATTCTACGGAGTCGCGCATAAACTTTATATCACGTGGGTGAAGTTTATCTTTCAAGTTCTCAAGATCTTCAAGAACTTCAACAAAGTTCTCAAACGTATCTTGTGTAACTCCACGCACGGAACATCCCGAGAATAGTCTCATGGGTTTACTCATAAACTTTTAAAATAAGCTATTGTCTTTTTAAGACCTTCTTCAAGCTCGACTGTAGGTTCCCATGACAATTCAGATTTAGCTACGCTGATGTCAGGGCGACGTTGTGTAGGATCATCGGCTGGCAGATCCTCATATATAACTTTAAGTGATGGGTTAACCATAGATACAACTAACTCTGCCAACTGCTTTATTGTAAACTCTTTAGGATTACCAATGTTAACTGGTTGAACATATTCAGAATCCATCAATGACATAAGTCCTGCAACCTGGTCTGAGATATAACAAAAAGAACGAGTCTGAGAGCCGTCCCCGTATATTGTTAAATCCTTTCCTTCAAGTGCTTGACAGATAAAGTTTGAAACAACCCGTCCGTCCTTTGGATCCATGTAAGGACCATAAGTATTAAATATACGTGCCACACGTACATCAACATCATGCTCCCTGTGGTAATCATAACACAAAGTTTCTGCACAACGTTTACCCTCATCATAACATGCACGAATACCAATAGGATTTACATTACCATTGTATGTCTCCTTCTGAGGATGTTCTTTGGGGTCGCCGTAGACCTCCGAAGTGCTCGCATGTAGAACCCTACATTTTACACGCTTAGCCAAACCCAAGCAGTTCATAGTACCAAGTATAGACGCTTTAGTAGTCTTAATAGGATTGAACTGGTAGTGTATAGGACTAGCGGGACACGCAAGATTGTATAAAAAGTCTACCTCATAATTAAACTCGTTTACAACATCGTGTCGTATAAACTCAAAGTTAGGATTATCCAGGAATTGAGTTATGTTATTCTTTGAACCTGTAAACAAGTTATCTAAACATAGCACAACGTTAGATGAGTCTTCTAATAATTTTTTTATAAGGTGCGTACCTATGAAACCTGCACCACCTGTTACTAATATTGTATCCATAATTAATCTACACCTCTTCAACAGTTAGTATTTGAGTGTCACCGTGAACATGTTTACCAAAAACAACACCAGCTTTTTTTAGTAGCTTTATAAGTTCCGGATCGTTTGTATAGAAAAGCTCGGTCAAACCATACTCCCTAACTAATTCAGACACCTTATCATGAGCCTCATCTTGATCCTCAGCTTCGATGCGAATAAATCCTCCAACCTCCTCGTGTACACCAACGTCAAACTGGTTTTTAAAGCCGGGCAGCAGATCTGTATTTTTGTCTTCCTCGTCTGTCATATTCTTATCCTTTTCTATAGGTATGTCCATACTCTGTCGGATCATACCTTCAATTATGCTGTAGCCTTCTTCTTCTGAACTCATTCTGAAGACCAGGTTTCTACGAGTGTTGCATTTTTGTAATCGTCTTCAAATGGACCTTCCAACTCACCCATTAAATCCAACCCACCAACTTCCTCCAGAATCTTCCTTGCTTCCTCCTCTGTGTCCGCATCCACTTCATAAGTATACCTGGCAGGTACGCTAAAAACATATGAATGTTTCTTACTTAAGTCATAGTTAACATTCTTGCTCATACCGTATCATTTAAAAACTCATCAAGGCTGCAAGGTAGTTTATCTAAATCTCTACTACCACACTCAATACTAGCATCAGCAAATTGAAGATCATAATCTTTTTTGAATTTGTCTTCAATCAACATAAGATCTTCCATGGTAGGCTCATTGTCTTGCCTAAGCAATACTACATCTGCCCCATGTTTTGTCTCTACGGTTACACACCACACTGTGTTTGATTTTTCAATAACTGTTGTCATAAACTTAATCTCTCTATTTCTTTTAAAGCAGTTTCTAACCGCTTTGCTTTTAATCTAATATTTTCCACTTTCCTTTTCTGAACTATCACGCCAGGCTTACCTTGTTTCCCGCCTTTTGATATTTGCGGAGTAACAGATGTGCGATAATACATAACACCTGTATTAGGATGCCTGTACACACTATCTGCCACACGCTCTAAATATACACGCCTACGTTTTGTACGCATTAACGAATGTTTAGGGTGGTTAGGCTTACTAGGTTTGTTACTAATTTCCAACACACCGTTAGAACTATCGATAACACGCTGGATTGTTTTATCGTCCAAGTAATTATTTTTACGGGAGGTTATGTTAAAATCATCAGTGTACATAACCTCTAGATACGGATCAGATACTGTGAGTATATCCGAAGGACAGCCCCAAGCACTTGCCACTGTATACCAGTACCAATTCAACGCAGATTTTATTGCAGCTTCTCTAGTATTTACTTCTATAAGTTGCTTAAGCTGAAAGCGCTTGCCCGAAATAAGCCTGGCACCATGTACAATTATACCTTGCTGCAGCGTAGCCATATACAAATCATAGGGCACTATGAATACAGCATCATATACTTTCCTTATATTTGTCATAACATTTCCATATATATGGGAGTGTTTTCTCCGACATGAGCACCTTCAATATTATAATGAAAAAACTCAACCGCCTCATCCCACTCCATTTTATCCCTTCTAACTAGTTTATTTATAATATGCACCTGCGAGTAAACTATCTTACCCTTAGATGAGATACCCAAAATACAATCGTCAAAACCTTTAGCCCAAGTTGCTTCAGGATAATGCTCATGTATGTACTCTACTATTTTACCCGGATCCCTGTCGTTGTAAGTCATAAAAATATTTTGCTACCCTATCGTTAAAAACTAAGCAACCATTTTCTTCTCGCCAGACCAAATCTATAGGTCCGTTTTTGTTTAAAAATTTTAATTCTTCTAGAGTAAAATCACGTTCTTGACTAATTGAGTATGCAATACTAGCCATAGTTAGAGTGCCGCCGGATCTAAGCCAGTTGTGCCTTGGATCGCATATCATATTTTTTTCTAAGAACGTACCATCATACTCATCAAACTCAAAATCAAACTCTGTCTGATCACTCATCACCGTTAAGATGCCTTTCACGCATACGAGCTGCTGAATCTTCTGCACCCTGTTTAGCTAGCTCTGCTATGTCTTTGAGAGCATCGTTAACTAAATTACGTTGTTGATAAAATGAATTGCCGAAGTCTTGTTCGTCCGTAGTAGACTGCTCAGGTTTAGATTCTAAATTGACCGCAATAGATTCTAGAGAATTTGCAATTCGCTCAAGCTGTGTTGCAATGTTTGGCATAGTGCCATCATAAAACTTTCTACCAGCAATTGTTTTATAAAATTCAAGACTCATTGTTATATTCCTTTGTTATAGTTAAAAAAAACGCGCACACATATTGTGAGCGTATCAAGTATATATAACACAAACTTAATACAACATGCACGAAGGTAATAACCACATGAGACACACGGTTATAATCAAAAGTATCAAACCCCCATCAAGAACGTCTTCCCATTTCATAATTGGGAATTGTATTTTGTATTTTTCAATAAGAACCTAGCTGTGTTACTTGTTGCATTACCTA
>MDSZ01072394.1_pt1 | contig 90812 bp, 87 predicted proteins | sample 811201 | NCBI WGS metagenome assembly MDSZ01 (sample SAMN05326647, study PRJNA326480) | marine metagenome | isolation source: seawater | place: Indian Ocean: North | collected 2010
CGATGAGGATTATGGAGAAGAATCCGATGAGGATTATGGAGAAGAATCCGATGAGGATTATGGAGAAGAATCCGATGAAAAGAATAAATTTTTAAATTCCAATCAAAAAACTAAAGTTTCTGCTAACATCGAAATATTGAATAAAGGTTTATCCATAGCTGCTAAGACAGATAGATTCACTATTCAAATCACTTCAAAAAGAATGTTAAAAGATGCACAACTATTCTCACAGAAATTAATTAAGAGAGGTTACGACTCATACATCCAGAAAGTTATTTTTAAATCAAATGAGATTTGGTATAGAGTTCGAGTTGGAAGCTATGATAATTATAATACTGCAAAAAATGCCGCTAACGCACTTTCAAAAGATTTAAATATGGCTACCTGGGTTGATTTTGTTAGAAAGGAACAATAATTAGAGGAGATTTCTAAAAATGGGCCCACTAGATTTGCATTATAATTATAAAGACATACTACGTACTCCTAGGCTAGCTCTAAGTGGTAAAAAAATCTGGATTTTAATTGTTGGTAATCTTTTAGGTTATATTTCATATTGGATACTTAGCTATATCTCCCTGATTCTCTCAGGCTATTCATTCAAATATTCTCTAAATACATATGGTCTTTACCCTTACCTTTTTGGAAATAATGCTGAATGGTTATCTTGGCTAATTTATTATTGCGGTATAACTATTTGGATTTGTTTTCTATTACTCTCTTTTACAGCAATAAGTAGAATTACCTTAAAACAATTAAAAGGGAATGATTTCTTTGCAGCATCAGATGGATGGAAGTATGTAACCCAACATTGGCAAGCCATTATTTTCTCACCTATTGCAGTAGGTTTAATTGCACTGTTCTTTATTATTTTTGCATGTCTTTTCGCTTTAATTAGTTCCGTACCATACTTTGGCGAAATATTTTTTCCTATATTCTATATAGTTTTCTTTTTTGGGTCATTGTTTACAATATACACTTTTTTTGTTTTAATAGTATCTTTGATATTTACACCATCTATTGTAGGAACATATGAAGAAGATACGATGGGAACGGTATTTCACTCTTATTCTTTAACAATTGGTCAACCATGGAGAATTTTGTTATACCATATTATTCTTTTTTCATTATTAATCATAAGCATAGAGATTTTTACTTGGTTCTGGTTCAATTCAATTGGTTTCATTAATTATATATTCGGATCTGTATGGTTTATGGGCAGTAAACTGAATAATATTTCTTTTTTTGCAACATCTATGGTGTTTCCTCCTTGGCTTATTGAAAATATTTTTGCATATAAAATTTTAATTCATCAATGGGTTGGGCTATCAATTTCAATACCAAATATTTTCCCAATAACACATATTGTTCCTGAAACTAATCTAGAAACAATCGAAGTTATCTCTGGAATAATATTGTCTATTTCCTATTTTTTAATAGGTTTATCAATTCTAAGCTACTGCTTATCAATTATTTCTGTTGGTGAAACGCTAATGTTCATTATTTTTAAGAAAAAGTCTGACGATGATGATTTGTTGATGAGGAAGGATGAGGATGAAATTAATGATGAAGATTTCTTTGATGAAATACAAGATGATAGTGATTTTGAAAACGACGAAAATAAGGACAATACAAATAATAACGACATTAACGAAGATTAATTGTTCTCAATCCGATATATCTGTTAGGTATTGGTTCATTATTATGCCTCTCGTAAATTAAATATCAACAAATGAAAATAATATTAGCGGATATCAAATCTGGTTTTAATAATAAAATATTTAATATTTCAGCGAATAGTATTCCAGATAGAGGTACCAAGTTTATAGATCAAAATATCAAACTCTTAATTTCAGGATATTCTAAAAAAGATGACTATATAATCAAAGGTCAAATCGAAACCCAGATTGAATCAGTTTGCGCTAGGTGTTTAGAAAAAAAATCAATTACTCAAAGAATTCCAATCAAACTAATAATTAAAAATAAAGATTACATAGAATCAGAATATGTAAATACAGAAGTAATTTATCTAACAAAAAATGAAGAAAACATAAATCTAAATCTCATTTTAGCAGACTTAATTGCATTATCTAGGCCAATAAAACCTCTTTGTAAAAGTATTTGCAAAGGTTTATGTATTGTTTGTGGTAAAAATAAGAATGAAATTTTATGCAATTGTCAAGTTCCAAGAAACCAAGAAATTTGGAATAAATTAAAAACAATAAATAATTAATTTAGTTAAGGAGAATTAATGGCTTTACCAAAAAGAAGACAATCAAAATCTCGTGGAAAAAAAAGGCGAACACACTACAAATCAGGACTTACGCCTACAACAATATGTCCTCAATGTAATCAAGTGAAAATGCCTCACAGAGCGTGTCCAAATTGCGGTTACTACAGAGGAAGACCTGTTGTGTCAGCTTCGTGAAATCGATTGCGTACCACTTTATTATAAAAAATCCCACAAAATTAGATAAATAGAACCAAATCTATTTTAATGGAACTTAATGCTAAAATAACAGCAACCGCGCACAATACTCCTTCAAAGGTTATGACTAATTATGATTTGGAGAAAATAGTGGACACATCGGATGAATGGATAAAATCTAGAACTGGTATTGTTCAGCGATATATCGTATCAGAAAATGAAGCAAGTTCTGATATTTCAACCCGAATTGCATCCTCCCTTCTAGAGAAAAGTCAAACATCCCCAGATGAAATAGACTTAATTATTGTAGGAACAGTTACGCCAGACCACTATACCCCTTCTACTGCAGCACTCGTTCAAAAAAATATTAGAGCAATAAATGCATGGGGATTTGATTTGAGTGCAGCATGTTCTGGATTTATATATGGCTTAGAAACTGGGGCAAATTTTATTCATTCCGGGAAATATAAAAAAGTTATGGTAATTGGCGTGGATACTATGACATCTATACTTGACTATGAAGATAGAGACACCTGTGTTATTTTTGGTGATGGTGGTGGTGGTGTTCTTCTAGAACCCACAACTAGTAAATCTGGCATAATGGATACATTGCTTCATATGGATGGTAATGGTGGACAATATCTAATTGTACCAGCTGGTGGAAGTAAAATACCTGCATCTATTGAAACAGTCAAAAAAAGACAGCATTTTGTCAAACAGGATGGTAAAACTGTTTTTAAATATGCAGTAAAAGGTATGGCAGATGTATCTGAGGAAATTTTAAATAGAAATCACTTAACAGGTGATGATATAAAATTATTTATCCCACATCAGGCAAATAAAAGAATAATTGATGCAGCAGCTAAACGTTGTGGTATTGACAATGATAAGGTTCTAATTAATATTGATAAATACGGAAATACTACTGCAGGTACTATTCCAATCGCCTTAAATCAAGCAACTCAAAGCAATATGATAAATAATGGAGACTATATTTTACTATCTTCATTTGGTGCAGGTTTCACTTGGGGAAGTGTACTTATAAAATGGGATTCAAAGTGAAAAAAACTGCATGGTTATTTCCAGGTCAAGGTTCACAAAAAGTTGGGATGGGTCTAGATTTGATGGAAAAATCAGAAAAAGCAAAAAAATATTTTGATATTTCTAATGAAATAATGGATTGTGATATTCAGTCAATTATTTTCAATGGTCCAGAAGAGAAGCTCAAAAGGACTGAATATACTCAGCCAGGGATGTACATAGTTTCAGTTATTTTAGGTTATTTAATTATAGATAGAGGATTAAGACCAAATGTACTTGCAGGTCATAGCCTTGGTGAGTACTCAGCTCTAACAGTTGGTGGTGCATTTGATTTTATTACTGGTCTGAGGCTAGTTAAACTGAGATCTGAAAGCATGGCGATGGCTGGTAAAAATGAAAAAGGTACTATGGCAGCAATTATTGGATTAAATGAACAAAAAATTGAAAAGTTATGTAAGTCTTATAATGGTGAAGGTGTACTTGTTATTGCTAATTATAATTCACCTACCCAAATTGTAATTTCGGGTACTGAAGCAGCAATAGAATGGGGAATGGTTAAAGCAAAGAATATTGGTGCTCGTATAGCCACAAAATTAAAAGTAAGTGGTGCCTTCCATTCACCTTTAATGGCTCCTGCAACAGAAAATCTTGCTGAAATGATAAAATCTCTCGAAATTTCACATTCATCTTATCCTGTTTATACAAATGTTGATGGAAAACCAGTGAAAAAAAATATTGATATAAAAGATTCACTTATAAGACAAATAGAGAATCCAGTTAGATGGACAAATACCATTTTATCTATTAAAGCATCTGGTATCCTAAACTATCTTGAAATTGGAAGTGGAAAGGTTCTTCAAAATTTAAATAAACGAATTGATAAATCTTTGAATACAAAAGGTGTTGAATCAATAGAGCAGTTGGAAAAAATATATGTTTAGCCTAGAAAATAAAGTTTCAATTGTTACTGGTGCCTCGCAAGGAATTGGCAAAAAAATAGCTGCATCCTTTTCAAAATCAGGAGCACAAGTAATCTTTCTAGCAAGATCTGAATCAAAAATTAATAATCTCTGTTCTAACTTAAAAAGTAAAGGCTATTTAGCAACACCTATGGTATGCGATATTAGCGATGGAGAATCTTACTCGAATGCGATTAGTTCAGTTGTTGATAAATTTGGGAAATTGGATATCCTGGTAAATAATGCAGGGATAACAAGAGATTCCTTACTTTTAAGAATGAGTGAAGAATGCTGGGATGAAGTCTTACAAACAAATCTTAAAGGCGTATTTTTTGGTATAAAATCTGCAATAAAACCAATGATGAAAAATAAATTTGGAAGAATAATAAACATTTCATCCATCGTAGGACTCACGGGAAATAAAGGTCAAGCTAATTATTCTGCTTCTAAAGCTGGCCTTATTGGTATGACAAAATCAATTGCTAAGGAAGTTGGAAACCGTGGAATTACTGTTAATTGTATTGCTCCTGGTTGGATAGAGACAGAAATGACAAAAAATTTGCCTGAAAGTGCAAAAAAGGATTTATTAGATAGAATACCGATTGGAAGAATTGGTATGCCAAGTGACATAGCAAGTACTGCTATTTTTCTAGCATCTGATGAAGCAAGTTACATTACTGGTCAAACTATCACCGTAGATGGTGGCCGAATAATAAATTAAACAAGGAGAAATCATGTCAACATTTGACAAAGTTAAAGAAGTTATAATTGATAAACTTGGTGTTGAAGAAGATACAATAACAAAAGAAGCACATTTCGTCAATGATTTAGGTGCTGATTCCCTAGATACAGTAGAATTAATAATGGAATTTGAAGAGGAATTTGGTATTGAAATTCCTGATGAAGATGCTGAAAATATCACAACAGTTGGCTCTGCTGTAGATTATATTGAAAAACTTAAATAGTTTTCTACGATGCTAAGAGAAAAAATTGTAGTTACTGGGATAGGGGCTGTAACCCCTAACGGAAATGACGTAACACAATTCTGGTCAAGTCTTGTTTCCGGCACAAGTGGTATTGGACCAATAACTTATTTTGACACTTCCAATCATAGAGTGAAAATAGCAGGAGAGTTAAAAAATTTGAATCCAGAACCAGTTCTTGATTCAAAAGAAATAAGAAAACTTGATTCTTTCTCCATATATGCACTCGTTGCAACAAATGAAGCAATCAGGATGTCGGGTCTTCATGAATACTCGTTCCAACCGGATAGAATTGGAGTATCAATTGGCACAGGCGTTGGTGGCATTCAAACACTAGAAGACCAGCACAAAGTTATCAGTGAAAAAGGAGCCCGCAGAGTCTCACCACAATTTGTGCCAAAAATGATTTCAAATATTGCGGGTGGACATCTTGCTATGCGCTGGAACCTTAAAGGACCAAATCAAACAATTACTTCTGCCTGTGCATCTGCAACAGATGCCATTGGAATAGCTATGAGATTGATTTCAGCTGGTGATGCCGATGCAATGATTACTGGTGGCACTGAGGCCAGTGTTACTGCTTTGACAATTGCGGGTTTTGCAAATATGAGAGCATTATCACAATTAAATGACAACCCACAGGCAGCAAGTAGACCTTTTGAAAAACACAGAGATGGATTTGTTTTAGGTGAAGGGTCTGGTATTTTGGTTATTGAAACTGAATCTCACGCAAAAAGCCGTGGCGCAATCATTCTTGCTGAACTAGCAGGGTATGGTTCAACTGATGATGCTTTCCACATTACCCAACCTTCTGAAGGAGGTATCGGTGCTATAAAAGCTATGAATAGAGCGATTACTGATTCTGGATTGAATATTAATCAAATCGATTATATTAATGCACACGGAACGTCAACACCATTTAATGATAAAACTGAATCTGCTGCAATAGAAAAACTTTTCAAGGAACATTGTAAAAAAATTAAGGTAAGCTCAACAAAATCAATGACAGGGCATTTACTTGGTGCTGCAGGCGGCATTGAAGCTGTTGCTTCAGTAAAAACAATTATGGAGCAGACAATTCCACCTACAATCAATTATGATACTCCTGACCCGGATTGCAACCTAGATTATGTACCAAATTTTGCACAAGACTTTAATGTATCTGCACTTTTATCAAATACCTTCGGTTTTGGAGGACATAATGCGGTTCTATGCATGAAAAAATACAATTGAAATTATTTGCAAAACTAAAACAATTCTTCCTTGATAGATCAAACTCTGTTTCTAATCTTGAGAAAAAAATAAATTATATTTTCCAAAATAAAAATTATTTAAATCAAGCCTTTACTCATAAATCACTTAATTCTAAACCAAGAAAAAATTATGAGCGTTTAGAATTTCTTGGTGACGCAGTCTTAGATATTATTGTAAGTCGTGAGCTAATGCGAGAATTTCCTGAAGGTGATGAAGGTTTGCTAACTCAAAAGCGAGCTTCTCTAGTACAGAAAAAATATCTTGCGAATATCGGTAACCTATTAGAATTAATGACATATCTCAAAATTGAAGAAAATGTTAATCTTAGTATTAGTAAAATTGCTGAAAAACAACAAGCTAATCTTTTTGAAGCACTAATTGGCGCTATATATCTTGACGGAGGAATTGAACCATGCAGAAAATTAATTATTGATACGGTTTGGGCATATAAAAATGAAGCATGGAAATCAACAAATTATAAGGGAAAACTGATTGAATATTGTCATGCAAAAAATATCAATACGCCCATATTTCAATTAAAAGACATTTCAGGACCAGATCATCAAAAAATATTTGAAATTGAAGTTAAAATTGGAAAAAATAAATATTCTTCAGGCTTAGGATCGAATAAAAAAACTGCAGAGCAAATTGCTGCAAAGCAGGCATTAGAAGAATTAGGTGCATCATTTTAAGATTCTAATTCACTTAGTTTATCTCTTATTTTAGCAGCAATTTCATATTCTTCTTTTTGAATCGCATTTTGTAACTTATCCTTCAATACTTTTACAGAATATAAATCTTGTTCTTTTCCATCAATATCAGAATTTGCGTTCTTAATATCCACCTCATTATCAAAGACTTTTTTATTTGCAAGAATTGGAGCATTCATTCTTAATGCAATAGCAATTGCATCACTTGGCCTAGCATCGATTAAATTTACATTATTGTTTTTTGTCTCAGTTTCGAGTTCAGCGATATACACACCATCTACAATATCATTAATGCGAACTGTTTTTAATTTTATCTTATTTTTTTTTAAGATATCACATATTAAGTCATGGGTCAGTGGTCTTGGAACATTCACTGATTCAATTGCCAATGCAATTGACTGTGCTTCAACAGAGCCGATATTAACTGAAAAAAAATCACTACTAGTTATATTTTTTAAAATAACTGCATAGCATCTGTTAATTGAATCATACGAAATTTTTTTAACTTTACAAGGTACCATAATAATTATTGTCTTTTTTTTAGCTCAGCTTTTAATCTATCAATATTTTTCACTGGTGTAGGATTAGTATTATGTCTAATAGCACACCAATAACTTAACCAATCTAGATAATGAATCATATTTAGTAATCTACTTTGAAAACATTTTTCATCCATTTGTATAATAGTTTGTTCTACACCCTTTTCAGCAATGATGGATTGAGTAATTTTTTGTCTGTATTTTATTCTATCATTATCAGATTGGTCATTTAACCAAATAACAAATAAATGTTTGAAAAAAATGTGATTGTTTTCCCAGCCAACTATTTCATTATGGTTCATTTCAGGTAATTCGCTACAATAGCATAACATTTTACTATTTTCATTTAATTGACCTTTTAATCGAAATGCAGCAACACCATATGATGTACTATTGGAATAGATAATTGGAATTTTATTATATATTTTCTCTGCTAATTTGAAAGTTGGATTCTTATTTGAATCAATTTTATATAAATCACGATTTTTCTTTATTGATTTTATAGAATCATTCAACCAGTTATCAATTTTTGTATTTAATAATTTTATCTTTTTTAAAAATAAAATTATAATGATAACAGAATATGCCAAAGCTGCTCTTGGTTGCATACCCTTGGGTATATGGATTACATCTTTATCCAATGACTTTAGGTTGTCTTCCAGTAATCCACCAGTTGTAATACCACAAACCTGTGCTCCTTTATTTAGAGCATCGTCTAAAGATGATAAAGTTTCTTCTGTATTTCCTGAATAAGAAGAACAAATTACTAGTGTATGCTTATTCACCCAATTTGGGACAGTGTAATCACGACTAATAAAAAAAGGTATATTCATATTATCTTTTTCTAGTATAGATAAAATATCTGCGCCTATTGCAGAGCCACCCATACCTACAATTAAAATGTTATTTATTTCTGCATAGTTTGTTCTTGGTTTAATATTATTTGATAAACGTAATGCATCAGAAAGATTATCAGGAAAATTCCATATTGCATTATACATATTTTCTTTATCAATCATGTGTACCATTAAAAAGTCCTTTTTTCTAACATATTAACAAGTTGTACTAATTCAGAAATATCAATATCCTCAAGCTGATTTAAATATTCAAGACTGGCACTAAAGTATGCTTTATATTCTAATTTACATTCTTCTATTATTCCTTTATCATTAAGGAATTTAGAAATATTGTTAGTCAAATTTTTTTTTTCTGAATTTGAAATTAAATCCTTCCATTCTGAGGGATATTTATTATTTGCTTTAATTGCCATAATAGTTTGTTTACCTAAAAGAATATCACTACCCAAACTCTTGCCCATCTTTATATAATCACCAGTGATTTCTAATATATCATCTTGTATTTGAAATGCTTTTCCAATACATCTTCCAAGTTTTTCATAGACTTTTACAATATGCTGTGGTTTGTGTTTGAAAATTAATGGTAATGCTGAAGATGCGCCTATTAGAGCACCCGTTTTTTTTTCAATCATACTTATATACATATCCTCTGATATTGTATAGTTATTTTCAAATTCTTTATCGAGAGCTTGGCCTTCGCAAATTTCTAATGTTGTTTTATTAAAGTAACTGAATACATTACTTTTCAAATTAGGTATTTGGCTCAGAATTATTTGAGATATAGTATAAATACCATCACCAGATAAAATAGCTGTTGACAAATCCCATTTTTCATGAATTGTTTTTTTACCACGACGCATATTGTCATTATCCATAATATCATCATGAATTAATGTGAAATTGTGTAGCAGTTCAATAGCTAAAGACATTGTCATTAAAATATCTGGTTGAACATTATTTGCCCTTCCAACTAAATGTAACAAAACAGGTCTAAAACGTTTTCCTTTTGTTTGAATCGAATATCTGATAGGATCGTACAAATATTTTGGTTTATCATTAATTTGGATTTTTTTTAGTGAATCATCAAAATGTTTACGAATATCTAAAATTAAACTATTAAAACTTTGCATTAGTGATTCCCATCTTTTAACTCACCGAATTCATTTAATTTTGATATTACTAAATTCTTTATCTCGTCTTTTCTTTCAATAGTATTTGCTTCAAAGCGACAAACAATGACAGGTTGTGTATTAGAGGATCGAACTAAGCCCCAACCATCATTAAACTTAATTCTTACTCCATCTACATTTATGCATTTATAATTCCTCATAAAAAAGTCTATTGCTTTTTCTGAAATATTAAACTTTTCTTCATCGTTTTTCGCTTCTAATCTAATTTCAGGAGTAGAATAATATTTTGGAATAATTGATTTTAATTCAGAGAGTGTCTTATCACTTTTTGATAAAAGTTGGACAAGTCTTGCTGCCACATAAATTGCATCATCATAACCATAATAATCATCAGCAAAAAATATGTGCCCACTCATTTCGCCACCAAATTTACAATTTAGTTCTTTCATTTTTTGTTTGATTAATGAATGTCCAGTTTTCCACATAATTGGCTTCCCACCGTATTTAATAATCATATCCTCTAAAGCCTGCGAACACTTAACATCAAAAATTATATTCTGCTCATTCTTAATTATTTCAGGAAGAAAGAGGCACATTAATTGATCAGCCCATATAATTTCACCATTTTCATCAACTACTCCCACCCTATCACCATCGCCGTCAAATGCTATACCTAAATCATAGTCTCCAATCTTAATTTCGCTTACTAAATCCTCAAGATTTTCCTCAACTGTAGGATCTGGATGATGATTTGGAAATGTTCCATCAGGAGTACAATATATTTCTCTTAGTTCTATACCTAATTCCTTAAAAATTTCTGGCGCGTTAATTGATGCTGCTGCATTCCCACAATCCATGACCAATCTTATAGGTTTTTTTATATCAATTTTTTCGATTATCATTTTTTTGTATGGCTTTAATACATCGTAACGTGCCTCCATTCCCTCACCGTTTTCAAAATCCATTTTATCTATCAATTGGAATAATGTTTGAATATCTTTTCCATAAACTGGCTTTTTATCCATCGATAGTTTAAAACCATTAAATTCCGGTGGATTATGACTACCTGTCACTTGCACAGCAGCATAGACACCCAAATGGAACATGGAAAAATAATTTACAGGCGTGGGAATAATTCCCAGATTAATTACATCTACACCCGTAGATAGAATACCTTCTTTAAAATGATTGATTAGTACTGGTGTTGTCAATCTTACATCACCACTAATTGCAATCTCACTACCACCAGATCTTTTGACAAATGTTCCAAATGCCTTACCTAATTTTATTACTACATGTTCTGGAAAGTCATCTGCGACATTTCCACGAATATCATATTCACGGAAAATATATTGATTAATTGAAGACATTAGAGTAACCCTTTTGAATTATAATATTAAAAAACATCGAATTAGTTCAGAGATTAATTTACATAAAGCTATTGGTTTAAATTATTGTGATATTAGGTATTGCTTTATTCTAGCTAGGCCACCTAATACATAGTCAGATGGAGTACCATACCCAATACGAACATAGCCCTCTAAACCGTGCCATTTTCCTGCAGTTAATAAAACACTGTAATGATCTCTTAAATCAAAAACAAATTTTTCTGAATCAAGCGGTATATTTATCTTTGCAAAAGCGATTGCAGATGCTTCAGGTCTAGATATGCTAATTGAAGTTATCTCTCCAGCCCAATCAAAAAGTAATTTTGAATTATGCTTTAAATGTTCTTTTGTACGATTTAAAATCTTTTTCCTTCTTTCTTCAGTTAGAATTCTAGAGGCAATCCAATCACTCAAATAAGAAACATTTATAACTGTAAAATCATGAAAAGACCAAGCTTTATTAATGTACTCCTCTGAGCCAACACTCCAACCTATCCGGAGTCCTGGTAAGCTGTAGGCTTTAGATAAACCTCCATTTACTATTGTTTTATCGGTTGCACCTGCCAATGATCTACACTCTACCCCGCTAAGTTCAGCCCCTCTGTATACTTCGTCTGAGAGTAGCCAACAATCTAAATCATTCGCAATCGTTATAACTTCATCCATAACTTCATTCGACATAATGGAACCAGTTGGATTATTCGGATTACAAATGACTATCATTTTTGTTTTCGATGTTATATTTTTTTTTAATTCATCTAAATCCCATTGCCATCCAAGTTCTTCCCTCAAAGGAACAGTTTTTACATTCATATTAAAACTACGTGCCAGATGATATATTTGAAGATAGTTTGGTATCATATAAACTATTTCATCATCTCTTTCTAATTGAGTCATAACAGCTAAAAAATTTGCCTCCGCTGATCCAGATGTGATTAAAACATTATCAGTTGTTATGCCATTGCCATACATATTTGCAATTCTTCTTCTCAAAAGCGGTGTACCATTTGTATATCCATATAAGAGATTAATATCTAAAATTTCATTCTGCTCCTCTAAGGTCAATATTTCAGATATTTTCAATGGGTGAATACCACTTTCTGAAAGATTGTAATCTACTTCATTCTCAAATAATGATTGATTTCTCTCTAATTGGAATTGTTCAAATTTCATACTTTCTCCTAATATAATTATCATATACTGCAGTTGCTATTTGAACATCTTGTACTGCAACACCAGTTAAGTCTGCAACTGTAATTTGCATTTTATTTTCTCTACCTGGATGGTTACCAGACAATACTTGCCCAAGCTCGATAATATTATCTGTTTTAAGATATCCATCTTTTTTTGCACAAGCTATCTCTCCTCTTTTATTACATTGGCTAATACTATCTGCAATGACCAAGTCTGCATTCTTTATAACCCCTGGACCTAATTCCCTTTTTTCAGGAGTATCCGATCCTATTGCAGTAATGTGTGTCCCCTTCATAATATCATTTTTATTTAGTAAATGCTCTTTACTAGAAGTTGTGGTTACTATGAGATTAGCTTTTGAAGCTAATTTTTTTGGTGACCTTGCTAATTCCACCTTAAATCCTAGTTTTTCCATATCGACACGATATAAATTCATTTTTTTATTAGATCTTCCCCAAACAATTAATTTTCTACATTTCGTTATTTCTTTTAAATGTTTTACCTGCATTCTAGCTTGTAATCCTGTACCTAATATTCCAATCATTTCTATTTCATTTGAGAACCTTGCTGCACAAATTTGTCCAGCTATAGCAGTACGCACATTAGTTAGCAATGCCTCATCTAAAAGGATTGCTAATGGCAGACCATTTTTTTGGTTAAAAAGCAACATCATACCCTGCCCATTTGGAATTCCATTCTTTTCATTATTTGAAAACCCTGATGCAATTTTAATTACATAATAAGACTCGCCCATAACATATCCATATTTTATATGAACTTCACCAGGTGGGTCCTCAAAAAGTAATTCACCAATGGGTGGAATGATACATTGCTTGCTTGAATAGAAAATAAAACCTCTTTCTATCAAAGGTACTAGTTCTAATTTTTTTAGAATTTCATTTATTATTTTTTTTTTCAGGACATGCATTTTATTTGTATTTCAAGCAATAAATTTATTACACAAAAGATGAATTAAAATTAATTTCTCTTAACAAAATACTCTCCTATTTTATTTTTAATTTTGTTCAAGTAAAAAAATATTAACTGTTTTGGATGATTCACTAATAATATTGAATATAGGTTATGCATTAACCTTCATAGCCTTAGCAATAAGAGAAGTACTATGGCTTAGGTCAACCTTAACTGCTGCACAAATCTCATTATTTTACTACCACTTCTTTTTCGCAAATAACAATTCAGCAGCTTTTTGGACAGCAATTTTCATAATTGTGAATGGATACAACATTATTAAAATAATTCTTGACAGAAGACCAAAAATAATCCCTGATGAAATAAGAGATCTTTATGATGATATTTTTCATAATCTTACAACTCGCGAATTTTTATATTTTTGGAATATGGGGAATATTAAATCTGTTACAAATGATTATTTAATTAGATCTGGTGAAAACCAAAATAATTTATTATTGGTATTATCAGGAAAAGTGCTTGTTGAGGTAAATCAAACTCCAATAGCTGCTTTAGAACGTGGTGCTTTCATTGCTGAAATTAGCTTTTTAACTGGGGAACCAGCATCTGCTGATGTAAAAGCAGTGGATGAATTGATTTTCGTATCTTGGAAAAGTGAAAGATTAAAAAACTTAGAACACGATAATCCAGCCTTTTGGATGAAATTACAACATGCTTTATCAGAGGATTTGATAAAAAAGGTAAAACCAGAAGCAAAAAAAGAAAGTCAAATTGATAATTAATTAATATGCAAATATGAAGTGTAAAATTTTCCAAATCAACATTAAACCAAATACTATCAATGAGAGAGGTATTCCAAAAGTTGAAGTTGATAATGTATTCGTGTCACAAACCGGTGTTCATGGTGATTTTAATAACTTTAGAGCAAACAAAAAGAAAAACGATATTAACATGGCTGTATTGCTACTAGATAAAAAAGTAATTGATGATTTGAACAATGAGGGTTGGCCTGTCAGTCCAGGTGACTTAGGAGAGAACATTACAACTGCTGGATTAAATCAAAATGAGTTATATCCAGGAAACAAAATTAAAATTGGAAATGCAATAATTGAAATTTCATTTATTTGTGAACCATGTTCTACACTAAGCATTTTGCCTTATATAGGTATCGAAAAGATTAAAATTTTTATTAAAACATTAGTTCAAAGAAGAGGTTGGTATGCTAAAGTATTAGTACCTGGGCAAATTAGAAAAAATGACTTAATATCAATTATTGATTGATATTAGTTAAAAAAAAACCTGAATTATTCAGGTTTTTTTGTAGCGGGGGAAGGATTCGAACCTCCGACCTCAGGGTTATGAGCCCTGCGAGCTACCAGACTGCTCCACCCCGCGATCATTAATTTTTAGTTTAAATAGATAATCCATTTTAGAGAATTATTAGTTTTGTAACAAGAAGACTTTATGATTTATTTTTCGTAAATTCATACCTTACTTTTACATTAATTACAATCAAATTACTAAATTAATCTATGGAAACCGGAAAAGAATTCAACGCACTATTACAAGTCCTATCAGGAGAACAACAGGTAATACAAAGAACAGATCAGAAAGCTTTTACATTACTATCAATTCTTGGAGTTTTTATGGTTTTCTTTATTGTGCATTTCCCAAAAATTCAAATGAATACATTTATCTTTTTTATGATGATGATTTATTTTACTTCAGCAATGGGTACTATCTATTATCTAGTAAGAGTGATAATACCTCGAATTAGAAAACATAAAATTAAAACAAGTAATAAAGAGGTGACAAAAGATGAAGTTATTAACCCAACATTTTTTGCAGGCATAAGTCAATTTAAAAATTCTGATGAATATGCCTTATATTTAAGATCAATAGCTAAAGACGAAAATAGACTTTATGATATGTTCGCGTCCCAAGTTTTTGCTTTAGGTAAAATAAACCAAAGAAAAAATGAAAATGTACGCCTCTCCTTATTCTTTTTTATTTCTGCACTTGTTTCTGAACTCTTAATCATAATGTCGATGGCATATTCAAGAGCATTGCCATATCTTTTCCCATAATTAATGAAGTTCAACATACCAATATTTTTGATTGCAATTTTTATTTTTAATTGCGCTCCAAAAAGTATTCCTGGGCCTAAAGGACCTAGGGGACCTAAAGGTCCTAAAGGCGATAGAGGTATACCAGGACTTCGAGGCATACCTGGGCCTCCGGGTCCAGAGGGTAAACCCGGAGATAGTATTCCGGCTTCCCAATTAAAAAGTATTGGTGACTTTATAAAACAACAGAAAGCTTCAGAAAGTAAGAATATAGAGAGCATAGTTGGCTCTGCATCCTATAGTTTTGGACTCGCCCCAACAATCACTGGTTTTATCTATTTAACAAACCTAGGTAGAATTTTTAAATTAGAAAATAAAACTCCAGAAACATTGGGTCAATCTGTTGAACTATCTTCCATTATTGCTGACCGTGATGATTTCATATCAATCAATAGAATTGTTTACGGTGAAGATATTAAACAATACTTTACTGCTGTTACGAAGTCTGGAATTATATATACATCTGAAGATTTGAAAAATTGGAACCAGAGTTCAACTCAGCCTGTATTAGAATAATGAGGTAATATCTAGATATGATTTATACCATTTATTACCCAAAATACTAGTCACATTAGAATTCATCACACTTCAATTATGTAAATTTTTATAATTATTTTCGTCTAAAAGACAATTTGATTGGAATTCCAGTAAAATTAAAATTTTCACGGATTTGGTTTTCTATATAGCGTATATAAGAAACTTTTAATTTATTGGGGTGATTTGTATAAAATGCAATAACTACAGGCTCTCTACTAACCTGAGTTGCATATTTAATTTTAATCACTTTCCCTCCTTCAGCGGGGGGTGGTGTTTTTGAAATTATTTTTTTGAGAATTTGATTTAATTTTGTTGTTGAGATTTTCCTTCTGCTACGTTCATAGACATCCCACGCTAATTCTAAAACACGATGTACGCGTTGCTTTGTTAAAGACGAAATAAATAGTATTGGATAATTATCCAATGATTTAAACTGTTGCCTAACCTTATATTCAAAATTTTTCATCGTATGATTATCTTTTTTTATTAAATCCCACTTGTTTACAATAATGATCAGGCCTTTACCTTTTGAAATAACGTTTTCAATAATTGTTTTATCTTGCTTACCAAAACCCTTTTTTGCATCAATTAGTACCAAAACAATATTAGAGTTTGAGATTGCATGATTTGTTCGCACGGTTGAATAATATTCAATCCTATCCTTAATTTTTCTTAATTGTCTTAAACCTGCTGTATCTACTAAGGTAATTATTTTACCATACCATCTTAAATTAACATCAATAGCATCTCTGGTTGTACCTGCAATGGGAGAAACAATTGTTCTTTCTTTTTTTAATAATGAATTTGTTAAAGATGATTTACCAACATTAGGCATACCAACAATTGAAAGCCTTAAATTTGATTTTACTTCACTTTTATTATTACTATTTTGAGTTTCAAGTTTATCAACCATTAAGTCTAGAAGGTCACCAGTAAATCTTCCATTTAATGCAGAAATTGGGAAAGGCTCTTTTAGTCCAAATTCATGAAACTGGTGCACAAGATTATCTGTACCATATCTATCACATTTATTGACAGCTAATATGTATGGTTTATTACTTTTTCTGACAAATTTAGCCAATGCATAATCACTTGAAGTTGGCCCTTCTTTACCATCTACCATAAACAGTACTAAATTAGCTTCTTGCATAGCTAACTGTGCTTGCTTTCTTACGGCAATATTAAATTGGTCAAACTCATCAGGTATGTATCCTCCAGTATCAATGAATTGAAAAAATTGACCACACCATTCAACACTTCCATAAATTCGATCTCTAGTAATTCCCTCTTGACGATCAACAATAGATTGGCGTTGACTTAATAGCCTATTAAAAAAGGTAGACTTTCCCACATTTGGTCTGCCTACTATTGCAATAACTGGAAATTTCATTTTATCAAAATGAAACTACTGCGTATATTGCTATAATATTATTGTACATAATATATAGCATATGAATTTCTTAATAATTTGGTTTTTATGCTCATAATCTTTTTTTAATTACGAAGTAAGTTGAATTTTCATTTATTTAGATTTTAAAATTCATATCTCTGATAAAATTACTTCTTAAATATTTAACTTTTTATAATTACAAAATTAATACATTTTATTGAATATTAATGGTTTATCAAGACCTGTTTTATTCAATATTAGATTAACCTCAGCATAAGGTTCCATGGTGAATTAAATTAATAAAAAGCTTAATAAATGATTTCATAAAAACTGCCATAACCTATTACTTTTGATTATCACACTTCATGGTAATCAATAAATATTATTTTTTTTAATAAAAAGAGTTTAATCCTTGTGTTAATTATTATCATTTTTCTATATTCAGTTTAGCCAACCTGACATTTTAGTATAATCTTATTTGTCATTCTCATTTATGTATTTTAAACGGTATAGCGTCAAAATCCGTATGGGATAAAAACGCTATTAAGAAAAAAATTGGAACATAGAATGGCAGAAGCAATGGAACTTGACTTAACAATAAAACAACCAGAAAAACAACCTATCGAAAATCCCGTACCTCCACAAAATTCAGTTCCAATAATCCAGAATACAGATAAAGAAATACCAAAAAAGTATACTATTGAGAATTATTATAAAAATGATCATCTAGGTTCAGATGTATTAAAACAAAAATATCTTGCACCTTGGGAAAAACATCCCTACGAACTGTGGAAAAGACAAGCAAAAGCACTAGCCTCAGTTGAAAAAACAAAAGCTAAAAGAAAAAAGTGGGAAAATAATTTTTTCTCAATACTTGAAGATTTCAAATTTGTACCAGGCGGACGAATTATGCATGGTGCTGGAAGAGACGACATAACAACAACATTAAATAATTGCTACGTCGTAGCAGTAAGAGAAGATTCAATAAAATCAATATATGAAACAATCATAAACGAAGCACTAACATATAAATATGGTGGAGGGTGCGGACATGATTTATCAGTATTGAGACCTTCTGGGAAAGCTATTAATGGAACTGGCGGAGAATCATGTGGCCCTACAGGATTTATGAACTTGTTCAGTGAAAATACAAATACTATTGCTCAGCATGGTCGAAGAGGGGCAAATATGCAAACACTTAGAATTGATCATCCAGATATTGAAAAATTCATTAGTATCAAAACTGGTGATATAGATATGGTAAAATATTCAAACATATCAGTTCTTCTAACTCATGACTTTATGGAAGCAGTCAAAAACGATGAAGATTTTGATTTAAAATATGAAGACGAAGTATATAGTACTGTAAAAGCTAAAGATTTATGGAACAAAATTATCGAGCATGCTCATGCTAGCGCTGAACCTGGTCTTCTTTTTTGGGATACAATGAAAGAATTTCATAATGCCGAATATTGCTCACCCCTAGTTTCAACTAATCCTTGCGCTGAACAACCTTTGCCAGATGGTGGCTGTTGTAACTTGGGTGCAATAAATCTTGAAAGATTTGTTGATGAGAAAGGTAATTTCATGATAGACCAGTTTAAAGATACAGTGGCAATGGGAACTAGATTCTTAGATAACGTAGTCGACTATAATATGGATAGACATGCATTGGAGGACCAAAGACAAAACGCCATGAACGATAGACGAGTAGGGCTTGGAATATTAGGTTTAGGTGATATGCTAGTACGCTTAGGAATAAAATATGATAGTGAAGATGCCCTACAAACGGTTGAGCAGATAATGCAAATATTTAGAGATACAGCGTATGAAACTAGTACTGAACTAGCATTAGAAAAAGGACAGTACCCTAATTTTAACTGGAATGGTTATTCTAAAAGTAAATTTGTTAAAAATCTACCAAAATCACTTCAAAAAAAGATAAAAGATAATGGAATACGAAATTCAACATTAACAACGGTAGCACCGACAGGAAGTGGAGCAATTGTATCAAGGGTTACATCTGGTGTAGAACCAATTTTTTCTACATCATATAAAAGGCGTGTAAAAGAAAATGATGGCTATGGTAAGTCATTTAAAGAATATACTGTTTATCATCCTATCATAGAAAAATTATTTGGTACAGATAACAATCTTCCAGATTTTGTGACCACAGCACATAACATAGACCCATATTTTAGGGTCAGAATGCAAGGATCTATACAAAAATATATTGATTCTTCAATATCATCTACTGTTAATCTACCAGAAGAAATAACAGTAGATACCATAGCCGACATATATATGAAAGCATACCAAACTGGATTAAAAGGAATAACTGTTTACAGAGAAGGTAGCAGAGAAGGTATTTTAATAACTGAAAAAGAAGAAGAAAAAGAAACATCAAAAGATACTAGTCAAACAAATTTAACCTCAAATTATGATGCTAGTCCTAGGAATAGGCCTGTACAAACCTCTGGTGTAACCAGAAGAATTAGAACCGGGGAGGGAACGCTCTATATTACTATTAATGAGGATGAAAATGGACTTTGCGAAGTTTTCACAACAATTGGAAAAGCTGGTGGAAATGCTGCAGCACAATCGGAAGCAATAAGTCGTTTAATTTCACTCTCCCTTCGTTCTGGTTTAGATCCGCATGCAATTGTAAGACAATTGAAGGGTATCTCAGGACCAAATCCCACATGGGAAAATGGTCGTTTAATTCTTTCAACTCCCGATGCTATAGGAAAAGCTTTAGATGATTATTTATCTAAAAAACAAAATAAATCCTCTAATAATCTTGATAATAATATCGATAAACCAAGAATCACTTTAGCTCAAGAAACTAAACACACTGATAATGGTAAAACAATATGCACGGAATGTCATAACCATAGTGTTATTAATGAGGGAGGTTGTTTAACCTGCAGAGAATGTGGTTGGTCAAAATGCGATTAAATATAAAATACTAAACAAAAATAATCAGATTAACAATTGAATTAGAACTCTAAGATTTCCTTTTCTTTCTCATTCTGAATATTATCAAATTTATCTGTTGAGTCATCAGTGATTTTTTGAATTTCTGCTTCATTGTCTTTAATAATATCTTCAGATATATGACCTTCCTTTTGTAAGTTTTGCAACCTTTGTATTCCATCCCTCCGAACATTCCGTACAGCAATTCTTCCGTCTTCGATAAGTTTATGAACAAATTTATTTAATTCTTTTCTTCTTTCTTCACTGAGTTGAGGTATGGGAACCAATACTGAGGTACCATTATTACCCGGAGTAAATCCCATATTAGCATCCATTATAGCTTTTTCAATTATTGGTATCAACGTTTTTTCATAAGGCGTTAAGGTGATTAATCTCGGTTCTGGAACAGATATTGTAGAGACTTGATTAACAGGAGTCAAATTTCCGTAGTATTCAACTGTTAGTGAATCAAAAATATCTGGATTCGCCCTTCCTGTACGAACCTTATTCAATTCATTTTTTGTATGAATAATAGCTTGGTTCATACGATGTTTTACGTCATTTAATATTTCTTCAATCATGTTTAATCCCCTGACACTAATGTACCAATTTTAGCTCCTAAAATCAGACGTTTCAAGTCACCTGGTGTATTTATATTAAAAACATAAATTGGTAGATTATTTTCTTTGCACAACGTAATTGCTGTTAAATCCATAACTCTTAAATTATGATTTAATACTTGAGAAAAGGAAATAGTATCATACTTTTTCGCATCTAGATTATCCACAGGGTCTTTATCATATACACCATCAACCTTTGTACCTTTGATAACTACATCAGCATTGAGTTCTTTACCACGAAGAGCTGCAGCAGAATCAGTAGTGAAAAAAGGATTTCCAGTTCCTCCAGAAATGATAATAATTCGTTCTTTTTGAAGATGTCGAATTGCTCTCCTTCTTATATATGGTTCAGCTATTTGTGAGACATTAATTGCTGAAAGGGTTCGTGTTTCACAATTAATTTTTTCTAAAGCATCTTGGACAGCTATTGCATTCATTATAGTTGCAAGCATTCCTAAATAATCTCCAGTTACTCTATCCATTCCCTTGCTTGCAGCTTGAATCCCTCTAAAAATATTTCCTGCACCAATTATGAGTCCAATATGAACTCCCAAATTATGAATAGATTTTATCTCATCTGCAAGATATGATGCTTTTTCAGGATCAATTCCATAACCCTTTTTACCCGCTAGTACCTCACCAGAAAGTTTAAGTAATATTGTCCTATACTTTGGTTCAGTCATTTATATACTATGTGTTAGTAAAGATTTTAGGAGGACTCACCTATAGAAAATCTTGTGAATCTATTAATACTTATGTTCTCGCCAAGTGTAGCGATAGCTTCTGTCATAATATCATTAATTTTTTTATCAGAATCTTTTATATATGTCTGTTCCAATAGACATGATTCTTGAAAAAATTTAGTAAGCCTTCCTTCAACCATCTTTTCTATAATATTTTCTGGTTTTCCTTCAGATTTTGCTTGATCTCTAAATATTTCTTTTTCTCGAGAAACCAATGATTCATCTAAGGTTTCTCTATCTAATGATATTGGATTTGTTGCAGCAATTTGCATAGCTAAGTTGTGAGCAAGTTCATTGAAGCCATCTGTTTTTGCAACGAAATCAGTTTCACAATTTATTTCCAACAAAACACCTAATCTTCCACCAGCATGAATATATGAATAAACTAAACCTTCTCTTGTATCACGGGTACCTTTTTTCTCTGCTTTTGCAATGCCAGACTTTCTAAGATTATCAATAGCTTGATTTAAATCACCATCTGATGCAACTAGTGCTTTTTTACAATCCATCATCCCTGCACCAGTTTTTTCACGTAGTGTTTTTACAAGTTTTGCATCAATTGTCATATTATTCTTCCTCTAATTTTCCATCATCAGTATTATCATCTGAAACATCATCTTCTAATTCAAAATTCTTATCATCAATTGAATTTTTAGCTAGTTTATTATCACTTTTATTTTTCGTTTCCTTTTTATCTGTAGTTTTTTTTGTTCGGGCTTCTAAAACCGAGTCCGCTAAAGCTGCAATAATTATCTGTATCGTTCTCATAGAATCATCATTGGCAGGAATTGGATAATCAACCTTTTTTGGGTTTGTATTGGAATCTACTATGGCAACAACTGGTATTTCTAGTCGCTTTGCTTCTCTTATTGCTGTATCCTCATATTGTGCATCAACAACAACCAGAACATCAGGTAAACGACGCATATCCTTAATACCTCTATGCTGGTCTGCTAATTTAACTTTTTCCCGATTCAACATTTGGGTTTCTTTTTTTGTCATATTTGTGTAAAGGTTAGAACCCTCTTTTTCCAACATTTTAAGTCTTTTTATACTTTTTTTAATTGTTGAAAAATTAGTAAGGGTACCACCTAGCCAACGTTCGACTATATAAAACATTGAGCATCTATCAGCTTCTTGTTGTATAATATCCTGTGCTTGTTTTTTTGTACCGACAAAAAGAATCTCCCCATTTTTAGAAACAAGATTCTTGATGAACTCACAGGCTTTATTTATAGAATCAATTGTTTGTTCAAGGTCGATTATGTGCACACCATTTTTATCTGATAGAATATATGGTTTAAAGTTAGGATTCCATTTTCTTGTAACGTGCCCAAAATGCGCACCAGTACCTAATAAATCTTCAAATTTTACTTTATCCATATTCTTATCGCTTTGAGAATTGAAAATTCTTCCTTGCTCCGGGTTGACCTGGTTTTTTACGTTCAACTTTCCTGGCATCCCTAGTTAGAAATCCATTTTCTTTTAATATTGACCTAAAATCTTTGTTAATATTTAGAAGAGCTCGGGATATACCAAGTCTAATCGCACCAGCTTGCCCTGTTAATCCTCCACCTTTAACATTAATATCAATATCGTATTGTTTTTCGTTTTCTACCGCAACTAAAGGTTGTAACACGATTGTCGCAAGCGTATCCCTACATAAATAATCTCTGAATGATTTCCCATTAATTTTTATTTCACCTTTACCTGATGTTAAATAGACTCTAGCTATTGAGCTTTTTCGTCTACCAGTTCCATAATAAGTTGTTTCTGTCATAAGTTTATTCTATACTTTTAGTATTTCTGGTTTTTGGGCTGAATGAGGATGCTCATTTCCCTTATATACTTTTAAATGTGAAATAATTGACCTACCCAACCTATTATGAGGTAACATACCCTTAACAGCTTTTTTTATTATTCTATCCGGCCTGCTCCTTCTTAATGCTGCTAAACTAGTTTCCTTTCCACCACCAGGGTATCCTGTATGCTTAAAGTATGTTTTTTGGGTTTCTTTTTTACCTGTCACTATTATTTTTTCAGCATTAATTACTACTACACAGTCTCCCATATCCATATGGGGGGAAAAATTAGTCTTATGCTTTCCTCTAAGAACTTGCGCAATTTTAGATGCTAACCTTCCCAATACTTGTCCTTCAGCATCTACAATCCACCAAAACCTTTCAATTTCTGCTTTTTTTATCGATATTGTTTTCATTTGAATTAGTTTAAAGCCCGCGAAATTAGACTTCAGGTGTTCTCCTAGTCAATAATTATTCTAAAAAATATATCAGCTATTTTTATATATATTAGATCGTGAGATTGTATACAATACTTTTCCATATAGATCTTTTCCTACATATGGAGAATTTTTTGATTTTGATTTTATATTAAGCTTCTCAAATACCCATTTTGTTTTAGGATCAATAACTACTATTTCAGCTGATTTGTTTCGTTTAAATAAATCAGTATCAAAACCCATAATTTTACGAGGTGAGCATGTCATTTTTTGAATAAGTATTTCTAAGGATAAATCAGAATCTTTGCAAAGAACTTTATTAACAGCGCCAAAACAAGATTCAAGCCCAATCATCCCAAATGATGCAAGATCAAATGTGGTTTCCTTATCTTGCATAGTATGGGGTGCGTGATCGGTTGCTATACAGTCTATGGTTCCATCTTTCAAGGCAGAAATAAGCGATATCCTATCATTTTCTGTACGAATTGGTGGTCCCACCTTTAGATTAGTATCATATGAAATTAAATCCTCATCATTAAAAAATAAATGATGCGGAGTAACCTCTGCGGTAACGTCATCCTTTTGTTTTTTCATGTCACGTATCAAATCAACTGCTTTTAAGGAACTAACATGGGGAATATGAATCTTAGCTCCAACAAAATTAGCAAGTTCTAGGTCCCTATGAACCATTGATGATTCAGCAAGGTCGGGGTTACCTGAAAGCCCTAAATGTGTTGAAATAGTGCCTTCATGCATAAGACCTCCATCTCTTAAACATTCATCTTCAGCATGATTTATAACAGGAACACCAACAAGTTTTGAATATTCCAATGCGATTCTCATTATTCCACCATCTTGAATGGGTAAACCATCATCACTAAATGCAACTGCACCTTCTTTGTACATTAGCCCCATTTCAGTTATATCCTTTCCATTTTGGCCTTTTGAAACTGCACCAATGGGATGAATATGAATTGGTGCGTCTTCAGCTTTCTTTTTAATAAAGTTAATGGATTCAGGTGTGTCAAGTGGCGGATTAGTATTTGGCATTACACATACCCGTGTGAAGCCTCCAGCCATTGCAGCCAATGATCCAGTTTGTAAAGTTTCTTTATCTTCTCTACCAGGTTCACGAAAGTGTACGTGCAAATCACAAAATCCATGTGTTATAACTTTGCCACTGCAATCGATAATCTCACAATTATCAGGTATTTTAAAACTACCTATTTCATCAATTAAACCATCCTTTATTAGAATGTCTGCTTCGTAAGTTTCTTCATTGTTTGGATCAATTATTGTACCGCCTTTGAGAATTAGATTTTTTGGAATTTTTTCTAGTGCCATCTTCTACTTCTCCTCAACTTTTTTACCTCCACATAGCAAATAGAGAATTGCCATTCTTGACGCAACACCATTTAAGACTTGATTTAAAATTATTGCCTGATTGCCATCAGCAACTTCTCCATCAATTTCTACACCTCGATTCATAGGACCTGGATGCATTATTACAATTTCCTTATTATGATTTTTTAATCTTTCACTTGTTATTCCAAAATGAGATCGATATTCACGAGTTGATGGTACTAACCCCCGTCCCATTCTCTCACGCTGAATTCGAAGTACATTTAACGCGTCTGCCCATTCTATTACTTCATCTACATCTGATAAATAATTAACACCCAGTTCCTCAATATTTTTTGGTATCAAATTTGGTGGACCACATAGAGTGACTTCTGCTCCCATTATTTTTAACCCATAAATATTACTTAAAGCAACTCTGCTATGCTTGATATCTCCAATTATTCCAACTTTAAGCCCTTTTAATTTTCCAAATTTTTCTTGCAAACTCATCATATCTAAAATGGCTTGTGTTGGATGCTCATGTGTCCCATCGCCAGCATTAATTATAACTGAATCAATAAAGTTGGTAAGGTGTCTTGGTGCACCAGGAGTGGGGTGGCGCATTACAACGGCATCAATCTTCATTGCCTCGATATTTTGAGCAGTATCTTTAAAACTTTCACCTTTTTTGAGACTACTTGAGGAAGCGGAAAAATTTACTGTATCCGCACTAAGTCGTTTTTGTGCTAATTCAAAGCTGATTCTTGTTCTTGTCGAATTTTCAAAAAATAAATTCACTATTGTCACACCTTGTAAAGATGGGACCTTTTTTATAGGCCGGTTAAGCACTTCTTTAAAATTAAATGCAGTATCAATAATTGTTTTAATATCCTCAGATGGATAATTTTCAAGACCAAGTAAATGTTTTTGCTCAAGCATAGTTAGTCCATTTCCCGAATTAATATTACACTATCTTCTTTATCAGTTTCTGAAAGTTTTACATTAATATGCTCACCTTCATGAGTTGGTACATTCTTTCCAACATAATCTGCTTTTATTGGGAGCTCTCTGTGACCTCGGTCAATAAGAACAGCAAGTTGAACTTTTGATGCTCGACCAAATGAATTTAGTTCATCTAAAGCGGCTCTGACAGTTCGTCCAGAATACAAAACATCATCTATCAGAATAACAACTTTTTCATTTAATGTGAATGATATATCAGTGCCTCTAACAACGGGAACAATTAGACGTTCCCTAAAATCATCTCTATAAAATGTTATGTCCAATGATCCACATTGCAAATTAAATCCTGTCAATTCATTAATTTTAGCTTTAATTCTATTTGAAAGAGGTACTCCACGATTATGGATGCCAATTAGAACTGTATTCTCTAAATTATTATTTTGTTCAATAATTTCATGACATAATCTTGTTATTGATCTATTAACTGACTCTTTATTCAAAAGTGTGATTTTTTTCAAAAAATTGCCTCTCTTACAAAAAAAAACCCCCGACAAAATACATATTCCAAATCGGAGGATTGAATTCTGCCTTTTTAGACTCACTGGACTAATTAAAAGGGTTATTACCTGTCCTAAATTATGGCATTACTCTAAATATATCATATAATATTTCAATAATATCATCAATTATCAATTCTTCCATTTGAACAACAAGTTCGATATCTTCATTATTAAACCACTGATTTTGTCGTTTTGCAAATTGACGTGTTTTTATCTTAATATTTTCTTTCATTTTATCAAAGGTAATTTCACCGTATAGGTAGTTTTGAATCTGCTGATATCCTATAGAATTCAACGAGGGAAAAGGTTTTGACGATTGTTTTTGCATTTCCAAGAGAAATTTCACTTCATCAACCCAACCCGCGGCTAGCATTTGTTCAAGTCTCGAATTTATCCTATTAATTAAATTATTACGTCTCCAATTAAGTCTTATTGTATATAAATCAAGATTTTTTGAATAATCATTGATTTGATTATTGAAATGCTCACTTGGAGCTATACCAGTTGAATCAAATATTTCTAATGCTCTTACTAAACGTTTTTTATTGTTGATATGAACAATTTTAGCATATTGAGAATCAACTTTTATTAATCTTTCCATCAAACTAAATGGATTTGCATCGTATATTTTTTCTAATTCTTCCCTTAAGCCGATGTCAGTGGAACTTTTTTCAAAGATTCCATCTTTTATAGCTCTATAATAAAGTCCTGCTCCACCACATATAATTGGGGTTTTTTTATTCTTTCTAATAGCGATTACTTTATCCTTAACAAGCTGTGCATAATTTCCAGCTGAAACTGTTTCATATGGACTAGTAATACCTATCAAATGATGGTTTATACCATCCATTTCTTCTATACTTGGTTGGGCTGTCCCAATTGGCATTAATTGATAGATTTGTCTTGAATCAAGACTAATAATCTCACCATTTATTTTTTTTGATAGTTTGACTGCAAAGGATGTTTTACCGCTAGCAGTAGGGCCTATGATTGTAATAATTTTTTCCAATTATAAATAATCGCTTTTTTTTGTACAACTCACCATGGTAAGTTATTCAAATCTACATTCCCCCCAGAAAGAATTATTCCAACCCTATTACCTTCAAAAATATTTCTGTTTTTTATCACAGCTGCAAGAGCAATAGAGCAAGATGGTTCTACAATTATTTTCATCGTTTCCCAAATTAATCGCATTGAAATTATAATTTCTTCTTCAGTTAGTGTGAAAATTCCATTCACATTATCTTTGATAATAGGAAAAGTAATTTTACCTATTTGAGCACGAAGACCATCACAAATGGTATTTGTTGTTTCATTCTTTTCTATATAACCACTAATCAATGAGCGATATGCATCATCAGCTTCAATGGGCTCTGCTCCATATACCTTAATATCTTTATTTACGCCAATTATTGAGCATAAGGTCCCAGTTAGTAAGCCACCTCCACTCACAGGAGTAACTACCATATCAAGATTTGAAATCTGATTTAATAATTCTAAAGCAGCGGTACCCTGCCCTTCAATAATTCGGCTATCATCATATGGATGTACTAATGTTGATGAGGTTTTTTGTAATATATTATTCAAAGTATTATTTCGTGAAACTTGATTTGGCTCACACCAAATGATTTCACCTCCATTCCTAATAACATTATCAACTTTAACCTTTGGTGTGTTCTTTGGCATTATTACCTTTGGGCTAATACCTAATTTTGCAACTGCTTTTGCAAGCGCTGCTCCGTGATTTCCAGATGAAACTGTTACAACTCCTTTTTCTAATTCTTGTTCTGTTAATTGTAATACTGTGTTTGTTACACCTCGTATTTTAAATGAACCAGATTTTTGGAAATTTTCACATTTAAAAAACAAGTCTGCTCCTGTTCTATCATTCAATGCAGAGCTTGTTAGTATTGGAGTTAGATGAATGTATTTTTCTATCCTTTTACTAGCTTCTTTTATTTGTAATAATTTTATCATAGTTAAATTTAGGATTACTCAATGCATAATCAATTAAATCTATATTACAAAACTATGCTAATTAAAAAATTTATAATTTCATATGTTTTAATTATTAACAGTTGTAAAAATGACACTGTTCGAATAATTATAAAGGACATACAATCTTCACCATCAATTAAGCAAAGATTAATTAATCCAATAAAAGTAAATTCTTTTACAAGGTATTAAAAATTAGCTATGTCAAAATCGGTAATTATCTTTAGACACGGAAAATCAGATTGGGATGCAGCTTTTGACTGTGATCATAATCGCCCAGTTTCAAAAAAAGGTAAAAAAGATGCCAAAAAGATGGGAAAATACCTTAATAGGATTGAGCAAGACCCTGACCTTACAATCTCATCTACTGCACTGAGAGCAAGAGATACTGCTAAATTGGCAATGGAATATGGTAAATGGAATAATAATATAATTTATGAAAGTAAAATTTATGGTGGATCAGCAGAAGTAATATTGCAAATTATTAGTCAACAAAACAGTAAATACAATAACATATGTGTTGTAGGCCATGAACCCATTTTATCATCATTTATAGCGAAATGTAATAACTCTCCCCCACTTAAATTTCCAACCGCTTCTATGGCGCGAATAGATTTCGAAATAAATAATTGGAATCATATTAATTTTCAATTTGGAAATTTAGTCTGGTTGTTAAAACCAAAAGAAATAGACTAATGGCGTTCAAACCTTCCATCTAATTCATCTAAGGACATTTGAACAATAATTGGCCTACCGTGTGGACAATAATATGGGTGATCAGTTGAAAATAATCTATTTACTAATTCTTGCATTTCTTCACGTACCAATGTGTCACCAGCTTTTATTGCTGCTTTACAAGCGAATATCGCTGCAAGGCCTTCTTGGAATGAACTGTATTGCTTCCGTTCATTAAGAAAATTATCCAAAATTTCTCTTATCACTTCTCTTTCATTACCAAGTGCCATTTCTGAGGGAATTGCATCAATCCTTATTGATAATTCATCTTGTTTAATTATTTTAAATCCTATTTTTTCCAAATAAGGTAAGATATCGAATAATACATCAAAATCATCGGGCGAAAATTCAATTATTTCAGGGAATAGCAATGTTTGAGACGCCATTGAAGTTGATTCGAATGCTTTCAATGCATCCTCATATAGTATTCGTTCATGTGCAACATGTTGATCGATAATGACGAGACCACTATTAACTTCGGAAACAATATATTTTTTGTGTATTTGCCATATGTTTTCGGTGGCAATCGTTTCTCTATCTTGAATCTTTGTTTGAGCTAATTTGGATACATAATCTTTTGCACGCCGTATGTTAATATTTGAAGAGTTTAATCCTTCTTCAAAAGTATTGAAATCTATTTCATTCTGATTAGGGTTAGTAGGTACTGTTTCACTTATATTATGATTTGCTGGGTTAAATTTCGTATAATCATATTTCTGATTAGAATTGGTTTTTTGAAATGATTTATCAAAAAATGGTACAGTTTCAAGAATTGAATTCAAAGAATGACCTACTTCAGATTTAAGTAAATGAAAAAGGCGCCACTCATCTTTAAAACGAACTTGCGTTTTCATAGGATGCACATTTACATCAACCTGATCTATTGGTAATATTAGATTAATAACAAAAAATGGATACTCCCCTCTTTTTATAAGTGATTCATATGCGTTGTATATAGACCGGTTAATCAACCTATCTTTTATGAATCGCCTATTAAGAAATAGATACTGTTCACCTGGTCTTGAACGAACAAGATTAAGATTTCCAACAAATCCGGTAAATGCATAATCACCTTTTGTTGTATTTATAGCAATAAGATTTCTTGAATAAGTTGGATCAAGTAAATTATCAATTCTTTCCTCAAGTGATTCGGATTTAACATTAAATATGTTTCTATTATCAGCAATTAGTTTAAACTCTATGTCAGGAAATGCTAACCCATAGCATCGAACAACATTTACTATTTTGCGTAGCTCAGTACGAGGTGTTTTTAAAAATTTTTTCCTAGCTGGTGTGTTATAGAATAAATTACGAATTGAGATTTCTGTTCCTCCTATTTTTGGAGCAGGTTGCACTTTGCTTAGGGTGCCATTAACAATTGATAATTCTGCACCCTCACCTTTTTTACTACTTGAAATAATTGACATTTCAGAAATTGATGCAATACTTGCAAGGGCCTCGCCTCGAAATCCTAAAGTACTAATAGAGAAAAGGTCATCAATGGTATAAATCTTGCTAGTGTGAAATCTTTTTACTGCGACAGGCAATTCATTTGGAGTTATACCGTGACCATTATCTCTAACCTGTATGGTATTATGGCCTCCTTTTTCGATACTTACTGTAACTTGAGAAGCGCCAGCATCTATACTATTTTCTATCAATTCTTTTACAACAGATGCAGGCCTTTCTACTACTTCACCTGCAGATATCTTATTTTTCAAATCTTCAGAGAGTGCTCTTATCATTTTTTGCTCCCGATAACTGATAGAGTATTTTTATAGATTTTTTGATGAAGCATTTCCCCATCTCGGACTAATTCATTTATTTCGTTTTTAATCAACTCACAATAAGCATCATCATTCAATCCTTTAAGATTTATCAAAACGTTCATACATGCACCACGGAGTCCAGCCAATGATATTTCAGCTGCAACACCTGCATCAGAAACTGAATTAGGGTTTCCATTTTCAACTAACTTAGAAGCAAGTGTCATAACACTGTAGCATTTTTTTGCTGTTTCCAAAGGGATTTCAATTGCATATATATTTGCATTCATAATTGCTTTATTTTTTGTTGTTTTTTCCTCAATTGTATTTTCCGATAGTCTACTTGCTTCTATCATATTATTAAAAGCCTTTGTATCCTCATCGATTAAAAGTGTAAGTCTGTCTTTGAGCTTTTGAGCCTCCACACCTATTTCATCCATCAATGGTTTACTATCAAGCATTTCTTTTTTTTCATGGGTTAAAGCAGCAACCATTGAAGACAGTGCTGCACCCAGTGCACCTCCTAATGCTGCAACACTCCCGCCTCCTGGGGCAGGACTATTTTTTGAAAGTTCTTCGATAAATTTAGAATCAAATAGATTACTTCTCTTTCCATTTTGTATTACTGCATAATCAATTATTTTCTCGTAGGGGTCAAATTTAGTTACATCATTTAAACCTAAAGATTGTACCGCACATTCAATGACATCTGCTTTAGGTACACCTAAAGACCTATTTTGCTTTTTTAAATAATGTTCTCCTGCCATTATCATCGCATCAAGAGGAATTAAACCTATCAATTCACTTCCAGTTACGCGAATTCCTCTTTTAGTGGCTAATTTACAGGCTTGATCAAAAACATCATGAATCTTGGATTTTTTATAATTATTAAAATTAATTGATATTTGCGCTCTATCATAATCTGCAACGTACCAACCGATTCCTTTAACTTGCTTGAACATTCCCGGTACTTTTACAGGCTTACCCTCCTTGTCTCTAACAATTTCTCCGTCTAATAAATTTTTGGAATTCGGATTAGGTAATCTTTTACTTCGTCCTACTTCTCTCAATTCAAATGCAATATCAGTTGCTAATCTAGTATCTCTAGTATTCAAATTAATGTTATAAGCTATCAGAAAATCCCTGCATCCTATTACAATTGCACCTGCTTTAATATGTACTTTGGTTGGGCCAAAGTCTGGGTTCCAATCAGGGTCAGATAATTTTTTAGTAAGTCCTTCATATTCACCTTTTCGAATATTTGGAAGTTTTCTACGCATGGAATCCGTTGCAGATTTTTCATAGAGATATACTGGAATATTTAATTCTTCACCAACACGTTTGCCAACTTTCCTTGATAAATCTATACATTCTTCATCAGTGACTCCACTAATTGGAATAAATGGACATACATCAGTAGCTCCTATTCTTGGATGTGAACCTTTATGATTAGTCATATCCAAGATTTCTGATGCTGTTTTTATTCCTTTGAAAGCTGCTTCCATAATAGAATTTGGAGACCCAACCATTGTTACTACTGTACGATTTGTATCAGAGCCGGAGTCAACATCAAGTATGGTTATTTTTCCCACGTTACGCATTGCATCAACTATTTCATTTATTTTTTCATAATTCCTGCCTTCAGAAAAATTAGGAACACATTCAATTAATTTTTTCATTTCTTATCTATAAGCTATTGTATTTAAATAAAGGATGAAAAATATTACTATGACAAAAATAGTAAAATTCCACCATATTGATTTTGGAGTTTGTTTTCTTGTGAAGAAAAGTCTTTTGAAATAATTCATTAAGTTTTTATATACCAAGAAATAGTAACATAAAAAAATTTACAAATGGTTTCATTATCATCCACAAAATTGATAATCCAGTTATATAACCAAAGAGAATCAAACCAAAAAGCACTTGTGGTCCATAAGATTGTATTTTCCATGCTAGCTCAGGATTTGTTCTCATTAGATAACCAGAAAAAATCTGAGATCCGTCTAAAGGAGCAACTGGCAAAAGATTAAAAATAGCCAATGATATATTAATTTGGGTAAAATAAAAGATAACTGCCGGGAAAATCGAATTTGCTACTAATTCTGAATTACCTAAAAATCTCCATAGTAATCCTGCCATCATTGCAAGCAATAGGTTAGACAGAGGACCTGCTGCCGCAATTTTCATCATATCCTTTCTCTGGTCTATTAAATTTCTAGAATCTACAGGAACTGGTTTAGCCCATCCAAAGCCAACAAATAAAATCATCATTGAACCTATAATATCTAAATGAGCAATTGGATTTAATGTTAGCCTTCCCATTTTAGCTGCAGTATTATCACCGCATCGTGAAGCCATCCATGCATGTGCAAATTCATGGAATGAAAGCGCAAACATCAGAGTAGGTATTAACAGAATCAGTGTATCTGGAGAAAGTCTAAAAAGAATAATTAACTCCTTGGATGAAACTTGTTATAAATTTTTTGTAATTGCATTTTATTTATATGTGTGTATATCTGTGTAGTAGAGATATTACTGTGTCCCAGTAAGTGTTGTACAAATCGAATATCAGTATCATTTTTCAATAATTCTGTTGCAAACGAATGTCTAAGAATATGTGGACTTATTTGTTTAAAATACATTTTAAGTGATTTTATTAGTTGAAGATATTTTAGTGGTTTTCCTTTAAATTTTGGGGTTGTATTAATAAAGACTCTTTTTACGTTTTTATTAATTAATAATTTTGGTCTGATATTAGTTAAATAATCATTTAAATTAGGAAGCATAGTTAAATCGAAATCCAAATCGTCTAAGTTTAGCTTATAGATTTGCCTTAAATTAATATGATTCTTTTTTATTAATTCAAAAATTGCAGTATCTCTAATGTAATTATTTTCTTTAGCAGTTCTCATTAATTGACTTAATCTTTTTTCAATTTTTATTTGAGCTTCAACATAATGGGTATCGAGTATATTATTTATCATCATTCTAGTTAATTTTCGCCCATTGCTACTAATAAAGACTGAGCTAGATTTTGTTATCTTTATATAGTTACTTCTGAAATTATTTAAGTAATCATTAAGAAATATTTTTGCTCTTCCCATTAATGGTAAGATTCTTTCTTTGGACCCCTTGCCCATAACCTTTATTATTTCATCATCTAAGGAAATATTCTGAATATCTAGATTACAAAGTTCAGTTACTCGTAAACCACAAGAGTATAATAATTGAATAATAGATTTATCTCTTAAAGAGTATTGCAATGATTCATCAATTGATTCAATAATAAATGTTACTTCTTCATTAGTAAGGACATTAGGAAGCTTTTTAGAAACTTTTGGTTTCTCAATTAAAAGTGCAGGGTTTTCTTTAACTATTTTTTCTTTAGAAAGAAATTTATGATAAGATCGGATAGATGAAATAGCACGAGAAATACTGGTTGCCGCCATACCGCAGGAATTCATTTTTTTTATATAATCACGAATGTGTTTTGATGTGATTTTATTCAGTTCATTTATATTTTTATTTTTAAGAAAAAATAGATAATCATTTAAATCTCTATGATATGCATCATAGGTATTGGGTGTAACGTTGAGCTCAGTCCGAAGCATGGACTTGTAATCTGGATGAATTTCCATTCATTAATCCAAAAATTCATCTTCTACAAGATCACATAAAATTTGACCTACCATTATGTGTGCTTCCTGTACGCGCTGTGTATTTTCACTTGGAATATTAATTGTTATATCAGATAAATCTTTAAGGATACCACCTGTTTTACCAGTAAGAGTAACAGTAAATAAATTTTTATACTTTGCCTGTTTTATAGCTGCAATGACGTTTTCTGAATTACCACTAGTAGAAATTCCAATTAATGTATCATTTTTATTTCCTAAACCTTGAATTTGCCTTGAAAATACTGACTCAAAACCAGTATCGTTAGACCAAGCAGTGATGAATGAACTATCGGTAGTTAAAGCAATAGAAGGTATGGGTTTACGATCATAATTACTCATACTACCCATTAATTCAGTAGATAAATGCTGCGCATCTGCCGCACTACCTCCATTCCCACACCAAAGAATTTTTCCATTATTTTTTAATGATTTTATCATTATTTCTGCTGCAACTTTTATGTCTTCAATGCAACTTTCTAGCATTTTATTTTTAATAATAATACTATCTTTTATTTGGGATTTAATTTTTTCTTTCATTTCTGAATATGAATAGCATCTGCAAATTCCTGAACACAATTATCATCTTCTTCTAGAATATTACCAGTTACAATAATTGATGCACCTGCTTCTACCGCATCGCGTGCTTTTTCTGGGGTTTTTATACCTCCACCTACAATTATAGGTAAATCAATAGCAGCACGAACAGCCTTGATTACTTCAGTAGTCACAGGGTGAATAGCGCCACTACCTGCTTCAAGATAAATTAATTTCATACCTAGATATTGACCAGCCAGAGCATGAGCTACGGTAATCTCAACTCTTTCCATAGGTATAGGTTTTGTACTACTCATAAATTCAACACTACTATTTGAACCACCATTAACTAAAATATAACCAGTTGAAATTGTTTCAATATTCATATTATCAACAATAGGAGCAGCTAAAACTTGTTCTTCAATAAGAAATCGGGGATTCCTTCCAGAGATAAGCGACATAAATAACATAGCATCAAAATGCTTGTTTAATTGACCAACGCCCCCAGGAAATAATATTACTGGTATATTGGATAATGATTTAATTTTCTTTACTATACTATTATAATTAATATCCATCATTATACTTCCTCCTACAAAAAGAGCATCAACGCCTGAATTGTTGGCGTTTTTCACACGATTTATTATTGAATTATCATCTTCTTTATCGGGATCAATTAGTACAATGTAAACTGCTCCTTTCTTTTCAATAGTAGTTATTAAAGTGTCAAAAATCAATTACTGACCTACAAATTCTTTGTATTTTAGATAATCCATTAACCCTTCTTTTTCTTTTAGGTTACTTGGTTTAATTCTTACAATCCATCCATCTCCATATGGATCATCGTTAATTAGATTTGGATTTTCTTCAATGTTTTCATTTATTTCAACAATAGTTCCTGATATAGGTGAAAAAAGGTCAGAAACAGTTTTCACAGCTTCAACTTCTCCAAATATACTACCTGCAACTATTTTTTGGCCTATATTTGGAAATTCAATGAAAATTACATCGCCAAGCTGGCTTTGAGCATAATCAGTAATTCCAATTGAAACGTAATCATCATTATAATCAGCCCATTCATGTTCTTTAGTGTATAATAGGTGTTTTGGATTTTGCATCAAACTTCCTCATCATTTTTATATTTAAATTTTTCTAAAAAACTAGTATCAAATTTTCCTTTTTTGAAAATCTCATCTTTCATAATTGCCATTTGATATGGTATTGTTGTTTTTGGTCCATCAATTATAGTCTCTTCAAGTGCTCTCTGCATCCTTACAATAGCACGATCTCGATTTTTTGCATGAACAATTAATTTGCCAATCATAGAGTCATATTGTGTTGGTATAACATATCCTGCGTAAGCATGTGAATCAACTCTTACACCTTTTCCTCCTGGCATATGAAAACTTGTGATTTTTCCTGGAAAGGGCATGAAGTTATTCGCTGGGTCTTCAGCATTAATCCTACATTCTATTGAATGACCTCTAAGTTGGAAATTATCCATCTCAGGACAAACTTCACCTGCATGCATTTTTATCTGCTGCTTTATTAGATCGATACCAGTAACCATCTCAGTTACTGGATGTTCAACTTGTATACGAGTATTCATTTCCATGAAATAAAAGTTTTTTTGACTATCCATAAGAAATTCTACAGTTCCAACACCAATATAATTGACTGCTTTGGCACCTGATACTGCCGCTGCACCTATTTTTTTCCTTGTTTCATCATCAACAAGTGGGGAAGGAGATTCTTCAATTAATTTCTGGTGTCGACGCTGAATAGAACACTCCCTTTCACCCAAATGAATTGTTTTACCAAAACTATCAGCTAATATTTGTACTTCTATATGTCTAGGGTTTTCAATGAATTTTTCAATATAGATATCCCCATTACCAAATGCTGTTAAAGATTCTTGGTTTGCTGATTTATAAGCAGAAATGACATTTGATTCATCTTTTACTAATCTCATACCTCTTCCTCCACCACCAGCGGATGCCTTTAACATAATTGGGTAACCCATTTTATTAGCTTTAATAAGTGCATCTTCAGCATTTTCTAACACTCCTTCACCTCCTGGTACTACAGGGACACCTGCATTCTTCATCGTAATCTTTGCTTCAGCTTTATTACCCATAGAATCTATAATGTCTGGCGTGGGACCTATAAATGTGAAACCATTTTCCTCACATATTTTGGAGAATTGAGCAGATTCAGATAAGAATCCATAACCGGGATGAATTGAATCAGCACCTGTAATCTCCGCTGCAGCAATAATTCTTGGTATGTTCAAATAACTTTCAGCACTAGGAGGTGGTCCAATACAAACTGCTTCATCAGCAAATTTGACATGCAAAGAGTATTCATCAACTGTTGAATATACAGCTACAGTCTTAATATTTAATTCGTGACAGGCTCGTATAACTCTTAAAGCAATTTCTCCCCTATTGGCAATTAAAACCTTTTTGAACATATTTTTTATATTATGAGGGTTCTATTTGAAATAATTGTTGATTATACTCTACTGATTCTCCATTATTAACACCAATGTCAATAATTTTTCCATCAAATTCTGATTCAATTTCATTCATTATTTTCATCGCTTCAATTATACATAAGGTTTGGCCTTTTTTAACCATATCACCTTTTTTTACAAAAGGATCATCATCTGGGGTTGGTGAGGAATAAAATGTTCCAGGCATTGGTGAGAGAAGGTTTTCGTATTTGTTAGCCTCTTGCACATTTGGTTGTTTATCATCAATTACTTTTGATTTTTGTCCTTTAGATTGGTTTTCATTATCCATGTTAACAATTTGACTGGTTTTTGCAGGGTCTTGAAAAACAACCCCCGCTTGTTTAGAAACACGGAATTTCCTTCCCCAAAAACTAACTTCTATTTCATTTACATTAGAATTTTCTAATATGTATATAATTTCTTTTAATTTATCTTGCCACATAAAAATATTCCCTAAAGAGTTAATCCTTTGAACGCTCTACATACTCGCCAGTTCGAGTATCTATTCTTAACTTGTCTCCCTCATTTATAAAAAGAGGAACATTTAGTAAGTATCCAGTCTCTAATTTCGCTGGTTTTGATGCACCTGTTGCTGTATTCCCCTTAAATCCAGGCTCAGTTTCTGACACTTGAAGTATAACATGAGTTGGTAATCTAACATCTAGTACTTCTAAATCATCGAAAAGTAAATCAACATTCATACCTGGTGTTAAAAAATCTTTCCCACTACCGACATATTGTGGTTCCACATTTAATTGATCAAATGTTTCTTTATCCATGAAGACAAATGCATCGTTATCATTGTAAAGGAATTGCATTTCCTTGGCTTCAACTTTTATGAATTGGAGTTTATGCCCTGCATTAAATGTTTCATCAATTATTTTACCTGATTGTATGTCTTTAAGCTTTGTTCTTACAAAAGCGCCTCCCTTACCCGGTTTCACATGTTGAAACTCTACTATTTTCATTCTTTTTGATTTGTGCAGTATGACTGCGCCATTACGTATGTCTGCAGTTGTTGCCATTAAATAACCTAATATTTGTGAAAGTTGATTTATAGAAGTTACAATATTGTATTATCTGTTCAAATTAGATGAATATCAATTTTTATAAAATCATATATCATTAATCAATAACTCGATTTTTTTCTTGTCTTCAATCATTTTATTCTCATCAGGTATTTCGCGCGCATATTTAACATAATCAGCATCATAAAGAAATTTAACCATTTCCAAGAAACTGTTTTGATTGATTTGGAATATATCGACGTTTTCTTCAATTTCTTTTGTTGTCATTTCAAGGGTTCGTATAAAATATTTTCGTTCTACATACTCTCTTATGATATGAGAAAGTTTAGTATAGTATTCCTTTTTTAATAAAGTCGTATCTAATTTATCTAATCTTCTAGACGCCTGCTCAAATGGCGTTTCTGAAATTCTATAATTTATCTTTTTAAAGTATGGTTTTTCTCTTTTTCCCCATATCCAAACAATAGTTAAAAAAATTAAACCAATAGATATCCAACTTAATATTTCTAATATTGGAAAAACAGATTTGACTCTAACTGGTCCTTTCATATTTTTATAATTTGTTTCTTTTTGATCTAGTAGAATAGAGGCTATTTGGAAATTTATTGGTTCTAAATCAAGAAATCTTTCAATGTTCCCATTGTCACTTAAAATTTCAAGTGAATAATCAGGAGTAACATATTTTCCGGTATCCCATACCATTATTTCAAATTCAACCCCGTTTAAAATATCCGTTGAATTATCATATAGAAATTTTTGACTTTTTATAAGGATATTTGAGTTATTTGTCTTTAGATCAGGAAACCTTATTGATTTACCTTGGGAATTTTCTATTTTTATTGTCCATTTAATTACATCTCCAATGTAACCATTTATTGTATCAAGCTCAGAAGTAACATAAAAAGATTTACCATAAACAATTAGTGGAAAAAAAAGAAAAACTAATTTCACAATCTTCTTTCTCTACTTCTAAAAAATTTTATCAAAGGTTCAACAAAATCTTTGTCAGTTGATAATGAAATCAAATCAAAACCGATTTTTTTCACTTTCCTTTTTAAATTGATTTCTCTTTCTTTCATTTCATTTTTCAGCTCTTCCATCTGCTTTTTTGAAGAAGTATCTATCCAAAATGAAGAACCTGTTTCAGCATCTTTTACTTTCAATACGCCTGAATTAGGAAAACTTTTTTCAAATGGATCGGATATTTTTATGCCAATTAGATCATGCTTTCTATTTGCTACTTTTAATGAAGACCAATAACTATCATCAAGAAAATCGGAAATTAAAAACACAACACATCTCCTACTTGAAACTTTTAAAAAATATTCCAGTGCAATCTGGATTGATGTATCATTTTTTCTTGGTACAGTATATAGTAATTCTCTTATAATGCGAAGAATATGAGATTTCCCTTTTTTAGGAGATAAATATTTTTCTATTTCACTAGAAAAAAGAATCAATCCCACTTTATCATTGTTATTAATTGCAGAAAATCCCAATACTGAAGCAATTTCAGCAGCAAATTCTTTTTTTAGTTTATTAATTGATCCAAATTGACCTGAGTTTGAGATATCTACTAATAAATAAACTGTGAGCTCACGCTCTTCTTCATAAATTTTTAAAAAAGGAGAGGAATTCCTAGCTGTAACATTCCAATCAATTAATCTAATATCATCTCCTGGCTGGTACTCTCTAACTTCAGAAAATGTCATACCTCTTCCTTTAAACACAGTATGATATTCACCTCCAAAAAGATTATTTACCACTCCCCGTGTCCGAATCTCAATTTGCTTCACTTTACGGAGAATTTCCTTTGGAATCATTGTTGTTAGGGCACTTCTACGACTTCGAATAGACGATGAATAACATCGTCTGCTGATAATTCTTCAGCCTCAGCTTCGTATGTTAATATAATCCTATGACGTAAAACATCATTGCCAATATACCTAATATCTTCAGGTGTTATATAACCTCTACGCTCTGTAAATGCACGAGCCTTTGCTGCTCTTACTAGATTTATTGTTGCTCTAGGAGATGCACCAAAATCAATAATTCCTTCTAAGTCTTCAAGTCCATAATCCTGCGGATTCCTAGTAGCGAATATTAAATTAAGTACATAATCCTCAATTTTTTCATCAACATAAATATCCTCAATGACTGATTGTGCATTAATAATCTCAGTAGGATTGGTTATATCTTTTATTAATGATATATCTATGGATTTTGTATTTTGTCTGAGAACCAATCTTTCAGCATCTTTATTAGGATAGTCCACGATTAATTTAAAAATAAAACGATCTAATTGAGCTTCAGGAAGAGGATAAGTTCCTTCTTGCTCTATTGGATTTTGAGTAGCCATTACAAGAAAAGGTTGTTCTAATTGATATGTATTCTCTCCTATTGTTACCTGTCTTTCCTGCATTGATTCTAGTAATGCACTTTGAACTTTAGCTGGGGACCGATTAATTTCATCAGCTAAAATTATATTTGAAAATATTGGACCCTTCCGGGTATCAAAACTCCCTGTTTTTTGATTAAAAATAAGTGTTCCTAATAAATCTGCCGGCAACATATCAGGAGTGAATTGAATTCTTTGAAAATCTGTATTTATTAATTTGGCTAAGGTTTTAACCATTAATGTCTTTGCTAGACCAGGTACTCCCTCTAAAAGGATATGACCATTTGATAAAATAGATATCAAAATTTTATCAACCAGAGTCTCTTGCCCTAAAATTATTTCATTAATCCCTTTTTTTAAGGAATCAACAAAACCAGATGATTGGGTTATTCTCTCATTTATTTCTGTTAAACTGAAATTATTCATTATCTAATTATTATGAGGTTATGTGTTTAAGTGAGGGTATTTCTTCTATACTTTTTCCTAAATACTCTAATTCAAATTTTACAGAGGGGGATAATTCATGCTTTGGAAAGCGTTTTAGAAAATCTCTATACTCAATCTTTGCACTATTTTCATCATTTAGAATATTTGCGAAAATATATCCTATCATAAATAATGCATGGGGCTCTTGGTTAGATCCAGAAAAATCTTCAATAACTTTCCTATACTCCTGTATTGCTGTTGAAAAATCCCTAAAATCATTCATATATATGTCCCCTAACATATATTGGGCTTTCGAGGCCAGTTCATGAGTGTTAAATGCTTTCATCAAAAACATAAGATGATTAACTGCTTCTTTTAATAATTTTTGTTTTCTCAAAGATTCTGTTTTATTCAAAATATATTCTGGAAAGTTAACTAATCTTTCTTCAGCTTCTTTACCTTGTACAGTATTTTCATAATTATTAGCTGTGTTTTTTAATTCTTGATATCCCATTTCTGGATTATTTTTCCAATTCAAATAAATCGTAGCGAGTTTATACTGTGCTTTTGATGCTAAAGTGTCATTTGGGTGCTTTATTAATAGGTTTTTTAAATCATTAATAGCCATGTCAATTTGATTGTTTTTAACATTTTCCTCAGCTGATTCCAATAATTGAGTTGATGATTTTGTACAACTAATTATTGAAAGAAGAATCAATATACTTAGTATTTTTTTTATGTCCATTTTATTCCTTTGTTTAAAATGCAGTAAAAATTAATCACTCTTACTACTATGTAAAAAGTATTTGGTTTAACTTGTACAGAAAAATATTAATGAGTTCATCAATAATTATTAGAATAAATTTTGAATCCCGATGTTTATTAATCTTTTATTCAAATCATTCACCTGTGCAGCATAATCAAGCCTTAAAGGGCCTAATGGAGTGTCAAAGGTAACCCCTACACCTAAATCCCATTTTAGCTCATTTATAATATTATTGGGTAATGAGGTTGATAATAATCCACCATCAGCAAAAAGAGTCATCCCAAATGATTTATAGACTTTCTGCCGTATTTCCATATTAGTCATAATTCGCAAAGTTTCACCATTGGGTTCATTTTGGTCATTTTCGCTGAATCTTAAAACTTCCCACCCCCGCATTGAAGTACTACCTCCAAGATAGAATTTCTCGAATGAATAATCATTATAATTAGAATCCCATTTCCATAGGTTACCGAATTGAAGCCTTGCTGCTATAACTGTCTCTTTAAAAATAGCTTGATATGATTGAATTGTTAAATCAGCTTTGGTATACTCTCTAGAACCACCAAACCCTGCAAACTTATAAAGAAAATTTATCAAAAACCCGCTTTTGGTGAACAAGGGGTCGTCTCTCATGTCATATACTAACTTTAATGAAATTGAGCGCTCTTGTATGTTTTCTTCCGATTCATCACCAAAATTTTCCCATAATGATTTTGATTCAAAATATGATCGACCTTTTAATTGAATATGTTGTACCATATTAGCACCATAACGGTCAATTGATTCTTTATAATCTTTTTCTTCATAGATAATAAATTTCTCAAAATATCCCGTAAAAGTAGTAGGGAATCGATAACCAAAAAACCAATTGCTTGACAAACTTGCATCATAGCGCAAGCGTGGAGTCACAAAATCAACCTCAACAGGAATACCAAACAACAATTTAACAGCAAATTGTTTTGATGAATTTAAAAAAGCTCTGTTTCTCCATTCTATCGTACCGCTAATTGCTGGCAATTCAGGTGCTCCTTCTGCAAAACTAAATGGTTCATAACCACCAGAAGAAATCCACTCTCTTTGCTTATATCTTCTTAATTGAATTATAAGATTTACTAAAGAATCTGAATCAATGGTTTTAATAGGCGTAATATTCGCTGCCGAAAAAATTCCTATTTCTCTGATTTTCTTTAAAGAATTATCAATTTTTGTTTTAGAATATAACTGTCCTGGTTTATAGTCAAGTTCCCTATAAACAATAGAACTATCTATGTTACCGATGCCTTTAATAATTGTATTATTTATGTAGTAAGACCTTCCCTCTTCAATATCAATTTTTACTTTTGCAGTCTCATCTATTTTATCTGAAACAGAAATTGATGAAAATACCTTACCTTTTTTTTGATATTCGTTTTCTAACAAATATAATTTATCATTCAAACCAACTGGGTTGTATGGTGCATTAATTTCCAATCCTAACAAATCTTTAATTTGACTGTCTGGTAATAAATTGTTCCCAGACAATTCAATACTAGATAAAAAATACTGTTTTCCTTCTTCAATATTATAAAGCAAATCAACATATTTATTTTTTGATTGTTGATCTTGTATTGTATAATCTTCATCAATATTGACATCAAGAAATCCTTTTGAAAAATAATAATTTTTAATTGTTAAAGCATCTAATCTCATCAAACGAGAATCAAATTCAGTTTTACGAGAAAATAAACTTGGAGGTCGTTGCCGTACAATTAATAATACCTCATTTAATGATACATTCTTATTTCCTTCAAGGTTTAATGAGCCTATGAATATTTGATTATCCTGAGCATCTAAAAAACAAAAGAATGTAAGGGTACCAACAAATAACTTAAAAAATAAAGTCATTTTCAATAAGCATATCTATATCTATACTTTAGGTTTAGATTACCATCATCATCAACATTGCCAACTACTGAAAAGTGGCGATTTAATTTATATTCAACACCAACTTGAGACTGGTCTTGATTAAGTGAAAATGATCTTTTGTATGAAAGATTAAGAAATGTTTTATCACTGATTTGTGTTTTTGTTGTAACTATGAAGTCTTGATTTGCATCTTGAATGAGACCTGCAGCACCAGATATGTCAATGTCATCAACTAACGTCATCATACCAACATTTGACTCTTTTAAATTTTTCTCAAGTTCATTTTCAAAAAAGGTACCTAAGATAGAGACAGTTTGATTGCCAAATCCAGTGGAAGACATATCTGCTGAGTCTTCAAAGCGCTTTCCCCAAGTAAGCAATTCTAAAATATCACTTTCTGAAAACCCGCTCTCTGATTCCAAAATAATATCCAAATCATCAATTCCACCACGCATATTTAAATCTATTCTTTCATCATCAATCATAGTATATGCACTAACATTTATTATTGGGTTAAATCCTTTATTATCAAAATTTACCATTCCGTCTAAATCATCAAAATAATCTTTGTAAGCAAAAATACTACCGTCTTCAACGATAATTTGACCACCAAAATCTACTTCTTGATTTCCTGTTTGAGATAAGTTTATTTCACCAGTTACTTCAGCATCTATTTGAGAATTTTTAAAATATCCTAATCCCCTAATTGGAATATTAAGATTATATGATAAAATAAAGTCTTGGTTATCCTTTATCGCTGTGCCAACATCCTCAGTGGTAAACTCATAATAGACACTTGCATTTTGTGTTTCAATTATGCCATCAATATGTACTGTATCTCTACCAATTATAGTTAAGTCTAAATCACTTTCACAACTTATATCATATAATAATAATTGATAGCTAGCATTTTTTGCTTTAATTGATAGGTCATAGTTTGGTAGAAAAAATTTTGTAAAATCAATACTCCCATTCAAAATAGTATTCTTTGTTTTTTGAGATAGTTCGCTGATATTAGAATTATATACCAAAGCATCAAAATAATTTATATTCATACTGTTATTTCTCATAATTGCATACCCATTTATATTTGCAACAGGATCACTGAGTAAGAGTGTATGTATACTTCCATTCTTTACTTTTAAAGAGCCGCTTCTTTGAATTGAATCCGAAATTCCGTGTAACAAAAGTTCTATTTCAATATCACCAACTGCAGAATCTAAATCTGCAATATAGTTAGAGAGATATGGTAAACTATTTAGGTTAGCATTAACGTTGAAATTCATTTCTTCATTTTTAAAAAAATCCCCAAATCTGTCAGAATTTATATTAAGATCGAAGGGTAAATAGCCAGATGCAGTTATTTGACCTTCGCTGTTTGTAGATTTTGCGAAATCTACATTTAAAAGTTTTCCATCATATTTACCATTACTTTCGATTAAACCCAAATCATTAATATCAAAAATAGAATTTTCTATTATTACATTATAAGAAAATTTTGTTAAATCCAATGTACCATTTAAATCAATATTCCCTGTTGCAGTTCCATCTATATTAAAAAATTTTGGTATAAACCTATGAATAAATTTCAAGGATAAATTTGAAAAATTTGATCTTAAAGAAATATTAGTTTTTTTAAAATTATTATTTACGATTGGTATGATACCATTCCCCTGTATACCCATCTCGCCTTTGCGGGTCATAGTCAAATCATCGATATGCAACATACCATCTTTGTAAAATGAAGAGAATATTAATTCATCAAAATCCTCTTTCATATAAGACCCTTTTTTTAAAGACAGGTCAGCATCTAAGTCAAAACTTTGTCCATTAGGTTCAATCCAGATTTCACCAAAAATCAAACCAGAAATTTTTAATCTTTCATCATCAAAAAACTGAGTAAGAATTTCAGCATCAAAATTTGACATTTTAAATCTACCTTCAGGATTAACACCTCCATTAATAACACCCTCCATCATCCCATCATTTATATGAAGCTCAAAAGGATTGATATGGAAAATTGAATCTTCTATATACAGATTTATTGGCGTTGAATTAATTAGATAATTATCCTTGTAGGCTAATTGGATTCTTTCTAATTCATATTTATTATCACCATCAAAAATTCCAGATAGTTGAAGAAAATCTTTACCTGCTTGAAAGTGGCAATTTTTTATTTTTATTTGCTTGTTATTTATTATACCGCTTACTGTTCCACTATCAAAACTATATTTCCTCCAAATACCTTTTCCAGCTTTTATATCTATAAATCCTGATATGCTACTATCCTTTCCAGTAATCTGCGAGTTTAGTTCAATTGACTTCAAATCGAAATCATTAACTTTTACATCATCACAAATCAATTCAGCTGTTGCAGATGGTGAAAGCATATCACCATATATTTTTAAACTTCCTGTAGCTTTCCCTGATACAAAATCACCAGGCAAAAAGCTATTAATTAAATCAATATCTGCTCTTTCCATATCGGTAAACAATTCAATGTTTTTACTATGGATATTACTTTTTCCATCAATTGTTAAATAACTATCACCAACTAATAACATAACTGGATCAATAGTAGAAAGAATGCTGTCTTTATAATTTAATTGTCCATGTATTGAAAATTCTCCCTGGTTAAACAATCTGGATTCTAAAATCTCCATAGTCATATCTATTTGATCAAGTGCTCCCTCACTATTTAAGCCTGCATCCATTATAAATAAACCAGACATATTTGTGGGATTTTGATTATTTATCCATCTACTCAAATCCAGATTATCTAGGTTCATATACAAATTCAATCTCCTCTTTTCTTCAAAAATACCGCTAAGCATCAAATTCGAATTTTCACCCTCTAATTTTAATTCCTTAATAATCCAAGCATAATCTTCTCTTATTAGTTTAAAATCACCTTTCATGTCAAGACCAATTGCATTTTCTAAAAATAATGTACCATTAAAGAATTTGAAATTCGATTCAAAATCAAAGTTACCAGAAAAATTAGAAAATTTTGTTTTAAAAGGAATTTTACTGAATAACTCCATAGGAAAACTGAACTCAGAAAAATTTATTGAACCTTTTATTAATTCGGATTTTTTTGTTTCCATTGAAATACTACCAGTTATTGGCAGACCAGCAATGTTTCCTTTTAAATTATTTAAGAAATATTGATTATTTTTAAAACCAACATATAAACTATTAAAATTACAATGAAATTTTTCATTTTTATTCAGAACAGCTTTGAATAAATCGCATTTTAATTCAGGGTGATCAAAACCATTAAACTCACCCCCAATCATCATATCTAATTCAATTTTATTTTTTTCTATATAAGCTTCTAAACCAGCTTCAATAAATAAAGTTTTTATATTAAATGGTATTTCAAAATTATTTATATCACTTTTAGAAAATAATTTTTTATTTTCCAATAATATTTCCATTCCCTCGACATTTAAAAGGTCAAAAGATGTATTTTTAATAGCTGATGATATAAATCCTATATTCATTGAAACTTTTGAAGCTTCAATTTTGGATCCAGATTTATGGGTTATTATTATGTCATTAATTACTGTTGTACCAAAAACATTTCCAGTTACTTTCCCAGTTTCTAAATACCATCCGTAATCTAATAAATCATCATTTACCTTATTGATTAGATATGCATCCCACATTTCAGAACGTGAAAAGAATATCCCAAAACAAATTATAAAAATTAGTACTGCTAAAAGATAATTTTTGATTTTGTGCATTATAATAATTTTACAACATTATACAGAATTTAAGAAATCACATCCATATAAAAAAAAAGCGCTCAATTGAGCGCTTTTTATTATAATTGATTCTTTAATCAACTACTTCAAAATCAGCATCTTCAATCTCACCTTCATTCTTTTTGTTCTTTTCTTTCTTTTTGTTTTTTGAACTTTCTGTTTTACTAGGTTCTGCATTAGAATTAGATGAATCATACATTTTTGATGCTAAATTACTCCATAGCACATTGAGTTCCTCCATAGAAGATTTTATATCTACTGTATTTTCAGTCTTTTTAGCATTTTTTAAAGCCTCTAATTTTTGACTTAGTTCATCAGTTTCGCCTTTTTCAAATTTATCAGCATTTTCTTTTATATTTTTCTCTGTTTCATAAATCAAGTGTTCTGCTTGGTTTACCAAATCAATTTTTTCTCTTTTTTCTTTATCTTCTGATTCATGTTTTTTTGCATCATTCACCATTTTATCAATTTCTGAATCTGATAAGCCGCTTGAGGCTTCGATTCTAATACTTTGTTCTTTTCCTGTTGCTTTATCTTTTGCATTTACATTTAATATCCCATTAGCATCGATATCAAAAGTAACTTCTATCTGAGGAACACCTCTGGGAGATGGTGGGACATCCGACAAATGGAACCTACCTATTGTCTTATTATCTGTTGACATCTCTCTCTCACCTTGGAGAACGTGAATTTCAACTGTGGTCTGATTATCTGCGGCAGTACTAAATATTTGAGATTTCTTTGTAGGTATTGTAGTGTTTCTTTCAATTAGTTTAGTAGATACCCCGCCAAGAGTCTCTATACCGAGCGATAAAGGTGTAACATCTAAAAGAAGTATATCATCCACATCGCCTGAAAGAACACCACCTTGGATTGCTGCACCTAGCGCTACGACTTCGTCAGGATTAACACTTTTGTTCGGTTCTTTTCCAAAAATTTCCTTAACCTTAGCCTGAATTTTAGGGATTCTTGTTGATCCACCTACCAATATCACCTCGTCAATTTCAGATTTGGATAGTCCTGCATCTTTTATAGCTTGAATACAAGGATTTACTGTTCTTTCAACTAATTCATCAACTAATTCATCAAACTTTGCTTGGGATAAAGTCAGATTTAAATGTTTTGGACCAGAACCATCTGCTGTAATAAATGGAAGATTTATATCAGTTTGTTTTGAAGAAGATAATTCTTTTTTTGCAGTTTCAGCAGACTCTTTTAACCTTTGAAGAGCCATTGGGTCTTTTCGTAAATCAATTCCATCTGATTTATTAAATTCATCTGCAATCCAATCTATCACTTTTTGATCAAAATCATCACCTCCCAAATGCCCATCACCGTTTGATGATTTCACCTCAAAAACACCATCTCCTAATTCAAGTATTGAGACATCAAAAGTTCCTCCACCTAAATCAAAAACAACAATTTTTTCATCTTTTTTCTTATCAAGACCATATGCTAGCGAAGCTGCAGTTGGTTCATTAATTATTCTGCGAACATTTAATCCAGAAATTTTACCAGCATCTTTTGTAGCTTGTCTCTGTGAATCATTAAAATATGCTGGAACTGTTATTACAGCATCTGTAACCTGAGTACCTAAATATTCTTCGGCTTGCTGTTTTAATTTTTGAAGAATCATGGCTGATATTTCAGGCGGTGTGTATTCTTTGCCGCCAGCTTTCACAACGCAGGCTCCACTAGAGTTCTTGTCTACTTTATAAGGGACTTCTGATATTTCAGTGTCTACCTCACTAAAAATTCTACCCATAAAACGTTTTATGGAAAATATCGTATTCTCGGGATTGGTGACAGCTTGACGTTTGGCTGTCTGTCCAATAAGTCGTTCATCATCCTTTGCGAAACCGACTACAGAAGGTGTTGTTCGCCCACCTTCAGGATTTGTTATAACTGTTGGTTCACCACCCTCAAGTACTGCGACACAAGAATTCGTTGTTCCAAGGTCAATACCGATAATTTTGCTCATTATTTACTCCAAAAGATATATTTATATAGACTCACAGATAGGTTACAAGTAGTATACCAAAATACATAATAAACATTATTGACAGATTATATTTTATTTTTAGCCTAAATGGCAGATATCTATTTAGATTTTATTCCTTTTTTTGGATGACTTGATTTTTTCTTTGTTATTTTATTAAAAATCAATTTATTGTTCTGTTGTGCTTTTACAGTGATAACTGTATCATTTGGATAAATATTTTTTAACAACATCTCTGATAACGGATTTTCAAGTAACTTTTGTATTTCTCTACTTAATAACCTAACTCCATATTTGGGATTATACCCTTTTTTAGCAAGATATCTTTTTGCGGTTTTAGTTAATCTTAATCGAATACCTATTTTGGATAAATTTTCTATAAGGTCTGCAAGCTGTAGTTCAATTATTTCAAATACATCTGACTCATTTAATTGATTAAAAACTATAGATTCATCAATCCTATTGAGTAGCTCCGGTAAAAAAGTTTTCTCAACAGAGTCCATTACTCTCTCTTTCATTTTTATGTAGCCTTCAATATCTTGCTTACTACCAAATCCAAAACCATTATTTTTTATGTCTTTAGTTCCAATATTTGAAGTCATTATAATTATCGAATTTTTAAAGTCTACTTTTCTGCCTAAACCATCAGTTAGAATTCCTTCATCAAATAATTGAAGTAAAATATTGTATATATCTTTGTGACCTTTTTCAATTTCATCGAACAAAATTATGGAATATGGATTTCTTCTAATTTTCTCAGTGAGCTCACCACCCTCTTCATAACCAACATATCCTGGTGGAGCACCAATCAAACGAGATAAAGAAAAACGTTCTCTATATTCTGACATGTCAACCTTAATTAAAGAGTCTTTGAGTGGGAATAAACATTTCGCTAAACATTTTGCTAATTCAGTTTTTCCAACCCCTGTAGGTCCAAGAAATAAAAATACTCCAATAGGACGATTAGGGTTTTTGAGCCCTGCTCTAGAGCGTTTTATTGCATTTACAACACTGTTAATTGCATTATCTTGGCCTATTATATAATTACTTAATTCTTGATTCAAATTGAGCAACCTTTGGCTCTCTGTTTCTGCAACTTTTGATAAAGGAATGCCAGTAATAATTGATACAACATCTGCAATATTCTCAGAATTAATTTCAATAATCTTTTTGTATGATGAATTTTCCCATCTCTTTTGTGCTGAATTTAATTTTTTTAGTAATTTTTTTTCATTGTCTCTCAAAACTGCAGCATCTTCAAAACGTTGTTCCAATACTTTCTTTTCTTTTTTTTGTCTAACTATTTGAATATCTCTTTCAATTTTTAAAATATTTTTCGGGGCTTCTAAATTATGCATATATGCACGAGCTCCAGACTCATCTAATATATCAATTGCTTTATCTGGTAAATATTTATCAGTCATATATCTCTCAGATAGCTTAACACATTCAGATATTGCATTATCTGTGTATTTCACTTTATGATATGATTCATATTGTTTTTTTAAGCCATTAAGAATTTCAATTGATTCGTTAATTGAAGGTGGGTTAACATTAATTTTTTGCAAACGACGATCTAATGCACCATCTTTTTCAATGTATTTTCGATATTCATCTAATGTAGTAGCTCCAATGCAATGTATGTTACCTCTTGCAAGAGAAGGTTTAAATAAATTGGAGGCATCTAGTGATCCAGATGCGCCTCCAGCACCAACAAGAGTATGTATCTCATCAATAAAAATGATAATGTTTTCACTAGACTCTAATTCATCCATTATGCTTTTTACACGTTCTTCAAATTGACCTCTATATTTGGTACCAGCAACAATTGACGCAAGATCTAAAGATAATATTCTTTGATCAAACAGTACTCTAGGAACAGTTTTTCTAATAATTCGTTGAGCCAAACCTTCAATAATTGCAGTTTTCCCAACTCCAGGCTCTCCAATTAAAACTGGATTATTTTTTTTTCTTCTTGTTAAAATTTGCGTAACCCTTTCAATTTCATTTATTCTTCCAATTACGGGGTCTAATGCACCTTTTTGAGCAAGGTTAGTTATGTCTCTTGAAAAATGATCGAGTGTGGGTGTATTTCCCTTATCTCTAAATTCCTTAGAATGTTCAATTTGAATAATCTTTTCTTTTTCATTTCCAGTTTCAACAAGATCCTTTACCGTTTCATAATCTAAAGAAAATGAATCTAGAATATCGTTTGCGATTCCTTCATTTTCATTAAGTAGAGCTAATAATAAATGTTCATCATCTGCGACTTTAAAACCACTTTTAGAGGCTTCACCATATGCATTTCTTAATATCCTCTCAGCTCTTCTAGTAAGTGGTAAATGTCCTAATGTTACAGTACCACCAGATGATTTTATGAGTTTTTCAATCATTATAATCATCTCATTTATGTCAATATCAAACAAATCTAATACCTTTCTTGATATCCCTACAGATTCCTTGAGCAAACCAATGAGTAAATGCTCAGATCCAATGTAACTGTTACCTAATCGTATTGCCTCTTCCTTTGATTGCTTTATGATATTTTGAACTCTTTTTGAAAATTTATCTTTCATTTATTTTTTCTCATTTCTATCAACGATCCATTCTCAAGTAAAAACTGTCTATCCCCCAAAGAAGCGACATCTTGATCGTGGGTAGTTAAGATAATTGACTGATTATAATCTTGATTAATTTTACTTAAAAGGTCAATTAGTTTTTTCGAATTTTTTTTATCCAGATTACCAGTTGGTTCATCTGCTAGTAATACAATCGGTTTATTGATAATTGCACGTATAAGCGAAACTCTAGATTTTTCCCCGCCTGATAATTGACTAGGATAATGATTTATTTTAGAACCTATACCAAGTTTATCAAATAAATTCATTGCATAGTTATCATTTTGGTTAACATTTTTTATCCAAATGGGTATCAAAACATTTTCTAAAGCTGTAAAGTCAGGTAGTAAGTGGTGAAATTGAAAAACAAAACCAATTAATTCATTTCTGAGAGATGATAGTTGGTTATCATCATAATCATTTAAATAGTTCCCATTAATAATAACATCACCTGAATCTGGTTTATCAAGCGTACCCAAAATATTTAGAGCTGTTGACTTACCGCATCCAGATTGTCCTGTTATTGTTATTATCTCATTCTTATTGAGTTTAATTGAAAAGTTATTTAATACAGTTAAATCACTATCACCATTATAATATGATTTTGATATATTTTTTGCTTCAATTACTATTTCATCCATTGAATAGACCTTTTAAGATTCATGTATGCCAATTTTCTACTTGATATAAAAGAGGCTAACAAGATAAAACAGAAAGACAGAAAAAATATAATGATTATATCTATGAATCTAACTGCCATCGGGAGCGTATCTATAAAATAAACCTCATATGGTAAGGGAATTATTGAAAATTTATTCTGTACCAAAACAATTAATAAACCAAATAACAAACCGAAAATTGCACCATAGCTCGCTCTTTTTATACCTAAATATATTATTATTCTCATTATCGAATATTTTTTCGCACCCATTATTCTTAAAATACCCACGTCTTTCATTTTTTGGATAGATATTAATATTAAATTAGATCCAAGGTTAAATGCAGCTATGAGAAAAATCAAAGATAATATAATCATTGTACCATAGCGTTCCATCTTCATTGCATCTACTAAGGATTTGTTTTGCTCATCCCAAGTTTTTATTTCTACTTGGTAACCAAAAATTTCATTCAAACTCTTTTTTACTTCGTATGCTGAATGTCCATTATTAATTCGAATGTCATATCCATCAATATTTCTTTTACGCTTAAATAATTTTTCCCCATCATTAAGCGTTATAAATACAAATCTATCATCATAATCAAGAATGTTTGTACTAAAAATACCACTAATTTTGAATTTCTTCTTTTCTGGAATAGAGAGCCCAAAAGTTTGATCAATTGGACTCGACAAAGTTATTATATCACCAATGTCTATTCCTAACCTCATAGCTGAATCCTTACCTATCACAATATCACGATTAGTTGGCATTAGACCTTCAAGATTAAAATCATAAAAAGATTCATCCAATTGTTTAACTGCCTTAATTGTTACAACTCTTTTTGAACTTTTTGTTTCTATCAACGCTCTTCTTTCCATAAATGGCATAGCAGTTTTTATAGCATTTATTTTCTCTATTTCATCAAATTGATTAAAGTCATATACTCGTAAATCGCCTTCAAAACCTTTAAGTTTATTATGAATGTGTTTTTCAAAACCATATATAACTGATATTGCAATTACCATTGCAAAACAACCAATACCCATTCCAATCATTGATAACCAACCTAAGTATTTACTATTTTTCAATGAGCCATAGTAAAATCTATTTGAAATCTTTGATTCAAAATTCATTCATATCTCAAAGCGGTTGATGGTTGAAATTTTAAAATACTTCTTACAGGTATATATGAAGCTAAAACTGAAAGAAAAAAGGATAACAAAAGCAACAATCCAAATATAATAAAGTCAAAGGAAAATGGTATTTTATCCATAAAATATATATCTGAGGGAATTTTGAAAAGACCATACTCTAATTGAATAATTAACACTAATATTGAGATAAATCCGCCCAGTACACCACCTATAAGACCAATAAATCCTCCCTGCATTAAAAAAACAATTACTAAATTATTTTTTGTCATACCTTGTGAAAGTAAAATTCCTATTTGATAAGTTTTTTCAACAATTATCATTGTTAAAGCTGCAACAAGATTAACAAGACCAACTAAAGCAATTAAACCAAACATTATATAAGCAGGCCACCTTTGAAATGATATCCATTCAAACAATAATGAATGTTTTTCTTTCCAAGTCTCAAAATAATATGGGTATTTTAATTTCCGTAAAACACTTGTATCGTTCATATTATTTATGATAAAACCTGAAACAAAATTTTCTTTAATGTTGAATAACTTTCTTGAATCCTGAATTGTGACATAAGCTATGGTATTATCATACTCTTTTAATCCAGAATAAAATGTATCAATAACTTTGAATGATTTGATTATTGGAAATCTTGTTGTTGAATCATTTGATGAGAAACTTTGTAAATAAACCACATCACCAATATCAATTTTTAATAATGATATGAGTCCTTTGCCAATAATTATTTCTCCATTATTTAAATTAGTGGAATTTTCAATACCTTCAATTAAAACTCCTTCAGCCATGGACCCATATCTTAACATACAAGCGCCTCTAATAAATCCAGAAATATTTTTGGGATATTCATGAATAATTGAATCAATTGAATTATCTTTTATGTTTATGGGGTAGCTAAGAACGTGTTGTACTCTTCCTTGTCCGTCAAGATTCTCTAATTTTTGTGATATTACCTCCTCAAAACCTTGCACTATACTTGCTGTAAGTATAAGTGCTGCAATACCTATTGCTAGCCCACCGATTGCCAGCCAACTTGCAAAAGAGGAAAAACTACCTGAGCTCTTATTTACTAAAAACCGTAAGGAAAGTTTAAGGTTTAAAAGCATTAAGATTTAAGTTCTTAATGGGGGAAATAAAATGACATCCTTTATCCATCGATTACCTGTTAGTAACATTATGAGCCGATCAATGCCAATTCCAACACCACCAGTCGGAGGCATTCCGCACTCAACTGCCTGTATAAAATCTTCATCAATAGGTTGAGCTTCCTCATCTCCAAGTTCTTTCAATTTAGATTGTTCCTCCAAACGAGTTCTTTGATCAAGAGGATCATTAAGTTCAGAAAATGAATTTGCGACTTCAGAACCGCCAATAAATAATTCAAAACGTTCTACAATATTTGGATTACCATTACGGTGTAATTTAGCAAGAGGAGAAATTAATTTGGGATAATCAATCACAAATGTAGGCTCAATTAGATTTGGTTCCACTAAACTACTCATTAACTCATCTAACATTTGACCAATATTAGCATTATCCTTCATATCAATTTTGTTTTCTTTACATACCAACTTAATTTTCTTTTCATCAAAATCATCTAGATTGTGTCCTGTTGCCTGGCTCAATAATTCAAAAAAAGATTTTCGATGAAATTTTTTCGTTAAATCAATTTTTGAATCGCCCCAATCTAAATAAAATGAATCTAATTTTTTTGCTATGTGGGCAAATAGTTGCTCAACAAGATTCATACAATCTTCATAATCTGAATATGCCCAGTAAAATTCAAGCATAGTAAATTCAGGATTATGATTTCTATCCATTCCTTCATTTCTGAAATTTTTCGCAATTTCGTATACACGATCAAATCCTCCAATTATTAATCTTTTAAGATATAATTCATCAGCGATACGAAGATATAGTTTTTGATTTAATGTGTTGTGGTGTGTCGTAAATGGTCTCGCATTGGCACCACCATATATTGGTTGCAATATTGGTGTTTCAACTTCTAGAAAACCTTGATTATCAAAGAAGTTTCTAATGGAACTTATAATCTTTGAACGTTTTTGGAATGTTTCTCTAACTTCAGGATTTAGGATAAGATCTAAATGACGTTTCCTATACCTTTGTTCTTTGTCTGTAAATGAATCAAATAATTGACCATCCTTTTCTTTTACAATAGGCAGTGGTCTAATACTTTTTGCAAGAATAGTAAATTTATGGGTTTTAATTGTTATTTCACCAGTTTTTGTTTTAAAAACTTCTCCTTCTACACCAATAAAGTCACCAATATCTAATAATTTAAAATTAGAATAATTTTCATCCCCAATATCGTTATTACGAACAAAAATCTGTATTTTACCTTCATCATCCATTAATTGAACAAATGATGCTTTACCCATTTTTCTCAATGCCATAATACGCCCAGCCACAATTACGTTTAATCCTTCATAATTATCATAATCAGATAATATATTCATACTTTTATGCTTAGGTTGAAATTTTGGAGGATATGGATTTATTCTATTTTTCAATAAAGATTCTAACTTTTCCAATCGAAAGTCCATAACTTGTTTTAAACTTTTTTTCTCGCTTACCATATTTTATTCCTTTGCAATATCCTAATCTTTTTTAATTGTACTTAATAGGAAAGCTTTTATGAAATTATCTAAATCGCCATCCATAACTGATTGCGTATTACTACTTTCAATCTTTGTTCTATGATCTTTTACTAGTTGGTAAGGATGAAAAACATATGACCTGATTTGACTACCCCAACTAATATCCAACTTTTGATCTTCTAGTTCTTTATTTTTCTCTTTCTCTTTTTCTAATTCAACTTGAAACAAACGTGCTTTTAAAATCTTCAAAGCTTGGTTTTTATTTTTATGTTGAGAGCGTTCATTTTGACATTGAGCAACAATCCCACTGGGTATATGAGTAATTCTAACGGCAGAGTCAGTTTTATTCACGTGCTGGCCACCGGCACCACTTGCTCTATAAGTATCAATTCGTAAATCTGCATTATTAATCTCAATCTCTATATCATCCTCTAAAGCTGGATAAACAAAAACTGATGCAAATGAAGTATGTCTACGACTATTTGCATCAAATGGTGAAATTCTAACCATACGATGTACTCCTGCCTCACTTTTCAACATTCCAAAAGCGTAATCTCCTTTAATTTCAAATGTAACATCTTTTATTCCAGCTTCATCTCCTTGTTGAAAATCAATAACATTTATCTTAAAACCTTTTTTTTCTGTCCAACGCGTATACATTCTATATAACATCTGCGCCCAATCTTGACTTTCAGTTCCACCCGCACCAGGGTGAATTGAAAGAATCGCATTATTTAAATCTTCACGTTCTCCTAAAGTTAGTTTCATCTCTATTTCATCAATAATGTTTTTGTAGGCTACCAATTCTTTTTGTATTTCTATTAATTCAATATCACCATCATACGCAAATTCAAATAATATTTTCATATCTTCGTATCGAGAAGAGAGGTCATCCCACAACTGAATTTCTTTTTCCATTATTGAAATTTTTTTTAAAGTAGTACTTGCATTGTTACTATTATTCCAAAAATTTGGATTTAAAGATATTTTTCTTAGCTTTTCTAATTTTTCTAATTGACCTTCTAAGTCAAAGATACCTCCTTATATCTCGATGCTTTTCTTTTGCAAGGATAAATTGTTCTTTTAACTCCGTTAGTTGCATAATTATACCTAATTGAAATATTAATTATATTAGTAAATATTCTTTAATCACCAGAAGAAATAAACAATCTTTCATTAAGATAACGTCTTAACTTCATCTCATCCATTTCTAAATTAGTGAAACGTCCATTTTCAGCTGTTGAAATTGTACCTCTCTCTTCTGAAATTACTACAACTATTGCATCAGACTCTTCCGTTATACCTAGAGCTGCACGATGCCTTGTTCCCATTTCAGGTAAAATCATTTGGCTTTCAGTTAATGGTAAAATACATCCTGCAGCCTCAACTAAAGTATTTTGCAATATTACAGCACCATCATGCATAGGCGATGTTGGATTAAAAATTGAAAGAAGAAGTGGTGTAGATACTTCCGCTTTTAGTTGGATGCTTGTTTCTTTATATGATCTTAAACCTGTCTCTCTTTGAATTACGATTAAAGCACCCCATTTATTCTTTGATAATTTTAATGATGCATCCACTATGGCTTCAAGAGATCTTGAAGTACCCATTCTAAAAATCTGCTGAAAAAATCTTGTTTGTCCAATATAAATCAATAATCTTCGAATTTCAGGCTGAAAAAGAATAACAAATGCCACTACCCAAACCGTTTGAAACTGGTTCACCAGCCATGACATTGCACTCAAACCAAATGAATTGAAGATGAATGATGAAATTAATAAAATTACTAACCCAACTAGCATTTGACCTGCACGAGTATCTTTAAAATACTGGTAAACTTTAAAGAAAATCCAAGTAACAAGAACGATATCAATTAAGTCAATTAATGTTATTGATAAAAATCCTATTTTAAAAAGCGTCATTTATATAGCTTCCCTTATTCTATCCGCTATTTTAACAACCCTTTTTATCTCTTTAACATCATGAACTCTAACAATTTTTGCACCATTCATTATTCCAGCGGTTACAGATGCAGATGTTCCTTCAATTCTTTCGTCTATGGGTAAATCAAGAGTGAGACCAATAAATGATTTTCTACTTGGACCAATCATAATTGGCAATCCAAATGCAGAGAAATCATTAAGCTTATTTAATATTTGAAAATTATGGTTTATGGTTTTACCAAATCCAATTCCTGGATCAATAATAATTCTATCTTTTTTGATTCCAGAATTAATTGCCATTTTTATCTTCTCATTAAAAAAGGAGGATATTTCGTTTATAAGAAAATCATATTTAGGATTTATTTGCATATTCTTAGGATTGCCTTTCATATGCATAATAATTACATGGACATCATAATCCGAAACAACTTCAGACATTTTAGCATCAAATGAAAGTCCACTTACATCATTAATTATATCAGCACCAAATTCAATTGCTTTTTTTGCTACTTTTGATTTTCTAGTATCTATTGATATTATTGTATCTTTTGAAATTGATTGAATTTTTTTTAATACTGGGATAACTCTTTCAATTTCCTCTTCTGGGGAAATTAATTCTGAACCTGGTTTAGTTGATTCACCACCAATATCAATTATATCTGCCCCATCTTTAATTAAATTTCTACAATGTGAGAGTGCTTTGTCAACGTCCAGATATTTCCCTCCATCACTAAACGAATCAGGAGTGACGTTCAAAATGCCCATTACTAATGTTCTGTTAGGCTTTCTGCACCAGTTTCGGAAAGATTTTAGCTTTAAAGACCGGTTCAATTTATGATTTTATATCAACTACTTTTCTTTTGTTCGGCGGCTTTGCCTGAGTTCGGCCATTTTGGACATTTTTTCTGCTTGAATTTTTCGATGTATCGTTTTGGACTTGCTTTTTTGTATAACGCCGTTTGTATCTCTTTTGCCTTACTTTTCTAGATACTCCATTAAGAGGTCTTGTTAATTTTTCTCCTTTAATAATTTTTTCTATATCCTTAGAATCTATTGTTTCATATTTCAGTAACTCTTTAGCAATATTATGGAGTGTTTCCATATTTTTTCTTAGAATTTCATCTGCAAGTCTTTGAGAATCTCTTACGATTCTAGATATTTCTTCATCAATCATCCTAGCAGTTACTTCACTATAGTCTCTATGCGATTGTATTTCTCTACCTAAAAAAACTTCTTCATTTTTTTTACCAAAAGTCATAGGACCCAATAAATCACTCATCCCCCACTCAGTAACCATCTTCCTAGCAATTTGAGTAGCTTGCTCAATATCATTTCCTGCACCAGTAGTCATCTCATTAAAAATTAACATTTCGGCACTTCTACCGCCCATTAAAATTGCTAACCTACCTTCAACATAATCTCTAGTATATCCATGCTTTTCATCCATCGGAAGTTGCATTGTAACACCAAGAGCACGTCCTCTTGGAATAATTGTAACCTTGTGGACAGGATCAGCGCCCTTGGTTTTGATTGCAACTAGAGCATGACCTGCTTCATGATATGCAGTTACTTGCTTTTCATCTTCAGATAAAACCATACTTTTCCTTTGAACTCCCATCATAACTTTATCTTTTGCTTCCTCAAAGTCATCCATATCAATAGATTTTTTCCGCTTTCTTGCTGCAAGCAGAGCTGCCTCATTCACAATATTTGCAATATCTGCCCCCACCATTCCTGGCGTTCCTTTTGCTATTGCCTCCAGTTGCACTTTCCGATGATTTACTACAACATTTTTTGTATGCACCTTTAAGATGCCAAGTCGTCCTTTTATGTCTGGTACATCAACGACAATTTGTCTATCAAACCTACCCGGTCTAAGTAATGCAGGATCTAAAACATCTGGACGATTTGTAGCAGCAATTACAATTACATTTTGAGAATTATCAAACCCATCCATTTCAACTAATAATGCATTAAGGGTTTGTTCCCTTTCATCATGGCCTCCTCCTATTCCAGCACCCCTTTGTCTACCAACTGCATCCATTTCATCTATAAAGACAATACAAGGGGAGCTTTTTTTAGCTTGATCAAATAAATCTCTTACTCTCGATGCTCCCACCCCGACAAACATTTCAACAAAATCTGCACCACTCAAGCTATAAAATGGTACTGCAGCCTCACCAGCTACAGCTCTAGCAAGTAATGTTTTTCCAGTTCCAGGTGGCCCAACTAAAAGAGCACCCTTGGGCACTTTTGCTCCTAATCTTTGAAACCGTTTGGGGTTTTTTAAAAAATCAATAACCTCTTTTAATTCTTCTTTTGCTTCTTCACAACCGGCAACATTTTTAAAAGTTACCCTAGGTTGATCTGAAGTCCAGAGTGAAGCTTTGCTTTTACCAAATTTAAAAATACCTCCCACGCCACCAGCACCACCCTGCATTCTTCTTATCATAAAAAACCAGAATCCAATTAACAATATCCAAGGAAGCATATTAAGCAAATAGCCTGTCCAATCAATCGTTTTTTCTTTAAATGTATAATCTAGCCCTGCAGCATCCCATTCTTCAATTATTTGTCGATCGATAAATGGCAGAGTTAGTTTAAATTGGGAAATATTTTTTAATTGCGTGCCGCTTGAAGAGTTTAATGTTTGAGGTAACTTAAATTCACCATATAATATTTCACCCATAATAACTGCTTTTTGGATATCGCCATTTTTCAAGTATTTTTTATATTCAGTGTATTCAATTTCTATTTCTTTCTTATTAGTTTCAGTTAAAGATCCTGAGATATAGACCGCACCGAAAATTATGATTAACCAGATTAGACTTGTTTTTCCTGCTTTCTTCCAATCAAAATTTTCTTGTTGGTTGTCAAAATTCTTTTTGTTGCTATTTTTTTGATGATTATTATTACCCATAATTACCCTTAATCATTTTTCATATAATATAAACCATTTAAATTTCTCATTTTACCTTCAAAATCAAGTCCATATCCTACAACAAATTTATGTGGAATTTCAAACCCTATAAAATCAATTGGAAAATCTAAATTATGAGTTCCTTTTTTTGATAGAAAACTCGCAATTGAAAATGATTTTGGTGACGACTTTAATAATTTTTGCCTAATAAATTTAATAGTAAGACCAGTGTCAATTATATCTTCAACAAGTATCACATCTTTTCCTTTGATTGGTAATGAATTTTCCATAACAAGCTGAACCTTACCAGAAGATTTAGTCTTTTTATAGCTTTTAACCTTAATAAAATCCAAATCACAGTCTATAGAAATTGATCTAATTAAATCTGCTAAAAAGATAAAACTACCATTCAAAACTCCAATTATTAAAGGATGTGTATGTCTATACTTTTCCGATATTTCAGAACCTAACTCTTTTACTCGAGTATGAATTTCATTTGAAGAGAAAAGGGGTATAAGATTTTTATCTAGTTCATACATCAGTTAGTAAACCAGCTCCCTAAATAAAGTTGCAAATTGTTTTGTTTGATTGGTTACCCTTACAGCATTTGATAGTCTTCTACCACACACCCAAACAATTTTATTATCTGCTGTTATTACACTTTGATGTTCTTTTTCAATCCGACTTAGTTTACTATTTATTAAAAAATCACTTAGTTTTTGGTGACCAATCATACCTAATGGTTGAAAAACATCGCCATTTCTCCACATTCTAACTGATAGTTCTCTATTTTTTAATTTTGACCAATCAATAGTTTCACTATCATAATTTTTTGACATAATTTTTTTTTGATTAGTAATCCTTAATTCATATTTATAATTATCAAAAAAAACGGGAGTATTTAATCTAAGGGATACTTTATCTTTAATAAGATTTGTATTATTTTTTTGCCCTATTATGAAATTTCTATCATAAAGCAATCTCCATCCACTTTGCATTTGATGGAAATAACCAGTTTTCTTTTTATCAGTGAATTGAATAAGCATCTTAATTTGGTGCTTGGACCATTGATTATTTGGTAAATTAATCAATAATTGTATCAATCGAAGTCTCACTATTTTCGGGTACGATTCAAAACTAGAAATTGGAATTTCAAAATAATTTTCTGACTTATTTAAATTTGCAATTATTAAATATTGTAAAAGGTGATCTAACCCCTCTCTCCATTCACGAAAGTAATTAGCTGATTTTGTAATACTATTTATAATACTAGGATTTTGAATTTCCCAGTTTTGAATTATTCTATTACGAACATAATTCCTTGGTATTCTTAGGTCAAAATTAGATGAATCCTGATAATACTTGTATTTCATACTTATGGCATAACTTTCTATATCTTTTCTTGCGAAATGAAGTAATGGTCGTAAGATATTTCCACGTTGTTTTGAAATGCCTTCCAATCCTTTTAAACCAGTTTTTCTTGAAATATTCATTAAAATAGTTTCTGCATGATCATTAGCATGGTGGGCGGTCATGATCCATTTAGCTTTTGTTTCTTGACATACATTATCTAGAAATTTATACCGTTCAATCCGTGCCCATTCTTCAACACTTTGCTTTTTTTGTCTATTTTTAGGATAAATTGATTTGGAATAAAAAGGAATGCTCATTTTCTTCGAAAGGTTTTTAACAAAGTTCTCTTCTATGTCACTTTCTTTTCTCAGTTTATGGTTGATATGAACAATGATTAATTCAAATAATGAAATATCATTAATTAAATGTAACATAGTTATAGAGTCAAGTCCTCCAGAAATTGATAAGATCAGCTTATCATTAGGTAATAGATTTCTAAACTCTTTAATTTGTTTGTTAAACTGTTTTTGAAAAGAATTGATGTTCATCTCCCAATTATTCAATCTACATCATTTAGCATTATTGAAATTTGTCTTCTAAATCTCTAAATAATATTGAAAAATAAATGTGACAAACATTGAATCTTATCTTCATATGATCTTGGGTAGAGAACCCATTCTGCGGCAGAAATAGAACTGAGAATAGAATTTCCATCTTGAGGGGTAAAACAAAAACCAGACACTTCATGCTCATCTCTTACATGCAAAGATTGTTCAACTACTACTGTTTGATTCATAATTCTTCCATAATGGCCATGATCTCGTCCAAATGAAAAAACTGTGCTTGTCATATCCTTAGTTGTCATTGCAACACGGTCATTATTGTATAATTTCTCCTTTACATCATTAAGCGTAATGGGTTCTTTTAATTTTAGATTAAACCATAAAACATGCATATACTGACTATTTACTTTCATGGCAGATGAAAAAAGATTGAGATTCATCCCTAATGTTGAAAATAAACCTGCAGCATCTGCTGCATGATGTGAACCATACTTAGCATCCCCGTGTATTCCAACTTGTGGAGATGGGATAAACTTTTCTGATTGACTTAAATCATTTGCTCTTCGAATACAAACATATTTTCCATCAATTAGATTATTCGGCACATCTGCTAGACCAATAGTTTTTGTTATGCAAGCCAAATTATGAGTATTGCAAGATACAACCTGAATAAATTGATCCTTGGAATCAAGAGCAATATCATTTATTCCTCGAGCGTATTTCTTTCCAAAACCATTTTCGCTACCCTGCGCTAAAAAACCTCGAACATCATTTTTGAACTTATCATAATAGTTCAATTTATTTTTTTTTCCAATTCCTTTGGGAGTACAATCAATAACTACTGTGGAACGTTTTATTGATTCTTGAGTTTCAAATTCTGGATCCATTCCTAATTTTTTAAAGTCATTTTCTTTTCCATCATCTACTGCTAAGCGTGCACCACGATCTTGTAAATCAAAAACTTTTGATCTATCATTTTTTAATGCTGAATTTTTGTGAAAAGTAACTTCATCAATTCCAAGTTGTTCTTTATAGTCACACAACAATCCAATTAAAGGTTCCCCTATTGTGCCAGTTCCAACTACATGAATAATTTTTCTTTCCATAAGGTATCTCCAAATTTATTTAAAATACTGCGTTTTCCTGCCATTCTCCAAATTCAGACTTCATTGCATCTACAATTTCACCTACAGTCGCATATTCCTTTGCAGCTTTTATAATGGGCTCCATTAAACTACTTTTGTTAGAGCAAGCATTACCAATTTCTAATAGAGCTTGTCTAACCTTAGACCCATTTCTCATGCTTTTTAATTCTCGAAGTTTTGCTAATTGGGATTTTTCTGTATCCTTACCAATTTCCAAAGTTGGTATATCAATTTTTTCATTTTGATTAATAAAATCATTCACACCTACAACAATTCTACTTTTCGAATCAATTTTATTTTGGTATTCCGATGCGGAAATTGCTATTTCTCTTTGAAAGTATCCCTGCTCTATTGCTGGAATGACACCACCAATATTATCTATTTCAGTGAAATAATTTTCTGCCTCTTTTTCAATTTTGTCAGTTAAGTTTTCAATAAACCAAGATCCACCTAATGGATCAACAACATTTGGAATACCAGTTTCATACGCAATTAACTGTTGCGTTCTTAATGCAATTTCAGCTGCTTTTTCAGTTGGGAGAGCAAGTGTTTCATCTAATGAATTTGTATGTAAACTCTGTGTGCCTCCAAGTACGCCTGCAAGAGCCTGAAACCCAGTCCTAGCTATATTAATTTCAGGTTGTTGTGCTGTCAAACTACAGCCTGCTGTTTGAGTATGAAACCTTAATTTCATTGAACTCTCATTTTTTGCTTTATACCTATTTTTCATTCTCTTAGCCCAAATTCGTCTTGCAGCACGAAATTTTGCAATCTCTTCAAAGAAATCTAAGTGTGAATTGAAAAAGAATGATAATCTAGGGGCAAAATCATCTACATCTAATCCAGCATTAATTCCATATTCAACATATGAAAAACCATTTGCTAAAGTAAAAGCTAGTTCTTGAGAAGCCGTAGAACCAGCTTCCCGAATATGATATCCGCTAATTGATATTGAATTAAAATGTGGCATATTTTTTGTGCAATATATCAGCATATCAGTAATTATTCGCATTGATTGGATTGGAGGAAATATCCATTCTTTTTGTGCAATAAACTCCTTGAGGATATCATTTTGTAATGTGCCACGAAGTTGTTTTAGTTTTACACCTTGTTGTTCTGCAGTAGCAATGTAAAAAGCGAGTAAAATTATTGCAGGCCCATTAATAGTTTGTGAAACAGAATATTTTCCTAAATCTATTCCAGAAAACAAAATTTCCATATCTTTTAAAGAAGAAATGCTGACTCCACATTTTCCTACTTCACCTTTAGAAAAAGGATGGTCGGGGTCGTAGCCCATTAACGTTGGCATATCATAGGCAACTGAAAGGCCAGTTTGACCTTTTTTCAATAAATTTTTAAACCGTCGATTTGTCTCCTCAGGTGTTCCAAACCCTGCAAACTGCCTCATAGTCCAAAGTTTCCCTCTATAGAGATTAGAATGGACACCTCTAGTGTACGGATACCTACCAGGAAAACCTAATTTATCAAGATATTCTTTTCCAGGTGATTCTGGAAAATAACATAAGTCTAATTCCTGTCCAGAAAGTGTCTCAAAATTTGTATCCCTTGTTGGGCTTGAATCAGCTTGCTTTTTCCATTGACCAAACTCTTGTTCAAATAATTCAATTTGCTTATTCATTAATTAAGGTTTTCTTATGTTTTACTAAACTTTTAATTGTATTAATGATACCCAATGAATCTAACTTGAGTAAAGATAATATTTGATCTCGAGTGCCATGTTCTACAAAGTTATCAGGCAATCCTAATTTCTTAAATTGGCCTGTGAATCCATTTTCTAAAAGCCATGATGCAACACCGTCTCCAAAGCCACCAACTACTGTACCTTCTTCAATTGTAACTATGGATTTAAATTTGTTAATTAATGATTTGAGGTATGCTTCATCCATCGGTTTGATAAATCTACAATTCACAACTTCGCAGTCTAATCCCAATTCAACTAATTTATTTGATGCTTCTAAAGCATGATAAACCATAGGCCCTACAGCCAAAATAGCGATATCTTTTCCTTGTTTGCAAATTTCCCAAGAGCCAATTGGCAGCAACTCCATTTGCCCCTGTTCTTCAAAAAGAATAGAACTAGCTTTTGGGTAACGTATTGAAAATGGTTTATCTGAGATGTTAAGAGCAGTATATAATAAATGCCTCAGTTCATTTCCATTTTTTGGAGAAGTAACAATTAAATCTTGTACGCACCTTAAATATGCTATATCAAGAGCGCCATGATGGGTTGGACCATCTTCACCAGCAATACCTGAACGATCTAAACAAAAAATCACCGGAAGATGCTGAATTGCACAATCGTGTATGATATGATCATATGCACGTTGAAGAAAAGTAGAATATATGGCAACTATGGGTCGAATACCCTGCGCTGCTAAACCTGAAGCAAATGTAACACCATGACCTTCTGCAATGCCAACATCATAATACCTTTTTTTAAACTCTTTTGAGAATGGAACAAGGCCAGTTCCTTCTCTCATAGCTGCAGTTATACAAACAGTATCATTCCTATTCTTTGCAATTTCAATCATTAGTTCGCCAAAAACATCTTGAAAAATTTTTTCTTTTGATTTTTTTTGTTTTTCTTTCTGTTTCTTATTTTCGGATTTACCATTCCCAGTAGGTTTTACTGCATGATATTTCACTGCATCATCATGATAATCTCGATTCTTCATATTTAATGAAACCATACCCTTTCCCTTTTTTGTGAGAACGTGAAGTAATATGGGTTTTTTTATGTCTTTAATATTATTTAAGGTATTTATAACCATATTTAAATCATGGCCATCTATGGGACCGAAATAACGAAACCCTAGCTCATCAAATAATATACCTGGTACAATAAGGCTTTTTAAGCTCTCTTCAACTTTCTTTATAAATGTTCTTGTCTTACTTTTAGCTATTGGCAATTTTCCAGTAAGATCCCAAAACTCGTTTCTAACTCTGTTATACAAAGGATTGGATATTAAACGTGTAAAATAGGAAGATATCGCCCCAACATTAGGGCTAATTGACATTTCATTATCATTAAGAATAACTAATAATTGTCTGCCAAGATGTCCTGCATTATTTATTCCCTCAAATGCTAGTCCACCAGTCATTGAACCATCACCAATAATTGCTGCTACTCTGTAATCCTGGTTTTTTTGCATTCTTGCTTCTGCAAGACCTAATGCAGCAGATATTGAAGTCGAAGCATGTCCAGCACCTATGACATCATATTCACTTTCTGATCTTTTTAAAAAACCACTTAATCCATTATATTGCCTTATAGTTGAAAACTCCTTATATCTTCCCGTAAGTAATTTGTGTGCATATCCTTGATGTCCCACATCCCATACAAGTTTATCTTTAGGAGTATTATATACATAATGCAATGCAACAGTTAGCTCTATCACCCCAAGGGTTGGAGCTAAATGACCACCCACTTCCGTAATCGTGTTAATTGTAAAATGTCTTAGTTCTGAACATAATTCTACTAGTTCTTCTCGCGTAAAGTCTTTGATGTCATCTGGGCAGGTAATTTTTGGTAAATATTTAAGCGACATAGTGTTCATTTATATTTTTATAATATACTTTACATTCTTTATCAAATAATACTCTGTGAAAAATGTTTATTCCATTTAGTTCAGGATGAAAGGATAAACATAGATGATGACCGGATAGAATTGCTACCGGTCTATTATCATAAATGCCAATAACTTTTAGGTTTCTATTCATTTCTTTTATTATTGGAGCTCTAATAATTGTTGCAGGTAAAACTAATTGATATTGATTTGAAAAGTTGAATTTGATTTTTTCCGTTCTAGATTCAATTTGCCTTCCATATGCATTTCTTTGAATATGAATATCAACCAATCCTAAGGGTTTAATTCGTTTATCATCGGTTGTCTTTGACATGAGAATTAAACCTGCACACGTTCCTAAAACTGGATGAGATTGACCAAAATCAACAAGAGATTCATACATGTTAAAGGTTTGAATCAATAATGACATTGTAGTGGATTCCCCGCCTGGAATAACTAGTCCATCTATTCCAATTAATTGGGAAGATTTTTTCACAGCAACAGATTTAATTCCAATATTTTGGAGTATCTTGTGATGCATGGAAAAATTTCCTTGTAATTCTAGTACACCAACTTTTATCACCAACCCCTTTCTTGAAGTCTTTCTTCCTGAGGAATCTCTGACATATCTAAACCTTTCATTGCCTTTTTTAAACCAGTGCTTGCCTTAGCAATAATCTTAGGGTCCTCAAAATGCGTAGTAGCCTCAACTACTGCTTTCGCACGCGCTTTTGGATCATCACTTTTAAAAATCCCAGAGCCTACAAAAACTGATTCTGCTCCAAGCTGCATCATGAGAGAAGCATCAGCCGGTGTTGCTATACCACCAGCTGCAAAATTAGGCACCGGCAATTTACCTAATTTTGATACTTGCTGTATTAGAGATAAAGGTGCACCAATACTTTTTGACTCAGCAACTAATTCTTCTTCATCAAGTCGTGTTATACGCTTTATACCATTCATTACTGTACGCATGTGTCTTACAGCTTCTACAATATTACCACTACCAGCTTCGCCTTTTGTTCTAATCATTGCAGCACCTTCTGAAATACGTCTTAAAGCTTCACCTAAATCTCTACATCCGCATACAAAAGGAACCTTGAAATTGTGTTTCCAGATGTGATTGTGTTCATCTGCTGGTGTTAGCACCTCGCTCTCATCAATAAAATCAATTTCTAAAGTTTCAAGAACCTGAGCTTCAGCAAAATGTCCTATCCTACATTTTGCCATAACTGGTATTGTGACTGCATTTTGGATACCATTAATCATTTCCGGATCGCTCATTCTTGAAATTCCTCCATCCCTTCTAATATCAGAGGGTATTCTTTCTAATGCCATTACCGCACATGCACCAGCGTCTTCAGCTATTTTTGCCTGGTCAGAATTGGTTACATCCATTATTACACCGCCTTTAAGCATTTCTGCTAAACCAACTTTCACATCAAAAGTTCCTTTACTCATAAACAATTTCCTTTTCTTTTGCACCAACACACTTTTTAATCTTACAAATGACTTCATCAATAGTTTCATCTGGGGTTGAAGCACCCGCCGATATCCCAATACTGGTGCAATCATCAAACCATAATGGATCTATCTCATCAGCAGAGGTAACCTGATAAGAACATTTATTTCTTTGAAGGGATAATTGTGTAAGTCTTTTCGAATTTGCGCTAGTATATGATCCAATTACAATCATTACGTCACTATTAATTGCCAAATCTTTAATTTGTTCGTGATTTCTTCTTGTGGGAAAGCAAATTGTATTTATGAATCGAAGATCAAATACTTTTTCCATTAGAATATCCATAATCTCTTGTACATTTTTAATCATTTGGGTTGATTGGCTTACTACACCTGCTTTTTTCATTTTACGTAGAACTTTAGCTTCTTCAGCATTTGATATGATGATTGGCTTTGATACTTGAGCTGCGATTGCAACGACTTCATCATGACCGTGATCTCCAATTATTATTGTTCTTCTACCTTCTTTTTCTAATTTTTTTATTTCCTGATGTATTTCTATTACTAGTGGGCATGTTCCATCAATTAGCTTAACATTTTTATTTTTTACTTTTTCCCAAATTTCAGGAGATGTACCATGCGCACGAAATAATAATGGTTTGCCATCAGGAACTTCGTCTAAATTTTCTACTACCTTTGCACCAACCTTTGATAAATCCTCTATTACCCTTTCATTATGAACAATTGTACCAAGCATATATACTTCTCCATAAGTTTTCGCTGTATCGTATGCGAGATTAACAGCATCTCTGACACCAAAGCAGTATCCTGCATCTCTTGCTACATATATTTTCATATTGAATTATTAGCCATTTTATTTTCTATAGATTTAATCGTGGTATTAACAACTTTTCCTGAAACACTCATAAGTGAGCCGTTCAAAATCGCACCAGCAGCAAATGCATGACCGCCACCACCAAAATTTTTAGCAATATCGTTCACACTATATTTCCCTTTAGACCTAAAATTAATTCTGCAACTCGTACTGTCTTGCTGAAAAATCATTAATGCAACTTCCACTCCATTTATTGTTCGAACCATATCTGTAAAACCATCTATGTCAGCTTTAGTAGCATTAGCCAAATTTAACATCTCTTCTGAGATAGTAAACCAAGCTAATTGTCCTTTTAATTCATAATTAAGATTTGATAAGAAATTACCCATCAATTTGATTCTAGATTTTGTACTATTCTCATAAATATTTTGGTATATCTTATGATTCTCAATACCCAGGCTAAGAGATTCAATTGCAATTTCATGGCATTTTTTATCAGTATTGCTATATTTAAAACATCCAGTATCTGTCATTGCTGCAGTATATATTCCCAATAGGCTTTTCTTTAAAATTGAATCTTCCCTTGCAAACTTGAGATAATCATAAACCATACAACCAGTAGCTGCAGCTGAAAGGTCAACAAGATTATAAGTAAATGAATTATCATTGGGGTGAGGATGATGATCAATATTCATTGTTTCCTTATCATAATTCTCTATTATATCAACAAGTGTTCGGATACGCAAATAATCACCTACATCAAAAATTATTACTAAATCGATATTCTTTATCCAATCATCATGCAAATTTTTATCATAACATTCAAATATTTTATCTTGGTTTAAAAATCCATATTCCATTGGTAGTGGAGAATAGTTAATTATTCTCACATTCTTTTTTTGCTCTTCAAGATGATAATATAGTCCACACTCTGCTCCTAAACCGTCACCATCAGGGTTTTCATGTGTAGTCAACATTATACTCTTAGCATCACTTATCACTTTATGTACTACACTCCAATCAATTGGCGTATTATTATAATTAATCTTATTTTTCATATCTCCAGGACTTTTCCTCAATGTTATCATCAGATTTAGCAATTCGAGCTAATACAAAGAAAAAATCAGATAATCTGTTCAAATATTTTTTATGGAGATCTGAAACAAATTCTTTTTCACTTAAACCAATTAGATATCTTTCTGTTTCTCTACACTCCGCTCTAGCAATGTGAAGTCTTGAAGAAAGTTCACTCCCTCCTGGCAAGATGAATTCATCTAAAGGAGGTAATTTATCATTGTAATAATTTGTTTTACCATCTAACCATTCTAAACGTGATTCATTTAGTAAGTTCATTTCTACATCTGGTACGGCAATTTCTCCGCCTAGATTAAATAAATCTTGTTGGATATTCTCTAACTGATTATCAAAATGACCATTTGAGTGGACACGAGCCCATCCTACGATAGTATTTAGTTTGTCAACGGATCCAATCGCGTGAACTCTTATATTGTTTTTTGAAACGCGCTCACTATTCCCAAGACTTGTTTGACCAGAATCACCAGTCTTTGTCGTTACCTTAGTGATTCTCATTTCCAAAAGAAAATATATGTTAAAATCAAAAATAAAGGCATCAAGATAGGAATGGACCATTTTAACAAATACCCAAAAAAACTAGGCATTTTAATATCTGATGATTCAGCAATTGCTTTAACCATAAAATTCGGTGCATTGCCAATATATGAAACTGCACCCATAAAGACAGCTCCTGCTGAAATAGCCAATAATGTTGTACTATGTTCATTCATAAGAGCTTGGGGAAAAAGATTTGCATATTGGCCTGTATCTAAGAGCTGCTGCAATTGTAGTGAGTCAGGGTTATAGTCTTTACTATTTATAACAGTTTGTCTTACCTTATCAGATCCACCACTTGTATTAAAAAACACAAGGTAAGTAGGTGCATTATCTAAAAAGCTAGACAATATACCCGTTAACCAAAAGTACATGTAATCAATTGGTTCTCCATTAGCAGTCGATACAGATGAGACAATTTTCTCTAAGGCTCCCTTTGTACCCGCTTTTAGAATTGAGATAGCAGGAATGATCGTTACAAAAATTCCCGCAAAAAGTTTTGCTACTTCCACAATTGGAAACCATGTATACTCATTGCCTTCTCTAATTCTTTTTGGGGTTAGGACCCAACTTGCATATGTTAATCCTAGGAGTAATAAATCCCGAGCGATATTCTGTAATTCTAGGTGCACATAATATACTTCAAATGAAATATCTGGCCTCCAAAATCCGCTCAGCAAAACCCCTCCAATTACACCCAACAATAAAAATAAGTTAAATGACCCTTCTATGCCTAATTTTACAGACTCTTCTTTCTCAGCCTGCAAAATGTTCTCCTTTTTATAGTAGAAAGAATCTAGGAGAAAGAAAATAATCAGTAAACAGACTACCAAAAAAAGCATAGGCATAAACATAGCGGTAGTGGTCCAGAAAAAGTCCACACCTTTTAGAAATCCTAAAAATAAGGGTGGGTCACCAAGAGGTGTGAGTGACCCGCCAATGTTAGCAACAAGAAAGATAAAGAAAACAATGATATGAACCTTTTGTTTACGATGAGCATTGGCACGAATCAGAGGACGAATTAATAACATTGCTGCTCCTGTTGTACCCATCCAACTAGCTAGACATGTTCCAACAAAAATAATTGTAGTATTTAATATTGGTGTTCCAACAAGCGTCCCTTTTAATCTGACACCGCCAGATATAGTGAACAGTGAAAGGAGAAGAATAATAAAAGGTATGTATTCTAATAACCCAACATGGAGTATCTCATAAAGAGTTATCTCGAAACCTTGGTGAAAAAGAAAAGGTAATATTAATGAAAGCGCCCAAAATAATGAAATTTTTCCAAAATTATGATGCCAAAAGTCATTTGCAACAAGCGGAAAAATTGCAATAGACAATAATATTCCAGCAAATGGAATTATCCAGAAAATAACTAAATCCTCACCATTGACATGGGGCGCTGAACCATAACCTCCATCTGCACCAAAAGCTGCAGATATTATAAATAATGGTAGTAAGTATTTTAATTTAGCAATATTCATTCTTTTTTGTCTTTTTTAATAGCCAATAAATTACGATTATTCTCTTATAACATGAAAACATGAATTATTTTTTAAAAACCAAAGAAGAATTTATTATTAAATTCCTGTAATGGAATATGTGTTAAGTCTAATTATTTTGTTCCTTGCCATAACTGCAATGTCCATAGGAGTTATTTTTAACAGAAAACCCTTATCAGGCTCATGTGGAGGATTAAATTCGAATAGTAACTGCTCAATCTGCGGAGGTGATGCGAATAAATGTGAAAATGAAGAAATTAAATTTCCAGCTATCTAATTGGATAAATTGTATCTCTGATAGGAATATTACTAGACAAGGAAAAGTATCGGTTTTGATTTTCTTTTTCTTTGAGTAACCATATTGCTTCAATTTCAGGGTTATTTTTCACATATTGATAACCATTTCCAAAATTCATTACCATAAGTGCAGTAGCCCATGAATCTGCTAACATGCAAGACTTAGCCAAAACTGTTACCGAAAGAACATCAGTTATAATTGGGAAACCAGTTTTTGGATTAAGAGTGTGTCCTATGATATCACCTGCAAGATTAGTAAAATTTCTATAATTTCCTGATGTTGCAACAGCACCTGCTTCCAAATCTAAAATACCACAGATGTTAGATTTTATATCATTTTTAGATATAGGATTTTCAATTCCAATTGTCCATTTTTGGTTCCTCTTATTTTTACCAGAACATCTTACCTCACCTCCTATTTCAATGAATATGTCATTATATCCTTGCTTTTTAACATAGTCGAAAACCTTATCTACCCCATAACCTTTTGCGATTGCATTTAAATCTAATTTAAGATTTTTATTCTTTTTAATGAGTGTTCCATTTTCTATTTTTATGTTTTCATATCCTGAACTTTGTAGCACAGATTTAACTTCATCCATAGTTGGAATACCAGATTTTGGATTGGGACCAAAACCCCATAATCTCATCAGCTCATATACTGTAACATCAAATAATCCATCAGTTTTTTTCGAAATATCCAAGGAGCTTCTCATAATATCTATAAGCGATTCAGATGCAACAAATGGTAATATTGAATTAGAAAAGTTAAACATCGATATTTCACTTTTAGGGTCCCAAGTAGACATATGCCTATTCACCGTATTTAATACAGAATCAATACCTTGCTGTATATTTTTATAATCTAGTGAATCGTTTTCTAAAATTAATTTAACCAAATAAGTCGTTCCCATTGTATTCCCAATTATAGTGGTCTCAATTCTATTTTTTGTACATCCACTAAAAAGAAATAAAAAGCCCAACATAAGTTGGGCTTTTATAATTATTACTCTAATATGGTAATTAGCCAAAACTATCATAAGCTATCATTTCCTTTTCAACGCCTAAGCTATCCAACATATTATCACAGGCATTGATCATTGGTGGGGGACCACACATATAGTATTCAATCTCAGTTGGATCCTCATGTGCACTAAGATATTCATCGTGCAAAACCTGATGAATAAAACCTGTATGGCCAGACCAATTATCTTCCTCCATCGGCTCTGACAATGCAACATTATAAGTAAAATTAGGGAAATCTTTTTCAATTTTTTTAAAATGCTCATCATAAAACATTTCTCTAACTGACCTTGCTCCATACCAAAATGAAACTTTTCGACCAGTTTTTAGTGTCTGAAAAAGATGAAAGAGATGAGATCTCATAGGTGCCATTCCTGCTCCACCGCCAATGTAAACCATTTCTCTTTCTGTATCCTTGATGAAAAACTCACCATATGGTCCTGAAATAGTTACCTTATCACCAGGATTTAAATTAAAAATATAAGAAGAGGCCAAACCTGGTGGTGCTTCATTCCATAAGGGTGGAGGTGGTGTGGCAATCCTAACATTTAGCATTACTCGATTCCCTTCTGCAGGATGATTTGCCATTGAATATGCTCTGAAAACTGGCTCTTCGTTGTTTGCTTCTAAATCCCATATTTTGTATTTATCCCAGTCTGGGTGATATTCATTTTCAATCAAAAAGTCACTAAATGATAAATTATGGTACTCAGGTATATCTATTTGGATGTATCCACCAGCTTGAAAGTTTAAATTTTCACCTTCTGGAAGATTGAGCACTAATTCCTTAATGAATGTTGCAACATTTTTGTTTGATTCAACAGTGCACTCCCATTTTTGTATACTAAAAATTTCGTCAGGAACATTAATCTTCATATTCTCTTTGATTTTGACTTGGCAAGCTAATCTCCAATGATCTTTAGCTTTTGAACGATTTATATGCCCTGTCTCAGTGGGGAGAATTTCACCTCCGCCATCTAGAACTTGGCATTCACACATAGCACAAGTGCCACCACCACCACAAGCTGAAGGCAAAAAAACGGATTGACTTGCTAATGCACTTAATAATGTGCCCCCAGGTCTAGTGGAGATATTCTTATCAGCATCTCCATTAATTTCAATTACAACATCTCCTTGCGGAAGCAATTTACTTTCAGCAAAATTTAGAATTAGAACGAGTATCAATACTATACTAGTAAAAACCATAATGCTTAAAAGTATTTGTTCAATCATAAATCAATTCCTGAAAAGGCCATAAATGCCATTGATACTAATCCGGTTAGCAACATAGTTATTCCTACACCTCTTAGTTGAACAGGTACATTAGAATATCTAATTCTATGTCGAATAGCAGCCATCGATGAAATTGCTAAGAAGAATCCAATTCCAGAACCAAAACCATAAACTGTTGACTCAATAAAAGTATACTCTCTTTCTACAAGAAACATTGAACCACCTAGTATGGCACAATTAACAGCAATCAGAGGGAGAAAAATACCTAGACTAATGTAGAGCTTAGGAGCAAAACGATCTAACGTCATTTCTACTAGCTGTACCATAGCAGCAATTACAGCTATAAAGATAATACTATTTAAGAAACTAAGATTAATAGTATTTGACCCAGCTAAACCATAATCAGAGTTTAGCCAAACTAAGGCTCCTTCTTTTAGAAGGTAATTATGAATAAACCAGTTTGTAGGTGCAGTAATAGTCAAAACAAATATAACTGCAAAACCAAGTCCAATTGATGTATCAACCTTTTTGGATATGGCAAGGAATGAACACATTCCTAAAAAATAAGCTAATAGAATATTCTCTATGAATATGGCTTTTGTTAATATACTTATATAGTGTTCCATGAATTTTATTCTTCCTCGATACCACTAACATATCGTTGGGCCCATACTATGAGTCCTAAAATAATAAAAGCACCTGGAGAAAGAACCATTAGTCCCATATTCTGGTATCCAGCATCATAAAATGAATCAGGTACAACACTGATACCATATATCGATCCAGAGCCTAATAATTCTCGAAAAAATGCTACAGAGATAAGTATCCCTCCATATCCTAGTCCATTACCAAGCCCATCTAAAAAGGATTTACCAGGTGTGTTTTGCATTGCAAAAGCTTCTGCTCTTCCCATGACAATACAATTTGTAATTATGAGCGCAACAAACACTGATAGTTGTTTACTTATATCGTACATATACGCCTGCAAAATTTGATCTGTCAAAATAACCAAGCTAGCAATTACAGATAACTGCACAATAATCCTAACCTTACTAGGTATCAAATTCCTCAAAATGGATATAACTGTATTAGAGATTGACAATACTGCAACTACTGCCAAGGTCATTACTACTGCCGTATTTAACTGCACAGTAACAGCCAGAGCAGAACATATCCCAAGAACCTGAAGACTTATTGGGTTATTTTTCATTAATGGGTCAGCTAATGCCTCTTTTGATTTTTTATCTAGTATCGCCATTATATTTTTTTATTTCTTACTTTTTGAAAAAATGGTTCATATTTTTTTAAATCTTCAACAAGAAATGATTCAAGACCTTTACTGGTTATTGTTGCACCAGATATTCCATCTACCTCATATGGACTTTCAGGATTAGCTTTTCCTTTTAATACTTTTATGCCAACTAAGTTACCCTGTTCATCAATAAATCTTTTTCCTATAAAATTATTTTGAAACCAAGGCTTATCTACCTCACCCCCTAGGCCAGGAGTCTCTTTGTGCGCATAGAATGTGATTCCTTTGGCAGTTATTCCATCTGGCTCTATCGCAAAATAACCGTAAAGTGTCGACCACAGTCCCTTGCCTGAAATAGGAATTGCATATCCATTAACACTTCCGTTTTGCATATCTACATAAATAGGAAAATTTCTATCATCAGTTTCAGGATTTATTGAACGTGTATCGTTATCAGTTCGATTTCCTTTACCATCGAGCACATATGCGTCTATATTTTTTTCAAATATATTTTTAATATCATTAGAATTCCATTCTTTATTTTTTTCAGGTTTGTACCCGAGTGATGATAGTATATTTTTTTTACTATCATTTTCAACATTAAGCTTTTGAGTCTCTTCTAAAGTTCCTGCCGCTACTGATAAAAAGCTTCCTAAAATAATAGTTATTATAGAAGTAAAAATAATTGTATAAGTATTACTGTGCATAACGAGCTAGACGCTTTTTAATATTTCTTTGAACTATAAAGTAGTCAATTAATGGTGCAAATGCATTCATTAGTAATATTGCTAACATAATTCCTTCTGGATATGCTGGGTTAATACTACGAATAATTACCGTTAACATTCCAATAAGAATCCCATATATCCATCGCCCAATATCAGTATGTGTACCAGTCACAGGTTCTGTGGCCATAAATACTGTGCCAAACATAAAACTTCCCATAACCAAATGATAATGAGGTGGTATTGATAGCATTGCATTAGAAGAATAGGGAGCAAGCAAATTAGTGATAAGGGCCATAATAGTCATACCTAAGACTGATCCAAGAATTATTCTCCAATTTGTAATTCCTAAGAAAATTAGAAATAATGCGCTTAGTAAAATTAGCCACTTGTTTGTTTCACCAATTGACCCTGGAATCCAACCCATAAACATATTAATCCACGAAAAATCAAAAACAAGTTCAGAACTAGCATTATTTAAAAGATCAATAGCATTTGCATTCGTTTGGCCAGCAGGTATACTTAGAGCAGTCGGCCCTGAAAATCCATCTGGTGATATTACCCAGACTTTATCACCAGAAATATCTGCAGGATATGTAAAATAAAGAAACGCTCTTGCCATAAGAGCTGGGTTAAATATATTCATTCCTACACCACCAAAAATTTCCTTACCAATTACAATTCCAAAACTTGTAGCTACTGCTACCTGCCATAATGGAATGCTTGGTGGCAGAGTTAATGGAATCAGTGCACATGTTACTAAAAAGCCCTCTGATATAGGATGTTTACGCACGACTCCAAAAAGTAATTCCCAAAAAGCGCCTGAAATAAATGTTACTGCGATAATTGGCCCTATAGAAAAAAGGCCAACAATTAAATTATCGAACCAGTTGGATTCCATATTAAATGTAAGTGCTTTTTGGTATCCAATATTTATTGCACCGAATATGTAGCATGGAATCAATGAGAGAACAACAAGAATCATCACTCTCTTTATATCAACGCTATCTTTAATATGAGGACCAATTTCAGTGCGTTCATCAGTACTAAAAAGAATGGTATCTGTGGCCTCATAAATAGGAGCAAATCGCTCCAGTTTTCCACCTTTTTGGAATTGTGGTGCTACGGTGTCTAGTGCATCTCTAAGCCATTTCATAATTAACTTTCAGCCTCCAACAGATCTAGACCTTTTCTAATCACACCACCAACATCTATTTTTGATGGACACGCAAAAGAACAAAGTGCAAAATCTTCATCATCGCATTCCCAAATGCCTAATTTTTCCATTTCTTCAAAATCTTCGGCAAGTATTGCTCGATACAAAGGGTTTGGAAAAATATCCATTGGCAAGACTTTTTCCCAAGCATTCAAAGGTACCATCGCACGTAGCTCTCCATTCTGGGATGTCGTAAAATTAAATTCTTTAGGATTAAAAGAAAAAAATGTATTCGTAAGACTATATTTAGTAGCGGTACTACCAGGAGCCAACATTCCTAAGAATGGTCTTTTGACTTCATCATTAATTATTGAAATTGTAGTATCATAGTACCCTAGATAGTCATTTAAATTAACTGAAGTTCCAGTGTATACATCGCCTGATATAATTCTAACAGCCTTATTTGAGGACTGATTTTTTAAAATTGATTGGATATTTGCACCAGATTTTACTTCAATCAGTCTTGGATTTGTAGCCCCTGACCCACCAATGGAAACAATACATTTTGAATCATAAATTCCTGTTTTAAATAATCTGCCTATTGTAATAACATGTTGTGCATTTACGGTCCATATGATTTCGCTAGGCTTAATTGGTTTTATATGATGAATCTGTATCCCTACATTTCCAGCAGGATGCGGACCAGAGATTTTGTAGTTCTCTACATTTTCGAAATCGATGGTGTTTTTTGCTGAGGCCAAGTAAACATTGCCCGTAGTCAGTTTAGATATGGCATTTAAACCAATTTGAAATAATTTTTGATTTTGTTCAATTAATTTTGACAAATCAACTGATAAAGGTGAGGTATTATAAGCCGAAATGAAAATATCTCTTGGAGCAACACCTGGATCAGCAACCTTATTAAACGGGCGCTGCCTTATCAATGGAAAAATATTTGCCTTAAGAAAACAATCTAGCACTTCCTTATTACTTGCAGAAGATAGTTTTAAATCAGTAATGAACTTATAAGGCTCTGGTTTTACATCATCTAAATGAATCTCAATCTTGTTTATAACTCTTCTTGGACCAAATTCAATGGCACTTACTTTTCCACTTGCAGGTGCCCCCCACCTTACATCAGGCTTTAGTTTATCAAAAAAGAGCGCAGAACCAGCAGATACGATATCTCCTTCATTAACAAGTAACTTTGGTTTGACTCCCCTAAATGATTTGGGAGAAATAGATACTTTTCTAGCAGCTATCGGTAATACATTATTACTATCTGGACATCCTTTGATTTTTAAGTCATGTCCTTTTTTAATTATTATTTGTTTCAATATTTTTCGATTAAATAGTTTTAATAAAAAAAATCATAGAGCTTTCAATCCAATCCGAAATAGGAACCCAGTAAACACCAAATATCAGGGTTGGAATTGCAGTAATAAGTAGCAATCCTGATATTATGGTTGGAGGTGTCAAAATCGAGTCTTTTCTTTCGCCTTCAAAATACATTACCTTAACAACCTTTAAATAATAGTACAATGAAATAACACTATTTATACCACCTGCCATGACGAGCCAATAAAAAGAATCTCCACCCTTAATTAATGAAGCAAAAATATAAAACTTACCAATAAATCCCGAGGTTGGTGGAAGTCCAGTTAGTGAAACCATAAATAATGTCATTACACCGCCGACTAATGGCATTTCCCAACCTATACCTTTATAATCATCAAAAGTTTCACCATTGGTCTTATTTTTGATAGCAATTACAACAAAGAAAGCACCAAGATTCATAAAAAGATACATCACTATGTATATCATTATTGCGTATATACCATCACTTGACATAAGTGGCATTGCTAGTAACATGTATCCAGCATGGGCAATACTGGAATACGCAAGCATACGCTTAATATTATTTTGTTGTAAAGCTACTAAATTACCAAGAGTCATTGTTATTACTGCAACTAAGCTTAATATATTATCCCAAGGTAATTCAGTTGCTGATACCGCATTATTAAGACCATTAATCGCACCACCATCTGCTAGAACCTGATTAAAAAACCTTATCATCATTCCCAATGCTCCAGCTTTTGGTGCTACAGATAAATAAGCAGTTATAGTTGATGGTGAACCTTCATATACATCTGGAGTCCAAAAATGGAATGGTACAGCAGAAATCTTATATCCAAAACCAGCAAAAATCATGATCATTGCTAAAATTATAGCAGATGATTGGTTTGAACTTATAATTGCTTGTTGTATATGAAAAAAATTTGTACTACCCGCAAGTCCAAAAATATAACTAAGCCCAAACAACATAATTCCAGATGAGAAAGCACCATAAACAACATATTTAAGAGCAGCTTCATTGGATTTTGTGTTTTGCTTGAGGTATCCCGCGAGAACAAATGACATTATAGATACTATTTCAATGGAAAGATATACCATTAAGAGATCCACAGATGACACCATAAGAAATAAACCAAAAGTAATAATACCTAACAGAGCAAAGTATTCACCTTTCCTATAATCGTTTAGTTCATTATTATATAAACTTATCAGCGAGACAAGTATTGTTGAAATAATAACAACTTGTTTAAAAAAACTAGCAAAAGGATCTACTACAACTGCCTCAGTAAAAAGAGTTGTAGTTTCATATGGCAAATAATTCTGATTTATAATAAAAATTGAAACCGCTACTAATCCAATTATTAAAACCCAACCAACCCTTCCTGAATCTTCTTTTTCCAAAAATAGATCATATATTATTGCAAATAATATGACTATTGTAAGTAGTATTTCAGGATAAAAATAAGGCAGGCTTTGAAGGTTATTCATTATTACATACTTGCATAGGTTGAAAGAGAAATAACGTGATTAATAATACTATCCATTGTGCTTGATATGATATCTAGATAAGGAGATGGATATATCCCAAAAAATAATGTAATTAACAGTAATGGGATGACTGTAAATAATTCTAATTTATTTATCTCCGGAAGGTCTGAATATTTATCATTTAATTCACCAAAAAAGATTCTTTGGAATGCCCATAAAAAGTAGGCTGCGTTGAGTAGAATTCCAATTGTCGATGCAATAACAATACCTTTAAATACTGGAAAAGCACCTATAAAGCACATTGCTTCACTAATAAAACCTGATAGCCCAGGGAGACCAAGTCCTGCAAAAAAAGCTACTGCAGTTATGCCTGTATATACTGGCATTTGACTAGCTAAGCCTCCAAAACCTTCAATTTCTCTATGGTGTGCCCTCTCATAAATAACACCAACAAGGATAAATAGCATTGCGGAAATCGTGCCGTGATTAAACATTTGAAATACAGCACCACCTAAACCGGCTTGAGCAGCCTTCATATTCAACCCATTAGCCTCTCCTGCAGCAACTACTGCCGCCATGCCAATAAGGGAATAACCCATATGGTTAACGCTTGAATAAGCTACTAATTTTTTAAGATCTTTTTGGGCAAGAGCACACAAACCACCCCATACGACATTGATTAGTCCCAAAAATGCTAGTGCAGTGGAAAACCAGTAAACCCCATCTGGCATTAGTCCATAATTAACCCGAATTATTCCATAGACTCCTAACTTTAAAAGAATACCGGCTAGAAGAACCGAAATTGCAGTAGGTGCTTCTACATGGGCTAGCGGCAGCCATGTATGGAATGGGAAAACAGGAACTTTTATTGCAAAACCAATAAACAATAATACCCATATTACCTTAATTGCACTTATGCCCCACCATAGCATCCCATCTAGTGCATGAGGAGCTATTCTAGTTAATTCTAAAATATCAAAGGTTTTACCACATGCAAAATATAATCCTAAGATTCCAACAAGCATCAGAACTGAGCCAAATAAAGTGTAAAGAAAAAACTTTATTGCTGCATATTCTCTCTGTGGCCCTCCCCACATACCGATTAGAAAGTACATTGGCAATAACATCACTTCCCAAAAGATGTAGAACAGAAAGAAGTCTAGGGATAGGAAAACACCCATTACGCCAGTATTTAATAATAAGAAAAGGGCAAAATAGCCTTTTACTGCTTTTTTAATATTCCAGCTAACAAACACGCCTATAAAAAAGAGTAACCCAGTCAAAACCACCATAGGAAGACTTAAACCATCAACACCCAAATGATAAGCAATATTGAAAGAGGGTATCCATTCTGCCCATTCTTTGAATTGCATTGATCCATCTTGTGAATCAAAATCATACCAAAGAATCAAAGTCAATAGGAATTGAATACCTGTTGTTACCGCTGCAGTAATCCTAATACTCTCCTCTTTTTCCCGAGGTATTATTGCAACAACAATCATCCCAATGATTGGTAACCAAATTAGCAAACTAAGAATATAGTCCATCTTGTCCTCACCTCAAACAATGAATTAAAATGATTGAATAACCATTAATATGATTACTCCTGCTGTAACATACAGCACATAATTTTGAAGCTTCCCAGTTTGAATCTTCTTAAAAGTTCTTCCAAAAAGTGAAGCAGCTTTACCTGTTCCATCTACAATAATTTGATCAATAAAATCATAATCAATTTTACCGGAGATTTTGCTCGCCCAATTTGTCAAGCGACCGAATCCATTGATGAAATATTTATCATATAATTCCCAATCTATCCAAGCTATTTTTTCTGCGAGTCTCAGAGTTGGTTGGTATATGTATTTATCATAATTTTCATCAAAATAATATTTATTAATGCTCCAATCATAAAGGAACCCCCATCGCTTTGCCCATACCTCAGCAGACAATCCCTTTTTAATATAAAATAACCAAGAAAGAAAGATACCAAAAGCAGCAACACCAATAGAAACATACATAGCAAGGTAGTGCGCGTGATGAGCACCAGCTTCAATTTCCTCCGCAGTCATATTACCAGGCACAACTGCATTCATAGGTTTAACAAGATCCGTGAACCACCCATAGGTAGAAAAAGGATTGTAGTTTGGAAGAGTATACCAGATAAAAAAACTAAGACCACCCAAAAGAATCAAGGGTCCTGTCATTTCTTTCGGAGATTCATGTATATCATCGATTAAATCAGGAATTTTCGGATTACCGTGAAAAGTTAGAAACATCATTCTAAACATATAAAAAGCAGTAATTGCTGCTGCTCCAAATCCAAAGATTGCAAGTAAAAAATGCTGTGGGTTTTGTTGAGCAAATGACAAAGTGCCAGCCAAAATAGCATCTTTTGATAAAAATCCTGAAAAAATTGGCACTCCTGCAATTGCCATCGTGCTCAATAACATTGACCAATAGGTTATGGGCATCTTATCTTTAAATCCTCCCATATTATTCATATCCTGAGGATCAGTGTGGTGGTCATGCTTTTTATGCAATGCATGATGCATTGAATGTATTACTGAACCAGAACCATAAAAAAGATTAGCCTTAAACATGGCATGAGTCAATAAATGAAAAAATCCAGCTGTATATACACCCGTTCCTACAGCTAAAATCATATAACCAAGCTGACTAACAGTTGAGTATGCAAGTACCTTTTTTATGTCAGACTGTGTAATTGCAATCGAAGCAGCAAAAAAGGCTGTAAACCCTCCTACATATGCTACTACTAATAAAGCATCCGGAGTCAAAATAGGAAATATTCTGACAGATAAGTACACACCTGCAGCAACCATAGTTGCAGCATGCATCAGAGCTGATACTGGTGTTGGGCCTTCCATTGCATCTGGCAACCATATATGCAAGGGAAATTGCGATGATTTCCCCATTGCGCCCATAAACAGTCCTAGGCCTGCAATTGTTAATGTAGTACCTGCAATTAAGCCAGAAGATACACCGCTAAAAACATCCGAAAAGGCGAACGAACCAACTGCATTATAAATCAACATTATACCGATGAAAAATCCAATGTCACCGACCCTGTTTGTCAAAAATGCTTTTTTACTTGCATTAGCAGCAGATTTCTTTTCAAACCAATGACCAATTAGGAGATAGGAACTAACACCAACTAGTTCCCAAAACATATACATTGACATTAAATTATTTGCCAGCACTATTCCATTCATCGAGAAGGTAAATAATCCAAGATAAGCAAAATATCTTGAATACCTAATGTCATCTTCCAAGTATTTTATTGAAAAGATGTGTGTGCAAGTTGAAATCAAAGCAACAATTAGTAGCATTATTATGGTTATGTTATCAATCAGAAAGCCAAGCCTTATCTGGAATTCTCCCATATCCAACCATACAAATGATGCTTCCTGTTTAAAATCTGGATTATAATTTGTTAGCATTGAAATGAACATGATAAGTGCAAAGAACAATGTCGTAAAAATCGCTGATATTGATACCCAATCACCTTGTCTAGGAAGTCGTTTACCAAAAAAAATCTGAATCAAAAAAGCCAGAAGAGGTAAGAATAGAATAAAGAGAGAGTATTGAATATGCATATCCATTATTCTTTCATTGTAGAAGCGTCATCAATATTAATCGTATTCATATTATTATATATGTTAATAACAATTGCAAGGGCTACTGCTGCCTCAGCAGCTGCTAAAACTATTACAACAAGACCAAAAATATGTCCATCTAAATTCATACCACCAAATCGTGAGAATGCTATAAAGTTTATATTTGCAGCATTAAGTATCAGCTCGACTCCCATCAATACTGCAATACCATTCCTTCTTGTCATAACACCAAATAAACCAATCGAAAAAAGAGCTGCTGCTATGAATAAATAGTTATTCAACTGATCCATTAATTTGCCTCTCTTGAAAGAATAGCTGCACCAATCAACGCACCAAGCAATAATACAGAAGCAGCTTCAAAAGGTAGTAAATATTTTGTCATAAGAAGCGTACCTATTTCACGAACAGTACTTGATGGTTCTGCACTAGTCATTTGAAACCACTCTGTCTTTGAAATAATGAGTCCAATGAAAATAAAAACCCAAAGAGCAAATACACCACCAACACCCTGCTGTATATTTGTTTGCGATAATCTCACAGATGAAATTCTATTTGTAAGCATTATACCAAAAATAATCAGTACATTAATACCACCTATGTATACTAGTAGTTGGACCCCTGCAATGAAATCTGCCCAAAGGTATATATATAGACCTGCTACTCCAAATAAAGTAAATAAAAGCGCTATTGCCGAATATAGTAACTGATTATTTAGTACAACGATCAGCGCAGAGATTATTGTAAAGGCTGATATGAACCAGAATAATAATTCAGACATTTATATCAGGCTCCCACACTTTCGCCATCTTCGAGGAGTTTATCCATACCTTCTTTTGTTCCTGGTTTCGCAAACCTATATATAAGATCGCTTCGATTTGACTCTGAAAACTCATAATCAATTGGATGTTTTTTACTATTAGGTCCTCCAGTCATAAAAATACACTCCTCAGGACAGGGATAAGTACACAAGTTACAATAGCAACATTCAGTCATATCTATGTCAAACCGAGTTACCACCATTGCTTTTCTAGTACCGTTAGTAGTAACACCAACATGTTTTACATCTTTGATATCCTCACCTCTTTCTGGAGCTTTAGCTGTTTCTATTTTAATACAATCTACAGGGCATGCTCTTTCACACTTTAGACATCCAATACAATCATCCATATCTACGTGTAATCTAGATCTTATAACATTATAACTGCCGAGATCGAAGCCAATATTCCTTTCTGGTCTTGGCCAACGTTCTTCAGGATATTGTAGGGTAGCAATGCCATTCTTAGCATTAAAAAGATGTTTGAGTGTGATTAGCATTCCTCCCATTATGGTCACACTAGCAGTATATATATCACTAAAGAATTTGATCATTATATTAACCTCTTAAAATAGTCCAGATTGCAACACCAAACACATTAAACAATCCAATTGGTATGAAAACCTTCCAGCACATATGCATTAGTTGATCTACACGTAGTCTAGGTACTGTCCATCTAATCCATATCATCACGAAAACCAGGAAAAACGTTTTACTTATCATCCAAAACACACTCCACGCAGGTGAATCTAAAAATCCATCTACAGGGCTTTGCCAACCTCCGAAAAAGGCTGTTGCGCTAACAGCACTCACAACAAACATATTTGCGTATTCACTAAGAAAAAAAATAGCATAACGAGTACCAGAATACTCAGTTACAAATCCTGCTACTAACTCCGATTCTGATTCTGGTAAATCAAATGGTGTTCTATTTGTTTCTGCAAGAGTACTTATAAAAAAAATGATGAAAACTATTGGCATAAATGGATTATCAAATATAATCCAATTAGTAATACCACCACTTTGATATGCTATAATTTCTTGCATACTTAATGAACTTGCAATCATTATGACCGCAACAAGAGAGATTCCTGCTGGTATCTCATAGCTAATAATCTGTGCAGCTGATCTCATACCACCGTATAATGCCCATTTATTATTTGAGGACCAGCCAGCAAGGATTAATGCAATTACAGCAAGACTACCCATCCCGACAATATAGAAAATACCAATATTCATATCAGTGATTATGATTTTTTCCCCGAATGGCACTGCGATAAATGATGTTAAGGCTCCAATAAAAATCAAAAATGGAGCTAGTATAAATAGGGGCCTATCAGCACTTGCAGGAATAATATCTTCTTTTATAAATAATTTTAACCCATCTGCCACTGGTTGCAATAGTCCCCATTTACCAGCATGCAGACCTGGTCCCTGCCCCATAGGCCCTGTTTTATCTTGGATGAATGATGATACTTTTATTTCCGAATAAATTACACCAAATCCATAAATCGTGATAAATCCGAGTAATAGGGCAATTGGCAATAACATCGAAATGATAAGAAATAGTGAACTTCCAGCTAACTCTGGCAAGAGCTGATTTAAACTATCAAAAATGTAGTCTACAGTCATCTATCAATCTCTCCCAAAACAATATCAAGACTACCAAGTATAGCAAGCACATCTGAAAGTAGCCAGCCTGAGGCAATTTCATCAAGAACTGAAAGGGCGGTAAACGCTGGAGACCTCATTTTCAGTCTATATGGAATAGGACTCCCATCGCTTTCAATATAATAGCCAAGATCACCTCTTGGAGTCTCCGTCCTTGCATAGATTGACCCTTTTGGGGGGCGAATTTTCTTTGGTAATGACTGGTGCACATCTCCTTCTTTGGGCATACTTGCAATTGCTTGTCTGATAATTTTAACACTTTCTCTTATCTCAATTATTCTGACATAAAACCTATCCCAACAATCTCCAACAGTGCCTTTACCTCCAACACCAACTGGAACATCAAATTCAAACCTATCATAAATAGAATATGGATCATTTTTCCTAAGGTCCCATTTCACACCTGATGCTCTGAGATTTGGACCTGTTACTCCATAGCTGATAGCTATATCCTTTGGCATAACTCCAATATCCGCGGAACGCTCAACTAAAATTTTATTGTGCGCGAGTATGTTTTCCAACTCATCGACCTTTGGTTCAAAATAATCGAGAAATTCAAGAGTCGACTCAACAAAACCGGTTGGTATATCGTGACTTAATCCACCAACCCACATATAGTTATATAGTAGTCGAGCACCACAAGTAAATTCAAAGAGATCCAATATTCTTTCTCTATCTCTTAAGGCCCATAGAAAAGGAGTAAAAGCACCTAAATCAAGACCGTATACTCCAGTACATAGTAAATGGCTAGCGATTCTCTGCAATTCTGCCATAATTACCCTAATGTGCTCCACTCTATCATTTACCTTAATATCCATAAGTTTTTCCATAGCAACGACATAGCCAAAGTTCATAGACATTGATGATAAATAATCACATCTATCAGTAAATGGTATAACCTGCTCATAAGTTACATTTTCACAATGTTTTTCAAAGCACCTGTGAAGATATCCCATATAGGGTGTAATCTGAGAAACAACCTCTCCATCAGTTCTCACTTGTAATCGCAAAACCCCATGAGTAGCTGGATGCTGCGGTCCAATGTTGAGGACCATTTCTTCGCCGTGAACTAGTCCCATCCTTCCTTCATTTTAGGCACAACAATACCATGATAAGTTTCTTGTTCTTTATAATCCTTCCTTAGCGGCCAACCTTCCCAATCATCAGGGAGAAGGATTCTTCTTAAATCTCTATGCCCTACATATTCAATACCTAACATATCATAGGTTTCTCTTTCAAACCAATCAGCAATCCTCCATATCTTCTCTACTGATGGAATTTTAGCATTTAATCTTGGTACTCTTATCCTAATTTCAACATAATGATCGTACTCCATTGAATGTAGATTATATCTGGACTCTAAATTATCATCACCGATATCTATACCCATCTGACATTGTAGAGAATCGAACATTAATGACTTATCAAATTTTAGTAGCGCAGCTATCTCATGCCACTTCTCAGGATGAAGTTGGATAAATGCATCATTACCAATAGTAGACTCTGGAAAGTTATCATTAATAATTTTCCTCGTTTTTTCATATATGTTTTTATTTTTTTCAACACTTGGTTCTTCTTGATTACCAGTTATATCAGAAGGTTGACTGACAACTTCAGGCATCGGCGGACGTTCAACAGTACCTTTATTTACCTTCAAAATCATTGCCTTGGCCTTAGCGCGAACCATCTTATCTTCACATGCATTTACCGCATCCATGTCACCATCTAGACCCTTGTTAACCAAATA
>MDSZ01252159.1_pt1 | contig 90789 bp, 83 predicted proteins | sample 811201 | NCBI WGS metagenome assembly MDSZ01 (sample SAMN05326647, study PRJNA326480) | marine metagenome | isolation source: seawater | place: Indian Ocean: North | collected 2010
AACATCGCCGTGCTCCATCTCTACCCGGTAGGGAGCACAATACGGTGGACTGGGTCAGAGGCTCAACGTCCCCGAAAACCTACGAAGAACCAAAAAAAAAGGCGCTACCCAAAGGTGGGTGGTAGCGCCGAGGGGAGGGACTGTTGCGGCCCGCAGGGCGGGCCGGATTCGTTTAGCGGTGCCGCTTGAAGGGCGGGCGACCGCGGAACAGGGGCTCTTCGTCCGCCGGTGCGCTTTCCAGCACGGCGATGTCCGTTACCGGGAGCTCCTCGCGGCGGCGGTCGTAGGGCGGCTTGCCGCTGCGGTCGACGGTCCAGACGGTGACCGTTTCGACAGACTCATCGGCGACTTCCAGCTGCGCCGTATCGACGACCGGGATCTCCACGCGCTCGCGCTTGAAGGGCGGGCGGCCGCTGTGATCCACGGCCCAGACGGTGACCGTTTCGCCGCTGGCGGGCGCTTCGGCGATGGCGGCGGTCGTCAGGGTGCCGCCGAGGGCGCCGGCGACCAGGGCTGCAAGAATCTTTGTTGTCTTCATCACACACCTCCTTGGCGGTGTTCGCTCATTGCGTGCAGGAAAACTATGCCATAGGCGGAAAAAATGCCTGACATAAATACTGAGTAATTAATATAGAAATTAACTATCACCGAAGGGGTGGCTGAAATCCTCGGATGATCGCAAGCTGTGCACCGTGCATCAGTATTGGGCGGATGCCCGCAAAGAGTGCGTGGCTTTATCCCGGAAGATCCTCTAACCCTCTGATATATAACGTTATTTTGTGTTGGCTCGGCCCTTGCAGATAACAATGAGCAATGAAGACGCGAAACGGCCACAACCCCGTGAACAAATGCCTGCACCACGGCCTTGCCCTGATAGTGAGCGCCTTGCTCCCGGCAGCCGTTTTCGCCCAGCCGGAAGCGCCGGCCGGCTCGCCCGCCGGGACAACCCGCAACGCTCCGGCGTTCGACAGCGCAGCGCTGGAAGCCGTTCCCCTGGAACAGGCGCCGGGGGGCAGCCTCTACGTAGATGCCGAAGCGGGGGGTATCAGCGCGTCCTTCCTGGTCGATACGGGCGCCGGCCTGGTGACGGTCAGCGAGGCGTTTTTCGACCAGCTCGAGGCCCGCGGCGCCGTGCGCGAGGTGCGCCGGGTGGCGGCGCGCCTCGCGAACAACCGCCTGCAGGCGCTGACGGTCTACGAGGTGGCGCAGTTCCGTATCGGGGAGCACTGTGACATCGGCCCGGTCGAGGTCGCCGTGATGCCCGGCGGCGGCCGCAATCTCCTCGGTCTCTCCGCCCTCGGGCGAGCGGCTCCGTTTACCGTGAGCATGGCGCCGCCGGCGCTACACCTCTCCGGCTGCAGTCTCCAGGGGGCGGTTGCCGCGCTCTAGGGTGCTCGCCAGCTCCCTGGCGCGGCCGCTGCTCCCCCGCTAGTCCCCCGACAGTACCTGGACCACGTCGCCGACTTCCTCCTGGGTCAGTTCGCGAATATCCGCCGCCAGGCGCCGGTAGAAGGCGCGCGCCGGCGACCCCCCGCGCCAGGCGAGGACGAGGATCCGCGCGATGCCCTCGCCCTCGATGTCGCGCACGGCGAGGCCCGTGTCATCGTCGATCTCCGAGGCGATGTACAGCGCGGGCAGGAATGCCAGCCCCATGCCCATGACCACCATGACCCGGAGCGCATCGAGGCTGGTGCCCTGGTAGTCACGCAGCAGTTCGGCGCCGAGGCGCGCGCAGGCCTGCTCGACGAGCTGCGAGAACAGGTGACCCTGCTCGGTGGTGAGAATCTGCTGCCCGGCGAGGTCTTCCCCGGTCAGGCGCGGCTTGCGGGCGAGGGGGTGGTCCACGGGCATGACCAGGCGGATATCCTCCCGCAGCAGAGTTTCCGCGCGGATTTCCCGCGAATTGATGGGCAGGGCGGTGACGATCATGTCGTACTCGCCGCGCTCCAGGCCCTCCTCGAGCCGGCGCACGGAGTCCTCGCGCACGTAGAGCTTCAGGTCCGTGTAGCGCTCGTGCAGTCGCGGCAGGATGCGCGGCAGCAGGCAGGGGCCCAGCGTGGATTTCACGCCCAGCCGGTAGGTGCCCGCCGCGCCGCCCCGGGACGCATCGGCGGCGCTGGCGAGTTCCTCCACCGCCTCGAGCACGCGCCGGGCGTGGGGCTCGAGGCGGCGGCCGGCGGGGGTCAGGCGCGCGCCGCTGCGCGTGCGTTCGAACAGCGTGACGCCGAGGGTCGCCTCCGCGCGGGCGATCTGCGCCGTGAGTGTCGGCTGGCTGATGGCGAGTTCGTCGGCGGCGCGGCGCAGGCTGCCGCAGCGGGCAACGGCCATGAAGTACTCGAGCTGACGCAGCGTGGGCCGTTCGCTCATGGTCGTCACCCGCGGAACAGCCAGCGGCGCATGGCATCGGGATTGGCGATCACCACCTGCTGCGCCGTCGGCGCTGCCGGCTCCCGGGCCGGGTCGAGCTGCAGCCGCTGCAGCACGTAGGGCACGAGGCAGCCGCGGGTCTCGATGGCGAGCTCGCCGTCGCTCATGCCGTAGTCCGTCGCCACCACGGCCTGCTGCGCCGGGCTCAGCCGCGGGTCCGGCCGCAGGCGCAGCTGCACGCGCTTCTGCCAGGCCTCGTCGGCGCCGGCGCCGTGCGTGGAGCCGTCCATCATGTCCGGTTCGCCGCGGAAGCGGCTGAGCACGAAATCCCGGTAGCCGGCGTTCTTCTCGCACCAGGCGCGAACGTGCCAGCGCAGGCCCGTGTAGACGAGCGTGTGCGGCACGATGATGCGTCCCTCACGGTCCGGGTTGTTGACCGAGACGTAGTCGACGTCGATGCGTCGCTGCTGGCGCGCGGCCTGGAGGATGGGGCGCAGCGTGGCGGCCTGCACGTCCCGCACCGGGAGCCCCAGCACCTCGATATTGCCGAGGCCCAGCGTCAGCGATTCGAAGACGTTGGCGAGCTCGTTGTTGCGCGCGGCCAGCTGCAGGTACTCGTCGGCGAGGCCCGCCGTCACCCGGGGCGTGAAGGCGGCGGCCGGGACGTAGCCCTTGAGGTGCTTGTCGTACTCGAGGTTGCCCGGTCCCACCTCGCGGCGGTAGCTGTTGATGTCCTTGCTGGCCTGCTGGCGGCCGATACCGAAGGTCTCGCAGAGATGGCGCGTGGTGAGCCGGCCCTCCCAGAGCGCGATGATCTCGATATAGCGGTAGCGCAGCAGCAGGTCCCAGCGGAAGGGCCAGGCGCCATCCCGGTGACTGGCCATCGGTGCCCCCAGGCGGTGGATTCCCCGCGAGCATACGGTGCCCGCGAGGGAATGCAAGCGCCGCGCCCGTCGCCCGGCAGCAACCGGGAGCAGGCATCCAGGGCGGAAGCGCTAGGTGACCTCGAAGCGGCAGCTCTCGGCGCCCATGGCGCAGCACCGGGTCTCGACGCATTTCATGTGCTTGTCCACGAGCACGTTGAACAGGCGCTGGAACACCGCCGCGTGCCAGTCGCAGAGCGGGCGGTCGGCGTGCTCGCCGCGCACCACGGGGTTGTCGACCAGTTCGAACACCAGCGGCTGTCGCGAGACCACGCGGAAGGTGCCGGAGCCGGCAAAGGTCCAGGCGTGCTTCTCGATGGCGCTGGCCAGCAGCGGCGCCCCGAGCCAGGCCGGCATCTTGCGGATGACCCGGCGGGCGACGGTGGGGATGCGGTGGGCGATGATGTAGTCGCCGGTGCGCTCGCCGGCCTCCCGGGCGAGCTCGGCGGCTTCGGCGGGGTACTGGCGCCGGAGCTCCTGGTGCAGGAGCGCCGCGGGCTCCTCGGGCATCAGCCCGTCGTCCGGGGGCAGCTCCTTCAGGCCGGCACTGGTGAGCAGGCGCTGCCGGGCGAGGGCGCCCAGCTGGGCGTCGAGCACGGGGACGAGCTGCAGCACGCTGTTCGGACCGATACGGGCGCCGCCGGCGCCGGCATCGCCGGCGCTCCGGGGGACGGCCACCTCAAGCGCGCCCTGCCGCATCCATCTCCGCCTCGCTCAGCTGCTGCTCGCCGCCGCCGCAGGCCTTGACGACGTTGTCGGCGGCCATGGCATCGGTTGCCAGCATGTCGTAGGCATCCGGCTGCTCGGCCTGCTTGCGGGCCCGGGCCTGGGCCGCGCGGTCCTGCATGGACTGCCAGTCGTCGAGCTGTGCCCTGGCGATCTTCCGCGTGGTGTCGAAGTGGAAGTCCACCTTGCCCTTGGACTGCGGGCCCCAGTAGCCGGCCTTGCCGAGGTCGTAGAAGGTGCGGGCGAAGCCGGCCTTGGCAAAGGCCTTGAGGCAGCCGAGGAGGTAGCGCCGGCGGAAACCGGTGCCGCGCCAGGGATAGTGGAACAGCGCTTTCTTGATGTAGAAGCGGCGGTAGTTGTTCATGACCCGGTCGAGGAGCTCGCCCCGGTCCATGGCCTCGGGCTTCATGATCGGCGTGACGAAGTTGTACTTCGAGAAATCGAACACTTCGACCTTGTCGCCGAGGTCCTGGAACAGCGGCGTGAAGGGCCAGGGCGTGTACATGGCCCAGTTGGCGAGGTCCGGCTGCCAGTCCCAGGCCATGCGGTAGGTTTCCTCGAGGGTCTCGGCCGTTTCGTTGTCGAGACCGACGATGAACTGCGCCTCGATGAAGATGTCGGCGTTGCGCAACAGTTCGATGGCCCGCCGGTTGTCCTCGACCTTGGTTTCCTTGTTGAACTGGTCGAGCTTCATCTGCGCGGCCGCCTCGGTGCCGAGGCTCACGTGCACCAGGCCCGCCCGGCGGTAGAGGGGCAGGAGTTCCTCGTCGCGCAGGATGTCCGTCACCCGCGTGTTGATGCCCCACTTGACCTTGTCCGGCAGGCCCCGGGCAATCAACTCCTCGCAGAACTGGATGAACTTCTTGCGGTTGATGGTGGGTTCCTCGTCCGCGAGGATGAAGAAGCCGACGCCCTGTTCGTTGACCAGTTTCTCGATCTCGTCGACCACCTTGATCGGGTCGCGGACCCGGTAGTCGCGCCAGAACTTCCACTGCGAGCAGAAGGAGCAGGTGAACGGGCAGCCGCGGGCCATGTTGGGGATGGCGACCTTCGTGTTGAGCGGGATGTAGATGTACTTGTCCCACTCGAGGAGGGACCAGTCGGGGTCCAGCGCGTCGAGGTCCTTGATGGTGGGCGCGGCCGGGGTGGCGACGATCTCGTCGCCGTCGCGGTAGGCAATGCCGCGGATCTGGTCGCGGGTCTGCAGGTACTCGCCGCGGTTCACCGCTTCCATGAGCGTGGTGAAGATCTCCTCGCCCTCGCCGCGGACGATCACGTCGACCCAGGGCGCCTCGGAGAGCACCTGCTTGAACATGAAGGTCGCGTGGATACCGCCCAGCACCCGCAGCGCCTGGGGCACGTGCTCCCGGGCGAGCTCAAGAAGGCGCTCGGCCATGTAAATCGACGGGGTGATGGCGGTCGTGCCGATGACGTCGGGCTGCAGCTCCACCAGGCGCCGCACGACCTCGTCTTCCTCGAGGTTATGGGTCATCGCGTCGATGAAGTGAATATCGGTGAAGCCGGCCTTGCGCAGGTGACCGGCGAGGTAGGCGACCCAGGCGGGGGGCCAGCTACCGGCGATTTCCGCGCCGCCGGAGCGGTAGTTGGGATGGACAAAGACGATTCGCATGGGCCCGTACCTCCCTTCAACTGTCAATTAAAGTTAACACATGAAAATGGTAACTTGAATTGACACGGATCAAGGGGAGGGGTGGGGCTGGCGCTTTCGCGAAGGGATTGGCAAAGGTAGGTCGCTGCGGAGGCCTGCAAACGGCCAAAAAAAACCGCCGCGGGGCTGAAGCCCGGCGGCGGTTCCGGGAGGGCCGGCGCTCAGTCCATGGCGTCTTCCATGGCACGCTTGGCGTCGTTGGCGGCCTCTTCGGCGCCTTCTTCCGCGTCCTCGGCCATTTCCTTCATGGCGTCGCCCGCTTCTTCTGCCCCTTCCTCGGCGTCGTTCATCATGTCGCCGGCCATGTCCTCGGCCTTGGCCATGGTTTCCTTGGCGGCCTCACCGGCCTTGTCCATGGCTTCCTTGGTCTTGTCGCCGGCTTCCTTGGCCATGTCGCCGGCCTTGTCCATGGCGTTCTTGGTGGAGTCGCCGACCTTGTCCGCGGTTTCCTTGACGCTGTTGGTCGCGCTGTCGACGTCTTCCTTGCTGCACCCGGCCAGGACCAGGGTGGAAACCAGCAGTGCACCCAGTACGGTTTTCGCGTTCATCTCGCTATCCCCTTGCTTGAATATCCGTTCTCATCTCGCTCGCCGACACGGCTGTCGACGGCGCTGTCGCTCGCGGGCACGGACCACTACACTGCGCCACGCCGGGGCGGTGAACCCGCCAACCGTCACAGGAGGCTATACCGAAAGGCTGGGCGGGTAAAGCGCCCGTCACCGGCCTGTCATTGGTCGTTGGGCGGCCTGTGATCCGAACCGGGCCCGGCGCGTAGCTTATCGGACAGCCCCCAGCGAGGAATCTCCCATGACCGCACGAACCCTGCCCGCCATCCTCTGCCTGCTCGCCCTGGCGGTGCTCAGGCCCGCCGTCGCGCACGCGGAACTCGCCGTCGGCGACCCGGCGCCGGACTTCGAGCTGCAGGCGTCGGACGGCAAGACCTACCGCCTGGCGGACTTCCGCGGTGAACAGCCGGTGGTGCTGGCCTGGTTCCCCCGGGCGTTCACCTCCGGCTGTACCGTGGAATGCAAGTCGCTGGCGCGCAGCGGCGAGGAGCTGCGCCGCTTCGACGTGAGCTATTTCATGGCGAGCACGGACCCGGTGGACAAGAACATGGCCTTCGCCGAGGAAACGGAAGCGGACTTCCCGCTGCTCTCGGATCCCGAGGGCGAGGTCGCCCGCGCCTACGGGGTCTACACCATGGGCTTTGCCAAGCGTCACACCTTCTACATCGATCGCGACGGCCGGATCGCCTACATCGACCGCTCCGTGCGGCCCAGCACCTCGGCCGAGGACATGATCGCCCGCCTCGAGACACTCGGCGTCCCCCGGCAGTAATTTTCCCGCCGGCGCCGCGGTGGCGCCGGTCCCCCAACGGCGTAGAATACGCGGCCCCCTCGACCCCGGGAGAGCCCCGTGTTCTCGTTCGCCACCCTCAGGGAACTGTTCCGCCTGGCACTGCCGATGGTCGTGTCCCAGGGGGCCTTTGCCCTGATGATGTTCGCGGACCGCTTCTTCCTGTCGCGCATCGACGCCACCCACGTCGCCGCGTCCCTCGGCGGCGGGGTGAGCTTCTTCCTGACCGTCTGCTTCTTCAACGGTATCCTTTCCTACGGCAACGCCATCGTGGCCCAGTACTACGGCCAGCGGCGTCTCGAGCGCTGCCCGCGGGTCGTAACCCAGGGTGCGCTGATCGCGTTGGGCAGCCAGCCCCTCATCCTGCTGGCGGCGTTCCTGCTCGGTGACATGTTCCTGTGGATGGGGCACGAGCCGGCGCTGGCGGCGCTCGAGCGCACCTACTTCCTGACCCTGCTGGGCGGGGCGTTCCTGTTCCTGCTCAAGAACACGCTCGCCTCCTACTTTTCCGGGATCGGGCGCACGCGGGTGGTGATGATCTGCGACGTGATCGGCGTCTGCCTGAACGTGCCCCTGTCCTACGTGCTGATCTTCGGCAAGCTGGGGCTGCCGGCGCTCGGCATCGCGGGCGCGGCCCTGGGCACGGTGATCGCCGCCGCTTTCACCATCGGGCTCTATGCACTGTTCTACTTCAACGCGGTGCACGCCGGGCAGTTCAGGGTGCGCGAGTCCTTCCAGCTCGACCGCGGCATCCTCCGGCGCTTCCTGCGCCTGGGGTTCCCGTCGGGGCTGGAGGTGTTCATCGGTGTCGGCACCTTCAACCTGTTCCTGCTGCTCTACCAGGCCTACGGTGTGGCCGAGGGCGCGGCGATGGCCATCGTGTTCAACTGGGACATGCTGTCCTTCGTGCCGCTCATGGGATTGAACATCTCCGTCATGAGCCTGATCGGCCGCTACGTGGGCGCCGGCGACCTGTCGCGGGCGACCCAGGTCATCAGCGCCGGGCTGCTCATCGGCCTCGGCTACTCGGGGGTGCTGGCGCTGTGCTTCCTGCTGTTCCGCGTGCCGCTGCTCGAGGTCTTCGCCACCCCGGGGGCGGACTTCGCACCGATCCTGGCCGTCGGCCAGCCGATGATGGTCGGCATGGCCTGCTACGTAATGGCCGACGCGGTGATCCTGGTCTGCGGCGGCACGCTCCGGGGCGCCGGCGACACCCGCTGGATGATGGGCACCTCCATCGCCGTGCACGTCGCCATGCTGCTGATGCAGCTCTGGCTGATCCTCGGCCTCGCGGTGGGACCGCTGGTGAGCTGGTGGGCTTTCGTCGCGACGCTCATCGCCAACGCCGTGCTCTACGGCTGGCGGGTGCTCGGCGGCTACTGGCGTCACCCGGACCGGCTGGCCCGGGTGCTGGCGGACTAGTGTCCTGACTAGAGGCTCAGCACCCGCCGCAGCAGGCCCTCCCGGTCGCGGTCCTGCTCCCGGGCCGCGAGCAGGCCTTCGAGCTGCACCTCGATGCGGGCGGCGACCTCGTCGCGCAGGGCGGCGAGGCGCTGCCTGCCGACCCGCCTGCCCTCGAGCGACGACAGGTCCAGCGCCTCGCCGAAGCCGAGATAGCAGCGTTGGGGCCGGGGCAGCAGGGTGCCGAGGCTGCCCCGGGCCAGCGGCGGCACGAGGTCGCGGCGCAGGTCCTTCGGCAGCAGCCCCCGGGCCATGAGCCAGCGCGCCGGCAGGCTGACGGCGAGGTCTTCCCCCTCCACGAGGTGTTCGTAGAAGTCGTCCGGGCCGACCAGGCCGAAGGGCACGATGCGATAGCCGTGCTTCGCCGCAAGGCGGACGAAACCGAGCCGGTCCTTCCACTGCAGCCGGTATTTCTGGGCCTTGCTCTTCACCGCCTCGTGCGCACCGCCCGGGAAGACGAGGATGTCCTGCCGCGCCTCCATCAGCGCGCTGCAGACCGCCGGGTGACCCATGGTCGCGCCGCGGCTGACCAGGAAATCGGCCAGGCGCGGGTCCGTGAACAGGAACTTGTCACCCATCGGCCGCAGGAAGCGACCGTAGTCGTGGAGCATGAGCGGGAGCACGACCAGTCCGTCCACGGCGAACAGGCCGTGGTTGCCGACGAACAGGCAGGGCTCATCGGGCAGGTGCTCGGCGCCGACGACGATCGGGCTGAACCACTGCTGCACGAGGCGGTAGCCGAGGGCCAGCTCCCAGCCGCCGGCAGGGCGGACAGCCAGGGCCCGCTCGATGTGCCGGCGGAGCGCGTCGGCATCGGCGAGGGGGTCGTTGTCGGCGGCCAGTACCTGGTGGGGCAGCATCGCGGGCGCTCCTTGCGGTCTCGCGCCGGAGTATAACGGGGCGGCGGGCGGGACGCAGGGGCGGCTTCACGGACGCGGCCAAGTCCGCTACAGTCCGGCGACCTTCCCCAGCCCGAGAGACGAAACCATGAGCGATACCGCCCTGCAGATCCAGTCCCTGTTGCGCGAGGACCGGGTCCTCGAAGTGCGCCTCGCCGAGGTGCCGGTGCCTGCGCCCGCCGCCGACGAGGTGCTGGTGCGCGTCGAGGCGGCACCGATCAACCCCTCGGACCTGGGCCTGCTCTTCGGCACCGCCGACATGACCACGGCCCGGGCCACGGGCACGCCGGAGCGGCCGGTGATCGAGGCCGACGTCCCGGAGAATGCCATGCGCATGATGGCGGGCAGGGTCGGCCAGGCGCTGCCCGTGGGCAACGAGGGCGCCGGTACCGTGGTCGCCGCGGGGGACGATCCGGCGGCCCAGGCGCTCATGGGGCGCACCGTCGGCGTGTTCGGCGGCGAGCTCTACAGCCAGTACCGCTGCGTAAAGGCGTCGCAGTGTCTGCCCCTGCACGAGGGCACCACGGCGGAGCAGGGCGCGTCCTGCTTCGTGAACCCGATGACCGCGCTGGGCATGGTGGAGACCATGACCATGGAGGGGCACAAGGCGCTGGTGCACACGGCGGCGGCATCAAACCTCGGCCAGATGCTCAACCGCATCTGCATCGCCGACGGCGTAGCGCTCGTGAACATCGTGCGCAAGCCGGAGCAGGCGGCGCTGCTGCGCGACCTGGGCGCCGCGCACGTGGTCAATTCCACGGCCGACAGCTTCACCGACGACCTCACCGCCGCGCTGCGCGAGACCGGTGCGACCCTGGCTTTCGACGCGATCGGCGGCGGCCGCCTGGCCGGCACGATCCTCGGCTGCATGGAAGCCGTTGCGGTGGAACAGATGGATGCCTACAGCCGCTACGGCTCCGACGTGTTCAAGCAGGTCTACATCTACGGCGCGCTCGACTTCGCGCCCACCACCATCAGCCGCAACTTCGGTTTCAGCTGGGCCGTCGGCGGCTGGCTGCTGCCGAACTTCCTGCAGCGGGCCGGGGGCGAGCGCATGCAGCGCATGCAGCGCCGGGTTGCCGATGAGCTGACCAGCACCTTCGCCAGCCACTACACGGCGCGGGTATCGCTGGCGGAGGCGCTGACCCTCGAGGCGCTGTCCGTCTACGGCCGCCAGGCCACCGGCCAGAAGTTCCTGGTCACGCCGCAGGCCTGATGCGCCTCGCTGCCGCCCTGGCGTTCGTGCTCGCCCTTGCCGGCGGGCTCGCCGCCGCCGGCTCCTGGCGGGGGGCCAGCGTCTTCGGTCTGCCGGTTTTCGCGCTCTGCGCGGGGGCGGCGCTCGCCATCCAGTGGCTGGTGTTCCTGCCGTCTTTCCTCGCCCGCACGGAGCACTTCTACGACCTGACCGGGAGCAGCACCTATGTGCTGCTGACGGTCGTCGCGTACCTCGCGGGGCCCGGCGGGCCGGCCCGCCTGCTGCTCGCGGCGATGGTCCTGCTCTGGGCGCTGCGCCTCGGCGCGTTCCTGTTCCGGCGCGTGCGCCAGGACGGGGGTGACGGCCGCTTCGACCGCATCAAGCACAACGGTCCGCGCTTTTTCTTCACCTGGACGCTGCAGGGCCTCTGGGTCCTGGTGACCGCCGGGGCCGCCTGGGCCGCCCTGGGCAGTGCTGCGCCGGGCGACCTCGGCCCGCTGGGGCTGCTCGGCGCCGCGCTCTGGCTGGCCGGGTTCGCGCTGGAGGCCGCAGCCGATGCGCAGAAGCGCGCCTTCCGCCGCCGGGCGGGTGCCGGGGCTTTCATCGACGAGGGCCTGTGGCGCTACTCGCGCCACCCGAACTACGCCGGGGAGATCCTCCTCTGGCTCGGTGTCGCCGTCGCCGCCGCGCCGCTCCTGTCCGGCTGGCAGCTGGTCACGCTGGTTTCGCCGCTGTTCGTCTACCTGCTGCTGACCCGGGTGAGCGGGGTACCGCTGCTCGAGCGTCGCGGACGCGAACGCTGGGGTGACGACCCGGCGTACCGGCGCTACCTCGAGCGCACGCCCGTGCTCTTCCCCTGGTCCCGGCGCGGGCCATTGTCCGGGTCTGCCGACCGCGGTCCCTAGCGTTTGCGGTAGGGGATGTCGCAGTAGGTGATGCCGCGGCGCGGCCGGGCATCCTGGCTGTCGAGGTACAGGCGCAGGGAGTTCATGGACAGATCGATATTACCGGTGGGGCCGAGGTAGCAGTGCTCCAGCGGCAGCCTGCCGCCCTCGTCGCTCAGGTCGAAGGGGTAGTAGGGGATGAGCATCGAGCTCCCCTCGCGGAAGGCGACCCGGCCCGACGCAACGTCGGTGATCACCGGTGACACGATCCGCCATTCCTGCTCCTCCTCGAAGGCCGGGTGCTTGAGGACCGCGGCGATGCGCAGGAGGTCGCCCTCGATGCGCTGGAACAGCGGCAGCCAGGGGTTCTCGCCGTGTTCCTCGCCCTCGACCTCCACCTCGAACGCGGCGCCCAGCTCTTCCACCGCGTCGATGATGTGCCCGATGAGCCGCTCCTGTTCGCCCGGCGCGTAGATACAGCGCCCCACCTGGAAGTCCCGGGCCTCGGCACAGGCGAGGATGTGCGCCGGGGCCATGCCGAGGCTCACCCCCTTGCCGTGGACGCTGTAGCCCCGCCACTGGCTGAGCAGGTTGCCGTTCGCCCGGAAGGACGCGCCGAACAGCATCGGTCCGCTGACCACCCGGTGCGAGAGCCACTCGAGGAAGGCATTGAGCAGGGCGGGGTTGTCCACGCCCGCGAGGATCCGCCGCGTTACCTGCCGGCCGAGCAGGTCGAGGGTGTGACGCAGCTCCGTGGAGTCGTTCATGTAGCGGATGTCACTGGCCCGCAGCTCGGCGCTGCCGACGATGCCGAGGACGCCGGTGAGGGAGGTGTAGTGGTAGAGGGTCTCGCGGGGCGGCGTGGCGAACAGCTGGCGGGTCAGGACGTCGAACATGGCCCCATTATCGGGGTCCCGGCCCGGCGACGGCAATGCAGCCGCCGGCTCAGCTGCCGAGCTGCTGCCGCTGCCGGGCGGCCTCCGCCTCGCTGTCGATCCACGCCAGCCACTGGGCCGCGTAGCGGGCGGCGTCCCGGTGCTGCGCGGCCTCGGTAAAGTAGTCGCGGGCACTGCGGAACTGCTCGCGCCGCGCGGCGGCCATGCCGCGCACCAGCCACGCCTGGCCCTCCTCGCGCAAGCCGCCGCGCTCGATGGCGAGCCCGGCCGCTTCCTCCGCCGCGGCCCAGGCATTCGCGTCCATGTGCAGCCGCGCCAGGCGCAGGTAGAGTTCGCCGTCCTCGGCCAGCGCCGCCGCGGCGGCCAGCGGCTCGATGGCGCGCTCCGTTTCGGCGGCGAGGTACCAGGCCTGGGAGAGCGTTTCGAGGTTGCGCCGGTCGGCTTCGACGCGGCCTTCGTCCATGGCCGCCTCGAGCAGGCGCGCCGCCTCCCAGGGCAGGCCCTCGGCGAGGAACAGGTTGGCCAGCATCACCAGCCGCGTTTCCTGGGACAGGCGTCCGTCGTCGCGCAGCGGCTCCACCAGCGCCAGTTGCCGGCCACTGTCGCCGAGCTGGCCGTGGAGCGCGGCGAGGTTCAGGAGGTACTGCTCCCGGGGGTAGAGCGTCGCCAGCCGCGCCATGGTATTGCGCATGGCGGGGTAGTCCTCGCGCTCGTAGTGCACGGAAGCCAGCATGGACAGCCATTGCTCCGGTGGCGCGGAGCCGTCGGCACCGGCCTCGGCGATGGCGCTCTGCAGCGGTTCCAGCGCATCGGCGAAACGCGCCTGTCCGATGAGGGCGGCGGCGAGCAGCACCCGGTGCCGGGGCAGGTCCTGCTCCGGCAGGGCCAGCAGCCGGCGCAGGTAGCCCTCGGCGCCGCGGTGGTCCTCCTGGACGAGGCTCACCTGGCCCAGGGTGACCAGCAGCATCGCCTGCATGGATCCGGGCAGGCCTTCCAGGGCGAGGGCGCGCTCGTAGGTTGCCTGCGCACCGGGGAGGTCGTCCGCCTCGTAGAGGCAATAGCCGAGCAGGTTCAGCGTATGTGCGGTCTCATAGTCGGAGAGCTTGCGCCGCTCGAGAAGCGCCTCGAGAATGCTGCGGGCCGCCGTGTTGTCCCCGGCATCGAGGGCGGCCTGCGCCTCGTTCAGCGCCTCGAAGACCTTTTCGCTCATGCCGACAACCGCCTCACCGGCCCCCTGCGCCGTGCCGGCCAGACCCAGCAGCAGGGTGAGCATAGCCAGCCACCGCCTCATCGTCCGCCTCCTTCCTGTCCAGGCTGTTTCTCGTAGTGGAACATGTTGTAGACATCCGTGACCTCGACCGGTGTGCCGTCGATCACCCGCGGCTTGTACTTGAAGCGCAGCGCGGCCTCGACCGAGGGCCGGCGGAACAGCGGATCGTCGCAGTACGCCTCGATCACCGAGACGTCGCGCACCGTGCCACTGGTAGTGACTGTATAGCTCACCAGGCACTGCCCGGTGATGCCGCGCTCGAGCGCCCGTCGCGGGTAGACGGGCGCGACCTTGACGATCGGCAGGTATTCACCGTCGCCGCCGAGGCCGAGTCCGCCGCGGCCGATGTCGAGGCCGTCGAGCCCGGCGCTCGGGGCCGAGACCGCGAGGATTTCCCCCCCGGCGTTGCTGCTAGCCGCCATGGGGGGCACTTCCGGCGCTTGCTGCGGCTCCGGGCGGTCCGGGCGCCGGTCCTTGCGTGCGGTGGTCTCGTTGTGCTTCAGGCGGACGAAATCCAGCATCTGCACCCGGTCGGAATCGTTCAGGCGGAGCTCGCTCGAGTGGGTCAGGAAATACATGAACCAGGCCAGGAGCAGTGCGACCACGGTCGCGGCGAGGAGCGCCAATGCCGGCAGCAGGGGTCGCAGCGCTGCGGAGCGGCGAGGGCGCGCTTCGATGGCGGTTTCAGAGCGCATAGGCGGCCAGGGCGATGTTGTAGACGCCCGCCCGGCGGGAGGCGTCCATGACCCGTACCAGGGTGTCGTTGCGCGACTCCCGGTCCGCCTGGATGACCACGGTTCCCTTGGGATTCTCTGCATGCAGCCGCTCGATGATCGAGCGCACGGAGCGCAGGTCAACGGGGCGGCGGTTGATCCAGACCTGGTCCGTGGCATCGATGGCGACCAGGATGCTCGCCTTCTCCTGGACGACGGCGGTGGCCGCTTCCGGCTTGTCGACGTCGATCCCCGCCTCATTGATGAAGGTGGCGGTAACGATGAAGAAGATGAGCATGATGAAGACCACGTCGAGCATGGGCGTGATGTCGACGCCGCTTTCGTCGCTGTCGTCGGTGATGGCGGAGAAGTAGTCACGCATGGTCGCGATCCTCGAACTGGCTGAAGCGGGCCGCCAGGCCCTGGCGCACGGCGGCCGCACGGCGCTCGGAGAGGCTGTGGGCGAGCAGGCCGACGATAGCCACCACCATGCCCGCCAGGGTCGACACGGTGGCCTTGGAGACGCCGGCCGCCATGGAGCGCGGGTTGTTCGAGCCGGTGGCGGCGAGGGCGTCGAACACCTCGAGCATGCCGATCACGGTGCCGAGGAGCCCGAGCAGCGGACAGACCTTGATCAGCGTCGCGATCAGAGAAAAGTTACGCCCCAGCCGCGACCCCAGGTAACCGGTGACCGCCTTGCGGTCCTGCTCGGCGAACCAGCTGGTCCGCTCCGGGCGGCTGCGCCAGTGCCGCTCGGCGCGCTCAAGCTCGCGGGGAAACTCCGCGAGCAGGTAGTACAGGCGCTCGAACAACAGCACGCACATGGTGAAGGCGATGACCAGGATCAGCCCGAGCACGGGACCGCCGAGCTCGAGCAGGTCGGCGAGCCAGGGCAGCCAGCGCTCGAGGAGCAGGCTCATGCCGCCACTGCCTCCCGGCGCGCCTCGGCACGCGCCGCCACCAGGGCGATCGCGCGCTGCTTGAGCAGCTCCGTGAGCCCCTGGGCCCGTCCCTGTACGAGGTTGTGCAGCAGCAGCATGGGGATGGCGACGCAAAGACCCAGTACCGTGGTGATCAGGGCCTGCGAGATGCCGCCGGCCATGAGCCGCGGGTCGCCGGCGCCGAACAGCGTGATCGCCTGGAAGGTGACGATCATGCCGGTCACGGTCCCGAGGAGGCCCATGAGCGGTGCCACCGCGGCGATGATCTTGAGCAGCGGCAGGAAACGGTTCAGCCGCGGGACCTCCGCCAGCACCGCCTCGCCGAGGCGGAGTTCCAGCGTCTCCACGTCCGGCGCGTCCTCTTCCCGGGCGGCGAGGATGATGCGGCCGACCGGGTTGTCCGGCCGCGGCTTGGCCGTATCGCGAAGCTGCCGGTGCACCACGCGGGTCTCGTTCCAGAGCAGGAGGAGGCGCACGAGGGCCAGCAGCACGCCGGCGCAGCCGAGGGCGATGATCGCGTAACCGATATAGCCGCCCTGGGCGATGCGCTCGACGAGGTCCGGCGCCTGGGTGAGGATGGCGAGGAGCTGGCCCCGGGTCGGGTCGACCGCCACGGCAACGGGCCGGTCGCCACCTTTCTCCAGCGCCTTGAGCCCCGCCGTGTAGCGCTCGGCGGGCTGCCGCGAGAAGGCCACCAGGCGGCCCGTCTCCGGGATGAACTGCAGGTAGTTTCCGTCGGCGACGGCGTTGAACAGCCCGATGCGGGTGACCGGCAGGGTGCGTTCGGCGCCCTCGGCGGTGACGACCGGGTGCGCTACGGTCATAACCTTGCCCGAGGCGGTCATTTCCCGCTGCAACTCGAACCAGAGGCGTTCGATCTCCGCGATAGCCGGCAGGCGGTTGGCCTGGCCCATGCGCCCGGCGAAGTCGACCAGGAAGTCGCCGCGGTCCGGGTACTCAAGACGGGTCAGGGACACGTGGAACTGCCCCTGGGCGTCGGAGGCGACCTGCTGGAGCACACCGAACAGCTCCTTCAGCGAGCCCATGCGCTCGCGTAGCCGCTCCTCGAGTTCGCCGATGGCCTGGTCGTTCTCCTCGTAGCGCGTTTCCATGGCGGCGCTTCGGTCCTCGAGCTCCGCGCGCCGGTCACGGACCTCGGCGAGGAGCCGTTCGCGCTCGGCCTGCTCGGCGCGGAAGCGGGCGATCCGTTCCCGGTCCTCGGCGCGATCGCCGACGCGGCCCTCGCGCACCGCCTCGAGCAGGGACTCCAGCGTGAGCGCGGCGTCGCTGTCCGCGTCCTCCGCGCGGGCGGCGCCGGCGAGGAGCAGGCTCGGCAGCAGCAGGGCCGCCAGCAGGTATTTCAGGGTGTTCATGGGCGCTCGACCTCGCTCGGTACCAGGGGAATACTCACCAGTTCCGGGGCGATCTCCTGCCGCGCCACCCGCAGCCCCTGGTCCACGAGGCGCCGGTAGGGCGAGTTCGGCAACGGCGACCACTGCCCCTGCGCAGCGTTCCAGTAGCCGAGACGGCCGTCGCCGATGGTGCGGTAGTAGAGGCCCACGCGGCCAACTCGCAGCATGTCCGCGTCGACGCTGCCGCCACCGGGATCGATTTTTGCCTTGTAGGCCTCGATGGTGCGGCCGAAGTCGCTCTCGACCTGGTAGGCCTCGAAAACCCGCCGCGCCTTTTCCGCCGTGGTCACGTCCGAGCGCCCGAGCATGGCGCGCAGGCGCGCGACGCGGGCTTCCCGCTCCGGCAGCAGGAAAGGCACGTCGAGGCGGATGAAGCGCTCGAGGCTGTCGAGCATCCTCGCGAGCAGCGGCAGGATCTGCCGCTCGATCACGGCCACGTCGCCGATGGACTGCTCGAGGGCCCCGATTTCCTCGTCCTGGGCCATCAACTGCTGGTCGAGCATGGCCACGTAGTCCTCGAGTCCGCGCACGATGCGCAGCTCGCCGCGGTAGTCCTCGAGCAGCCGGCGGTTCTCCGCGTTCAGCGCATCTACGGTGGCCTGGCTGTCGCGGCGCTCCCCGTTGCGGGCGAGCCCTTCGCTCTCGATCTGTTCGAGATTGCCCTGGGCGAGCAGGGACGGTGCCGCGATGGTTCCCAGGGCAACGAGGAGCGGCAGGGCGAGTCGGGTGTTGCGTGTCATGGGTTCTCCCGGTGCTGACGACGTTTTCCTGGCGGGTGTTACAAGGAAAAAGCAGGTTTGTGACGCCACCGTGTCAGAAAAAAGACAGAAGCCTGCCCGGCACCGCGAAGCCGCTGCCTTGTTGACCTGCGTCAAGGCCGGCCGGTCACTGTCACGGTTCTGTCAACGCAGTGTCATGGGCGAAAGCGACACTGCCCGGACTGCTCGTGCCGGGAAGCGCCCATGCCTGTCGAACCTGCCGCCGCCGTCGTTCGAGAGGCCGTAGCGGAGAAGCATCCGTCTCCGATTGCGCTCTGGACCGGCGTCGTTTTCTTCGTGTACCTGCTGCTGGTCGGCGTCAGCACTATCGGCACCGGCTTCAAGTGGATCTCCGGTGGAGCCGACGGCGCCGCCGCGATCTTCGCCTTTGCCAGCAACCCGGTGGTTGGGGTCATCCTCGGCACGCTGGCCACGGCGCTGGTGCAGTCCTCGAGCACGGTCACCTCGGTGATCGTCGGCCTGGTCGCTGGCGGTGTGCCCGTGTCCATCGCCGTGCCCATGATCATGGGCGCGAACATGGGCACGACCATCACCAACACCATCGTCAGCCTCGGCAACCTGCGCCAGCGCGGCGCTTTCCGGGCGTCCTTCGAGGCAGCGACGGTGCACGACTTCTTCAATCTCTACAGCATCGTGGTGTTCCTGCCGATCGAGATCCTGTTTCACCCGCTCGAGCGGACCGGCAGGGTGCTCGCCGCGGCACTGAGCGGCGGGCCGGAGGCTTCCGTCGGCGGTTTCAACCTCGTCGGCGCGGCAACGGACCCGCTCGGCCACGGGCTGCGCGACCTGCTCGGTGGCCTGCTGCCGCAGACGCCGGCGGCCCTGCTGACCATTACCGTGGGCGTCGGCTGCATCATCACCGCGGTACTCTGCCTGGGCGGCCTGTTGCGCGCGGCCATGACCGGGCGGGCGAAGGGGATCATCGACACGGCGATCGGCCGCGGGCCCCTGAGCGGGATCGCGTCCGGGACCCTGGTCACGGTGCTGGTGCAGTCGTCGTCCACGACCACGAGCCTGGTGGTTCCACTGGCGGGCGCGGGGGTGCTCTCGACCCGGCAGATCTACCCGTTCACTCTCGGCGCGAACATCGGAACCTGTGTCACGGCGCTGCTGGCGGCCACGGCGATCACGGGGCCGAACCAGGAGCTGGCGCTGCAGATTGCGCTCGTGCACCTGCTGTACAACGTCTTCGGCGTGCTCACGTTCACCCTGATGCCGGTGCTGCGAGATTTGCCGATCCACTCCAGCCAGTGGCTCGGCCGCCTCGTCGAGGGGCACCGGGGCTGGGCCCTCGGCTATATCGGCGGCCTGTTCTTCGTGCTGCCCGGCGTGGTGTTCGGGGCGGAATACCTGTTCGAGCGGCGCCAGCCGAACCTGCCGGTCGAGGTCTGTCAGCGTGAGGACATCGCCTGTCTGCAGGCAGAGGTGGAGGCCGTGGACCTGCGCCTCGAGTAGGCGCCGTCAGCGGTTCACGCGGGGCACGGCGGCCAGCAGCTCCCGCGTGTAGGGGTGCTCCGGTGCGGTGAGCACCCGTTCCGCTTCGCCCGTCTCCACCAGCAGGCCGTGGCGCATCACGCCGACGCGGTGGGCAAGCCCCGGCACGATGGACAGGTCGTGGGTAATGAACAGCATCGCCACGCCGTCCTCCCGCTGCAGCTCCGCGAGGAGCGCCAGCACGTCAGCGCGGATGGAGACATCGAGCGCGCTGGTCGGCTCGTCACAGATGATCAGCTCCGGGTCCACCGCGAGGGCGCGGGCGATGGCGACGCGCTGGAGCTGTCCGCCGGAGAGTTCGTGCGGGTAGCGGCGCGCGCAGTCCGCGGGCAGCCGTACCCGCTCGAGCAGTGCCCGCACCCGCGCCTCGCGACGGTCTTGCGAGGCTTCCACGCCCAGGCTGAGCATGCCCTCGGCGATGATCGCGCCGATCGCCATGCGCGGGTTCATCGAGCTGTAGGGGTTCTGGAAGATCACCTGGATGCGGCGGCGGAAGGCCTGCCGCGCGGCGCGGTCCAGGCCGTCGATGCGCGTACCGTCGAAGTGGATCTCGCCAGCGCTCGCGGCCTCGAGACCGAGGATCGCGCGGCCGAGGGTCGATTTTCCGCTGCCCGACTCGCCGACCAGGGCGAAGGTCTCGCCGCGGGCGAGGGTGAGGGAGACGCCGTCCACCGCGCGGGTGACGTCCTGCACACGGCGCAGGAGGCCGCCGCGCACCGGGAAATGCACCTTCACGTCGCGCACCTCGAGGAGCGGCGCCGCCTGCACCGGCGGCAGGAAGGCATCCTGTCCCGGCAGCGCATCGATGAGGCGCTGGCTGTAGTCTTCCTTCGGCGCGTCGAAGAAGCTGGCCACGCTGGCTTCCTCGATGATGCGCCCGCGGTACATGACACCGACCCGGTCGGCGGTCTGCCGCACGACACCCATGTCGTGCGTGATCAGCAGCACCGCGAGGCGACGCGAGCGGGCGAGCTCGCGGATGAGTTCCAGCACCTGCTTCTGGATGGTCACGTCCAGCGCCGTGGTCGGCTCGTCGGCGATGAGCACTTCCGGCTCGCAGGCCAGCGCCATGGCGATCATGATCCGCTGTTGCTGGCCCCCGGAGAGCTGGTGCGGGTAGAAGCCCATGCGCTGGCGCGGGTCCGGGATGCCCACCTCCTCGAGCAGCGAGGCTACGCGGTCGCGCAGGGCGGCGCCGCGCAGGGCCGTGTGCAGGCGAAGCGTCTCCGCCACCTGCCGGAACACGGTCTGCACCGGGTTCAGGGCACTCATGGGGTTCTGGAAGATCATCGCCATGCGCCGGCCGCGGACGGTCTGCATGCGCGCCTCGGGCAGGGCGAAGAGATCCGTGTCGCCCATGAGGGCGCGGCCGCTGCCGACGCGCAGCGCGTCGGGCAGCAGGCGCATGGCGGCGAGCGAGGTGATGGACTTGCCGCTGCCGGATTCCCCCACGAGGGCGAAGATCTCCCCGGCGCGCAGGTGGATGGCGACATCCTTGACCAGCGCCTGCGCCGTTTCCGCCAGTTCGACGGAAAGGCCCTCGAGGGTCAGCGTATCAGCCTGCTGGTTCATGCGGCCTCCGGTCCGAGCCGCGTGCGCGGGTCAAAGGCGTCGCGCACGAGGTCGGCGAACAGGTTGGCGGGCAGCACCAGCAGGAACATGAACAGGAAAGCCCCGCTCAGGGTCCACCAGATCGCCGGCTCCCGGGACAGCTCGGAGCGCGCGCCGTTGATCATGTTGCCCCAGCTGCCCATGCTCGGGTCCACGCCGACGCCGATGTAGGACAGCACCGCTTCCGCCAGCACCAGGGCGCTGAAGTCGAGTACGAAGGTGATGAGGATGATGTGCACCGTGTTCGGCAGGATGTGCCGGGCGAGGATGCGGCCGTGGCTCACGCCGAAGGCGTGGGCGGCCTGCACGTAGCCGAGCTGGCTGATCTTCAGCGTCTCGGCACGGATCAGCCGGCATAACGTGGACCAGCTCGTCACCCCGAGGATAAAGCAGAGGGCGATGAACTTGGCATCGGCCTTCTCGAGCCCGGTGGGAAAGGCGTCGGGGTTCAGGTCGATGTAGACCTGGAACAGCAGCACCGCCGCTGCGATGAGGAGAATACCCGGGATGGAGCTCAAGGTGGTGTAGAGATACTGCACCACGTCGTCCACCCAGCCCTTGAAGTAGCCGGCGCTGACGCCGAGGGTCACCGCGATGGGCAGCATTACCAGCGTGGACAGGGCCCCGATGAGCACCCCGGTGCGGATGCCCTTGAGGGACTGGTAGAGCACGTCCGTGCCGCCGAGGTCGGTGCCGAGCACATGGTAGTGACGGCTGATGCTCACCAGCCAGACAGCGGTGCAGGCCAGCACCCCCTGCACCCACCAGGAGCTCCCCCAGGGCAGGGCGCTGCGCCGCAGCAGCCACCATTGCGGCAGGATGAGCAGGGCGGCGAGGGCGAGTCCCCAGGCCAGGGCGACGGCGCTGCGCCGGGCCACATCGGCCCACTTGTCCTCGGGGTCGTCAAGGCTTGCACCCGCGTGGCGCAGGGGCGGGAAGTCGCGCACGGTGTTGCCGGCCTCGTCCTTCAGGGTCTGTTTCTCGAAGGAGCGCAGGGCGAAGGGCGCCGAGTAGGTGCGCTCGAAACGCTCGCCCATGCCGGCGGTCAGCGTGTCGAGGACGCTGGTGACCTGGTTGTCGTAGAAGACCTCGTCGGTGGTGACGCCCTCCGGCGGCGGCAGGGCGCGCCGGAAGTGCAGCGAGTCGAGGAGGGCGACGCCGACATAGGCAACGATCACCGTGAAGGCGGCCATGCCGAGGCGGGAGGCGAAGACCTGGCGCCAGCGCTCCCGGGCCTGCGGGTCGCGGCGCAGGCGCCAGAAGAACAGCACCAGCGCGGCGACGAGCAGGAAGATGAGGGCGTCGGACCAGAGAATGACGGGTTTCATGGGCTTCGCCGGCTCCTAGGACAGGCGGACCCGGGGGTCGGCCCAGGTGTAGGAGATGTCGGTGAGGATCAGGCCGACGATGTAGAGGATCGAACCGATGAACACCATGCTGCGGACGATGGCGAAGTCCTGCGAGTTGATCGCGTCGAGCATGTAGGAACCGAGCCCCGGGATACCGAAGAAGGATTCGATGAGCAGGCTGCCCATGAACAGCATCGGCACCAGCACGACCACCCCGGTAAGGATCGGGATAAGCGCGTTCGGCAGGATGTGCCGGAACAGCACCGCGAGCTCGCTGCAGCCCTTGGCGCGCGCCGTGCGCACGTAGTCCTGGTTGGCCTCCTCGAGGAACAGCGTGCGGTACCAGCGCGCGCCGGCGCCGATGCCTGCGACCACGCCGACGAGAACGGGCAGCAGCAGGAATTTCCATACCTGCCCGTCCGCATGGAAGCCGCTGATGGGAACGAGGCGCCAGGTCTTGGCCACCAGGTACTGGCCGCCGATGATGTAGAACAGGTAGGAGATGGACATGAGCGCCACGAACACGATCACCGCGGCCCGGTCGAGGCGGGTCGCGTGGAACATCACCACCATCAGGGCCACGCAGATGTTGACGCCGATGCCGACGATAAAGGTCGGCAGCGCGACCGCAAGGCTCGGCCCCATGCGCCGGCGCACATCGGTGCTGATGTCGCGGCCGCTCTCCGAGCGTCCGAAGTCGAAGGCGAAGAGGCGCACCGACTTGGCGAAGAAAATGGTTTCCGTCACCGCGTCGAGGCCGCCGGCGGCGTCGTTGTAGAACAGCGGCTTGTCGTAGCCGTTTTTCGCCTTCCAGTTCTCGATCGCCTCCGGCGTTACGTACTTGGCCCCGAGCTGGGATACGGCCATGTCGTCCGGCGAGTTGACCACGAAGAACAGCACGAAGGTGAGCAGGTTGACGCCGATGAGAATGGGGATGGCGTAGAGCAGGCGTCGGACGATGTAGGCAAACACGAGAGGTCCTCTTCTAGCGCGCCGTTGCCCGCTGCCGGCGCCGGTAGGCGATGACGCCGGGCAGCAGCAGGGCGATGATGAGCGCGGTGCCGGCGTAGAGCGGCCAGGTCACGGGCTGGTTCCACTGCCGTCGCTTCGCGACCCGCAGCTCAGGGTCGATGCGCAGGTACTTGAGGGTGTTCTTGGAGATGCCGTGGCGTTTCGTGTTCTGCACCCAGGCGTTGTTCAGGTAGACGTCCTTGGGGTAGTAGGCATAGAGCCAGACCGCGTCCTCGCGGTACATGTCGACCATCCTTGCCACCATGGCGTCGCGGGCAGGGCCGGGCGGTTCCACGCGCATGGCCTCGAACAGTGCGTCGTACTCGGGCCGCTCGTAGCTGGCATTGTTGGTGCCGTCACAGTTGCACACCAGCGGGCTCTCCGGTCCGTAGAGCAGGAACAGGAAGTTCTCCGGGTCCGGGTAATCGGCCAGCCAGCCGTGAGAGAAGATCTGCGTGTTCCCGGTCAGCAGCTTCTCCCGGGTGCGGTTCCAGTCCGCGGGGCGGAACTCCACCTGCACGCCGATGCGCGAAAAGGCGCGGTCGATCCAGTTCATGCTCGTCGTCGAGATCGCCTGGCTCTGCACATCGATGAAGATCTTCAGCGGCTCGCCGGTGCGCGCATCGCGGCCGTTCGGATAGCCGGCCTCCACCATGAGCCGGCGGGCTTCCTCGATCGGCTTGCGCCGGGCCTCGCCGTCCACCCAGTCGTGGGTGTAGGGATTGATCCCCTCGGCGCCCTCCTTGTGCCCCGGGATGCCCGGCGGTATCGGCGAGTGGGCCACGATGCCGTTGCCCTTGTAGAAGATGTTCAGGTATTCCTCGACGTCGAAGGCGATCTGCAGCGCCCGGCGCAGCTTGCGCCGCTCCTCCGTGTAGCCGCCGAGCACCGGGTCGCGCATGTTGAAGCCGTAGTAGTAGAGCCCGGGCTTCACGTCCGGCGACAGGGTGATGCCGTGGTCGGCGAGGTCGTCGGCGAGCTCCAGGCCCTCGGGGCCGACGACGAAGGCGCGGTCGAAGACGCTGTTGGTGTTGCCGTGCACCTCGCCGGAGCGGTCGTAGTAGCCCTGGAGGAACTTGGTCCACAGCGGCAGCACCGCTTTCTCCAGCCGGAACTCGGCGCGGTCGATGAAGGGAACCGCCTTGCCGGCATCGGCGAGCAGCCCCTTCTCCCGGTCCCCGGGCGCGCCCTCGCTCGGGTACGTGTCGCCGTGGTAATTGGGATTGCGCTCGAGGACGATCTCGCTGTTCGGGTCGTTCTTCACCATCATGAACGGGCCCGAGCCCACGGGCCACCAGTCCAGGGTGAGGTTGCTCTCGGTGAAGCCCGGGTTGTGGAAAAAGGCGTCCACCTCAGCCGGTACCGGCGAGAAGAAGTGCATGGCGAGCCAGTACACGAACTGCGGGTAGCGTCCGTTGATGGTGATCGTGTAGTTCCGGTCGTCGAGGACCTCCACCCCCGCGAGGTCGAAGTCCCGCAGGTCCAGCCAGCCGTCCCGGGGCGCGTCGCCGAGTTCGGCGGTCAGCGCCTCCATGCCGACAATGTAGCGTCCCATGAAGCCGATCATCGGCGAGCCGGCCTCCGGGTCGGCGAGACGCTTGATGGCGTAAGCGTAGTCCTCGGCCCGCACCGGCCGCGAGCCGGTGTGCGCAAAGTCGCCGATCTGCCGGTAGCGGCGCCCCTCGGCCGGGTCGTCGAAGCGATAGCGCGGCGCGCCGTCGTCCGTGCGCGCGAAGGCGGGGTGCGGCTGGTAGCGGGCGTCGGCGCGCACGGTGAGGTGATAGCGGCTGTAGGCGGCTTCATCGGCCCGCTCTGCCGGCAGGGGCTCGCCGCCCGCGTCGAGATAGGTGACCGACGGCATGGCCTCCACGCCCAGCGGTTCGAGCTCGTAGGGACGCTTGAGGAAATGGTAGCCCAGCGGTGGCTCGTAGACCTGCATGAGGAAGAGCGATTCATCGGTGGCATAGGAGATCGCCGGGTCGAGGTGCTTGGGCGGCGCCGGCGACATGACCGAGTAGTAGGTGAGCTTGCCCTCCTCGGGGGGCGGGTGCGGGTTGTTCCAGGGCCCGTCGCCGCAGCCGGTGAGCAGCAGGCAGGCACAGAGGAGGAGGCTGCGCCGGCGTGGAGCAGGGCGCTGGTCGGGGTTGTCGGGCGCTTGCACGGCGTCCCACTCGCTTCGGAAAGGGCGGAGCATAGCAAAATCCGGGCGCCAGGCTACCCCGCTCGTGCGCGACACTGGGGTAGCCGGCCCTGCGCCGCTATCATGCGGGCCCGGACCGAGGGAAAGGACCATGCAAGGCACCGCCGCGCACGGGCAGGAATCGCTGCCCGTCGACGCGATTCTCGACGACCTCGCCCGCGCCCTCGCCACCCGTGGCGAGGCGCTCCTGCAGGCGGAGCCGGGGGCGGGCAAGACGACCCGCGTTCCCCTGCACCTGCTCGACGCGCCCTGGCTCGCCGGCCGCCGCATCCTCCTGGTGGAGCCGCGGCGCCTGGCGGCGCGCAGCGCGGCGGCATTCCTCGCCGGGCGCCTCGGCGAAGCGCCCGGCGAGCGGGTGGGCTACCGCGTCCGCGGCGACACTCGCTGCGGGCCGCGGACGCGTCTCGAGGTCGTGACCGACGGCGTCTTCCTCCGCCTGCTGCAGGCGGACCCGGCGCTCGAGGGTGTCGGCCTTGTCATCCTCGATGAATTCCACGAGCGCAGCGTCGGTGCAGACCTCGCGCTGGCGCTGCTGCTGCAGGCGCGCGCGCTGCTGCGCGACGACGAGCCGCTGCGCCTGCTGATCATGTCCGCCACCCTCGACGGCCTGTCCGTCTCCGGGCTGCTGCCCGATGCCCCGCGGCTGTACAGCGCGGGCCGGACCCATCCCGTGGACATCCGTTACGGTGCGTCCGCCAGCCCCGGAGAGCTGCCCCTGGTGGCGCTCCTGGAGGCGGTCGGGCAGGCGCAGGCGGACGGCGACGGCGATACGCTCGTCTTCCTGCCGGGGCAGGCGGAAATCCGCCGGGCCGCGGCGGCCCTCGCCCCCGTGCCGGGCCCCGTGCTGACGCTGCATGGGGGCTTGTCGCTTCCCCGGCAGCAGGCGGTGCTGGCACCGCCAGCGGCCGGGCAGCGGCGCATCATCCTCGCCACGGACATCGCGGAGACCAGCCTGACCCTGCCCGCCGTGGACGCGGTGGTCGACAGCGGGCTCTGCCGGGAGCCGCGCTTCGACCGCGCCAGCGGCATGGGGCGTTTGCTGACCCGCCGCATCTCCCGGGCCAGTGCGGAACAGCGCGCGGGCCGGGCCGGACGTGTGCGGCCGGGGCGCTGCTACCGGCTCTGGAGCCGGGAGCAGCACGACCGGCTGGAGGCACAGCGGCCGCCGCCGATCCGCCACGCCGACCTCGCGACGCTCGCCCTCGAGCTGTTTGGCTGGGGTGCCGCGGACCCCAACGAACTGGACTGGCTCGAGGCGCCGCCGGCCGCGGGCTTTGCGGCGGCCTGTGCGCTCCTCGAACGCTGCGGTGCCCTCGATGTCAGCGCAGGGCGCCGCCGCTTGACCCGGCACGGCCGGCGCATGCTCGAGCTGCCGGTGCATCCGCGCCTGGCGCACATGCTGCTCACGGCTGCACCGGGCAGCGAGCAGGCACTGGCCTGCGAGCTCGCGGCGCTGCTCGAGGAGCGGCCGCCGGCGGATGCCGACGAGGACCTCGGCGCGCTGCTCGAGGCCCTCGCGACCGACCGCGGCAGAACGGCAGACCGGGCCTGGCGCCACGCCGTGCGCCGCGAGGTGCGGCGATTGCGAGGCTTGCTCGGAGTCGAGGTTGCCGCCGCTGGCGACCCGGCGCCGCTGCTCGCCCGCGCCTACCCGGAGCGCGTGGGCCGCCGCATTGCGCGCGATCGCCAGGCTGTCTACGAGCTCGCCAACGGGCGCCGGGCGCTGCTGCCGGGCGCCTCACCGCTGGCTGCGGCGCCCTGGCTCGCGATCGCCGCCGCCAGCGGTGGCGACCGGGAAGCGGCGGATCGTATACGCCTCGCCGCGCCCCTCGATCCGGCCGCCTTCGACGGCGCGCTCGCCGGGCTGGTGACAGCGCGCGAGCTCGTGCGCTGGGAGCCGTCGCAGGAGCGTGCCGTGGCCCGCCGCGAGCGCCATGTCGGCGCACTGCTGCTGGCGAGCGAGACACTGCCGGCGCCGGATCCCGCCCGGGCGCTGCCGCTGCTGCTCGCGCGGGTGCGGGAGCTCGGCATCGGGGCCCTCGGTCTCGGCGCCGGCGGCGAGCAGTGGCGGGCGCGCGTTGCCTTTCTGCGCCGCCTGGCGCCCGACGCCTGGCCGGACCTTTCGGATGCAGCGCTGCTCGCGTCCCTGGAGGAATGGCTGGCGCCCTGGCTGGGGGCGGCGCGCGGCCTCGACGACCTTCGCAGCATCGATACCCGCGCCTGTCTCGCCGGTCTGCTCCCGGGCGACGGGGCGATGCGGCTGGAGCGCGACGCGCCGGCGGCGATCACCGTGCCCTCCGGGCGATCGGTGCGGCTCGACTACACGCAGGGGCCGGTACCGGTGCTCGCGGTGAAGCTGCAGGAGCTGTTCGGCTGTGCCGAGACGCCGACCGTGGCCGGGGGACGGGTCCCGGTGCTCGTGCACCTGCTGTCGCCGGCGGGTCGGCCGCTGCAGGTCACGGCCGACCTGGCGTCGTTCTGGCGTGAGGGTTACCCCGCGGTGCGGCGGGAGCAGCGCGGCCGCTACCCGAAACATCCCTGGCCGGAGGACCCGCTGGCGGCCGAGCCCACCGCCGCCACGCGCCGACGGCGCTAGCGCGGTGCGTGTCGAAGCGTGCTCGTGACGAGCGGGGCTTGCCGGGTGAAGGCAGCCGGGCTCAGCCGAGGGCGAAGCGCTCGCGCAGGAAGCGCGCGATGCCGTCCTCGTCGTGGTGGCCGATGACGGCGCTGGCCGCCGCCAGCACCTCGGGCTTGGCGTTGGACGGTGCGTAGGCCTCGTCGGCGGCAGCGAACATGCTGAGGTCGTTATCGCTGTCGCCGAAGCAGATGACCCGCTCGAGACCGAGTTCCTGCTTCAGGCAGCTGACCGCATCGCCCTTGGTGCCGGCGTGGTGGTGGATGTCGACCCAGCACAGGTCCCGGTCCTCGATGGCCGTGCCCATGTAGGCCACCAGGCCAGGCTCATCGGCGACCGCGTCGACCACGGCGCGGATACCGCGCTCCGGCCCCAGGGCGCTGACGTTGGCGATGTCCGCATCGGCGGGCAGCTTGCTGAGCGGCAGCACCGGCAGGTCCCGGTCGCCGCGGAACATGTCCGCGAGCCGCTCCTCGGCGCGCGTCTGCAGCGGCGCGTGATACACCGCGTGCCGCTCGCCGGGTTCGATGGTGAACAGGAAGGGCGTGATCGACTGGCCGATGAACGCCTCGAGCACGTGCCGGATCTCCTCCTGGGTGAGCAGGTGGCGGTGGCTGTAGCGCCCCAGGTCCGGGTTGTAGATGACCACGCCGTTCTTGAAGGCCTGCGGCAGGAGAAAACCGTGCCCCTCGAGGAGGTCGCGGGCGCCGTGGAGCGTGCGCCCGGTGGCCACCGTGTAGGCGATGCCGGCGTGGGACAGCAGCTGCAGCGTTTCCCGCGTGTAGCCGGAGATCGCCGACTCCCGGTTGAGCAGTGTGCCGTCGAGGTCGAAGACGACCAGCTCCATCGCCGGCAGCCTCCTCAGTGTACCTGCGCGCTGGCGAGATCGTTCACCAGGGAAGCGCGAACGGCGTCGTCGACCGGGCCGCCCTCGATCGGGTAGGCCGGGTGGTCGATGCCGGCGCTGATCGGTTCGCCGCTCTGCGCCGCCGCGATCATGGCCGGGGTCAGTTCGAAGCGCAGGAAGTGCACGGAGGAGGTCTTGTCGGCGTTGTCCCGCTCGAGATCCTCGTCGGCGATCGGATAGATGCGCTCGCCGTTGCCGACCTGCAGCCAGATCTTGTCCTCGATGCCGATCATCTCGCCGAGGCGCAGCGCGCGCTCTGCCGGGTCCTCGTACTCGATCATGAAGGTGGCCTTCCAGTTGTGCCCGTCCGGGATCAGCGGGTTGTAGGCCTCGAGTTCCTCGAGTATGCCCTCGGCCTCGAAGACCTTCTCGATGCGCAGCATCTCCTGGATCTGGTACTTGATGGTCAGCGCGTCCTCGAAGTAGAGCCGTGCGTGCTCACCGAGGGCGACCTGGCGGGTCTTCTTGTGCGCCATGACCCTGGCGCGGAAGGCCGGGCGCTCCTCCGAGTACTGCTCGAGGGACCAGAGGTCGTCGCGGGTCAGGTGCGTGGTCATTGCAGTCTCCTGCTGTTGTGTGTGCAGCTATTCGCGTTTGCGGCCTTTTCTGTACGCAGCGTTCGCTTGCCGGGTTTACAGGCCGTAGGCCATGCGCAGCAGCGTCATGGGATGGGTGGCCCGGTCGACCTTCTCCGACAGGTGGGCCACCTGGGTGCCCGCCATGGGGCAGTCGCTGGTCACGTGGTCCGGTTCCTGCTGGTCGATCTTGCGAACCAGCGGCCGGGCGATCTTCAGCGATTTTGCGCGCGTTTCGCTCTTCACCGCGTAGGTGCCGTCGTGGCCCGAGCAGCGCTCGTGGGCGGTGACCTCCGTATCCGGCACCAGCCCGAGCACGTCGCGGGTCTTCAGGCCGATGTTCTGTACCCGCTGGTGGCAGGCGACCTGGTAGGCGACCTTGCCGATGGCGTTGGGGAAGTCCGTTTTGAGGGCGCCGCCCTTGTGGCGCAGCCAGAGATACTCGAAGGGATCGTAGAACGCATCCTTCACCTTCTGCACCAGCGGGTCGTCCGGGTACATGAGCGGCAGCTCCTGCTTGTACATGAGGACGCAGGAAGGGATCGGCGCCGTCAGGTCATAGCCCTGGTCGACGAGCGCCGCGAGCACGGGGATGTTTGCCTCCTTGAGCTTGTCCACGGCGTCGAGGTCGCCGAGCTCGAGCTTGGGCATGCCGCAGCACTTTTCCTTTGGCACCACGTCGATGGCGATGCCGTTGTGCTGGAAAACCCTGATGAAGTCCTCGCCGACCTCCGGCGTATTGGCATTGCCGTAGCAGGTGGCGTAGAGCGCGACCTTGCCCCGGGTCTCGCCCACCGGCGCCGGCTCGATGTCCCGGTGCAGGCGCTTCGCGCGCTTGCGCAGCGTGTCGCGGTGAAAGGGCGGCAGCGGCGCCTCGTGGTGAATGCCCAGGGTGGAATCCAGGGCCTTGCGAAAGCCGCCGCTGCCGTTCAGCGCGTTGACGGTGACATCCACCAGCGGGATCGTGCCGGCGGCGAAGACCCGGTCCGTGCTGGTGAGCACCCGGTCGCGAAGTCGCGCCCCTTCCTCGCGGAATTTCACGGCCTTGGCGCGCAGCATGAGGTGCGGGAAATCCACGTTCCACTCGTGCGGCGGCACGTAGGGGCACTTGGTCATGTAGCACAGGTCGCAGAGGTAGCACTGGTCCACGACCTTGTTGTAATCGGCCTTGTCGACGCCGTCGACTTCCATCGTGTCCGACTCGTCGACGAGATCGAACAGCGTCGGAAAGGCGTCGCAGAGGCTCACGCAGCGACGGCATCCGTGGCAGATATCGTAGACCCGCTCGAGCTCCGCGTTGAGCTGCTCGCGGTCCCAGAATGCCTCGGTCTTCCACGCGACCGGGTGCCGGGTCGGTGCTTCCAGGCTGCCTTCACGCATGGGACGCTTCCTCGCTTCTGCTATGTGCTTCTGTTCTGTTCCGGGGCTGGCGTAACGACGCGGGGCCGCAAAGCGCGGCCCCGGGGGGGTCGGGCCCGCCGGGGCGGGCCGCGCTTCACTCAGGCGTCGAGGTTGTCGAGGGCCTTCTGGAAGCGGTTCGCGTGGCTGCGCTCGGCCTTGGCCAGCGTCTCCATCCAGTCGGCGATCTCGTCGAAGCCCTCGTCGCGGGCCGTCTTCGCCATGCCCGGGTACATGTCGGTGTACTCGTGGGTCTCGCCGGCAATCGCGGCCTTCAGGTTCTCGGCGGTGCCGCCGATGGGCAGCCCCGTGGCCGGGTCGCCGACTTCCTCGAGGTACTCGAGGTGACCGTGTGCGTGGCCGGTCTCGCCTTCAGCGGTGGAGCGGAAGACGGCTGCCACGTCGTTGTAACCCTCCACGTCGGCCTTGGCGGCGAAGTAGAGGTAGCGGCGGTTGGCCTGGGACTCGCCCGCAAAGGCGTCCTTCAGGTTCTGTTCCGTTTTGCTTCCCTTGAGCGACATAGGGCTTCTCCTTGGGTTGACCGGTTCTCGGTTTATTCGCGGGTGTTGATGCCACCCTCCGGCGGCAGCCTATCCAAGCTAATGGAGGGGAGGGGATCTGGCAATAAAAAAAAATTGCTGGGAATATTCGGTGGAATCGATTGCATTTGCGAGTGTTTCCATGAGCCGCCAGCCCACCCTGAAACAGCTGCGCTATCTCTGCGCCGTCGCCGAGCACGGCCACTTCGGCCACGCGGCCCGGGCCTGCCACGTCTCCCAGTCCACGCTCAGCGCCGGTATTGCCGAGCTCGAGGACACGCTGGGCGCGCCGCTGGTGGAGCGCAGCAACCGCCAGGTGCTGCTCACGGTGCTCGGCGAGGACGTGGTCGCGCGGGCCGGCAACGTGCTGCTGGCGGTGGAGGACATCGTCGCCTCCTGCCGCGCCGCTGCCGAGCCCTTCGCCGGCGCCATGCGCCTCGGCGTCATCCCGACGATCGCGCCGTTCATCCTGCCCGCGCTGCTCCGGGAGCTGCGCGAGACCTACCCGGAGTTCCGCCTGTTCATCCGCGAGGACCTGTCCGAGCACCTGGTCGAGGCCCTGAACCGCGGCGAGCTCGACGTCCTGCTGCTGGCGCTGCCGTTCCCGGCGCAGGGGGTCGAGCAGCGGCCGCTCTTCGCCGACGAGTTCCTGCTTGCCTGCCCGGCATCCCACCCGCTGGCGGAGGCCAGGCCGCTGCACACGGCGGCGCTGCGCGGCGCCGACCTGCTCCTGCTCGAGGACGGTCACTGCCTCCGCGAGCACGCCCTCGAGGCCTGCAAGCTGCGCGACGCCGAGGTGAGCGTTCCCTACCAGGCGACGAGCCTGAACACGATCGTGCAGATGGTCGCGAACGGCATCGGCGTGACGCTGCTGCCGCGCATGGCGCTCGAGGCCAACCTGCTGGCGAGCACGGACATCATCGTACGCGCCTTCGACGACCCGGGGGTGGAGCGGCAGATCGGCCTGCTCTGGCGGCGCAAGTCGCCCCGGCAGGCGGAGTTCCGGCTGCTCGGTGACTTCATCGCCGCAACGCAGGCGCGCTGACCGAAAGACACCGGCAGAGAGCGGTGGACCGGAAGCGCCGTCCCGGACAGGCCCGCTCAGAATCGATAGCCCAGGGTCATGCCCCAGGTGCGCGGCTCGAGGAGGAACTGGTTGGTCGCCAGGCCGACGTTCTGGTCGCCGAGGTACTGGCCGGTGACGAAGTCGTCGTCCTTGAGGTTGCGTCCCCAGAGTTCGGCGAACCAGCGGCCGTCCGCACCGTGCAGGGTCACGGTCGCGTTCCAGACGTCCCAGGCATCGACGATGTCGTTCCCGGTGTTGAACACCCGCGTGTAGAACTCGTCCTGCCAGTAGTAGTTCGTCGCCGCGACGAGGTCCATGCCGCCCTTCAGCTGCCAGCTGTAGGCGATACCGAGGTTGACGGAAAATTCGGGCGCGTTTGGCAGCGTGTTGCCGTCGAGACTCTGCTCGATGCCGGCGCACGGCACCACGCCGCCGGGACAGCCCGGCCCGACGTAGACGTTGGCGTTCGGGGTGGAGACGATGTTCTCCGTGGTGCCCAGGCCGTTGATGTCCGCCGGGTCGAGGCTGCTGCCGCCGTCCAGCTCGCTGTCGAGCCAGGCCAGGTTGACGCTCACGCGCCAGTGCTGGTCCGGCACCCAGATGAACTCGCCCTCGAAGCCCTGGATCGTCGCATCGAAGTTCTCGTTGAGGGAGGTCTGGTTGGTGATCTTCGAGATCTGCAGCCCTTCGTAGTCGTAGTAGAACCAGGTCACGTTGGCCTGCAGCGTGTTGTCGAAAAGCCGGGTCTTGGCGCCGAGTTCCAGGCTGTTGATGTACTCCGGGTCGAAGGTGGCGAGGGACGGGTCCAGCGCGAGCAGTGGAGACTCCGCGGCGATCGGGTTGAAACCGCCGCTCTTGTAGCTGCGCGAGAGCGTCGCGTAGGTCATCACGTCGTCGCTAAGGTCCCAGGTCACGTTGAGTTTGCCGGTCGGCTCCTCCCAGCTGCCGCCGAAGGCATCGTAGTCGCCGCCGGGCCGGGTCGGGTCGCTGAGGAAATTGAGGTAGATGGTGCGCTGCCGGGAGGACTTCTCCTCTTCCGTGTAGCGCATCCCCAGGGTCACGAGCAGGTCGTCCCGCGCCTGCCAGTAGAGCTCCCCGAAAGCCGCCCAGGTCTCCAGGCGGTAGTCCTGCGTGTCGTTGTCGAAGAGCCGCTGCTCCGGCGGGATGCCGGCGATACTGCCGAACAGTTCCAGGGCCGCCGAATAGACGTAGTAGTGCACATCGGATTCATAGTCGAGGTAGAAGCCGCCGAGCATGAAGTTCCAGGGTCCGTCGCTGTTGGACGCCAGGCGCAGCTCCTGGCTCCACTGCTCGGGCTCCGTGGTGGAGCGGTCGGTCGAGTAGGCCCGGTCCACGGTGATCGCGCCATCCGGACCGCGGTCCACCGTCACCGGGACGGGCCAGGGTTCCGATGCCACGGTGAAGTCGTAGTCGTTGCGTGCGCTGAAATCCGACCGGTGGTAGCCGGTCACGGAGCTCAGGGTCAGGCTGCCGATGTCGTGGTCGATCTCCAGCGAGATCACCGTGTCCTCCACCTCGTAGACCGGGGTGAAGTCGAGGTACTGCTCCCGCGGGTCCTCGGAGAACGGCGAGTTGACGAAGTCGTCCTCGGGGAAGGGCAGCCCGGTGAGCGGTGCCACGATGCCGTTGATGAGGAAACCCGTTATCGTGGCCCCGCTGTGCGGCCGCTGGTTGGCGAGCCCGGTGGGCAGGCAGCCGAGCACGCCCTCCGGGTCCCGGCGGCAGCGCTGGGCGCTGCCCCGCATGCGGTCCGAGTTTTCCTCGAAGTACTGGATGGTCAGCGTGGCGTCCGTGCGCTCGCTCTGCCAGCGCGTGGCCGAGCGCAGCGAGTACATGTCGCGGCCGTCGATGTCGTCGCCGGTGAACAGGTTGTCCACGAAACCCTCGCGTTCGAGGTAGAAGACGGCGAAGCGCTGCGACAGGTGGTCCGTGAGCGGGATGTTGAGCGCACCCTTCAGCTTGCGGTGCGCGTAGTTGCCGGCCTCGACATTGACGAAGCCGCCGAACTCGTCGCCGGGCCTGCGGGTGATCAGGTTCACCACGCCGGCGGTCGTGTTGCGCCCGTAGAGCGTTCCCTGCGGTCCGCGCAGTACCTCCACGCGTTCCGCGTCGTAGAACTCACTTTCGAAGATGCGGCCGTTGTTCAGGTAGACGCCGTTGAAGTGCATGCCGGTGCCGCTGTCCGCGGCGGCGCCGATGGCGAGGTTGCCGATGCCGCGTATCGATATCTGCGCGGTGGTGAAGTTGTCCTTGCTCATCAGCATGTTTGGCACGTTGAACTGCATGTCCAGCGGCTTGTTGATGAGCGCCCGGTCGAGCTCCTCCCCGCTGAAAGCGGTGACGGCGATGGGCGTATCCTGCACGGTGGTGGCCCGCTTCTCCGCGGTGACGATCACCTCCTCGAGGCGACGGTCCTGGGCGTGGGCGGGGTGCTGGGCCAGCAGCGCGGTGCCGGCGGCGACACACAGGGGAAGGGCGCGGTTTCGCATGGCGGTGCTCCTTGTGGCTTATCGTTATGTTGAAGCTGTGGCCGACGCTACCAAAAAGCGCGCGGGGGGGCGAGGGGGCACCCGGCGAACACGGGCCGGTGAGACAGTTTCCGCGCAGTGTTGAGCGGGAGCACCCTCTCTGGGGGGTCAGTCCTTCTCGTCGAAGAGGCCGGCGCCGCAGTACTTGCAGTGGCGCGCGTCCGGCTCGTGTCCCGCGCGGGCGCACTGCGGGCAGTTGACGGTGAGCTTGCGGGCCGCGCCGCTCATCAGTTTGGAGGTGAAGATGCCCGTGGGCACGGCAATGATCGCGTAGCCGACGAGCATCCCCATGGCCGAGATCAGGCGGCCCAGCGGCGTGACCGGAACGACGTCGCCGTAGCCGACGGTGGTGATGGTGACGATGGCCCAGTAGATGCTCACGGGGATGTTGTCGAAGCCGTTGTCGGGCCCCTCGATGACGTAGAGCAGGCAGCCGAAGATCACCATGGTGGTAACGACCATGGCGAAGAACACGAAGATCTGCCGCGCCGACTGGCGCAGGGCACCGGCGACCTGGTTGGCCTCGTTGAGGTAGGCGAACAGGCGCAGCACCCGGAAGACCCGGAGGACCCGCAGCAGGCGGATAATGAGCAGCGGGGCCGTCTGCGGCATGAGCAGGGCGAGGTAGGTCGGCAGGATCGACAGGAGGTCGATAACGCCGTAGACGCTGAACAGGTAGGCCCGACGGTTGTGCGCGATCCAGATCCGCAGCAGGTACTCGGCGGTGAACAGCAGCGTGAAGCCCCACTCGATATCGTGGAACAGGTCGCCGTAGCGGGCGTGGTATTCGGGCATGGAGTCGAGGATGATCACCGTGACGCTGACCAGGATCACCGTGATCAGCGCGATGTCGAACCACTTTCCCGCCGGGGTCTCGGTGCCGAAGATAATCGTGTACAGGCGCTTCTGCAGCGGGCTTTGTTCGCGCGCGCTCATGGACGCAGCACTGCCTCGAGGGCCGGGAGCAGGGTCTCGACGATGCGCGGCTGCGCGGCGGCGGTCGGGTGAATGCCGTCCGCCTGCATCAGGGCCGGGTCGGTCGCTACCGCCTCGAGGGGAAAGGGTCCGAGGCTGGCGCCGGTTTCTTCGGCGACCCGTGGAAAGCTGTCGCGGAAGGCGCCGGTGTAGCGCGGCCCGTAGTTCGGCGGAATCTCCATGGGAAGAAGGAGCACGCGGGCGCCGCTCGCCTGCGCGGCCTCGGCCATCGCCGCCAGGTTTTCCCGCAACTGCGCCACCGGATAACCGCGCAGGCCGTCGTTGCCGCCGAGCTCGATGACCACCGCGTCCGGGTCGTGGGTCTCGAGCAGGGCCGGCAGGCGCCGGCGGCCGCCGGCGCTGGTCTCGCCGCTGATGCTCGCGTTGACCACGTCGACGGCGAGGCCGCGGCCCGCCAGCGCCGCCCCGGCGAGGGCGACCCAGCCCTCCTCGAGGGACAGCCCGTAAGCGGCGCTGATACTATCGCCCAGCACAAGCAGTCGCCGCTCGTCGCCACGGCCTGCAGCGTCGTCGACGGCGGCGGCCGACGCACCCGCCAGGAGCAGCAACAATCCGGCGACGGCCGGCCGGCGTAAACGGCGGAACAAGGAGAGACAGATGATCACGGCGCGTGCGCTTCGCAAGCGGGTCCCTGTGGCGGGCGGGGAACTCGAGATACTGAAAGGCATCGACCTCGAAATCAAGTCGGGAGAGACGGTGGCCATCATCGGCGCTTCGGGCTCCGGCAAGTCCACGCTGCTGGGCCTCCTCGCGGGCCTCGACCTCGCCAGCGATGGCAGCATCGAGATCGGCGACGTTGCCCTCGGGCGCCTCGACGAGGACGGGCGCGCGCTGCTGCGCGCGCGCGAGATCGGCTTCGTCTTCCAGTCCTTCCAGCTGCTGCCCGCCCTCACGGCGCTGGAAAACGTGATGCTGCCCCTCGAACTGCGCGGCGACGGCGAGGCGGCGGAGCGGGCCGGACGCTACCTGGAGCGCGTGGGTCTCGGCGAGCGCGCCGGGCACTACCCGCGGCAGCTGTCCGGCGGCGAACAGCAGCGGGTGGCCATCGCCCGCGCCTTCGCCGCGGAACCGCGCATTCTCTTCGCCGACGAGCCGACCGGCAACCTGGATACGGCCACCGGCGAGCGCATCGTCGAGCTGCTGTTCGCGCTCAACCGCGAGGAGGGCACGACGCTCGTCCTGGTGACCCACGACGAGGGGCTGGCTGCGCGCTGCGAGCGGCGGCTGCGCATGACCGCCGGGGAGCTGGAGGAAGCGTGACGCCTTCGGTGATCCCCGGGGGCAGCGCACTCAGGCTCCTCGCCCGCGACTGGCGCGGCGGCGAGCTCGGCGTGCTGCTCGCGGCGCTGGTGATCGCGGTCGCGGTGGTCACCGGGATCAGCGCCTTCACCGCACGCCTGCAGGGTGCGCTGGCGCAGGAGAGCCACCGTTTTCTCGCCGCCGATCTCGTCGTCGAGGCCAGCCAGCCGCTGCCCGCGGCCTGGCTCGAGCGGGCGGCGGAGCGCGGCCTCGACGCGGCCCGGGTGCTGACCTTCACCAGCATGGTGAGTGCCGGCGATGAGGCCATGGCCCTCGGTGCGGTCAAGGCCGTTTCCGGGGCCTACCCGCTGCGCGGCGAACTCACGGCGAGTAGCGAGCCCTTCGGCGCGGCCACGGGGCGTGCCGGCGGGCCCGAGCCCGGGACCCTGTGGCTGGATTCACGGCTCTTCGCCCTGCTCGGGATCGAGCCCGGCGCCAGCGTCGAGGTCGGCGAGGCGCGCTTCACCGTCACCGCGGCGGTGCGCACCGAGCCGGACCGCGGCGCCAGCTTTCTCGGCCTCGGCCCGCGGGTGCTTCTGCACGTCGACGACATCCCCGCCACGGGGGTCGTGCAGCCCGGCAGCCGGGTCCGCTACCGGCAGCTTTTCGCCGGCGACCCCGCCGCCGTCGCCGCTTTCCGCGACTGGCTCGACGGCGAGCTGGCGCCGGGGCAGCGTCTGCTCTCGGTGGAGGAGGGGCAGCCCGGGGTGGCGTCCGCCCTGGACCGGGCCGAGCGCTTCCTGCTGCTGGCCGGCAGCCTCGGCGTGCTGCTGGCAGCCGTGGCCATCGCCCTCGCGGCGCGGCGCTTCTGCGCCCGGCACGCGGATTACGTGGCGATCATGAAGAGCCTGGGTGCGACCAGCGGCTACGTGGGCCGCCTCTACGGCGGCAGTTTCGCGCTCCTCGGCCTCGCCGCCACCGCGGCCGGCTGCCTCGCCGGCCTGCTGCTGCAGGGGCTCGCCTTCGACCTGCTGTCGGCCCGGCTGCCCTTCGACCCGGGCCCCGCCGGCTGGCGCCCCTGGTTCGTGGGCGGCATCACGGCGCTGGTCTGCCTTGGCTGCTTCGCGTGGCCGCCGCTGTGGCGCCTCGCCGGGGCGAGCCCGCTCCGGGTGCTGCGCCGGGACCTGCCGCTGGACTCGGGCCGCGGCCTGCTCGACTACGGCCTCGGTCTCGCTGCCGTGAGCGGCCTCATGGCCTGGTATTCGCGCGACCTGGCGCTCACCGGCGCCGTCCTCGCCGGGCTTGCGCTGACCGTGGCCGCGGGCGGCGGCGCGGCGGCGCTGCTGCTGCGCGGCGGTCGCCTGGCGGGCATGCGCGCGGGCAGTATCTGGCGGCTTGCCCTCGCCAGCCTGCAGCGGCGCGGGGCCGGCAATGCCCTGCAGGTCGTGATGTTCGCGATCGCCATCATGCTCCTGCTCCTCCTGACCCTGGTGCGCAGTTCGCTCATCGACAGCTGGCGGGCACAGCTTCCGCCGGAGGCGCCGGACCACTTCATTCTCAACATCGCCCCGGAAGAGGTGGCCGCCGTGGAGCAGCGGCTGCGCGCCGACGGCATAGCCGCCGAGGGGCTCTACCCGATGATCCGGGGCCGGGTCATGGCGGTGAACGGTGAGCCGTTGCCGACCGACGGGGACGGCGACGGTCCGCGGCAGCGCGAGGCCAACTTTACCTGGTCCGCGACGCCGCCGCCGGGCAACGAGCTCCTCGCCGGCAGCTGGTGGGACGTCGACAGCGATGCGGCCGTGGTGTCGCTGGAGGAAGAGTTCGCCGAGCGGCTCGGCGCCGGGACCGGCGACCGCCTGGAGCTGCGCATCGGCGCCCGCGCCCTCACGGTCACTGTCACAAGCCTGCGCGCCGTGGACTGGGAGAGCATGCGGCCGAACTTCTTCATGATCTTCCCGCCCCGGCTGCTGGCCGATTACCCGGCGACGTTCATGACCAGTTTCCACCTCGGCAGTGACAAGGCGTTCCTCAACCGGCTTCTGCGCGAGTTTCCCACGGTCAGCGTGATCGAGATGGACATGGTGCTGTCGCAGCTGCGCAGCATTGTCGGCCAGGTCAGCGCCGCCATCGAGCTGGTGCTGGCCATCATCCTCCTCGCCGGCGCGCTGGTGCTCGTCGCCGGTGTGCAGGCGAGCGTCGACAGCCGTCTGCAGGAGAGCGCGCTGCTGCGCTCCCTGGGTGCCCGGCGGGGCCTGGTCCTCGGCGGCCTGGCCATCGAGTTCGCGGCCCTCGGCCTTTTCGCCGGCATCCTCGCCACGCTCGGTGCGGAACTCTCGGCCTGGGTGCTGCAGACCCGGGTGCTGGACATGGCCTACCGGCCCACGCCCTGGCTCTGGCCCCTGGGCCTCGCCGGTTCGGCCCTGCTCATCGCCGCACTCGGCGTCTGGGGCTGCCGGCGGGTCGTGAACACGCCGCCGCTCGCGGTGCTGCGAGAGGAGACGGGCTGAGGCGGCCGCGGCGGCTGATCGCGACGCGGCTGGCTAGCGCGCGACGATGCCGTTCAGGAAGCTGTCCACGCCGAGGTCCACCTGGCGGTGGAGATCCACGTGGCGTTCGAAGAGGGCGGGGGCGTCGACGCGGAGGGTGGCCATGCCGTGGATGCTGGCCCAGGCGACGTTGGCGAGGTAGCGCACCTCGTCGCTGCCGCGGAAGCGGCCCAGCTCGATACCGCGCTGCAGGATCTGCTGTACCACGGCGAAGGTTTCCCGGCTGATATCGCGCAGCGCGGGGAACTTCTCCGGCGGCTGCAGCAGCGGGCCGAACATGAGCTTGAACAGCGCCGGGTTGTCGGCCGCATAGTTGACGTAGGCGTGGGCGAAAGCCGCGAGCTGCTCCGGCGGTTCGGCGCCGGCGGCTTCGCCGGCGCGGCGCAGCGTCTCGAGGAGGTCGCGGTAGCCGCGGACCGCCATGGCGGCGAGCAGCGCCTCCTTGTCCGCGAAGTGGCGGTAGGGAGCGGTCTGGGAGACACCGATGCGGCGGGCGAGGGCGCGCAGGCTCAGGGACTCCGCGTCCCCCTCCGCCAGCTCGGCGATGGCCGTATCGAGCAGTTCGGCGCGCAGGTTGCCGTGGTGGTAGCTGCGCGAGCGTGCCGGGTCCCGGTCCCTGGCCATGGCGCTCTTGTCCTCAGGGCAGCAGGTGCTTGACCGCGTCGCGCTCCTCGGTGAGTTCCCGCTCCGTTGCCGCCATCCGGCCCCGGCTGAACTCGCCGATGTCGAGACCCTGGACTATCTCCCACTGACCGTCCTTGCAGCGGCAGGGGAAGGAGTAGATCAGGCCTTCGGTGATGCCGTAGGAGCCGTCGCTGTGGATGCCCATGGAGACCCAGTCGTCAGCCGGCGTGCCCAGGGCCCAGTCGCGCATGTGGTCGATGGCCGCATTCGCTGCGGAGGCGGCGGAGGATGCGCCGCGGGCCTTGATGATGGCGGCGCCGCGTTGCTGCACCGTCGGGATGAAGGTCTCCTCGTACCAGCCCTGGTCGACGAGCTCCATCGCCGGGGTGCCGGCGACCTCGGTGTTGAACAGGTCCGGGTACTGGGTGGCGGAGTGGTTGCCCCACACGGTCATGTGGCGCACGTCGGTCACCGCCCTGCCGGTCTTCTGGGCGAGCTGCGTCTTGGCGCGGTTGTGGTCCAGGCGCATCATCGCGGTGAAGTTGCGCGGGTCGAGGTCCGGGGCGTTGCGCTGGGCGATGAGCGCGTTGGTGTTGGCCGGGTTGCCCACGACCAGTACTTTCACGTCGCGGCTCGCGTGGTCATTCAGCGCCTTGCCCTGGGTGGAGAAGATCGCGGCGTTGGCCTCGAGGAGGTCCTTGCGCTCCATGCCCGGGCCGCGCGGGCGGGCGCCGACGAGGAGAGCATAGTCGCAGTCCTTGAAACCGGTGTCCGGGTCGTCCGTGCAGACGATGCCCGCGAGGAGCGGGAAGGCACAGTCATCGAGCTCCATGCGCACGCCCTCGAGGGCGTCGAGGGCCGGGGTGATGTCCAGCAGCTGCAGGATCACGGGCTGGTCGTCGCCGAGCATGGCGCCGGAGGCGATGCGGAACAGCAGGGCGTAGCCGATCTGGCCGGCGGCGCCGGTCACGGTGACTCGAACAGGTGCTTTCATGAGGCTTCCTTTTTTGCTGCGTGCGTTGACTGCGTGGCGACGGGTGACCAGCGGGGCCGATATTGTCTGCGCAGCGCCGGGAAAAAAGCAAGTTGCCGCACCCCGTCCGGTGGACGCTGCGCCGGCCCCTGCGCTAGCATTGCGCCCCGGCCGCCATCCGACGGACGCCTCCCGTGCCCGAACTGTCCCGCAAGGAAAGAACCGAGTTCAACAAGCTGCAGAAGCGCCTGCGGCGCAACGTTGCCAATGCCATCGTCGACTACAACATGATCGGCGAGGGCGACCGCGTCATGGTGTGCCTGTCCGGCGGCAAGGACTCCTACGGGATGCTGGACATCCTGCTCTCGTTGAAGCAGAGCGCGCCGATCGACTTCGAGATCATCGCCGTCAACCTCGACCAGAAGCAGCCCGGGTTCCCGGAGCACGTCCTGCCGGCCTATCTCGAGGACCTCGGCGTTCCGTACCACATCGTCGAGAAGGATACCTACAGCATCGTCAAGGACGTGATCCCGGAGGGCAAGACGACCTGTGGTCTCTGTTCGCGGCTGCGCCGGGGCACACTGTACGGTTTTGCGGAGGAGATCGGCGCTACGCGCATCGCCCTCGGTCATCACCGCGACGACATCGTCGAGACGCTCTTCCTCAACATGTTCTTCGGCGGCACTCTGAAGGCCATGCCGCCGAAGCTGCTGAGCGACGACGGCCGCCACGTGGTCATCCGGCCGCTGGCCTACTGCAAGGAGAAGGACCTCGCGGCCTACGCGGCGGTCAAGGCGTTCCCGATCATCCCCTGCAACCTCTGCGGCTCCCAGGAGAACCTGCAGCGCGTGCAGGTCAAGGCGATGCTCGCCGACTGGGAGAAGCGCTACCCGGGCCGCACGGAAACGATCTTCCGCAGTATCGCGAACGTCGCCCCGTCCCAGCTCGCGGATCGCGCGCTGTTCGATTTCGCGGGGCTGGAGCAGCAGTCGCCGGAGGCCGGGGGCGAGCTGCGCATCCGCGCGGTCAACCTGTAAGTGGCTGATGTCGAACCGCTCCTGAGCGCGAGCGGGCTGGCCCTCGAGCGGGGCGGCAGGCAGCTCTTCAGCGGTCTCTCGGTCGCCGTCAGGCCGGGCCAGCTGGTGCAGGTCGAGGGTGCCAACGGCGCGGGCAAGACCAGTCTCCTGCGTATCCTCGCCGGACTGTCCCGGCACGGCTTCGAGGGGCGCGTGACGCGATCTGCGCCGCTCCTGTTTCTCGGCCACCACCCCGCGGTCAAGGGCCTGCTCACCCCGCGGGAAAACCTGCGCTGGCATCCCGCCGGCGAGGGCAGCCACGACGACTCGGCGATCGAGGCAGCGCTCGCCGCGGTCGGGCTCTACGGCTACGAGGACGTTCCCGCGCACAGCCTCTCCGCCGGCCAGCACCGGCGGGTGAACCTGGCGCGCCTGTACCTGTCCACCAGCCCGCTGTGGCTGCTCGACGAGCCTTTTACCGCGATCGACCGCGATGGCGTGGCCGCGCTGCAGGCGCTCTTCGTCAGCCACGCCGAGCGGGGCGGAGCGGTGCTGTTCACGTCGCACCAGCCGCTCGCCGTCAGCTACCGCGTGGACGCCGTCGTGCTGGGCGCGGAGCTCGCTGCATGAGCGGCGCACCCGGCGCGCTCACCTTCGCGGGGCGGCTGCTGCGGCGACAGCTCACGCTGGCGCTGCGCCGCCCGGTGGCCGTGTTCAACCCGCTGCTGTTCTTCGCGATGGTTGTCGCGCTGTTCCCCCTCGGCCTCGGGCCGGCGCCGGACCGGCTGGCGGACTTCGCCCCGGGTATCCTCTGGATCATTGCCCTACTGGCCAACCTGCTCAGCGCCGAGGGCCTGTTCCGCTCGGACTTCGAGGACGGCAGCCTGGAACAGCTGCTGCTCTCGCCGCAGCCGCTGTACCTCTCGGTGCTCGCCTACGTGCTCGCCCACTGGCTGCTCACTGGCGTGCTGCTGGCGGTTATCGCGCCGCTGTTTGCGGTGATGCTGAACCTGCCGGCGGCGGCGCTGCCGGTGCTGGTAGCGAGCCTGCTCCTCGGCAGCGGCGTGCTCAGCTTTGTCGGCAGCATCGGCGCGGCACTCACCGTGGGGCTGCGCCGCGGCGGCATGCTCATCGCGCTCCTGGTGCTGCCGTTCTATATGCCGGTGCTGATCTTCGGCGCCGGTGCCGTGGAGGCCGGTCTCGCGGGGCTGCCCGTGGCGCCGTTCCTGGCGATCCTCGGTGCGCTGTTCAGCCTCGCCGCCGCCCTCGGCCCCTTCGCCATCGGTGCGGGGTTGCGTATCAGCGTCGATGCCTGAGTCCGCCGGCCCCGGCCCGGGCCGGGACCGCGAATTGCTTTGTTGTTGCTGAGTGCACCGCTGTATAATGCGCGCCGCCATGTGGTCCTTCTTCCATAAACTCGGGTCTCCCCCCTGGCTTTATCGCATCGCGGGGAGCCTGCTCGGCTGGCTGCTGCCCCTGTCCCTGCTGGCCCTCGTCACCGGGCTCGCGTGGGGGCTGCTGTTCACGGCGCCCGATTTCCGCCAGGGCAACAGCTACCGCATCATCTACATCCACGTGCCTGCGGCCGTGGTGGCCCTCGCCGGTTACTACGTCATGGCCCTGGCGGGGGCCATCAGCCTGATCTGGAAAATGAAGATGGCCGACATCGCCATGAAGGCCACCGCACCCGTGGGGGCGGCGCTCACCTTCATCGCGCTGGTCACCGGCGCCATCTGGGGCAAGCCCACCTGGGGCACCTGGTGGGTGTGGGACGCGCGCATCACCTCCATGCTCATCCTGCTGTTTCTTTACCTCGGCGTCATCGCCCTCTACGAGGCCTATGACAACAAGGCGGCCGCCAGCCGCGCCTGCGCCGTCCTCAGCCTCGTGGGAACGGTGAACATCCCGATCATCTACAAGTCCGTAGACTGGTGGTACAGCCTGCACCAGCCGGCATCGATCAAGTTCACCGGCGGCTCCAGCATCGACCCGAGCATGCTCTACCCGTTGCTGCTGTCCATCATCGCCTTCTACGGGCTCTTCAGCTGCGCGCTGCTCGGCAACATGCGCGCCGAGATCCTCGCCCGGGAAACGCGCACGGCCTGGGTGCGCCGGCTCGCCGGCGGAGAGGCCTGATGTATTTCGACAGCCTCGAGGCGCTGCTGGCGATGGAAGGCCACGGCCCCTACGTCTGGGCCGCCTACGGCATCACGCTGCTGGTCCTCGCGCTCGTGCTCAGCGCGCCCGGCCGGCGGCGCCGGCGGCTGCTGCGGGAGGTGCGCGGCGAGCTGCGGCGCGAGGCCGCCCACGGTTCCAAGGAGGCAGCACATGCACCCGGTTCGTAAACAGCGGCTGATCATCGTTCTCTGCGTGGTGGCCTTTTCCTCGCTGGCCATCGGCCTCGCGGTGTACGCCCTCCGCGGCAACATCAACCTGTTCTACCCGCCGGCGGAAGTCGCCGCGGGGCTGGCCCCCGAGGGCACGCCGATCCGCGTTGGCGGCATGGTGGTCGAAGGCTCCGTACAGCGCAGCGAGGACAGCCTGGCCGTGCGCTTCGCGGTGACCGACTACCAGGCCACGGTGCCCGTCGTCTACGAGGGCATTCTCCCGGATCTCTTCGACGAGGGGCAGGGCGCTGTCGCCGCCGGCGTACTCGGCGCCGACGGGGTGCTCGTCGCCAGCGAGGTCCTCGCCAAGCACGACGAAAACTACATGCCGCCGGAGGTGGCCGATGCGCTCGAGAAGGCCGGCCGCAGCGCGGAGGGGCAGCCGCTATGATCCCGGAACTCGGTCACTTCGCGCTCATCCTCGCGCTCTGCCTCGCGGTCACCCTCGCCGTGGTACCGCTCTGGGGCGCCTGGCGGCGCAACCTCGGCGCCATGGCCCTCGCGCCTTCCCTGGCGGTGGGGGTGCTGGTGTTCTGCGGCATCGCCTTTGCCTGCCTGGCGACGGCCTTCCTGCAGGATGACTTCTCCGTGCGCGTGGTGGCGGCGAACAGCAACAGCCTGCTGCCGCCGGTGTACAAGTTCTCCGCCCTCTGGGGCAATCACGAGGGTTCGCTGCTGCTCTGGGTGACCATCCTCGCCGGCTGGATGGCCGCCGTGGCTGCTTTCAGCCGGCAGCTGCCCACCGTGGTCCTGGCGCGGGTGCTCGCCGTCATGGGCATCATTGCCGTGGGCTTCCTGTCGTTCTCCCTGTTCACGTCGAACCCCTTCGAGCGGCTGCTGCCGAGCACGCCGGCGGACGGCAATGACCTGAACCCGCTGCTGCAGGACCCGGGCCTGATCATCCATCCGCCGCTGCTCTACATGGGTTACGTCGGCTTCAGCGTCGCCTTCGCCTTCGCCATCGCGGCGCTGCTCGGCGGGCGCCTCGACGCGGCCTGGGCGCGCTGGTCCCGGCCCTGGACGAACGTCGCCTGGGCGTTCCTCTCCGCCGGCATCATGCTCGGCAGCTGGTGGGCCTACTACGAGCTGGGCTGGGGCGGCTGGTGGTTCTGGGACCCGGTGGAGAACGCCTCCTTCATGCCCTGGCTGGCCGGTACGGCGTTGCTGCACTCGCTCGCGGTGACCGAGAAACGCGGCCTGTTCAAGAGCTGGACCGTGCTGCTGGCCATCTTCGCGTTCTCCCTGAGCCTGCTCGGTACCTTCCTGGTCCGCTCCGGCGTGCTTACCTCCGTGCACGCCTTTGCCACCGACCCGGCACGCGGGCTGTTCATCCTCGCCTTCCTCGCCATCGTGGTCGGCGGCTCCCTCGGCCTCTATGCCATGCGCGCGCCCACGGTGACCAGCCGCATCCGCTTCGCCTGGCTGTCCCGGGAGACGCTGCTGCTGGTCAACAACCTCGTGTTCACCGTGTCCACGCTCACCGTGCTCTTCGGCACCCTGTTTCCGCTGGTGATGGATGCCTTCGAGCTGGGCAAGTACTCCGTGGGCCCGCCGTACTTCAACGCCGTGTTCGTGCCGCTCATGGCCCTGGTCATGCCCGTCATGGGTATCGGGCCGCTGTCGCGCTGGAAGCAGGACAGCGCCGCGCGCTGGAAGAGAGAGCTGCTGCTGCCGGGCCTCGCCGCCATCGCCTGCGGTGTCCTGCTGCCCCTGTTCGGCGAGGGCTACAACCTCTGGGTCGCGCTCGCCGTGACCCTCGCGGCCTGGCTCGTCCTCGGCCTCGCCCGGGACCTCCACAACCGGGTGCGCGCCGCGCCGAACCCGGCCCGCGGGCTGCGCCGGCTGCCGGCCAGCTACTGGGGCATGCAGCTGGCCCACCTCGGCTTCGCGGCGAGCGTCCTCGGCGCGGTTGCCGTCAGCCAGTACAGCATCGAGCACGATCTCAAGATGGCCCCGGGTGACAGCGAGACCCTGGCCGGCTACCGCTTCACCTTCACCGAGCTCGCCCGCGTCGAGGGCCCCAACTACCTCGCCGACGAGGCGCGCTTCGCCGTGACCCGGGACGGCCGCCCGGTCGCCCGGCTGGCAGCGCAGAAGCGCCGCTACCTCGCCAGCGGCTCGGTCATGACCGAGGCCGCCATCGACGCCGGCCTGTTCCGCGACCTCTACGTGGCCATGGGCGAACCGGTGGGCACGACCGGGGCCTGGGCCATCCGCCTGCACTACAAGCCGATGGTGCGCTGGCTCTGGCTGGGCGCGCTGCTGATGGCCATCGGCGGCCTGACCACCGTCGCCGACCGCCGCTACCGTCGGCACCGCGCCGCGGAGCGCGCACCCGCGCCCGAGGAGGCCGCCCGTGGCGCCCCGGCTTAAGCTCTTCATCCCGCTGGCGCTGTTCGGTGTCCTCGCGCTGCTGCTGGCCCGGGGGCTGCAGCTCGACCCGAGGGAGCTGCCGTCGGCACTGATCGACCGGCCCCTGCCGAGCTTTTCCCTGCCGGCCCTCGACGGCGGTGAGACGCTGACCAACGCCTCGGTCACCGGCGAGGTGTCCCTGTTCAACGTCTGGGCGACCTGGTGTATCACCTGCCGGGCGGAGCACCCCTACCTCGAGAAGCTCGCCGATGCCGGCGTGCCGATCTACGGCATCAACTACAAGGACGACAGCGCCGCGGCCCGGCGCTGGCTCGCGGAGCTCGGCAATCCCTACCGGGCGAACATCGTCGATGCCCAGGGGACGCTCGGGCTCGACCTCGGCGTCTACGGCGCGCCGGAGACCTACCTCGTCGATGCCGACGGCGTGGTCCGCTACCGGCACGTGGGCGAGGTCAACGACCGCATCTGGGAAAACACTCTGGGGCCGCTCTACCGCGAGCTTCGCGGGGCGGGGAGCGGTTCATGATGCGCCTGGCCCTGGTGTTCCTGCTCGCGCTGCTCACCCTGCCGGCGGCAGCGGTGATCGAGACCTACGAGTTCAGCTCGCCGGAGCTGGAGGCGCGCTACCGGCAGCTGAGCCAGGAGCTGCGCTGCCCGAAGTGCCAGAATCAGAACATCGCCGACTCCAACGCGCCGATCTCCGAGGACCTGCGCCGGCTGCTCTACCGGCAGCTGGAAGCGGGAGCCACGGACGAGGAAATCCTCGAGGACATGGTGCGCCGCTACGGCGAGTTCGTGCGCTACCGGCCCGACTTTGACCGCAATACCGCGCTGCTCTGGCTGGCGCCGGTGCTGTTCCTCGCCGTCGGTGCCGGGCTCGCGGTCCTCGTGCTGCGCCGGGCGCGCGGCGGCGGGTCGCCGGCCCTCGACAGCGAGGAACAGGCGCGCCTCGAGGCGCTGCTCGCCGAGAGGGATCGCGCGGAATGATCGCCTTCTTCCTCGCCTGCGCTGTGCTGGTTGCGCTGGCGGCCCTGTTTATCCTGCGCCCCGGTGCCCGCGCCCGGGCCCGGGCGGAGGATGCCGCCAACCTCGACTGGTTCCGCCTGCGTCGCGAGGAACTCGCCGAGAGCGGCGAGGCCGAGCTGCTCGAGGACGCGCGGCTGCGGGTTCTCGAGGACGGCGTCGAGGACCCGGCGCCGGCCTCGGCGATCGCCGAACGGCGCTTCCGCGCGGCCTGGCTCCTGCCGCCGGTGATGCTGATCGCGGCCGGCTGGCTCTACTGGCAGCTCGGCGCCATGCCCGACGTCACCCTGGCGCAGCGTCTCGATGCCCTGGGGGAGAATACGCCGGCGGCGGACATCGACGCCCTGATGAGCGATATCGGCGCCCGGGTGGGGCAGCGCCCCGACAATCTCGGTTACCGTGCGCTGCTCGGCCGCTACCACATGGCCCGCGGCAACTATGCGCTGGCCGCGGACGCCTACACGGACCTTGCCAGCCGCGCCCCCGGCGATGCGCAGGCCCTCGCCCTGGCCGCCCAGGCGCGCTTCCTCGCCGCCGGCCGCCAGCTTTCGCCCGAGGCACAACGCCTGGCCGAGCAGGCGCTCGCCACGGATCCGCGGCAGCGCACCGCCCTGGGGCTCCTCGGCATGGCGTCCTTCGAGAACGGCCGCTACCGCGCCGCCATCGAGTACTGGGAGCGCCTCGCCGCGCAGGAGCCGCCGGGCTCGCCGAGCGCGCAGATGCTCGCGGACGTCATCGCCAGCGCCCGGGCGCGCCTCGGCGGTAGCGGCGCGACGGCCGGCGAGGCGGGCGGCGAGACCGCGGCCGCGGGCCCGGGTATCGTGGTCACCGTCAACGCGCCGGCAGCGGGCGCCCTCGACGGCAGCGAGACGGTGTTCGTTCTCGCCCGCCGCGAGGACGCGTCGAGCCGCATGCCGATCGCGGTACAGCGCTTCCCCGCTGCCCAGTTGCCGCGTACGCTGCGCCTCGATGACCGCAACAGCATGGCCGGCCAGAAGCTGTCCACCGCCGGTGCCGTCCGGGTCTTCGTGCAGGTCTCCCCGGGCGGGCAGCCGGGGCTCGCCAACGCGGTGCTGGCGGGCAGTGCCGGTCCGGTCACGGCGGCGGCAGACGACAGTGCCTCGGTGGAGGTCTCGCTGGCGCCGACCGCCGGCTGAAGGGCCTTCCGGGCCCCGGCCGGACCGGGCATAGTGTTGTCCGTAGAAAGCAGATACACTACATCTTGTGGGGCGCAGCGTGCCAGCGCTGTTCTTTTTTCTCGAGAAATCAAGGAAAATCCAAAGAAAATCATAATGATGCAGAATAAAGCTCCAGTAGATACTGCCATCAACCCGCCCCGCGAAGCCCTCACGCCGTGCGCCTGAAGTCCATCAAGCTGGCGGGCTTCAAGTCCTTCGTCGACCCGACCACGGTCACCTTTCCCTCCAACATGGCCGCCGTGGTGGGCCCGAACGGCTGCGGCAAGTCGAACATCATCGATGCCGTGCGCTGGGTGATGGGCGAGAGTTCCGCGAAGAACCTGCGCGGCGAGTCGATGGCCGACGTCATCTTCAACGGCTCGGTGAACCGCCAGCCGGTCGGCCAGGCCTCCATCGAGCTCATCTTCGACAACAGCGACGGCAGCGTCGGCGGCGAATACGCGAGCTACGCCGAGATCTCCACCCGCCGGCAGGTCACCCGCGAGGGGCAGTCCGAGTACTTCCTGAACGGCACCCGCTGCCGCCGCCGCGACATCACCGACATCTTCCTGGGCACGGGCCTCGGGCCGCGCAGCTACGCCATCATCGAGCAGGGCATGATTTCCCGGCTCATCGAGTCCCGCCCCGAGGAGCTGCGCATCTTCATCGAGGAGGCGGCGGGGATCTCCAAGTACAAGGAGCGGCGCAAGGAGACGGAATCGCGCATGCGCCGCACCCTCGAGAACCTCGAGCGCCTGACGGACCTGCGCGACGAGCTCGAGCGGCAGCTCCAGCACCTGCAGCGGCAGGCGCAGGCGGCCGAGAAATACAGCGCACTCAAGGAGGAGGAGCGCACGCTCAAGGCACAGCTGCTCGCCCTGGAGTGGAAGGAACTCGATAGCGAGGCCGCGGCCAGCGCCCACCGGGTGGGCGAACTCGAGGTCTCCCTGGAAGCCGTGCTCGCCGAGCACCAGCAGGTGGACACCCGCATCGAGCAGCAGCGCGTGGAGCAGACCGAGCGCAGCGACGTGTTCAACGAGGTGCAGGGCCGCTACTACACGCTCGGCGCGGAGGTCGCGCGCATCGAGCAGAGCATCCAGCACCAGAAGGAACGCTCGCGGCAGCTGCGCGACGATCTCGCGCAGACGCGCAGCAACCTGGACGAGGCGGAGCGCCACCTGCAGGAGGACCGCGAGCGCCTGGTAGCCTGGGAGGAGGAACTCGCGGGCCTCGCGCCGGAGAGCGAGGTGCTCGACGCCGCCGCCGAGGAGGCCGCGACCGCCCTGGCCGCCGCCGAGGAGGCGATGCAGGGCTGGCAGCAGCGCTGGGACGAATTCAACCACCGCGCCGCGGAGCCGCGCCAGCAGGCCGAGGTGCAGCAGTCCCGGATCCAGCACCTCGAGCACGCATTGAAGCGCCTGCAGGCGCGCATCGAACAGCTCGCGGGCGAACAGCGGGAGCTCGCGCCCGCGGATGGCGAGGAGGACCCGGCCCCCCTGCGCGAGGAGCTCGCGGAGGCAGAACTGGCAATTGCCGGTTACGAGGAGCAGGGCGAGGCCCTGGCGGACGACCTCGCCGCGACCCGGGAGCAGGGCACGCGGATCGCGAGCGAGCTCGACGCGGCGCGCTCGGAGCTCGCCCAGCTGCGCGGCCGGCAGGCCTCCCTGGAGGCCCTGCAGCAGGCGGCGGCCGAGGACGCCTCGGGCGGCGCCGATGCCTGGCTGGACGGCAACGGCCTCGCCGCAGCGCCGCGGCTGCTGTCCCAGCTCGATGTTGCCGCGCCCTGGCAGCGCGCGGTGGAAACGGTGCTCGGCGACTACCTGCAGGCGGTCTGTGTCGACGATCTCGACAGCCTGGGCCGGCGCCTGGACGGCCTTTCGGCGGGGCACCTGACGCTCGTGGCCCGGGCTCCTGAGCCCCCGGCACCGGCCGGCACCCTGGCGGCCGAGGTGAACTGCGGCGGCCGGGTCGCCGGGCTGCTGGCAGCGGTGCGCACGGCCGCCGACGAAGCCGAGGCGCTGGCGCTGCGCGGCCAGCTCGCCGGCCATGAATCGGTGATCACGCCCGAGGGTCTCTGGCTCGGGCCGAACTGGCTGTCGCTGCGCCGCGGCGACGCGGAAGGCGACGGCGTCATCCGGCGCCAGCAGGAGCTCGAGGCGCTGTCGGCGTCGGTGGCTTCCACCGCGGAGCGCGTGCGCGAGCTCGAGAGCGCGCAGGCGGCGGAGTCCGGGCGCTTGCGCGACCTGGAGAGCGCGCGCCAGGCGCTGCAGCGCGAGCAGCAGGCGGCCAGCCGCCGCCAGGCCGACGCCGCCGCGCAGCTGAAGGCGCAGGAAGCCCGGGTCGAACAGCTCGAGGCCCGCCGCGCCGCGCTCGCCCGGGACGCGGAAGACGCGCGGGCCCAGTTCGAGGGCGAGCAGGCCTCAATCGCCGAGGCGCGGCAGGTGCTGGCGGCGGCGATCGAGCGCATGGAATCCGATGCCGGCGAGCGCGAGGCGCTGCTCTCGGAGCGCGACCGGCTGCGGGCCGAACTCGACGGCTGCCGGCAGGCGGCGCGGCAGGCCCGCGATTCCGCTCACCAGGCGGCCATGCGCCTGCGCTCGCTGCAGACCCAGGTCGAGACCATCCGCAGCTCCATCGCCCGCACCGAGGCGCAGGTCGCGCAGCTCAGCGAGCGCCGGGCGGGCCTGGCCAGCGGCCTCGAGGAGTCGAGCACGCCGGTGGCCGGGCTCGAGGCGGAGCTCGAGACGCAGCTGCAGCTGCGCTCCGCCGCGGAAGCGGAGCTGACCGAGGCGCGCCAGCGCGTGGCGGAGGTAGAGCATGCGCTGCGCAGCGACGAGCAGGCCCGCGCCGCCATCGAGCAGCGGGTCGCCACGGCGCGGGCCGAGCTCGAACAGTGCCGCCTGGGCCGGCAGACGCTGCAAGTACAGCGGGAGAACGTCGGGCGTCAGCTGAAGGAGCTGTCGCAGGCCCCCGACGCGGTGCTCGAGGGCCTGCCGGAAGAGGCCACGCGGGAAGGCTGGCAGCAGCAGCTCGAGCGCGTCGCGACCCGCATCGCCCGGCTGGGCCCGATCAACCTCGCGGCCATCGACGAATACAGCCAGCAGTCCGAGCGCAAGCAGTACCTCGACGCGCAGAACGAGGACCTGGAGAGCGCACTGGCGACCCTCGAGTCGGCCATCCGCAAGATCGACCGGGAGACGCGCAGCCGCTTCCAGGCCACCTTCGACAAGGTCAACAGCGGCCTGCAGGAGCTGTTCCCGCGGGTTTTCGGCGGCGGCAGTGCCTACCTGGAGATGACCGGCGACGACCTGCTCGACACCGGGATCTCGATCATGGCGCGTCCCCCCGGCAAGAAGAACAGCACGATCCACCTGCTCTCGGGCGGGGAGAAGGCGCTGACGGCGATCGCCCTCGTGTTCTCGATCTTCCAGCTCAACCCGGCGCCTTTCTGTATGCTCGACGAGGTGGACGCGCCGCTGGATGATGCCAACGTGGGACGCTATGCTCGCATGGTGAAGGAGATGTCCGAGAAGGTGCAGTTCATCTTCATCACCCACAACAAGATCACCATGGAATTGGCCGACCAGTTGCTCGGGGTCACCATGCACGAGCCCGGGGTGTCTCGCCTTGTGGCCGTGGATGTGGAGGAAGCGGCGGAACTGGCGGCAAGCTGACGGCGAACTGGGCGCTGGAGCATGGAGCTGACGATACGCGACTGGATGGTCATCATCGGCGTGCTGCTGATTGCGGCAGTGCTGGTCGACGCCTGGCGGCGGGTGCGCGCGGAGCGCCAGGCCGAGGTGCGGCTCAAGCTGCGCCGGGTCGGCGAGGGCGGTGACGACGATCCGCAGGAGCACCCGAGCGTACTCCAGGAGCTGCCGAACGGCGGCGCGCGGGTCATCCGTCGCGAGGATCTCGTGCGCGCCGCCCGGGAACACGACGAGGCCGTGCAGGCGGCGGCCGGCGGGGCGGGCGATGACGGTGCGCAGGGCGGTACGGACAAGGGCAACGCGGCGGGAACCGGCGGGGGCCGCGCCGCCGCCGGCAGCCCGCCGCCGCGGCCGGCACGCAAGGCTCCCCGCCGCGCCCCGGCCGACGACGGCCTCGTCAGCGGGGTCAGCACCACCGACCGGGAAGAGCCCGGCAATCTCGACTGGCTCGAGGACCTGCCCGCGGACGACGAGCCCGAGCCGAGGCCGGAGGGTACCGCCGGGCGCCTGCCGCGCGGCGAGGACCCGGAGGTCTTCATCCTGCACGTCATCGCGCAGGACCCGGCCGGCTTCCGCGGCGACGATATCCTGCAGATACTCCTCGCCTGCGACCTGCGCTTCGGCGACATGGACTTCTTCCACCGCCACGAGCAGGCAGCCGGCCGCGGGGCCATCCAGTTCAGCGTCGCCAACATGATGCAGCCCGGCGTGTTCGATATCGACCGCATGAGCGAGTTGACGACGCCCGGGCTCCTGTTTTTCGTCACGCTTCCCGGCCCCGAGGACATGATGAAGGCCTTCGACTACATGCTCGAAACCGCCCAGGCCGTGGCCCGCAACCTCGGCGGCGATGTGCTCGACGAGTCGCGCAGCGCGCTCACCCGCCAGTCCCTCGAGCACAGCCGCCAGAAGATCCGCGATCTCGAGAGGCGTCTCCTCGCCGGAAGTCGCTGAACACCGTGACGAAAGCTGGTCCCGAGGCACGCGCGGCGGAGCTGCGCGACAGGCTGGAGCGCTGGAACTACGAGTACCACGTGCTCGACCAGCCGACCGTTCCCGATGCCGAGTACGATCGCGCCCTGCGCGAGCTGCAGGCCCTCGAGGCCGCCCACCCGTCCCTCGCGCGCCCCGACTCGCCGACGCGGCGGGTCGGTGCAGCCCCTCTCGAGGCCTTCGAGAGCGTGCGCCACGAGCAGCCGATGCTGTCCCTGGACAACGCGTTCAGCGACGAGGAGTTCGAGCAGTTCCACCGGCGCGTGCTCGACCGCCTCGGGGACCCGGACGCCGCGCTCGAGTTTGCCTGTGAACCGAAGCTCGACGGCGTGGCCGTGAGCCTGCTTTACCGCGACGGCGCCCTCGAGCGTGCCGCCACCCGCGGTGACGGCACCACCGGCGAGGACATCACCGAGAACGTGGCCACCATCCGTTCCGTGCCGCTGCGGCTGCGCGGCGAGGGCTACCCGGCGACGCTCGAGGTGCGTGGCGAGGTCTACCTGCTGCACGAGGGCTTCGCGCAGCTGAACCGCGAGGCGGCCGAGCGCGGCGAGAAGGGGTTCGTGAACCCGCGCAACGCGGCGGCGGGCAGCCTGCGCCAGCTCGACTCCCGCGTCACTGCCCGCCGGCCGCTGCAGCTCTGCTGCTACGGGGTGGGCCAGGTGAGCGGCGGTACGCTGCCGGCTACGCACTGGGCGATCATGCAGTGCCTGCACGGCTGGGGCCTGCGCATCAACCGCGAGTCGGCGCTGGTAACCGGCATTGACGGCTGCTTCGACTACTACCGCCGGCTCGAGGCGCGCCGCGCGGGATTGCCCTACGACATCGACGGCATCGTCTACAAGATCAACGACCTCGCCCTGCGCGAGCGTCTCGGGTTCGTTTCCCGCGCCCCGCGCTGGGCCATCGCCCGCAAGTTTCCCGCCCAGGAGGAGCTCACGCAGCTGCTCGCGGTCGAGTTCCAGGTGGGGCGCACCGGGGCCATCACCCCCGTGGCGCGGCTGGAACCGGTCTTCGTTGGCGGCGTCACGGTTAGCAACGCCACCCTGCACAACCTCGATGAAATCGAGCGACTCGGGGTGATGGTCGGTGACACGGTGATCGTGCGCCGCGCCGGCGACGTGATTCCCCAGGTGGTCTCCGTGGTGGCGGACCGGCGCCCCGGAGACGCAACGCCGGTCGTACCGCCGACCGCCTGTCCGGTCTGCGGTTCCGCGGTGGAGCGCGAGGAGGGCGGTGCCGTCCTGCGTTGCCTCGGCGGCCTGGTCTGCGCCGCCCAGCGCATGGCGGCCCTGCGCCACTTCGCCTCGCGCCGCGCCATGGATATCGACGGGCTCGGCGACAAGCTCGTCGAGCAGCTCGTGGAGCGGGGCCTCGTGGAAACCGTGGCCGACCTGTACGCGCTGCGCAGGGACGACCTGCTCGGGCTCGAACGCATGGGCGAGAAGAGCGCGGACAACCTGCTCGCGGCGCTGGAGGCGAGCAAGGCGACGACGCTGCCGCGCTTTCTCTTCGCGCTGGGCATCCGCGAGGTGGGGGAGGCCACGGCGCGGTCCCTCGCCAGCCATTACGGCAGCTACGAGGCGCTGCGGGCGGCTTCCGAGGAGAGCCTGCTCAGCGTCGAGGATGTCGGGCCGGTGGTCGCCGACCACCTGCGCCAGTTCTTCGACGACCCGGCGACCCAGGCCGTGGTCGCGGCCCTGCGCGAGGCCGGGGTGCACTGGCCCGAGGCGGAGGCGAAGGCCGCCGACGCACCGCTGGCCGGGCAGACCTGGGTCGTCACCGGCAAGCTCGAGAGCATGACCCGGGACGAGGCGAGCGCCGCGCTGCAGGCGCTCGGCGCCCGCGTGGCCGGCAGTGTCTCCGCGAAGACCCAGACGCTGGTGGCCGGCCCCGGGGCGGGGGGCAAGCTGGCGAAGGCGGAAGCGCTCGGGGTGCCGGTGATCGACGAGGCGGCTTTCCTCGCCTTTCTCGAGGAGCACGGGGGGCGGCTGTGAGGTACCTGCTGCTGACAGCGCTGTGCCTGCTGCTCACCGGTTGCGTCACCACGCCGCCGCGGGACCTCGACAACCTGTGCGAGATCTTCCGCGACAAGGACGGCTGGTACGACGACGCCCGCGACGCAAGCGAGCGCTGGGACAGCCCGGTGCCGGTGCTGATGGCGATCATGCACCAGGAGTCGCGTTTCGTCGCCCGGGCCAAGCCGCCGCGGAAGAAGATCTTCGGCTTCATACCCGGGCCACGGCCTTCCGATTCCTATGGCTACAGCCAGGCGCTGAAGTCCACCTGGCGTGCCTACGAGCGCAGCGCCGGCAATTACGGCGCGGACCGCGACGATTTCGGCGATGCCATCGATTTCATCGGCTGGTACAACCACCAGTCGAACCGGCGCAACGGGATCCGCCCGGACGACGCCTACCGCCTCTACCTCGCCTACCACGAGGGCCACGGCGGCTTCGCCCGCGGCAGCTTCCGCAACAAGGACTGGCTGCTCTCGGTGGCACGCAAGGTCGAGCGCCGGTCCTCGCTCTACAGCGGGCAGCTCGCGGTCTGCCGGGAAGAGCTGGAAGACGACGGCTGGTTCTTCGGCTGGTTTTGACAGGGTCGCGTTCGACGGGTCGCCCAGACCGGTGTCGCGTTCGGCGCCGTCGTCCCTCGACTGTGACGGCTCTGTTGCAAAAAGGGCCCGATCTGTCATGTTATTGTCACAGTGCGGCGGCAGACTTCGCGGACGAATCCCCATGCAGGCTACCGTGCCATGAGTGAACGCACCGTCCTGGTGGTCGACGACGAGTTCGCAATCCGCGACATGCTGCGCATGGCGCTGGAAATCGTCGATTACCGATGTCTGGAGGCCGATAATATCCAGGACGCCCACGCCACCATCGTCGACCAGCGGCCGGACATCGTCCTGCTCGACTGGATGCTTCCCGGGGGCAGCGGCATCGAGCTGCTTCGTCGCCTGAAGCGCGACGAGGCGACCCGGGAGATACCGGTGATCATGCTGACCGCGAAGACAGCGGAGGACAACGTCATCCAGGGCCTCGACGTCGGTGCCGACGACTACATCACCAAGCCTTTCGCGCCGCGGGAACTCATCGCGCGCATTAAGGCGCTGCTGCGCCGCGCCGGCGGAGCGGAAGCCAACGACCGCATGCAGGTCTCCGAGCTGGTGCTCGACAGCAAGAGCCGCCGGGTCTTCCTCGCCGACGAGCCGCTCGACATGGGGCCGACGGAATTCAACCTGCTGCAGTTCTTCATGGCCCACCCGGAGCGGGCCTACACGCGCAACCAGCTGCTCGACCAGGTCTGGGGTGCCAACGTCTACGTCGAGGAACGCACCGTCGACGTGCACATCCGCCGCCTGCGCAAGGCCCTGTCGGCCGGTGCCAGCGACTACAGCGGCCTGATCCAGACCGTGCGCGGCACGGGCTACCGCTTCTCCGCGCGGGGGGCTCCTACCGGGTGAACCTGGCGGGTAGCTGGCGTGGAGAATTGCGCAAGCTGCTGCTGGTGCTGGCCGCGTCGGCACTGGCGGGCTGGCTGTTCGGCTACCCCCTGGCCATGCTCACGCTCGGCCTCGCCGCGATCAGCGGCGTCTGGCTCTACCAGATCTGGCGCATGCGCCGCTGGCTCGAAAACCCGGAACAGACACCGCCGGAAAGCTTCGGCATCTGGGGCGTCGTCTACGACACCATCTACCGCCTGCAGCGGGAGAACCGCGAGGCGCGCAGCCGGCTGCAGTCCACCGTTGACTACCTGCAGAGCTCCTTCGCGTCCATGCGCGACGGCGTGGTCATCCTCACCCAGGCCGGGGCCATCGAGTGGTGCAACGAGGCCGCCCGCAGGCTGCTGGGCCTCGAGTATCCCCGGGACCGGGGTCAGCTGATCCTCAACCTCGTCCGCCTGCCCGAGTTCCACCAGTACTTCATCTCCGGTGATTTTTCCCAGCCGCTGCAGGTGGGCCTCAAGGGCGGCGCGCCGCGCTTCCTGCAGATGGAGATCACGACCTTTGCCGACGGCGACTTCCTGCTCTTCGTGCGCGACGTCACCCGCATGCTTCAGCTGGAACAGCAGCGCCGGGATTTCGTCGGCAACGTCTCGCACGAACTGCGCACGCCGCTCACGGTTTTCAAGGGCTACCTCGAGACGCTCATGGCCGCCGGCGATCGCCTGGATCCGCGTTTCCACAAGCCGCTGGAACAGATGGAGCTGCAGGCCCGGCGCATGGAAAACCTGCTCGACGACCTGCTCTGGCTCTCGCGTATCGAGAGCGTGCGCAGCGAGAAGAAGACCGAGCGCGTCGACATCGCGGGCCTCCTCGAGGAGCTGCGCGACGAGCTCGCGCACTCGCACCCGGACCGCGTCGTGGCCCTGCGCCTGGACACGCGCGACGCGGTCGCGGGCGACTATCGCGAGCTGCACAGCGCCATTTCCAACCTCGTGCTCAACGCCATCAAGTACAGCCCGGAGGACCGCCCCGTGCTGGTCCACTGGCGGCGGGAGGGCGACGAGCTGCTGCTGTCGGTGGTGGACCAGGGGCCGGGCATCGAGGAGCAGCACCTGCCCCGGCTGACGGAGCGCTTCTACCGCGTCGACGAGAGCCGCTCCAGCGCAACGGGCGGTACCGGGCTCGGCCTCGCCATCGTCAAGCACGTGGCCGCCTCGCACCGCGCGGAGCTGCGCATCGACAGCGAGCCGGGGGAGGGCAGCACCTTTACCCTGGCATTCACCGCCTGAGCATGCGCGCGCGCAGGGCCTGGCGCCGCGCCTGCCTGCTGCTGGCCCTGGTGGCCGTACCGGCGCTGGGCGACCGCACCCTGCCGCCCTACGAGCCCGCGTCGGGCCTGGTCGGCAGCCTGGGCAGCGCCGGCTCCGATACGCTCGCCAACCTGATGTCGCTGTGGGCGCGCGCCTTCGGCGCCTATCACCCTGCCGTGACCGTGGAGGTGCAGGCCGCCGGCTCGGCAACGGCACCGCCGGCGCTGGCGGAGGGCACGGCGGAGCTCGGCCCCATGAGCCGCGCCATGACCGGCCGCGAGGTGGAGGCTTTCCGCGAGCGCTTCGGTTATCCGCCCACCGCCGTGCCGGTCGCCGTGGACGCGGTGGCGGTCTTCGTACACCAGGACAACCCGCTCCGGGCGCTGTCCCTGGCGGAGCTCGACGCGGTTTTCTCCATCACCCGGCGCTGCGGCGCCGCCCGGCGCTTCACCCACTGGGGAGACCTCGGTCTCGGCGGCAGCTGGCGGCGGCGCCCCGTCGTTGCCTACGGTCGCAACACCGCGTCGGGCACCCACAGCTACTTCCGCAGCGAGGTGCTTTGCGAGGGGGATTTCCATCCCCTGGTCAACGAGCTGCCCGGCTCTGCTTCGGTGGTACAGGCCGTGGGGGCCTCCCCCGGCGCGATCGGCTACTCCAGTCTCGGTTACCAGTCCGCCGGCGTGCGCCCCCTGGCGATCAGCGACGGCAGCGGGCCGGCGGTCGCGCCCACGGCCGAGAACGCCGGCAGCGGCCGTTACCCGCTCGCCCGCTACCTCTACACCTACGTGAACCGACCACCGGGGCGGCCCCTGGCAGCGTTGGAACGCGAGTTTTTCCGCTTCGTCTATTCCCGCGAGGGGCAGCGCCTGGTGCTCCAGGACGGCTACGTGCCGCTGCCGGCGGCGCTGATCGCCGAGCAGCGCGAGGCCCTGGGGCTGTGAGCCGCCTGGCCGACACCCGCGTCGATCGCCGGCGTCGCTGGGCCGACCGCGCGACCAGTGCCCTGGTCGGCGCCGCCGGCGTCGGGGTGCTGGGCACGATCCTGCTGATGCTGCTCTACCTGTTCTGGGAGGTTACGCCGCTGCTGCAGCCGGCATCCATCAGCTACAGCCACAGCGAAGCCGCGGCGGACGGTGCGCTGCTGCCGGGCGGCCGGGGCCCCGACCCGGCGCCGCCGTCGCTGCTCGCGGAGCTCGAGGCAGCCGGGCTGCTGGCCGGACCGGCCGGGCCCAGTGTGCGTCTCGCCGGCGGCCGCGCGGTGCTGGTCGCTACCGGCGACGGGGAACTGGTCGAGTTCGGCCGCACCAGTGCCGCCCCCGGCAGGCCCTGGGCGCGCTTCCGCCGCCTCGACAGCGGCGGGCTGCCGGTGCGCTGGCTGGTTGCGGAACCGCAGCGCGCGGTCGTCTACGCGCTGGCGGCGGACGGCCGGCTGCAGGCCTGGCACAGCGCGGCGGAACGTCGCCTCTTCGCCACGCAGCTGCCGCGGGCCGCCGGTGCCGAGGCCGTGGCGGTCGCCGCCGACGGTGCGGCGCTCGCGGTCCGCGTCGGCGGAACGGTACATCACTACCGCGTGCGCAACCCCCACCCGGAGGTTTCGCTCACCTCGCTCTGGGCGGCGGCCTGGCACCCGGACTACCCGGCGCCGGCGCGGGTCTGGCAGTCCTCCCCCGCGGGCGCGGGCGACGAGCCCAAGCTGAACCTCGCCCCGCTGGCGCTCGGTACCTTCAAGGCCGCGCTCTACAGCATGCTCTTTGCGGCGCCCCTCGGGGTGCTCGCCGCCGTGTACACCGCCTACTTCATGGCCCGGCCGCTGCGACGGGTGGTGAAACCGGGGATCGAGCTCATGGAAGCCGTGCCCACGGTCGTACTCGGCTTCATCGCCGGGCTCTGGCTGGCGCCGCGTGTCGAGCAGGCGCTCGCGGGTGTCCTCGCGGCGCCGCTGGTGCTGGTGGCAGGCGTGGTCGCGCTGGGCGCGCTCTGGTCGTCGCTGCCCGGGCGCTGGCGCCGCCGCGTGCCCCTCGGCTACCGGCCGCTGCTCATGCTGCCGGTCGTGGCGCTGCTGCCCTGGGCCAGCGTCAGCGCGAGCCCGCTGATCGAGGCAGCCTGCTTCGGCGGCGATGTCAGCGGCTGGTTGGAACGGGAGTTCGGTATCGCCTACCAGCAGCGCAATGCGCTGGTTGTCGGCATGGCCATGGGCTTTGCCGTCCTGCCAACCGTGTTCTCCATCACCGAGGATGCGATCTTCTCCGTGCCGCGGAGTCTCTCCGACGGCAGCCTAGCACTCGGGGCGACCCGCTGGCAGACGCTCACCGGGGTGGTCCTGTCCACGGCGAGCCCGGGTATCTTCTCGGCGCTGATGATCGGCCTGGGCCGGGCGATCGGCGAAACGATGATCGTGCTCATGGCGACCGGCAACACGCCGATCCTCGACCTGGACCCCTTCACCGGGTTGCGCAGCCTGAGCGCGAATATCGCGATGGAGGCGCCCGAGTCGATCGTCGGCAGCACGCATTTTCGAGTCCTCTTCCTGGCGGCGCTGCTCCTGTTCGCGTTCACCTTCGTCATCAACACGCTGGCCGAGCTTGTGCGCCAGCGGCTGCGCTACCGCTATGCGGCGGGCTGAGCCGTGAGTACGCGCCGCCGCCCGTTCCGGGAGCGCTTCGGCGTCAGCCTGCGCCGCCAGGGTGGTGACGCGCTGGAGTGGCTGGCCGCCGCCGCGGCCGCGCTGGCGCTGGTTGCCGTGCTCGGCCTGGTGGCGCTGCTCACCGTGCGGGGCCTGGGCCATTTCTGGCCGGGGTCGTTGAAAGCGCTGGAGGTGCGCGACGGTGGCGGGGCGACCGAGTCGCTCCTCGGTCACGTGGTCGCCCGGCGGGACGTGCCGGCGCTGCAGCTGCGGGAGGCCGGTCTCAGCCCAGGGCCGGGCCCCGGCACGCGCGAACGGCTGCTCCTGCGCCTGGGCAACCGCGACCTGGGTGCGCCCGAGTTCCGCTGGGTGCTGGCCTCGGACATCCTCGAGGAACGCACACCGGCGGCGGCCACGGTCCTCGAGCGCAGCGAGTGGGGTCCGCTCTTCGGTTATCCCTTGGCGCTGCGTGACGACGGCGCGACCCTGGTCGCGGGAGACGGCCCCGCGCTGCGGACGGCGCTGGCGGAGGCGCTGGCGGCCACGGCGCAGGCGCGGCAGGCGCTGCGTGCGCTGGAGCAGGGGCCGCTCGCGGCCGCGAGCGCGGCGCTGGCCCGGCTGCGTTCGACCGGGGATCCGCGCATCCCGGCGGCGCGGGAAAGGCTGGCGGCGCTCGAGAGTGAGCGGCGCGCGTTGCGCACCGCGGTCGAGCGCTACACCCTGCAGCTGGCGCTCGCCGGCGGTCTGCGCGTGGAGCAGCCGCTGGCGACGGTGCTTCGCGCCTACCAGCCGAACGCGCTGTCGCTGCCGGCCCGCCTCGGTCTCTACTTCGGTCAGCTCTGGGACTTCGTGAGCGGTGAGCCGCGGGAGGGCAACACGGACGGGGGCGTGTTCCCGGCGATTTTCGGCACCGTCGCCCTCGTCCTGCTCACGGCGGTCCTGGTGACACCCCTCGGCGTGCTCGCCGCCGTCTACCTCCACGAGTACGCCCGGCAGGGGCCGCTGACGCGCCTGGTCCGTATCGCGGTGAACAACCTCGCCGGGGTGCCGTCCCTGGTGTTCGGGGTGTTCGGCCTCGGCTTTTTCGTGTACGTGCTCGGGGGCGAGATCGACGCGCTGTTCTTCGCCGACCGGCTGCCGAGCCCGACCTTCGGCAGCCCGGGCTTGCTCTGGGCGTCGCTGACGCTCGCTCTGCTGACCCTGCCGGTGGTCATCGTGGCCACGGAGGAGGGGCTCGCGCGGATCCCGCGCTCGGTGCGCGAGGGCAGCCTCGCCCTCGGCGCCACCCGGGCAGAGACGCTCTGGCGCGTGGTCCTGCCCATGGCGACGCCGGCCATGATGACCGGCCTCGTCCTCGCCGTGGCCCGGGCGGCGGGCGAGGTCGCGCCGCTGATGCTGGTCGGGGTCGTGAAGCTGGCGCCGACGCTGCCGGTGAGCGACGAGTTTCCCTACCTGCATCTCGAGCAGAAGTTCATGAACCTGGGCTTCCACATCTATGACATCGGCTTCCACAGCCCGGACCCGGATGCCACCCGCTCGCTCGTCTACGCTACCGCGTTTCTGCTGGTGGCCCTGATCCTCGTGCTCAACCTCGCGGCGGTGATCCTGCGCAACCGGCTGCGCGAGCGATACAAGTCCCTGGACACCTGATAGGCTCCCAACCCATGGCAGAACACTCGATCGACGTCCAGGCCCTGCGCCGCGCACCGGCTCCCCGCGTGTCCGCAGAGGGTGCGGCGCTGGTTGCCGAGAGCCTGTCGCTGCACTACGACGGCAGCGCGGCGCCGGCCCTGGACCGCATCGACCTCGCCATCCCCCGGCAGCGGGTGACCGCCTTCATCGGGCCGAGCGGATGCGGCAAGTCCAGCCTGCTGCGCTGCTTCAACCGCATGAACGACCTCATCGAGGGCTGCCGCATCAGCGGCAGTATCCGCCTCGACGGCGAGGACATCCACGCCCCCACGGTGGACGTGGCCAGCCTGCGCCGGCGGGTGGGCATGGTCTTCCAGGCACCGAACCCGTTCCCGAAGACCGTGTTCGAGAACGTGGCCTACGGGCTTCGCATCCAGGGCATCAACCGCAAGCGTGTCCTCGACGAGACCGTGGAGAAGGCCCTGCGTGCCGCGGCGCTCTGGGACGAGGTCAAGGACCGGCTCGACGACAGCGCCCTTGCGCTCTCCGGCGGCCAGCAGCAGCGCCTGGTGATCGCCCGCACCATCGCGGTGGAGCCCGAGGTGCTGCTCCTCGACGAGCCCGCTTCCTCCCTCGACCCGATCTCAACTTTGCGCATCGAGGAGCTCATCTACGAGCTGAAGACCCGCTACACCATCGTCATCGTGACCCACAACATGCAGCAGGCGGCCCGCGTATCCGACATGACCGCCTTCATGTACATGGGGCGATTGGTGGAATTCGGGGAAACCGATACACTCTTTACCAACCCCGAGCAGCGCCAGACGGAAGACTACATCACCGGCCGCTACGGTTGACCGGCCAGCGGGAGACCCCCTTGCAGAGCGACAGCCACAGGCAACACATCTCCGGCCAGTTCAACGCCGAACTCGAGGCCGTCCGCAACCACCTGCTGGAGATGGGCGGGCGGGTCGAGGCGGCCGTGGCCCGCGCGGTGGAGACGTTGCTCGCCCGCGACAGCGGCGAGGCCGAGGCGGTGATCGCCGCGGACGAGGAGGTCAACGCCATGGAGGTGCGCATCGACGAGGAGTGCTCGCGCATCCTCGCGCGGCGCCAGCCGGCGGCCAGCGACCTGCGCCTGGTGATCGCCGTGGCCAAGGTGACCACGGACCTCGAGCGGGTGGGCGACGAGGCGACCAAGATCGCCCGCCAGGCGATCACGCTCTCCGAGCAGGCCCCGGCCCGCAGCAGCTCGCCGGAGGTGCGGCGCATCGGCAAGCACGTCGGCGCCATGCTGCGCAGCGCCCTCGACGCCTTCGCCCGCCAGGATGTGGCCATGGCCGTCAACGTCGTCGTCGACGACGAGGGCGTTGATTCCGAGTACCACTCGGCCATGCGCAGCCTCGTGACCTTCATGATGGAGGACCCGCGCAACATCGGCCCGATTCTCAACGAGCTCTGGGCGCTGCGTGCGCTCGAGCGCATCGGCGACCACGCCGCCAACATCGCCGAGCAGGTGATCTACTTAGCCCGCGGTCTCGACGTCAGGCACATGGAGCCGGCCGAGCTGCGCGCGTACATGCAGGAGGAGGCGGGGCAGCCGTCGCCGGGGGACGCCGCGTCGTGAGCCGTTTCTGGAGCGAGGCCGTTCGCGGCCTCAGCCCCTACGTGCCCGGTGAGCAGCCGCGGCACCCGCGCCTGGTCAAGCTGAACACCAACGAGAGCCCCTACGGTCCGTCGCCGGGGGTCCTCGAAGCGCTCGCGGCCATCGATGGCGACAGCCTGCGTCGCTACCCGGACCCGGACGCGGTGGCACTGCGGGGTTGTATCGCCGCGCAGTTCGGCCTCGCCGCGGAGCAGGTCTTCGTGGGCAACGGCTCCGACGAGGTGCTCGCCCACGCCTTTCTGGGGCTTCTGAAGCACCCGCGGCCCCTTGCGTTTCCCGAGATCAGCTACAGCTTCTACCCGGTGTGGTGCGGCCTTTACGGTATCGAGGCAGTGCGCGTACCGCTGGACGACGCGCTCGCCATCGATGTCGACGCGTTTCCGACGGACTGCGGTGGCATCATCCTGCCCAACCCGAACGCACCGACGGGCCGGCTGCTCGAACTCGCCGGGATCGAGCGGCTGGTGGCCGACCATGCCGACTGCGTGGTGGTCGTCGACGAGGCCTACATCGACTTCGGCGGCCGCAGCGCGGCGGCCCTGGTCGGGCGCTATCCGAACCTTCTCGTGGTGCAGACCCTGTCGAAGTCCCGCGCCCTGGCGGGGCTGCGGGTCGGCTTTGCCCTCGGTGACCCGGCGCTCATCGAGGGCCTGGTCCGGGTCAAGGACTGCTTCAACTCCTATCCGCTGGACGTCATCGCCCAGCGCGCGGCGATCGCGGCCTTCGAGGATCGGGCCTGGTTCGAGGACAGCTGCCGGCGGGTGATCGCCACCCGGGAGCGGGTGACTGCTGCCCTCGAGGCCCTGGGCTTCTCGGTGCTTCCCTCGGCGGCCAATTTCGTCTTCGCGCGGCCACCCGCGGGTGCGGCGGCGCCGCTGTTCGCGGCGCTGCGCGAGGAGGGCATCATCGTGCGCTACTTCGACCGGCCGCGGATCAACGAGTACCTGCGCATCAGCATCGGGACCGAGGAGGAGATGGACCGCCTGCTCGCGGCGGTCGAGGCCTGGTGCACGGCCGCCGGGGCGGCGGCCGGGTAAACGGCTAGCGGCGGCGCAGGACCACGCTGCCGATGCTGTAGCCGGCGCCGAAGGAGCACAGCACGCCGGTGTCGCCGGCGCTGAAATCGTCGCGGTGCTTGTGGAAGGCAATGACGGAGCCCGCAGAGCTCGTGTTTGCGTACTCGTCGAGGATTGTCGGCGCTTCGTCGGGGGCCGGGTCGCGGCCGAGGACCCGCCGGGCGATCAGCTGGTTCATGTTCAGGTTGGCCTGGTGCAGCCAGAGACGCTTGAGCGCCGAGGCGGGGAGTGCCAGGTCCTCGAGCTGCTCGGAAATCTGCGTCGCCACCGCGGGGCAGACTTCCTTGAACACCTTGCGCCCCTCCTGCACGAACAGCTTGTCCGGCTGGCCGATGCCATCCGGGGCGGCCCGGTTCAGGAAGCCGAAGTTGTTGCGGATGTTGTTGGAATAGAGCGTCTGCAGCCGGCTGTCGACCACCTGGTACTGCTCGTCGGCCGTGGCGAGGTCCGCCCGCTGCAGCACCACGGCGGTGCAGACGTCACCGAAGATGAAGTGGGAGTCGCGGTCGCGGAAGTTCAGGTGCCCGGTGCAGATTTCCGGGTTGACCATGAGGACCGCCCGGGCGCTGCCCATGGCCACGGCGTCCCGCGCCTGCTGGATGCCAAAGGTCGCCGAGGAGCAGGCGACGTTCATGTCGAAGCCCCAGCCGCGGATGCCCAGTGCGTCCTGCACCTCGACGGCGATGGCCGGGTAGGGGCGCTGCATGTTCGAGGCAGCCACCAGCACGGCGTCGATGTCGCCCGGGCCGATGCCGGCGGCCTCCATCGCTTCCCGCGCCGCGGCGACGGCCATCTCGCACATGACCGAGGGCTGGTCATCGGGACGCTCCGGGATATCCGGGACCATGCGCTCGGGGTCGAGAATGCCCGACTTGTTCACGACGTAGCGCGAGCGGATGCCCGAGGCCTTGATGATGAACTCGACGGAACTGTGGGCCTGGGCGGGGAGCTCGCCGCGGCCGATGGCGTCGGCGTGCTCGCGGTTGTAGCTGTCGGCCCAGGCGTTGAAGGAGGCGACCAGCTCTTCGTTGCTGATGGCCTCCGGCGGGGTGTAGAGCCCCGTACCGCTGATGACTACCTCGTGCATGGACGCGCGCCTTTCAGCGCTGGTCCAGGGGGATATAGTCCCGTTGCGCGTAACCGGTGTAGAGCTGGCGCGGCCGGCCGATGCGGTAGCTGCCGGAAATCATCTCGTTCCAGTGGGCGATCCAGCCGACGGTGCGGCCGACGGCGAAGATCACGGTGAACATGCTGGTGGGGATGCCCAGGGCCTTGAGGATGATGCCGGAGTAGAAGTCGACGTTCGGGTAGAGCTTTTTCTCGATGAAATACTCGTCGGAGAGGGCGATCTCCTCGAGGCGCTTGGCGATCGCCAGCAGCGGATCGTTCTCCATGCCGAGCTCGGCGAGGACCTCGTCGGCGGCCTGTTTCATGACCTTCGCCCGCGGGTCGAAGTTCTTGTAAACGCGGTGGCCGAAGCCCATGAGGCGGAACGGGTCGTTCTTGTCCTTGGCCCGGGCGACGAACTCGTCGATCCGCGACACATCGCCGATTTCCTCGAGCATGTTCAACACGGCTTCGTTGGCGCCGCCGTGCGACGGGCCCCAGAGCGCGGCGATGCCGGAGGCGATGCACGCGAAGGGGTTGGCACCGGAGGAGCCCGCCAGGCGCACCGTCGACGTGGAGGCATTCTGCTCGTGGTCGGCGTGCAGCAGGAAGATGCGGTCCATGGCCTTGGCCAGCACCGGTGAGATCCGGCTCGGCTCGCAGGGCGTGCCGAACATCATGTGCAGGAAATTCTCGGCGTAGCCCATGCTGTTGTCGGGATACATGAAGGGCTGGCCTATGGAGAACTTGTAGCTCATGGCGGCGAGCGTCGGCATCTTCGCGATCAGCCGGAACGCCGCGACCTGCCGGTGGTGCTCGTCGGAGATGTCCAGCGAGTCGTGGTAGAAGGCGGAGAGGGCGCCGACCACCCCGCACATGATCGCCATCGGGTGGGCGTCGCGGCGGAAGCCGTTGTAGAAGGTGCGGATCTGCTCGTGGACCATGGTGTGGTTGTGCACGGTGCGCACGAACTGTTCTTTCTGGGTCTTGTCCGGCAGCTCGCCGTAGAGAAGGAGGTAGCAGGTCTCGAGGTAGTCGGAGTGCTCTGCGAGCTGGTCGATGGGATAGCCGCGGTGCAGGAGAACGCCCTTGGCGCCGTCGATGTAGGTGATCTGGGACTCGCAGGCGGCGGTGGAAACGAACCCCGGATCGTAGGTAAACATGCCGTTGGCGGTGAGGGCGCCCACGTCGACCACGCGCGGACCGATGGTCCCCTCGTGCACCGGTAGCTCGATCGCTCCGTCAATGCCGTCTACCGTCAGGGTTGCTTTCAAGTCGCTCATAGAGGGTCCCGATGCGCTGGTCAGTGGGGGCCCAACTATAGAGAGTAAGTCGATTTTGTCAACGCAGGGCGGGCCCCAACGGCGTGCCGGAGGACGGCGGGAAAGCCTTGCTTTCACGGCATCCGGGCGCTTCCTCGACCTTGGTCGAAGGCCGGTCTCCCTCGGCCTGCCAATTGTTTTTCCCGGGCCCACCCAATATACTTCGCCCGCGTTTTTCGAGCCCCGGTGGTCCTGCCGCCGGGCGCCCACCCAGCCCGGACAAGAACGGAAAAGCACTGTGAAGGATAACCGTCCCGTCAATCTAGACATCGGCACCATGCGCCTGCCCATTACGGCCTGGGCCTCCATCAGCCACCGCATTTCCGGCGTGGTTCTCTTCGTGGCCAGCATCGGCATGCTCTGGGCGCTCGACACGAGCCTGTCGAGCGCCGAGGGCTTCACCCGCCTCGGCGAGCTGCTGGCCAGCCTGCCGGCGAAAGCCGCGCTCTGGGTCGTGGGCACTGCGCTGATCTACCACAGCCTGGCCGGCATCAAGCACCTGGTCATGGATTTCGGCATCGGTGAGAGCATGGAGGGCGGCATACTCGGCTCGCGCCTGGTCATTGCCGGCGCCGTCGTGCTGTCTGTTCTCCTGGGGGTGTCGCTATGGTAACGGCCGTCACGAGTCTCGGCCGGTCGGGCCTGTCCGACTGGCTCCTGCAGCGGGTGAGCGCCGTGGTGCTCCTCGCCTGGTTCCTGGTCATCGGCTGGGTTGTCGCCACGGGTATCGACTACGCCGGCTGGCAGGCGCTTTTCGCAACTGCCTGGATGCGTATCTTCACGCTCCTCGCGGTACTCTCCCTCGCCGCCCATGCCTGGATCGGCATGTGGTCCGTGCTTACGGACTACCTCACGGAGCGGCTCATGGGCTCCAAGGGCAACGTGCTCCGCATCGGCCTTCAGCTGTGCATCAGCCTGTTGCTGTTCATCTACGTGATCTGGGGCGTCCAGATCCTCTGGGGTAACTAGCGTTATGGCAGGAATGCGTACCATCTCCTTCGACGGCGTGATCGTCGGTGGCGGCGGCGCCGGCATGCGTGCGGCGCTGCAGCTCGCCCAGTCGGGCTACAAGACCGCCGTGATCTCCAAGGTCTTCCCGACGCGCTCGCACACGGTCTCGGCCCAGGGCGGCATCACCTGTGCCATCGCCAGCGCGGACCCGAATGACGACTGGCGCTGGCACATGTACGACACGGTCAAGGGCTCCGACTACATCGGCGACCAGGACGCCATCGAGTACATGACCAGCGTGGGTCCCGAGGCCATCTTCGAGCTGGAACACATGGGCCTGCCGTTCTCGCGCACGGAAGAGGGCCGGATCTACCAGCGTCCCTTCGGCGGCCAGTCCAAGAATTTCGGCGAGGGCGGCCAGGCCGCGCGCACCTGCGCCGCGGCGGACCGCACCGGTCACGCGCTGCTGCACACCCTCTACCAGGGCAACATGAAGAACCAGACGACGTTCCTCAACGAATGGTTCGCCGTCGACCTCGTCAAGAACCAGGACGGTGCCGTGGTGGGCGTCATCGCCATCTGCATCGAGACCGGCGAGACGGTCTTCGTGAAGTCCAAGGCCACCGTCTTTGCCACGGGTGGGGCGGGGCGCATCTACGCCTCCACGACCAACGCGCACATCAACACCGGCGACGGCGTGGGCATGGCGCTGCGCGCCGGCTTCCCGGTGCAGGACATGGAGATGTGGCAGTTCCATCCCACGGGCATCTACGGCGCCGGCACGCTGGTGACCGAAGGCTGCCGCGGCGAGGGCGGCTACCTGATCAACAAGGACGGTGAGCGCTTCATGGAGCGCTACGCGCCGAACGCCAAGGACCTGGCCGGCCGCGACGTGGTCGCCCGGTCCATGGTGCTCGAGATCCTCGAGGGACGCGGCTGCGGCCCCGAGGGCGACCACGTCTATCTGAAGCTCGACCACCTCGGCGAGGAAGTGCTCGAGAGCCGGCTTCCGGGCATCTGCGAGCTGTCGCGCACCTTCGCCCACGCCGACCCGGTGAAGGAGCCGATTCCGGTCGTGCCCACCTGTCACTACATGATGGGCGGCATTCCGACCAACGTTCACGGCCAGGCCCTGACTATCGACGCCGACGGTAACGATCACGTCGTCCCCGGGCTCTACGCCTGCGGCGAGGTGGCCTGTGTTTCCGTCCACGGCGCCAACCGCCTCGGCGGCAACTCACTGCTCGATCTCGTGGTCTTCGGCCGCGCATCGGGCCTGTTCATCGAGAGCGCGCTGCGCGAGGGCATCGACCTGCGCGAGCCCTCCAGCGACGATATCGAGGCGGCCACCGCCGGCCTGCGCCGGATCAACGAGTCCAGCAGCGGCGAGAAGGCGGCGGACCTGCGCAAGGAATTGCAGAACGTCATGCAGAACCACTTTGGCGTGTTCCGCAAGGGCGACTTCATGCGCGAGGGCATCGACAAGCTCGAGGGGCTGCGCGAACGCATCGCCAATGTCCACCTCGAGGACAAGACCCAGGCCTTCAACACGGCGCGGCTGGAAGCGCTCGAGCTGCAAAACCTGTTCGAGGTGGCGGAGGCCACGGCCGTCGCTGCCGAGCAGCGCACGGAGAGCCGCGGTGCCCACGCCCGCGAGGACTTCCAGGAGCGCGATGACGAGAACTGGCTGTGCCACTCCCTGTATTTCCCGGAGGAGCGGCGCGTCGGCAAGCGGGCGGTCAATTTCACCCCGCGCACCGTCGACACCTTCCAGCCGAAAGTGCGGACCTACTGAGAGGCAGACCGATGTTGCAAGTCAGTATCTATCGCTACAACCCGGAGACCGACGCCGAGCCGCGCATGGAGGAGTTCCAGGTGGACACCGGCGGCAAGGACGTCATGGTCCTGGACGTGCTGGAGCAGATCAAGGCGGAGCAGGACAGCTCCGTGACCTACCGCCGCTCCTGCCGCGAAGGGGTCTGCGGCTCCGACGGCCTGAACATGAACGGCAAGAACGGCCTCGCCTGCATCACGCCGCTCTCCGAGGCGGTGAAGGGCAACAAGCTGGTCATCCGGCCCCTGCCGGGGCTGCCAGTCATCCGCGACCTCGTGGTCGACATGAGCCTGTTCTACCAGCAGTACGAGAAGGTCCAGCCCTACCTGCAGAACAACACGCCGGCGCCGGCCATCGAGCGGCTGCAGTCGCCGGAGGACCGGGACAAGCTCGACGGCCTGTACGAGTGCATCCTCTGCGCCTGCTGCTCCACCAGCTGCCCGTCCTTCTGGTGGAACCCGGACCGCTTCATCGGCCCCGCGGGCCTGCTCCAGGCCTACCGTTTCCTCGCCGACAGCCGGGACACGGCCACGGAGGAGCGGCTGGCGAAACTGGACGATCCGTTCAGCGTCTTCCGCTGCCACGGGATCCAGAACTGCGTCAATGTCTGCCCCAAGGGCCTGAACCCCACCCGGGCCATCGGGCACATCCGCAACATGCTGCTGTCGCGCGCCGCCTGAGGCGCGCTTTCCCTTCTAACCTCCCGACGAAACTGGCATAATATGCGCGCTATTGCGGGCGCGCCGGCACCCGCCTCCACTATTGCCGGCGGTGACCGTTCGGAAGGACATCATGCAGCAGCCCACAATGGAGCTCCTCTGGCGTAGCTCCCACATCGCTGGCGGCAACGCTACCTACGTCGAAGACCTGTACGAATCCTACCTCCGCGACCCGAACTCGGTACCCGAGCAGTGGCGCGACTACTTCGACAAGCTCCCCCTGGTCGAGAGCCAGGTGGCCAACCTGAAGGACATACCCCACTCGACGGTTCGCGACCGCTTCGCCCGCATCAGCAAGATGCGCGTGCGCACCGAGGCAACGGTCGCCCACGACGCCCAGGCCACGGAGTACGAGCGCAAGCAGGTCAGGGTGGTCCAGCTCATCTCGGCCTACCGGCAGCGCGGCCACCAGAAGGCCCGGCTCGACCCGCTGGGCCTCGCCGAGCGCGAGCACGTGGCCGACCTCGAGCTGTCCTTCCACGAGCTGTCCGAGGCCGACCTCGATACGGCCTTCCAGGTGGGCAGCCTGCATATCGGCCGCGAGAATGCCACCCTGGGCGAGATCGTCGACGCCCTCGAGCGCACCTACTGCCACCATATCGGCGCCGAGTTCATGCACATCGTGGACACGGAGCAGCGCCACTGGATCATGACCCGCATGGAGTCAGTCCGCTCCGCGCCGGACTACGGCCCGGACGTGCGCCGTCAGCTCCTGCGCCGGCTGATCAAGGCCGACGGCCTCGAGCGCTCGCTCGCTTCCAAGTACCCGGGGACCAAGCGTTTCGGCCTCGAGGGCGGCGAGAGCCTCATCCCCATGCTCGCCGAGATGGTGCAGCGCATCGGCTCCTACGGCGCCAAGGAGATCGTTATCGGCATGGCCCACCGCGGCCGGCTGAACGTCCTCGTCAACATCCTCGGCAAGAAGACCTCGGAGCTGTTCGCCGAGTTCGAGGGCCGCGCCCAGTACGACAGCTCCGGCGACGTGAAGTACCACCAGGGCTTCTCGTCCAACGTGATGACCCCGGGCGGGGAACTCCACCTCGCACTCGCCTTCAACCCCTCGCACCTGGAGATCGTGGCACCGGTGGTCGAGGGCTCCGTGCGCGCCCGCCAGGACCGTCGCGATGACCCGGTCGGTGACACCGTGGCCCCGATCGTCGTCCACGGCGATGCGGCCTTTGCCGGCCAGGGCGTGGTCATGGAGACCTTCCAGATGTCCCAGACCCGCGGCTTCCGCACCGGGGGGACGGTGCACATCGTCCTCAACAACCAGGTGGGTTTCACCACCAGCAAGCGCGAGGACGCGCGCTCGACGGAGTACTGCACGGACGTCGCCAAGATGGTCCAGGCGCCGATCTTCCACGTCAACGCCGACGACCCGGAGGCGGTACTCTTCGTCACCCAGATGGCCGTGGACTTCCGCAACGAGTTCAAGCGCGACGTGGTCATCGACCTCATCTGCTACCGCCGCCGCGGCCACAACGAGGCCGACGAGCCGTCGGTGACGCAGCCGCTCATGTACCAGGCCATCCGCAAGCACAAGACCACGCGCGACCTCTACGCCGAGCGGCTCATCGCCCAGGGCGTCATCACCGAGGACGAGGATCGCACGCTGGTCGAGGGCTACCGCGAGTCCCTCGATCGCGGCGAGCCGCTGGTGAGCTCTCTCGTCTCCGAGCCGAACAAGGGATTGTTCGTCGACTGGACCCCCTACCTTGGCCACGAGTGGACCCTGACCTGCGAGACGTCCATGGAGCTGCACAAGCTGCAGAAGCTGGCGCACGAGGTGAACGTGCCGCCGGAGGGTTTCCCGCTGCAGCGCCAGGTCAGCAAGATCCTCGAGGACCGGCGCAAGATGGCCGCCGGCGCCATGCCCGTGAACTGGGGCTTTGCCGAGACGCTCGCCTACGCCACGCTCCTCGAGGCCGGCTACCCGGTGCGCCTCACCGGGCAGGACGTGGGCCGCGGCACCTTCTCGCATCGTCACGCGGTGCTGCACAACCAGAAGGACGAGAGCGCCTGGGTTCCCCTGCAGCACGTGTCGGAGGACCAGGCGCCTTTCGATATCTACGACTCGCTGCTCTCGGAGGAGGGCGTACTCGCCTTCGAGTACGGCTACGCCACCACCTCGCCCAAGGGCCTGGTGATCTGGGAGGCCCAGTTCGGCGACTTCGCCAACGGCGCACAGGTGGTCATCGACCAGTTCATTACCAGCGGCGAGCACAAGTGGAGCCGTCTCTGCGGCCTCACCATGCTCCTGCCCCACGGCTACGAGGGGCAGGGCCCGGAGCACTCCTCGGCGCGCCTCGAGCGCTTCATGCAGCTCTGCGCCGAGCACAATATCCAGGTCTGCGTGCCGAGCACGCCGGCGCAGGTCTACCACATGCTCCGGCGCCAGGCGATCCGGCCGCTGCGCAAGCCGCTGGTGGTCATGTCACCGAAAAGCCTGCTGCGCCACAAGGAGGCCGTGTCCAGCGTCGAGGAGCTCGCCGGCGGCCGCTTCCACTGCGTCCTCGACGACCCGGACCTCGAGGACAAGCGCAACGTCAAGCGCGTGATTCTCTGTGCCGGCAAGGTTTTCTACGACCTGCGCGCCGAGCGCCGGGAGCGCGGCATCGAGGACATCGCGATCATCCGCCTCGAACAGCTCTACCCCTTCCCGGAGGCGGAACTGCTGCAGGTACTCAGCCAGTACCCGAACCTCGTGGACGCGGTCTGGTGCCAGGAAGAGCCGATGAACCAGGGCGCGTGGTACTCCAGCCAGCACCACATGCGCCGGGTCATGTACTCGCACCTGGAGCACATCTACCTCGGCTACGTCGGCAGGGACGCCTCTGCCGCGCCGGCGGCCGGTTACATGGCGCTGCACCTCGAACAGCAGCAGCGCTTTATCAACGAGGCCCTCACGCTGCCCGCCTCGGCAGCGTGACAGGGCAGCAGTAAGGAAGCTTCATGGCAATCGAAATCAAGGCACCTGCGTTTCCCGAGTCCGTCGCCGACGGCGAGATCGCGACCTGGCACAAGCAGGAAGGCGACAGCGTCGCCCGCGACGAGCTGATCGTCGAAATCGAGACCGACAAGGTCGTGATGGAAGTCGTGGCCCCGGAAGACGGCGTGATCAGCAAGATCCACGCGGCCGAGGGTGACACCATCGAGAGCCAGGCGCTGCTGGCAACGCTGGAGACCGGCGCTGCCGCGGCCGCCTCGAAGGCCCCGGCGCCGGAAAAGGACGCCGGCAAGACGGCTGGCGCCGCAACGCCGGCCCCGGAACCGGCGGCTGCCGCCGAGCCGCCGGCCCTTGGCCCGGCTGCCCGGCAGCTGGTCGAGGAGCACAGGCTCGACCCGGCGGCGATCGAGGGCACCGGCAAGGGCGGCCGCATTACCAAGGAAGACGTACTCAGGCACCTGTCTGACAAGCCGGCTGCCGCCGCGCCGGCACCGGCGCCCGAGGCGGCGGACCCCGACGCCGTGGTCGAGGTCCCGCAGGGCCCGAGCAGCGAGCGCGTCGAAAAGCGCGTGCCGATGACCCGCATGCGCGCACGCATCGCCGAGCGCCTGCTCGACGCCACCCAGCAGACCGCCATGCTGACCACCTTCAACGAGGTCAACATGGCGCCGGTCATGGCGCTGCGCAAGAAGTACAAGGAGCAGTTCGAGAAGACGCACAACGGCACACGCCTGGGCTTCATGGGCTTCTTCGTCAAGGCCGCCTGCGAAGCGCTGAAGCGTTTCCCCGAGGTCAACGCCTCCATCGACGGCAACGACGTGGTCTACCACGGCTACCAGGATATCGGCGTGGCCGTGTCCACGGAGAACGGCCTGGTGGTGCCGGTGCTGCGCGACGCGGACTTCATGAGCCTTGCCGATGTCGAAGCGGCCATCGCCGACATGGGCAAGCGTGCCCAGCAGAACAAGCTGACCATCGACGACATGACCGGCGGTACCTTCACCGTGACCAACGGCGGGGTTTTCGGTTCGCTCATGTCGACGCCGATCCTCAACCCGCCGCAGACGGGCATCCTCGGCATGCACAAGATCCAGGAGCGCCCCATGGCGGTTGACGGCGAAGTGGTCGTCCTGCCCATGATGTACCTGGCGCTGTCCTACGACCACCGGCTCATCGACGGCAAGACCGCCGTGCAGTTCCTGGTCGCCGTCAAGGACCTGATCGAGGACCCGGCGCGGATCCTGCTCCAGCTGTAACCGCTGCAACGCTTTGAATCACGGGAGAGAGCATGGCTGAGAAATTCGACATCGTAGTGATCGGCTCCGGCCCCGCCGGTTACGTGGCAGCGATCAAGGCCGCGCAGCTGGGGATGTCCGTGGCCTGCGTGGAGCAGTGGGTCGACGACAAGAACGGCGCGGTGCTCGGCGGAACCTGCCTCAATGTCGGCTGCATCCCGTCGAAGGCGCTCCTCGACAGCAGCCAGAAGTTCGTCGAGGCGCGCGACAGCTTCGCCCTGCACGGGATCGGCATCGGCAAGCCGAAGATCGATGTCGCGGCCATGCAGGAGAGGAAGAAAAAGATTGTCGGCCAGCTCACCGGCGGCATCGCCGGTCTGTTCAAGCACAACGGCGTGACGGTTATCCAGGGCCGCGGCAAGGTGGTCAGCGGCGCCAACGTCGAGGTGACCGACAAGGACGGCAACAGCCGGGTAGTGGAAGCGGGCGACGTCATCATCGCCGCGGGCTCCGAGCCGGTGCGCATTCCGCCGGCCCCGGTGGACGGTGAAAGCATCGTCGACTCCACTGGCGCCCTGGAGTTCAGCGAGGTACCGAAGCGTCTCGGCGTCATCGGCGCCGGTGTCATCGGGCTCGAGCTCGGCAGCGTCTGGGGCCGTCTCGGCGCCGAGGTGGTGCTGCTGGAGGCGCTCGATGACTTCCTGCCGATGATGGACGTGCAGATCGCCAGGGAAACGCAGAAGATCTTCAGGAAGCAGGGGCTCGACATCCGCCTCGGCGCCCGCGTCACCGGCACCGAACTCAAGAAAGGCAAGGTCGAGGTCACCTACGACACCGCCGAGGGCTCGCACACGGAGACCTTCGACAAGCTGATCGTCTCCGTGGGTCGCCGGCCCCGATCGGAAGAGCTCCTCGCCTCGGACTGCGGCGTAACCCTGGACGAACGCGGTTTCATCTACGTCAACGAGTTCTGCGCCACGGAGGCGCCGCACGTCTACGCCGTCGGCGACGTCGTCCGCGGCCCGATGCTCGCGCACAAGGGCTCGGAAGAGGGCGTCATGGTCGTCGAGCGCATCGCCGGCAAACCGGCCCAGCTCAACTACGACTGCATCCCCTCGGTGATCTACACGCACCCGGAAGTGGCCGCCGTGGGCAAGACGGAGCAGGAACTGAAGGCCGACGGCGTGGAATACAAGGCCGGCGTCTTCCCCTTCGCGGCCAGCGGCCGCGCGCTTGCGGCCAACGACACAGAAGGCATGGTGAAGATCCTCGCCGATGCCGAGACGGACCGCATCCTCGGCTGCCACATCGTTGGCCCGTCGGCGGCGGACCTCACCCAGCAAGTGGTCATCGCGATGGAGTTCGGCTCCAGCGCGGAAGACCTGGCGCTCATGGTTTTCGGCCACCCGACCCTGTCGGAGGCAGTGCACGAGGCGGCCCTGGCCGTCGATGGCCACGCCATCCACGTCGCGAACCGCAAGCGCAAGTAGCGCCGCCCGGGGCCACGACAACGCATAACAAGAACAACCGGGCCCAATACCCCGAGCGGCTTTCTCGCAACACAGAACGGGACACAACATGAATTTGCACGAGTACCAGGGCAAGCAGCTGTTTGCCGACTACGGCCTGCCGGTCTCCAAGGGCTACGCGGTGGATTCGCCCCGCGAAGCCGTGGAGGCGGCAGATCTCATCGGGGGTGATACCTGGGTCGTCAAGGCACAGGTCCATGCCGGCGGCCGGGGCAAGGCCGGCGGCGTAAAGCTGGTCAGGAGCAAGGACGAGATCCGCGAGTTCGCGTCGAAGTGGCTGGGCAACAACCTGGTCACCTACCAGACGGACGAGAACGGCCAGCCGGTCTCGAAGATCCTGGTCGAGGCCTGCACCGACATCGCCGACGAACTGTACCTCGGCGCCGTGGTCGACCGCTCGACGCGGCGCATCGTCTTCATGGCCTCCACCGAGGGTGGGGTCGAGATCGAGAAGGTCGCCGAGGAGACGCCGGAGAAGATCCTCAAGGTCGCCATCGACCCGTTGGTCGGCGCCCAGCCCTACCAGGGCCGCGAGCTCGCCTTCAAGCTCGGTCTTTCCGGCGACCAGGTCAAGCAGTTCGTGAAGATCTTTCTCGGCCTGGCCCGGCTGTTCGAGGACAAGGATCTCGCCCTCATCGAGATCAACCCGCTGGTGATCACGGAGCAGGGCAACCTGCACTGCCTCGACGCCAAGATCGGGGTCGACAGCAACGCCCTCTACCGCCAGGACGCGCTCAGGGAGATGCATGACCCCTCCCAGGAAGACGCGCGGGAATCGCATGCGGCGCAGTGGGAGCTGAACTACGTCGCCCTCGACGGCAACATCGGCTGCATGGTCAACGGTGCCGGTCTTGCCATGGGCACCATGGACATCGTCAAGCTCCACGGTGGTGCGCCGGCAAACTTCCTCGACGTGGGCGGCGGCGCCACCAAGGAGCGCGTCTCCGAGGCTTTCAAGATCATCCTGAGCGATGACAAGGTGAAGGCTGTCCTTATCAACATCTTCGGCGGCATCGTCCGCTGCGACCTCATCGCCGAGGGCGTCATCGGCGCCGTCGAGGAAATCGGTGTGGAAGTGCCCGTGGTCGTCCGCCTCGAGGGCAACAACGCCGAGCTCGGCCGCAAGGTCCTGGCGGAAAGCGGACTGAACATCATTGCCGCGACCAGCCTGACGGACGCGGCGCAGCAGGCGGTGAAAGCAGCGGGAGGGGAAACCTGATGAGTATCCTGATCGACAAGAACACCAAGGTCATCTGCCAGGGCTTCACCGGTTCCCAGGGTACCTTCCACTCCGAGCAGGCCATCGACTACGGCACGCAGATGGTCGGCGGCGTCACCCCGGGCAAGGGCGGCCAGGAGCACCTGGGCCTGCCCGTGTTCAACACCGTGGCCGAGGCCGTGGCGGCGACCGGTGCCGACGCCTCCGTGATCTACGTCCCCGCGCCGTTCTGCAAGGACTCGATCCTCGAGGCCGCGAACGCCGGCATCCGCTTGGTCGTTTGCATCACCGAGGGCATTCCCACCCTCGACATGCTCGAGGCCAAGGTGAAGTGCGACGAACTCGGTGTGCGGCTGGTCGGGCCCAACTGCCCGGGCGTGATTACCCCCGGCGAGTGCAAGATCGGCATCATGCCCGGCCACATTCACCAGCCGGGCAGGGTCGGCATCGTGTCGCGTTCCGGCACCCTGACCTACGAGGCGGTGAAGCAGACCACGGACGCCGGCTTCGGCCAGTCCACCTGTGTCGGCATAGGCGGCGACCCGATCCCGGGCTCGAACTTCATCGACATCCTCGCGCTCTTCGAGCAGGACCCGGCCACGGAAGCGATCGTCATGATCGGTGAGATCGGCGGTACTGCAGAAGAGGAGGCCGCGGCCTACATCAAGGCCAACGTCAGCAAGCCGGTCGTGTCCTACATCGCCGGTGTCACGGCACCGAAGGGCAAGCGCATGGGCCACGCTGGCGCCATTATCTCCGGTGGCAAGGGCACGGCGGACGAGAAGTTCGCCGCCCTCGAAGACGCGGGCGTCAAGACCGTCCGCTCCCTCGCGGATATCGGCAAGGCCCTGGGCGAGATCACCGGCTGGTAGGCCGGCTCAACCGGTTGCAGGGGCCCTTTCGGGCCCCTTTTTTTGCTCCGTGTCCCGGTCTACTCGACCGGCGCGTTGTCCCACTGAAGCCCGGCGGCGCCGATGATGCGGTTGGCGTCCTCCTGCAGCAGAAAACCGGCGGCGACGGCGTCCTCGGCGGCATCGTTGACAGCGCTGATATAGCCCTCCCGGTCCGTGTACAGGGAGGCCATGGTCGCGGCGTCGAACAGCTCGGTCGTGCCGAAGAGGAAGCAGAGCGCGGCGCCGTCGTTGCCCTCGCCGCTGAGCGAGGCGGCCGGGGCATCGACGTAGGGCGTGCGGATACCGCCGACGGCGTTGCCGAATTCATCGCGCTCGATGGCGCCGTCGTCGGTGAGCGACAGGCGGGGCGCCTCCGGCGGCGCGGCGCCGCCGCCCACCCACTCGTCGAGGGCGCGCAGCGCGGCCTTGAAGACCCAGGGCATGCTGCCGGCGTTCATCGGGTTGTCGCACTGCAGGAAGCCCAGGATAGTGTCCTCCTCGACAACCACCGGGGCTAGGGCGTCGGCGCCGGTGTCGGAGCGCCCGCCGACGAAGGTGTAGTAGTCGCCGTGGGCCGAGCCCGCGACTTCCCAGAGTCGAAAGCCTGCGCTGTCGGGCTGACGGTCAGCCGCGGCGCCGAGGAGCACAACGTCGGTCTCGGTCTGGAAGTTCATCACCGGCACGTTGAGGTCATCGCGAATGCGCACCGTCTCCGGCGTGGGTACCTCCACCTCCGGAGCCTGCGCCAGCGGCGGGCTGCCGTCGCCACGGCTGTGAATCATGTAGCCGTCCCAGGCGTTGTAAAGCGGGTGCACGGCATTGACATAGGTGAGCAGGCGTCCCGCCGACTGGGATTCGCCCATCGCGATGAGCCGGGCGGGCGCCAGCCCCTCGAGCAGATCGACCTCGCCCGGTTCCCGCAGCGCCTGCGCGACCTGCGAGAAGATGTCGTAGGAGTAGGAGTCGCCGGGATGTTCGAGGCTGCCGTAGCGTTCCGCGTTGGCGGCCTTCAAGTGCAACGGCGCGATGCCGTTCTCCGACCCCTCGATGCCCACGCGCTGTGCGGTGACGCCGATCCAGGCATGGCCCCGACGCAGCAACTCGACGTGACCCGTGCCCCAGCTGGGCGCGATATCGAAACCGCTGGTGACGTTGAGCCACTCGACGAAGACGGTGCCGCTGAAGTCCGCCGGGTCGTCCGGGCGGTAGACGATCAGCCGGCTCTTGTAGGCGGCCGTGCCCGCGGGTTCCGCCTCCCAGCGCCCGTCGTGCTGGAACTCGTTCACGTTGCTGAAGCGGTGCGCTTCTCCCTCGAAAAAGAACTCGCGCTGCCGGTAGCCGACCTCGGCCAGGTCGAAGGTCGTGGTCAGCAGCACGGGCGATCCCGCGTCCGGCGGATCGCTCAGCGTCGGGCTGGCAATCGGCAGGAACTCCGGTTCCGGCGGGGGCGGCGGGGTGATGACGAGCGTGTCGCCGTTGCCTCCATCGCAGCCGGCGAGGGCGAGCAGGCCGAGGAAGAGTGCCGCGAGCATCGCGGGGCGGGGTGACGGCATCGGGGGGTCCTCTCTGACTGTCGTTATCGGCCTAATATGGCTGCGAACCCCTTGAAAATCCAGCGATGCAACCCCACGCAGAAGGTTTCAAGGGACGCACAGTGAGGAATCCATGACCGCGGACGTGAAGAAAGAAACCCTGGGCTTCCAGACCGAGGCGCGGCAGCTGCTGCACCTGATGATCCACTCCCTGTACAGTAACCGGGAAATCTTCCTGCGCGAGCTGATCTCCAACGCCTCGGACGCCATCGACAAGCTGCGCTTCGCGGCGCTCGAGGACGATGCCATCCTCGAGGGGGATGCCGACTACGCCATCCGCGTGGCCCTGGACAAGGACGCGCGCACCATCACGATCAGTGATAACGGCGTGGGCATGACGCGGCAGGAGGTGATCGACAACCTGGGCACCATCGCCCGGTCGGGTACCGCGGCCTTCCTCGAGAGCCTCACGGGCGACCAGAAGAAAGACTCGCAGCTCATCGGCCAGTTCGGCGTGGGCTTCTACTCCGCCTTCATCGTCGCCGAGCGGGTGGAAGTGCATACCCGCAAGGCCGGTGAACCCGCCGGGGCCGGTGTGCTCTGGGAGTCTCACGGCGAGGCCGAGTTCTCCATCGAGGACCGCCCGCGGGAGGCGCGCGGTACGGCCATCACCCTGTACCTGAAGGAGGATTGCGGCGAGTTCGCGGACGAGTGGCGCGTGCGCAGTGTCATCAAGAAGTACTCCGACCACATCTCGGTGCCCGTGATGATGGCGAAGACCGGGGACCCCGGTGACGAAGAGGCCGAGAGCGGCGCCGACGGCTCGGAGCCGGCCTGGGAGACGGTGAACGAGGCCACGGCGCTGTGGACCCGCTCGCGGAGCGACGTCAGCGACGACGAGTACAAGGCCTTCTACAAGCACGTGTCCCACGATTTCGAGGACCCGCTCACCTGGAGCCACAACCGGGTCGAAGGCAAGCTGGATTACACGAGCCTGCTCTACGTGCCGCGGCGTGCGCCCTTCGACCTCTGGAACCGGGAGGGAGCGCGGGGGCTCAAGCTTTACGTACAGCGCACCTTCATCATGGATGACGCAGAGCAGTTCCTGCCGCTCTACCTGCGCTTCGTCAAAGGCGTGATCGACAGCAATGACCTGCCCCTGAACGTGTCGCGGGAAATCCTGCAGCAGGACCCGGCGGTGGACAGCATGCGCGGCGCGCTCACCAAGCGCGTGCTGGACATGCTCGGCAAGCTGGCGAAGTCGTCGCCGGAGGATTACGCCGTGTTCTGGAAGGAGTTCGGCCAGGTGCTCAAGGAGGGCCCGGGCGAGGACTTCAGCAACAAGGAAAAAGTCGCCGGCCTGCTGCGCTTTGCCACCACGCACACCGACAGCGAGGCGCAGGACCAGGGCCTGGACGACTACCTGGACCGCATGCAGGACGGCCAGGAAAAGATCTACTACGTGGTCGCAGAGAACTTCAACACGGCGCGGCGCAGCCCGCACCTCGAGGTCTTCCGCAAGCGCGGCATCGAGGTATTGCTGCTCAGCGACCGCATCGACGAATGGCTCATGAGCCACCTCCAGGAGTACGCGGGTAAGCCGGTGCAGGACGTGGCCCGCGGCGAGCTGGAGCTCGGTGCGGACGAGAAGGCGGAAAGCGAGAAGCTGGCCGAGGAGAGCAAGGGTCTCCTCGAGCGCATCAAGGGCGCGCTCGAAGGCGATGTGGCCGACGTGCGTGCCAGCGCGCGGCTCACGGACTCCGCGGCCTGCCTCGTGGTCGGCGAGCACGAGCTCGGGCCGCAGATGCGCCGGATCATGGAGGCCGCCGGGCAGCCGGTGCCGGACAGCAAGCCGACCCTGGAGATCAACCCGACGCACCCGCTGATCGCGCTGCTCGACCGGGAGAGCGACGAGGATCGCTTCGCCGACCTCGCCCGGGTCGTGTTCGACCAGGCGACGCTCGCCGAAGGGGGGCAGCTCGACGATCCGGCGACCTACGTCGACCGCCTCAACAGGCTGCTTCTCGAGCTCGCAGGGCGTTAGCGGTGCTGCTGACCATCTGGCGCCACGGTGAGGCGGCCCCCGGGCGGCCGGACCGGGAGCGCCGGCTGACCGACCGCGGTCACGCCGACCTGCGCCGGGGCGCCGCCGCCTTCGCGCCCGCCCTGCAGGAGCGGGGGCTGGCGCTGCCCGACGGGCTTCACGCGAGCCGCTGGGTCAGGACCTGGCAGACCGCAGGCTATCTGGCGGAGGCGCTCGGCCTTCAGGCGCTGGAGGAAGAGGCGCTGATTCCCGGCGCAGAACCGGAAGACGTCGAGGCCTGTCTTGCCCGCCTCCCCGTCGCGGCGCACCGGGTACTGGTTTCGCACCAGCCGCTGGTCTCCGCGCTGGTCGATCTCTGGCTCGGCGAGCCGGGCCGCGTGCCGGCGCTGTCGCCGGGAGCCTACGCGGTGCTGGAAGCCGAGGTCTTTGCGCCGGGCTGCGCAAGCCTCTGCTTCTGGGCCGCGCCGCCGGACTACGGGCTTTGACCCCCCGCTAAAATCCGTCACCATACGCGTTCGCCCACGCTTGCCGACAGGAGCAGGATCTTGCCTGATTGCCCCGCCGACCGCCGGTACTTTCGCTCCGCCTGCCTCGCGGCCCTGCTGGGGCTGTGCCTGGCGCTTCCCGCGGTGGCGGACGAGGGGGCCGCGGAGGCGCTGCTGGCGCGCTATGACCGCTTCCCGCACGCGGAGGTCGTCGACCAGGGCAGCGAGCCGGTACTCGATCACGTGGTGGGGCTCGGCCCGATACAGAAGGTGCGTGGTGACTGGCGCCTCGAGGACAGCGAGCGCCTGACCGGGCAGCTGTCGCGCTATACCTGGCGTATCGTGGACGGCTTCAGCTCCCGTGCCCTGTTCGAGGACGCGACCGCGGAAGTCGAGGCCATGCCGGGCAGCGAGCTGCTCTACGCTTGCGAGGCCCGCTCCTGCGGCCGCAGCGTCCAGTGGGCCAACCGGGTGTTTCACCAGCGCGTGCTCTACGGCACCGAGAGCTCGCAGCGCTACCGGGTCTACGCCCTTCGCGACGGGGACCGCGAGCAGCGGCTCGTGATGTATGCAAGCGCAAGAACCTCGGACCGGCAGTACCTGCACATGGAACTGCTCACGGTGCGCGGGGAGGGCAGCGCGACGCCCTGAGCCCGGGTGAAGGCGCCCCGGGGGAGTGCGCTCCCGCTACTGGCGCAGCTTGAGCAGCCCGAGGAATTCGTCCCGGGTTTTCAGGTCTTCGCGGAAGGAACCGAGCATGGACGAGGTTTTCATGACCGAGTTCTGCTTTTCGACGCCGCGCATCATCATGCACATGTGCTTCGCCTCGATGATGACCCCGACGCCCGCCGCATCGGTGACGTTCATGATGGTCTCGGCGATCTCCGTGGTCAGCGATTCCTGGATCTGCAGCCGGCGCGCGAAGACATCCACGATACGCGCGATCTTGGACAGCCCGAGCACCTTGCCGGTCGGGATGTAGCCGACGTGGCACTTGCCGATGAAGGGGAGGATGTGGTGCTCGCAGAGCGAGTAGAGCTCGATGTCCTGCACTACGACCATTTCGCTCGACTCGGAGGGGAACAGGGCCTCGTTGACCACCTCCTCAACGGACTGGTGGTAACCGCGGGTCAGGAACTGGTACGCCTTGGCGGCCCGCTCCGGGGTGTCCCTGAGGCCGGGGCGGGCGAGGTCCTCACCCATCCCCTCGATGATCGCTGCCCAGTGTTCCTTCATCTGCCTGCTTCCCCTGACTGTCTGCGACCGACGTACGCGGCGCGATGTTACCATGCGCCCCATGAACGATCACGCGCCCTGGCAACTGCCCCCGGACACGCTGGCCGGCGCCGTCGCGCGCTGTGCGACACGCCTGGACGAGGCGGGTGTCGCCTTCGGCCACGGCACGGACAACCCCTGGGACGAGGCCGTGCAGCTCGTCCTCGGTGTGCTCGGCCTCGAGGACGGGCCGGACGTCGCCGGCCGGCCCCTGGCTGCCGCGGACTGGGACGCGATTGCCGCCGTCCTGGACCGGCGCATCGGGGAGCGCTGTCCGCTGCCCTATCTCCTCGGGGAGGCGCACTTCGCCGGCCTGCGCTTCCGCTGCGACCCGCGCGCGCTGGTGCCCCGCTCGCCGCTGGCCGAACTCATCGAGGGCGGCTACCGGCCCTGGTATGCCGGTCCGCCGCCGCGGCGCCTGCTCGACCTCTGCTGCGGCGGCGGCTGCCTCGGCATCGCGGCCGCCGTGCACGCGCCGGGGCTCACCGTGGTGCTCGCAGACCTCGACAGCGATGCCCTGGCGCTGGCGGCAGAGAACGTGGCCCGGCACGGGGTCGCTCGGCGGGTGAGCCTGCGGCGTTCGGACGGCTTCGACGGGCTGGCCGGTGAGCGCTTCGATATCATTCTCTGCAACCCGCCCTACGTCGACAGCGAAGACCTCGCCGGCATGCCCGCGGAATTCCGGCACGAGCCGGCCGCGGGCCTCGGCGCCGGGGACGACGGCCTCGACCTCGTGCAGCGCCTCCTGCCGACAGCGGCGCAGCACCTCGAGGACCACGGCCTGCTGCTGCTCGAGGTGGGCAACAGCTGGCCCGCCCTGGAGGCCCGCTATCCGCGCTTTCCCTTTACCTGGGTCGAGCTGGAGCGCGGCGGCCACGGGGTCGCGGCGATCACCGCGCGGGAGCTCCGCGACCACGCCGGGGCGCTCGCGTATAATGCCGGCGCGGTGACAGGGCAGGACTGAACCATGGCGGGCAACACTTTCGGCAAGCTGTTCACGGTGACGACCTTCGGCGAGAGCCACGGGCCGGCGCTGGGCTGTATCGTGGACGGCTGCCCGCCCGGCCTCGCGCTCAGCAGCGCCGACATGCAGCCGGACCTCGACCGTCGCAAGCCGGGCACGTCGCGCTTTACCACGCAGCGCCGCGAGGCCGACGAGGTGCGGATCCTCTCCGGCGTCTTCGAGGGCGTCACCACCGGGACCCCCATCGGGCTCCTGATCGAGAATACGGACCAGCGCTCCAAGGACTACAGCAAGATCAAGGACGTGTTCCGGCCGGCCCACGCCGACTACACCTACCAGCAGAAATACGGGCGCCGCGACTACCGCGGTGGCGGGCGCTCCTCCGCGCGGGAGACAGCCATGCGCGTCGCCGCCGGGGCCATCGCGAAGAAGTACCTCGCGGAGCACGCGGGGATCACCGTGCGCGGCTACCTGAAGCAGCTCGGGCCCATCGCTGCCGAACAACTGGACTGGAGCGTGGTCGAGACCAACCCCTTCTTCTGCCCGGACCCCGACAAGGTGCCGGCGATGGAAGCCTACATGGCCGACCTGAACAAGCGCGGCGATTCCGTCGGTGCGCGCATCAACGTGGTCGCCACCGGGGTTCCCCCGGGGCTGGGGGAACCGGTCTTCGACCGCCTGGACGCCGACATCGCCAGTGCCATGATGGGGATCAACGCGGTCAAGGGCGTGGAGCTGGGCGCCGGCTTTGCCTGCGTGGCGCAGCAGGGAAGCGAGCACCGGGACGCGCTGACGCCTGATGGTTTCGTGGGCAACAACGCGGGCGGCGTGCTCGGCGGCATCTCCAGCGGGCAGGACATCACCGTCAGCCTGGCCCTGAAACCGACCTCGTCGATCCGCCAGCCCGGCGCCAGCGTGAATACGGCGGGGGAGGCGGTCGAGGTGGTGACCACGGGCCGGCACGACCCCTGCGTCGGCATCCGCGCCACGCCCATTGCCGAGGCGATGCTGGCGCTGGTGCTCATGGACCACCTGCTGCGGCAGCGGGCCCAGAACGCCGGTATCGTCAGTCCGACCCCGGTCATTCCGGCGACGGCCGGTTCCTGAGTCATGCGCCGCTGGCGCCGCAATACCCGGACTATCTTGCTCGCCGTCTGCGCCATGGCCGCGCTGCCCTGGGCGGCGGTTACCCAGTTCGACATGCCGAAGGCGCAGTTCCTCGAGCTGCTGCTGGGCGCGCTCGGCGCCCTGTTCCTGGTCATCCTCGCCGCCGCCGCGGCGGCGACACTGCTGCTCGCGCTGCGCCGTCTCTGGCGCCGCCGCCGCGAATCTCCCTGACGGGCGCCCTGCGCCCTGCCGCTTACCCGGCGTCAGTCCTGCTGCAGCAGGTCGATCTCCAGGCTCATGGCCTCGGCAATACGGTCCAGTTCCTGCTCCAGCGTCGGGCGGTCGAGGCCGGCCGGGGCCTGCGCTTCCAGCGTGGCGTGGAACAGCGGCTCCGCGCTCATCGGCGCGCTGCGCACCGCGCTTTCGAGGCGGCGCAGGTTCAGGCCGGCGCCGTGCAGGGCGCGGGTGACTTCGTGGATGATGCCGGGCCGGTCCGGGCCGACCAGTGCGAGGGTGATGACCGCGCCTTCCTGCGCGGCGGTCTCACCGGCCTCGGTTACGCTGCAGTCGATGGCCTCGCCCCCCAGGCCGTCGAGCGCCTCGCGCAGCGCGCCTTCCGCCGCGGCGGGCAGGTTGACCAGGGCGAGGCCGGCGAACTTGCCGCCGAGCTGGGACAGGCGCGCGTCCTCCCAGTTGCCGCCGTGCTCGGCAACGAGGGCGGCGAGGCGCTCCACGATGCCCGGCCGGTCGTCGGCGATGAAACTGACCACGATGGCTTTCTGCACGACGTGTCTCCACATTAGCGGGGGAACTTCGTATAGTACCGCGACATCCTCCTGACGCTAAGGACGAACCATGAAAATCCTGTTTCCCCTGCTGGTCGCCCTGTTTCTCGTGCCTGCCAGGGCGGCGCTGGCCGCCCCGGACTTCGCCGCAGCCCTCGCGGGCGAGCACCGCAGCGAAGAGAACCGCGCCCGGGATGACTGGCGCCATCCCGCCGAGACCCTCGCCTTCTTCGGCCTCGAGCCCGGCATGACCGTGGTCGAGCTGTCACCCGGCGGTGGCTGGTATACCGAGGTGCTGGCGCCGCTCCTGAAGGACGAAGGCAAGCTCTACGCCGCGCATTTCGGTGTCAACAGCGGCGCCTATGCCCGGCGTTCCCTCGGCGGTTTCCTGCGCAAGCTCGGCGCCGACAACGACGTCTACGGCGGCGTGGTCGTCTCCACGCTGGCGCCGCCGGCGACGATCGATATCGCTCCGGCCGGCTCCGCCGACCTGGTCCTCGCCTTCCGCAACGTGCACAGCTGGCTGCGCGGCGATACGCTCGAGCCGGTGTTCGCGGCGGTTTTCGAGGCGCTCAAGCCCGGCGGCGTGTTCGGTGTCGTGCAGCACCGCGCGCCGGAGGGCCGCGCCATCGAGGACATGAAGAACACGGGCTATGTCACCGAGGCCTACGTCATCGCCGCCGCGGAAGCCGCCGGCTTCGAACTCGCCGACAGCGCGGAGATCAACGCCAACCCGAAGGACACGGCGGACCACCCGGAAGGGGTCTGGACCCTGCCGCCGACCCTCGCACTGGGCGACAAGGATCGCGAGCGCTACCTCGCCATCGGTGAAAGCGACCGCATGACGCTGAAGTTCGTCAAGCCTGCCTCCTGAGGCGCTGTGGCGAGTTTCCTGCGCATTCCGCCGGAGCGGGTACCCCCGGAAACGCTGGCGGCGCTGCTCGAGGAGTACGCCAGCCGGGACGGTACCGACTACGGCGAGCGGGAAGTGCCCCTGGCCGAGAAGCGGGAGGCGCTCTCCCGCCAGCTCGCGGCCGGCGATCTCCAGCTGCTGTTCGATGTCGACAGCGAAAGCTGGGACCTCGTGCCCCGCGACCGCGCCCGGGACCTGCTCGGTGACGCGCCGTGACCGGCACGGCGACCCACGAGCTCGACGCCCGGGGGCTCTACTGCCCCGAGCCGGTCATGCTGCTGCACAACGCGATCCGCGACGCGGCGCCCGGTGACCTCGTCGCCGTGCGCGCCACGGACCCGACGACGCGCCGCGACATTCCCCAGTTCTGCCACTTCCTCGGCCACGAGCTGGTAGAGGAAAGCGAGGAGGGCGACGAGCTCCGCTTCCTCGTCCGCAAGGCACCGTGACCGTCGATGCCACCGCCCTGGAGCAGGTCTTCGCCGACTGCTTCGGGGACCGGGAGCGCACGCGGCTGGTCGGCGGGGCCGAGGAGCCGCTGTACCGGCCGGCCGCTCTCCCGGATGACTGGCACACGATCCACTATCGCGCCGACTACCCGGCCAGCGCCCTGCACGAGGTTGCGCACTGGTGCATCGCCGGCCCGGCCCGGCGCCGCCTCCCCGACTACGGCTACTGGTACGCGCCGGACGGCCGCGACGCGGCGGCGCAGCGTGACTTCGAGGCCGTCGAGGCCAAGCCCCAGGGCCTCGAGTGGCTGTTCGCACAGGGCTGCGGCCTGCCGTTCCGCCTGAGCCTGGACAACCTCGACGGGAACCTGGCCCCGGCTGACCGCGAGCGCTTCGCCACCGCGGTGGCGGTGCAGGCCCGCGCCTGGCAGGCCCGCGGGCCCGGGGGACGGGCGGGACGGTTCCTGGCGGCGCTGCAGGCGCGCTTTCCCGACGGTCTCGCGGTAGGCGCCATGCGGTTTTCCCCGGCAGTGCTTCGCTGAACCGTGCTGATCGTCTGCGACGAGAACATGCCCGGGCTCGAGGCGCTGGCGGCCGCGGGGGTCACGCTCCGCCCCCTGCCGGGGCGGGCGATCGGCCGGGCGCAGCTGCGCGACGCCGACGCGCTGCTCGTGCGTTCCGTCACCCGCGTGGATGAGACGCTGCTCGCGGGTACGCCCGTGCGTTTCGTCGGCACGGCGACTAGCGGGACGGATCACGTCGACTGCGATGCCCTCGGGCGCCTCGGCGTGGCCTTCGCCGACGCGGCCGGCGCGAACGCGAACGCGGTGGTCGAGTACGTGCTGGCGGTACTGGCGTCGCTCGAGCAGCCGCTGGCTCGCCTGCTCGCGGGCGGCCGGGTCGGCATCGTCGGTTACGGGCATGTCGGGCGCTGTCTCGGCGCACGGCTGGATGCGCTGGGCCTGCGCTGGTGTGCGACCGACCCCTGGCTCTCCGACGGCAGCATCCCGCACCCCGCCGCACTGGCCGAGGTGCTCGCCTGCGACGTGGTCACGCTGCACTGTTCGTTGACCGACCAGGCGCCGTGGCCGAGCCGGCACCTCATCGAGGAGCGCGCGTTGCGGCAACTGGCGCAGGGTGCGCTTATCGTCAACGCAAGCCGCGGCCCCGTCGTTGACAACACCGCCCTGGCGGCCTGGCTCGCGAGCGGACGGGGCAGGGCAGTGCTGGATGTCTGGGAAACGGAGCCGGCAGTGCCGGCAGCGCTCCTGGCGCGCGTCAGCCTCGGCACGCCGCATATCGCAGGCTATTCCCTGGAGGCCCGGCTCGCCGGAACGCAGCGGGTCGTCGCGGCCATGGACGACGCCCTGGGCACGGCGCTTGCCGACGCCCTGGCAGCGCCGCCGGCGCCGGTGCTTGCGCTGCCGGCGGGTCGGGAGCCGGAGGGGCTCTTGCAATCGCTGCTGCTCGGCCGCTACCAGCCGGGGGATGACGACCGGCGCCTGCGCGACACGCTCGCGGGCGCCGGTAAAGACCGCGCCGCCGCCTTCGACCGCCTGCGCCGTGACTACCCGCTGCGCCGGGAGCTCGCCGGCAACCCGGTGCGTGGCGGCAGTGCGGCAGCGCGCGAGATCGCCGGGGCGTTGGGTTGCGTGGTGGTCGGGTGAAGGTCCGGCTTCGTCGCTCGGGAGTAAAGGAGCCGGAGGCTTGCGAGCGGTTGAAGTAGAGAGGGATGTTTGTGGTTCCCGGCACATAGGTTACAGCTGATTCCGGGCACATAGGTTACACATTTCGGTATTTGGAGGAGATCTCCAGATGCCATGGAATGAGTGTGA